>Ga0209467_1003060_pt1 | contig 11272 bp, 9 predicted proteins | sample Higcelwee11metaG_FD_187175 | JGI IMG/M metagenome (GOLD analysis project Ga0209467, IMG submission 187175) | Freshwater pond sediment microbial communities from the University of Edinburgh, under environmental carbon perturbations - High... | ecosystem: Environmental > Aquatic > Freshwater > Pond...
GAAACTGTTGTAGAGCTCGCAAAAACTCAGCATTTTTGCCGTCAGCGCCCCTTTTTGCGCGGGATTATTTTTGTCGGTGAAGGTGATGCCGAGGGATAGGCCCACTTCGTTTCCCGGAGCGTCCAGGGAATAGAATGATCCCTTCAGATGGCACGCGCCCCTGGGCCCTACCGCATAAGCCAGGGCCGAGCCCTGATAAGCCCTCGGGTCGTGCATGGGAAATTCCAGGCCTTTCACATGAGCCGCTTCTTCCGGGTCCGCCCCAAGCTCAAGGGCCATCTGCTTGACGCCCTTGGACAGGATTTTCCCGATGCCTTCCTGCCGGACGATCATCTCAACCAGCTTCAGGATCGTTTCGCTATCGCCCCATTTAATGGCCATGCCTGCTTTTTCCTCGGAGAGAATGCCTTTTTCAAACAAATGCATGGCAAAGGCGATGGACACACCGGTGGATATGGTATCAATGCCGTGGGCGTTGCACAAGTGGTTGGCCATAACAATGGAATCCATATCGAAATTCATGCACAGCGGGCCGAACGCGCCCACGGTTTCATATTCCGGTCCATCCACCTGCTTGATCTCTTTTGTAAAATCCTTGATAATCCGCCCGCATCCAATGGGGCACCCGGAACAGGCGTAATTTCCCATGCGATAGCGGTTGCGGAACGCCGGTCCGTGGATTTTCGCCGCCGGAAACACGCTTTTGGTGAAATATTTGGCGGGCGCGTCCCCGAGCCGCATGGCCAGATCCATATAAAAATTGGTGCCATACAATTTATAGGCCTGGGTGTAAGCGTTGCTTTGAATGGTGTCCCGGGCCTCAATAATGGTTTGTTTCAGTTTTTCAGGATTCGCAATGCGGGTCTTCTTGTTGCCGGAAACCACCAGGGCCTTGAGGTTTTTGGAACCCATGAGCGCGCCCATGCCGCAACGACCTGCGGCCCGGCCCTCGTCATTCATAATATTGGCATAGTTAATCAGGTTTTCACCGCCCGCGCCGATACAGGCGATGGAGGCCTTGTCGTCGACTTCCGACTTGATTTTTTCCTGGGTCGTGTAAATATCGCCCGTGCCCCAGAGGTGGGACGCGTCCCGGATTTCAGCAGTCCCGTTTTGCACATAAACGTATACCGGCTTTTTCGCTTTTCCGGTGATCAGAATGCCGTCATAGCCCGTGCCCTTGAGCCGCATGGGAAATTTCCCGCCGGTGGTGGCTTCGCCCCACAAACCGGTGCCCGGCGATATGCCGCAGATGGCGGCCCGGCTGACCATGGGAACATTGGAGCCGGTAAAGGGGCCGGTGGCGAAAACAATGGGGTTTTCCGGGGACAGCGGGTCCATGCCCGTTTTTACGTGATCGTATATCAGCCGGGCCGCGAGCGTGGAACCACCGATATAGGTTTTCAGGTCGTTGTCCTTGATTGCAATTTCGTCGGTTTGACCACTCGTCAGATCAATTTTCAGGAATTTTCCAAAATAGCCTTTCATACTCTACCTCCAAATGTCGGATTGCATATCCAGCAGTTTGCCTTCATAAGCGTTCAGGAAGATATCCTTCAACTGCTCTCGGGTCAGGTCATACCATCCAAAATAGAACGCCGGGTCCGTGGGCGTCTGTTCCAGAATCATGTCCATATGCTGTTCAAGTGCCTCAACGGTCACGCCCGCATCCTTCAGGGCGATGGGGAGGTGCAGGGAGGCCATGAAGTCGCGAATTTTGGCGATGAGGTTGGAGAGGCTCCTGTCGTTTGAGCCGGTATCTCTGACGCCCAGCATGTCGCAGAGGTCTAAATAGCGGTCGGTGACTTTTGAATAGGCCTGAAGTTCATAAGGGATGAACAGCAGCACCATGACGCCGTGATGAATGTGAAACAGCCCGCCGATGGTGTGCCCCAGGGCGTGGGAAATGCCCGAACCCGCGTTTGCGAGCGGAATGCCCGCCATCATGGCCGCCTGCTGCATTTTCATTCGGGGCATTATGTCCCCGCCGTCCGCATAAGCCCTGGGCAGCCACTCGAAAATCATCTGGATGGTTTTCTGGGCGATGGCCTGGTTGATTTCATCGGACTTGGGGGCCATAAACCCGTCGATGGCGTGGGCCAGGGCGTCGGCCCCGGTGCCTGCGGTGAGTTCCGGCGGCATGCCAATGGTCAGTGTGGGGTCAAGTAACGCAAAATCCGGTACAAATTCCGGCAACGCCCCGGCTACCGGCAGCTTGACCCCGTCCGGAAAGGAGATGACCGCTACCCCAGACACCTCGGACCCGGTGCCGCTGGTGGTGGGAATGGTCACCAGCTTGGCCTTGTGCCGCAGATTCAAGGGAACCAGCGGGCTCAGAATTTCCAGCTTTACATCGGGATGCTCATACAGCAGCCAGGCGGCCTTGGCTGTATCCATGGCCGATCCGCCGCCCAGGGCGAAAATGAGGTCCGGCCTGAAGCGTCTGATCTGTTCGGCGCAGTCTTTTACGGTGTCAACAGGCGCGTCCGGCTTGGCCTTGGCCCAGGTGTCAAAGGAGATGCCGTGCCGTTTTTCATAAGGGCTTTTGATTTTTTCCGAAAACCGCACCGCGTATTCGTCCGTGACGATAAAGGCCCGTTTGGATTTGCATTCTCTCGCGATCAGGTCCACCGCGTCCGGAAGAAGCTGGGGCTTGTCCAGAAACAGGTTAAACCCGGAAAACACCCTTGGCACAAAAAACGGTTTCATCACATCCCGCAGAAATTCCGCCTGAATCATGGGGCCGCCCCAGGTCCGGAGCAGATATTCATGTGTCCAGTAACTCATAAAAGCCTCCTAATTTTCCATCACAAAATTCATCGCCGCGCCGAACCACGTAAAGGAATGGACTTCCCCCTCGATACCCACCAGATGGTTTTGAAGCGCATCCATAACGCCCTGCTCCCCTTTTTTCATGGCCTTAAACGCAGTGACGGGGTCCGCCCACACCATGGCCGCGTCATACTCGTCCAGCACCGAATCGGATGAAAACCGGCCATCTTTGAATATGAACCGTTTTCCTCTTTTATTGTCCTTGGTTTTGACCACAATCCGACATTCATGGCCCATCATGAATTTTTTTAAATTGTCATTGGTCACGGAGGAAGATTTGAATTTTGAGGCAAGAATGGCAAGCAGTAAGATAAATCGCATCATGTCTCCTTATAAAATAAGCTTTCTGGTAATGGTGGCAGGAAATATTCGGGGAGAAACAGCGCCCTCCGGTAAGGTTCGGCGTTTAAAAACATGAACAAGTGTTCGATTTTTTGGCGATTATTATGCAATCTGATAGGATATGTCAACACTGAATTACGCTTGCGATAGTCCGCCGAGCAATTGTTTCAGGCGGGGCAGGATCATAAACATCAGCGAGTCCTTCACCCATTGCAGGTATTCCGGACTCTGGGGCTCCATGCCCAGGATGCCGGAATAGTAAGTGTTTGCGCCCAGGTAATTAATGGCAAGCGTGTTAAAACTCGCGGTCAGCATCTCAACGTTGTTGGTTGGCGCGTTTAACGGGGCCGCGTTCATAAATGTCCGGGTCATTTTCGTAAAAAGCGATTGTATGCGCTGATATCCGGGGATGATTTCCGGGCCCTCCGCCTGAACCAGGTTGAGGGCGATGATCCTTAGGGGTTTCGGGTGTTTCAGGGCAAAATGCAGGAACCGGTCCAGATACAGGGAAAGGCCGGCTTCCGGGGCCAGCCCTTCAAGTCCTTGGAACCATGAAATGTTTGCCTGATAATATTCATGGGTGACGGTTTCCAGAACTTCCTCAAAAAGCGCCGCCTTGGTGGGAAAATAGTAGTTGATCAGCGGATGTTCAATGCCCGCGGCTTTCCCGATCATGCGAATGCTGGCGGCATAATACGGGTAATCGGAAAACACCTTGATGGCCGCCGCAAGGATGGTTTCACGGGTATCTTTTGTGGTTCGTTGACCGGATGGCTTTTTTTTAGAAGGTGCTGTTTTTTTGGCGCTTGTCATGGCGAATATTATGATGGTTGATAGTCTATCTGTCAATAATGTTTTAACGATCGTTAAAATAGGCTTGACAGATAATCGCCGTCCCATTAAAATTTTTAACGATCGTTAAACCATCACTTATTATTCGACAGGGGCCGGACCATGAATTTAGAAGAATTTAGAAAACTTGGCGAGTCGCTTTACCATAAACTGCATCTCCCGACCTGGCCGGTGGGCATCACCTACATCAAAACCCTGGAAGAGATACCGGAAACTGCGATGCGGCCATCGGCCATGGGCCAAAAATGGAGTCTCTGCCAGGCGGTCACCTATGCGCGCCGCCATGGCTGGCATGTGGCCATGACGGCGGATGACAATTTCTGCGTGCCCGCATCCGCCTTTCATAAATGGGTGGATGTTTCCGATGAGGATCTCATTGAAAGCCAGGTGCGGCAGGGGTGGCATAAGGACCGGAATGCGGAACAAAACCGGTTCAATTTTTTTAAAAATCTCTTTGCAGGGCCCGGCGGAGAGCAAACCCTCAAAAAAATGCGGGAATATATGGGTTTTGTCTGCTTTCCTCTGCACCAGGCGATCCTGCAACCGGATACCATTCTGGTGTTCGGCGACGGCACCCACGTCAACCACATGGTCCAGGCCCTGTGCTATGATTACACCCTGCCGGTGATGTCGGCCTTTGAAGGGTTCGGGGAAACCTGTTTTAAGGGGGGACTTGTGCCGTTTATCACCGGCCGTCCCCAGGTGGTTATTCCCGAAATGGGGGACCGGGCGTTCGCCGGCATCAGCCCGGAAGAAATCGCCGTAGGTCTTCCGGCTGCCCAGCTTTCAATGGTCGTCGAAAACCTTTTCAAGTCCGGCGGCGGCATGAACATCGGCCAGCCGGTCAAAACCCTGCTGGCCATGGGACTGGATGAATCCATCACGCCGGGGTTTGCGTTTCTGAAGAGCAAAATAAACGCAAAGCCTGACATTTGACGACCCCGAGGACGGAGCATCACTATCGATTGGTGTGAACATGCTGAATTTGTTTGGAAAGGAATGGGAACATGCTGGAAAATGAGTGGTCAAGAAGGGATTTTTTGAAATTTACGGGCGCTGCCGCCGGCGCTGCCATGCTGCCTGCTTGCGCTCACAGCATGAAAACCTTTGATTCTGAGCTTGGTGTGATGCCGGTCCACAAAACCTGGACACCACACGCTGCCAGCGCCTGGATCCCCAAAGGGGAACATGCCGACGCCTATGATGTTTTCAAAAAAACCATTGAGGCGTCCACGGATTTTTCCTGGTTGTCGAAAGGAGATTCCGTTCTTATCAAGCTTGCATTAAATTCTGGGAATCCGTTTCCGGCAACAACCGACCCGTGTGGGCATTGGCTTTTTTGATACGGCTCTTGCGGGAAAAAGGCGCAGGACGGATTACGGCGGGGGATTCCAGCGGCGTGGAGAGTGTGCGCTGGACCAAGGAAAATCAGAAAGGGTCATCCCGGGAGTGCTGCAAAAAGGCGGGACTTTTGGATGTCATTGAGCAAAACAGCGCAGATGCCGTATTCTTTGAAGAAAGGGGCTATGATGCGTTCGTCCCCATGTATCCTGCCGGATCGCACCAATGGAAAGACCCTGTATGGATCACGTCGGCCGTCAATGAGACGGACCATATCATTTATCTGGCCCGGGTCAGCGCCCACATAATGGGCGATATCACTTCCGGCATGAAAATCGGGGTGGGTTTTTTGAGGGAGGACAGCCGGAAGGCGTTTCATCAGGGCGGCGAATCCTTTTACGCCATGTATGAGGAGATTAACCAGATCCCGGCCATCTCGTCAAAACTGCGCCTGGTGGTGTCATCCGGAAGAAAGGTGCTCGCCACATTCGGGCCGGACAATGGTCATGTTACCGAGCCCGTCCAGGGGCTCATTATCTCATCCGAAGACCTGTTTGCCCATGAGGCGCTTGCCTATGCCTGGCTTTTATACAACCGGGAGTTTGAGACCGGTTTTTTTGACGTGGGCGTCACCGGCCGGTTAACCCGAATCCGGTCGTTCATCAACAAGGGATTCGTCTGGCATACATGGGAAGATGCCGGATTTCATCAAACCCCCAAAATTCCATTGTTTATCGCCGGAAACATCTACGCGCATCCATCCATGATGAATTTTATGAAAAGAAAGGGCGGACGCCCGGCCCATATCGATTGGGAACAGGTGAATGCGCCCGTGGGCTCTGAAATCATGACGGATTACATTAAAGGCAAAATCGCAACGGTTGTTTGAAGACTGAAGGCATGAGAAAAACGGGGGATATGCATGGCTATTCGTAAGAGGATGAAAGACCGGTACCGGCATGTTTCGTTTCTGTCGGATATCGAAGGGATGAAAAACGCTATCGGCGAGATGCGCGGCATGTTTTTTCCCAAACAGCCGCCCTTTAATCTGAATGCCCGGCCGGGCATCTCGCACCCGCTTCCGGATGAAGCATGGTTTGAAAAGACCCTCACGGATAAAATCGCCCGGCATCCGGAAAACGGAATGGAATATCCGTTTTATGGCGAACCGATCTTTGAAGCGCCGCTGGTGGGGTTTGTCCGGGGGGATGATCCGATTTTCAATACATTCAAGGAGGTGATTGGGCCGCATCATTTTACCCCTTGGGAAATCATGCGCTGGCAGGCGGAAAACAACGGTGTCAAACCGCCGGAAGCGCATGATTTAAGCGTGGTGTCTTTTGTGATGCCCCTTACCCGCAACACCAAACGCGACAATGCGGCAGCTTCCGACTGGCCTGCGGAAAGGTGGGCACAGACCCGACTTTCGGGCGAAATTTTCAGCCAGACCATAGTGCGTGAGATCGTCACTGACCTGATGGACCAGGGCGTCCTGGCCATTTCACCGGATGTGACGCCGAAATTTAATAAAAAACGATATCCGAAAGTGGGCTGGGCGTCTCCCTGGTCCCACCGGCATATCGCCTATGCCGCAGGACTCGGCACCTTCGGCATGCAGGATTTTCTCATTACGGAAAAAGGCTGCGCTCATCGACTCGGCAGCTTTGTGGTCAACCTGAAGCTTGCGCCCAACCGGAAACGGCCGGAGGATATCCATGCATACTGTCTCCAGTATCAGGGCATACCGTGTTTGAAATGCGCCGCACGGTGTCCCGTGAGCGCCATCACCGCAGAGAAGGCCCATGATAAGGAGGCCTGTTATCAGAAGGTGGCCAAATCATTGAAATACTGCAATAAAAATTACCATATCTTTATTTATGGATGCGGTCTTTGCGCCACGGGCGTGCCGTGTGAATCCAGCATTCCAAAACCGTTGCGATAACAAGGAGATCACAAAAATGAGCAGCGGGAAAACGGGAAAACGTTCGTTTACGGCATTCTTCAGATCCAAAACAACCCGGTGGGCGGTTGCAGGTTTATGCGTTCTGGCGGTTTGCCTATGGGTTTTTGCCAAGCCTTTATCTACAGTATTATTAAAGCGGGTCATCCATCATCGCCTTGCCGATCTGGTATATCCGTTTGAAGACGGATTGCATGCCGGGCTTTGCGGGACCGGATCACCGCTGGCCGATATCAAACGGGCCGGGCCATGTATTGCGGTTCTTGCGGGAAAACACCTTTATATTGTGGATTCCGGTGACGGCAGCACCAAAAATATCAACTTGATGGGCTTTCAAGCCGGGAAAATCGAGGCCGTTTTACTGACCCATTTCCATTCGGACCATATTGCCGGCTTAGGCGAGCTCATGCTCCAGCGCTGGGCCGGAGGCTCCCATAAAACCCCTTTGAATATCATTGGCCCGGCTGGGGTTGAAATTGTTGTTGAAGGGTTTAACAAGGCGTATTCCCTGGATTCGGGCTACCGGATAGCGCACCATAGCCTGGAAATCATGCCGCCATCCGGGGCGGGAGGCATCGCAAGGTCTTTTAACCTGGGGCCTGAGAAAGACGCTTCCGTTGTGGTGGTGGATAAGGACGGCGTTAAAATTACTGCCTTTAAGGTGGACCATCGCCCGGTGCTTCCTGCCGTTGGGTATCGATTTGACTATAAAGGCCGATCCATCGTCATCAGCGGGGACACCGTATATTCGCCTTCCCTGCGCAAGCATGCTAAAGGTGCGGACCTGCTTTTTCATGAAGCCTTAAGCCCCTGGATGGTCAAACTGATCCATGAACAGGCCCGGTTTTTCCCGTTCCCTGCCCTTCAGGAAGTGACGGAAGTGATCCAAAGTTATCATTCCTCCCCGGAAGACGCGGCGAAAATTGCCGGTGAAGCCGGTGTGGGTCATCTGGTATTGTATCACATCATTCCGCCTTTGCCCTCTCCGCTGCTGAACAGCCTGTTCCTTGGCGATGCCAAAAAACATTACAAAGGAACCATCACGATGGGTGTCGACGGCATGCTGTTTGGTTTGCCGGCAAACAGCAGAGAAATAACCTTGAAAAAAACCCTGTAATATAAGGCAACAATGATGACTTCAGAATTCAGAAATGCTGGAAAAATCGACACGCCGGATCTTAAAAAATTCATCCACGACCAGGGCATAGATCTGGTGGGAATTGCCGATGCCCAAAATCTGATTCTGGCATACCCGCCCCGGCCGGCCACAGCCCTTATGCCGTCCGCCAGAAGTGTGATCGTAATGGCGGTGGCCCATTCTCTGGGGTCGGTCTACACACCGGACATCATGCTCTGGACCCGGAGCAAGATGCAAACCTCCCGGCTGCTGGATGAAACCGCTGAAAAAGTCGGTCGCATGCTTGAGCGTGAGGGCTTTCTGACCCTTCCGATTTCGGCAGACAAGCCTGTGGAGATATTTAAGCACAACCCGGAAACCGGCAAGAAATTTCGCCAGACAAGGGTGTTGGGCTTTCTATCCCTGAAGCATGCGGCGGTGAGCTGCGGCATGGGGGAAATCGGAAAAAACAACCTGCTGCTCACACCCGAATTCGGGCCTCACCAGCGGTTGTGCGCCATTGTGACGGAAGCGGTACTGGAACCGGACGCAAGACAAAAGTTTGGTCTTTGCAGGGGATGTAACAAATGCGTGGATGCCTGCCCGTCCGGGGCATTAACACCGGACGGTTATGATGTGGACCCCTGCTTTGTTTACTGGTCTTATGGATTCAAGCGCCTGCCGCCCGCCAGATTCTGGGAATGGCCGGGATATTTCAGAATGCTGCGAGGGCACATGAAACGACGCGACTTGCTGGTGGAAAGCGGCCAGACCTATATCACCGACGTGGACAACTGCATTGAATGCATGCGGGCCTGCCCGGTGGGCGAACGCTGGAAAAAAATCCGGCCCAAGACCCTCCCGCCGCAGAAATCCGGCGGCACGGAATAAGCCTATCAAAACATCGGATACGATAATGTTTTTTTTAAACATTCAGCCCGGATAGGCTTTATTGTATTTAAGCCTGCACCTTATCTATATAAAAATCCACCGCCAGAAGCATCTCTGCCATGGCGCCCGGCGTGTTGCTCAGGGGTTCGGCGAATGCCCGGAATGTGTTTTCGGCACGGCCGAGATATTCTGGATTTCCGGTAAAGGCATAAAATCGCAGCAGATTCAGCACCGCCACGGCGTTTCCGGACGGTATGGCATTGTCATGGCCGGGCTTTTCCCGCACGATAAGACTTTCGTGATGGGACGGGGTCATGAAAAATCCCCCGTTTTCTGCGTCCGCATACTGGTTTTTCAGCATACCATCCAAATGGACGGCCTTTTCAAACCATTGGATGTCGCCAGTGGCCTCATACAGATCCAGAAGAGATGCTGCGAGAAACGCGGCATCCTCCAGATATCCGTTGTGTCGGGCCTGACCATCCTTAAAACTGCGGTATAAACGGTCACCGTTAACCAGATGGTCCAGGATAAACCGGGCGGCCCGAATGGCCTGATCCGTGTAGTGTTGATTGTCCAGGGCAAGGCCGGCTTTGGCGAATGCGGAAATCATGAGCCCGTTCCAGGCGGTGAGGATTTTTTCATCTCGAAGCGGGGCAGGGCGGAGCTTGCGGGCCTGGTAGAGCAGATCCCGGGATTCTTCGATTTCCGCCATGAGCTGGTCTTCTGGCAGGTCCAGCATTCGGGCGATATCCGACGCCGGTTTGTCCATATGCAAAATATACCGGCCCTCAAAATTGGGGGCCGGGCCAACGCCGTAATACGTCTTGACAATCCGCGCCCGGTCTTCTCCCAGCAAGGTATCCAGCTCTTCCGGGGTCCAGGTGAAATAATACCCCTCATCCACATGCCCATCCGGGGTCCGGCTGTCCGCATCCGTGGCGGAATAAAATTCACCGTTTGGCCCGGTCATGTCCCGTTCCACATACCGGAGAATGTCTTCCACGACTCGTTTGTATGGTTCTTGGCCCCTGGCTTGCCAGGCCTCCAGATAGGCCACGGCCAGCAGGGCGTTGTCATAGAGCATTTTTTCAAAATGCGGGACCAGCCAGCGCTCGTCCGTTGAATACCGGTGAAATCCGCCCGCCGCCTGGTCATACATGCCGCCCGCCGCCATTTTCTGAAGGGTGGTTTCCGCCATTTCAAGGACATCGGCCGCACCTATCCGCCGCCAGTAGCGGAGCAGGAACCGGACCGGCAGGCTGGAGGGAAATTTCGGTGCCCCCGTCATGCCGCCGTGAACCGGGTCATACTGCCGGCGGTAAAAATCAGCGGCCCGGTCCAGGATGCCCTTGTCCGGAAGTTGATGGCCGGGTTTGGATGCCGATAGTTTCCTGATATGGTCCGTTATCTGGAGAGAAGCGTTCAGTGCCCGGCCGTCCGATGCGTGATACGCCTCATGGAGCCGCGACAGAAGGGTCAGAAATCCCACCGGATTTCCCCGGTCCCCGTCGCGGGCTGGAAAATACGTGCCGCCGTAGAAAGGTTTGCGGTCCGGGGTAAGCCAGACGCTCATGGGCCATCCGCCCCGGCCGGTCAGGGCCTGCACCGCCGTCATGTAAACCGCGTCGATGTCCGGCCGCTCTTCCCGGTCCACCTTCACGCATACGAAATGGGCATTGAGAAATTCGGCGATTTCCTCGTCTTCAAAGGATTCTTCCTCCATCACATGGCACCAGTGGCAGGTGGCGTACCCCACGCTTAAAAACACGGGCCGGTTGAGCCTTGCCGCAGTTTCAAAGGCCTCATCCCCCCACGGATACCAGTTGACCGGATTATGGGCGTGCTGGAGCAGGTAGGGGCTGGATTCCAGAAACAGGCGGTTGGTGTATTTCGCCCATCCGTCGGGCTGTAAATGCCGGGTCCGGGGCGCGTAG
>Ga0209467_1003063_pt1 | contig 11259 bp, 9 predicted proteins | sample Higcelwee11metaG_FD_187175 | JGI IMG/M metagenome (GOLD analysis project Ga0209467, IMG submission 187175) | Freshwater pond sediment microbial communities from the University of Edinburgh, under environmental carbon perturbations - High... | ecosystem: Environmental > Aquatic > Freshwater > Pond...
ATTTAATTTTTGGAGCAAATTGAGAAAGTTGAGCGCGTGGAGCAGCTAAGACAGATTCCATTTTGTCTAAAATTTGAAGACGAGCTTTGGTAGAAGCCACAAAAGTGTCTCGAATCATTTGAAGGGTAAGACCTTCGCGTTTGATATCGAGTTGAATAGCAGTAATACCATTTCTGGTTCCAGTGATTTTGAAATCCATGTCACCAAAATGATCTTCAATACCAGCAATATCGGTTAACAAAATATATTTATCGTCAGTATCGGCTATGAGACCGATAGAAATTCCAGCGACTTTATCCTTGATTGGAACACCAGCATCCATTAAGGACATAGTGGAACCACAAGTAGACGCCATAGACGAAGAACCGTTTTGTGATAAAACTTCTGAGGTTAACACGATAGTATAGGGAAAATCAGCTTCACTAGGGATGACTGGAACTAAGGCTTTTTCAGCTAAAGCACCATGACCGATTTCACGACGGCCGGGTCGACCAGTACGACCGACTTGACCAGTAGAAAAAGGCATCGCGGAATAGTAATGAATATAGTGTTTGGTAATTTCACCATTAGAATCTTCTAAATATTGCTTTTCGGCCAAAGGAGCAAGAGTGGTAACAGTAATAGCTTGAGTTAAACCTCTTTCAAATAAAGCTGATCCATGAGTACATGGTAAAACACCAGCTTCAATATTCAACGGACGAATTTCGTCTAAAGCTCGTTTATCATAACGAGTTCCGGAAATAGTTTGAGATCGAACATATTTTTTAAGAATTTCATCAACAGCAGCGAGCAAATGATTAGTCGAAACTTCTTCGGATTCAATTTTATCTTTGTAAATTTCTTTAACTTTGTCGATGATAATTTCTTGACCAATCATGTGAGCCCCATCAACACCTTTGTCAAAAAATTCTTTGACATCAGCAGTAATTTTAGATTCGACTTCTTTGATTAAATCAGCGGATGGACCAGCTGGTTCGAATTTAAGTTTTTCTTTACCAACTTTAGCCGCAAATTCGGCAATTTGTTGATTAACATTATCTCCGGTAGTTTTGGCTAATTCAATGGCTTGAAGCATAAGATCGTTTTCGACGATGTTACCATCGGCTTCGATCATATTGACACCTTTTGGACCGGTGCACACTAAAAGATCAAATTTTGATTTAAGAAGTTCTTCAAGATCAGGATTGACTACTAATTGATCGTTGACACAACCAACACGAACAGCAGATACTGGACCACGGAACGGAATGTCGGAAATGGCTAAAGCAGCAGCAGCAGCAGTAAATGCTGGCATAACTACATCATGTTTTTTGTCATTACTTAAAACAGTGGTAATAATTTGGACTTCATTTAAAAAACCTTCTGGAAACAAAGGACGGAGAGATCGGTCAATAATACGGCCAAAAAGGACAGCTGTGTCAGACGGACCACCATCGCGTTTCATCCATTTGCCACCTTTAACAATGCCACCGGCATAAAGTTTGTCGACAAATTCAACAGAAAGAGGGAAATAATCTTTGGATTCATCCAATTTTCCCATTAAAACAGTAGATAAAACAACAGTGTTGCCGTATTGAGCGACGACTGAAGCATTGGTTTGAGGAGCGAGTTTACCAGTACTTAGACTGATATGCTTATCACCCACGAGGATATCTTGTGTATACATAATATATTCAATAATAACTTAAATAAAAACAAATTACTTCTTTAATCCAAGAGTTTTGATGATAGCGGTGTATCTTTCTGGATTATGAATAGAGAGGTATCGAAGTAAACGTCGGCGTTTAGCAATTTTGGTTAAAATACCACGTTTAGCTGGAGAATCATGCTTATTTTCGGTTAAATGTCCTTGGAGTTTCTCAATTTCTTTGGAAAGAATAGCAATTTGGATTTCTGGAGAACCAGTGTCACCCTTAGCCTGAGCATGAGCAGTAATAATATCGTTTTTTTCTTCTTTGGTTAATGCCATAGAATTTAGGGCTAAAATCGGTAAAATCTATAATATTTTGGAATGGCTACCAAAAAACCGTTTTTAGTCTAGGAGAGATTATAACACATCAATTAGGCGGTGGGGATGGAATTAGGACCTGATTGGTTTGGGTTAAATTGATTTGATTGATTGGTTTGAACTGGTTGGCCGTTTGATTGAGGGATTTGACCGTTGGAAACTGGGGTTTCCATTAGGGGTTGAGTGGCACGGAGACAGACGGCACCGGCTTCGAAGGTTTCGGGGGAGACATTGATAGAGAAAGATTGAGTGGCAACACGCAAACCAATTAAAAGGTCTTTGGCAGAATCTAAATCAAGATTTAACCCAATCATAGGTAATAAAAAGGTGAAGATTTCGGAATATGGAGCATCTTGATCAACTAAACTAGCTTTGGCCCAAGGTTTAATGTTGTTAGTTGGGGAAATTTGAATCCAATTACCAGAATTGACTAGGTTGGAATTAGCTCCGAGTAACGACTCATCACCAAGAATAAAATTAATGTCAGCAGCACCTGATTGGTTAGCAACTAAGATTTGATTTTGAGTAACTTTGGATGAACCTGGTTTAGTTTGGATAACTAAATTTAATTTACCATTGTCTTGGTTGTAATTTACAGTTTCGATTTGTTCGACAGGATAGTCAAGAGTAATAACCAAATCGTTTTGACTGATGGTGTCTGACACAAGATCTAAACCACTTAATTTTGAATAATTAGCGTCAGGAATTTGTGGACAAAAAACTTTAGTGTCAATATTATTTTTTTTAAGAGATAGTGCTAAAGCCAAACCAGAAGATAAACTGTCAATACTAAGGTTAGGTACCACAACTAGAGCAGTTTTTGCTCCGCTAATCAGACTTTTTATTTCATCAACACGATAATTTTTCATAGATAAGAAAACCTGCTTATTTTTAATTCTTATTTAAGAAACTTAATTCTTATAGGCTATTATAACATCTCCGACCTTAAAGTCAACGTAGGGCTTAAAAGTGATGCCACAATCAGTACCTGACTTAATTTTTTCAATGATAGCTTTGGCTTGATGAATCCCTTCAACCTTGGTGTCTTTGATGATTTTATTGTCGCGTTTAAGATGGATTAAATCCCCTTTTGAGATTTCACCTTTGGTACATTGCATACCAGCAATGCGGACTTTATCGATTTTAAATTCAGCTTTAATAAGACCTTCGCCTAAAATTGTTTCATCAATTGTAGGTTCAAGCATTTTTAGGACTTGAGTTTGGATGTTTTCAATAATTTCGTAGATAATTTTTGATTGAAAAACTTTTACCCCATTAGTTTCGGCTAATTTTAGAATTTGTTTGGGAGTGTTAACATTGAAAGCAAAAATTTCAGCTTTTCCAGTATCAGCCATAAAAACATCAGTATCAGTGACAGCACCAACGCCTTCAGAAAGAATGTAAACATCGTCAGAAAAACTATGTTTTAGAGCTTGAAGAGTGCCCTCAACATCGGCTTTTAAAATAACTTTTAGTTTGGGATTGTTTTCATCATATTCATATTTAACCTTACATTCGGTAATAGTTGGCTCGTGCTTGTCTGGAGTAACAGTACTACCAACGCAAGGAACTTGTTGCCAGCCAAGAATTTCAGCTGGAGTGCTAGGACCAGCGGATTTAATATTTAGGCCTTTGTCATCAACAATGGCTTTGACTTTACATAAAACATTATCGGCATAAACCGTGTCGCCTAGATTAAGAGTTCCTTTTTGAACAATGATTGAAGCAACTGGACCACGAGATTTATCGAGTTTAGATTCGATGATAAAAGCTTGAAGCGGAGCATCTGGCTCTGAAGTTAATTCCATAACTTCAGCGTTAAGCTTGATTAATTCTAAAAGCTTGTCGATACCTAATCCAGTTTTTGCAGAAATAGGAACTACAGCAGTTTGGCCACCGTATTCTTCTGGAGTTAAACCAACTTCAACTAATTGGCCTTTGATTTTCTCGGGAGAGGCGCCTTCAAGATCCATTTTATTCATGGCAACAATTACTGGAAGATCGGATTTTTTAATATATTCAATACATTCTTTGGTTTGAGGCATGATACCTTCGGTGGCAGCAACAACCAAAACAACAATATCAGTGATTTGAGCCCCACGAGAACGCATGTCGCAAAAAGCAGCATGACCAGGAGTATCAATAAAAGTAACCCCTTGAACTTGATAAGCCCCAATATGTTGAGTAATTCCCCCAGCTTCACGCCGAACGACATCAGTGGAACGAATTTTATCTAACAAACTAGTTTTGCCATGATCAACATGACCCATAACAGCCACAATTGGCGAACGAAATCCCGTGGATTTATTTTGCGTCATATTTTTAAAAACCAGGAACTATGAATTTATTCCTGATTTTGGGTTATTTTTATTTCCAGTCCAACCAATTGTCCAGCAAGTCTAACGTTTTCTCCACCACCACCAATAGCTAGGGCTAATTGATTTTCAGGAACAGAAACGGTAGCTAGACCACGGTCAACTGAGATGACTTTGACATCTTGAGCCGGAGATAAAGCCTGAATAATAAATTGATTGATATTTTTAGAATAAGCCACCACATCAACTTTTTCGGTTGTTGGAAGCTCATTTAAGATAGCTTGGATACGAGAACCTTTTTGGCCAATGCACGATCCAACAGGGTCAACTCCTGCCTGAGTAGAAGAAACCGCGACTTTGGTACGTTCTCCAGATGATCGAGCAATTTTCTCGATAGTAACAGATTTATTACCAACTTCTGGGACTTCACGGGCAAATAACTGCTTGATAAATTCTGGATCACGACGAGAAAGGATGATTTCACTTTTTTCAGTTTCATCATCTTTGACGATTGATTTGAGTAAGAACCATTTTCGAGCTCCTAATTGAATAGTTTCACCACGAATCTGTTCGTCTTTGGGACAGATACCTTCAGTTTTACCCACACCAACAATCATTTTGTAAGGATCAGATCGCAAAATAATACCTGGAACTAAAGTTCCAATTTTCTTTTGAAATTCAACGATAACTGTTTCTTTTTCGGCTTCATGAATTTTTTGGTCAATAACTTGTTTGGCGGTTTGAGCGGCAATACGACCAAAACCAGGAGGAGTAACGTCGGTTTGTTTTTCACCTTCATCAACTTTAAAAACTTTGAAAGAACCACTTTCTGGAGAAAGCTCAACTACAAAATTATCTTCATCTGGGATAACAACACCATGTTCTTTTTGATCACGTTTATAGGCAGAAATTAGACCAAATTCAATAGAATCTAAAATAGATTGAACCTCAATATTTCTTTCACCAGCGATTTGAGCCACAGCAGCGGCAAATTCTGTTTTTGGTAATTTTTTTAAATCCATAATTTCTCCTTATTTTTGTGTGGTATTAAAAAAGGGGCTGTATCAGCCCCAAAAGTTTCAACACAACAAAATTATTATGAGCAATTATAGCAGAAATTAAATTAAAAATACAGAAAATGGACTAAAGTCCGAGTTCTCGAATCAGTTCTTTTTGACGTGATGATAGATGGTTAGGAATTTCGATCATAAGACGAATATAAAAATCACCCACTCCATAACCGTTAACATCTTTTATTCCCTTGCCTCTTAAACGGATTAGAGTATTTGGTTGAGTGCCTGATTTAACTTTTACTTTTAATGGTTCACCGGTAATAGTGGGCACTTCGACATTGGTACCCAAAACAGCTTGGGAAAAACTTAAAGTGACGGCGATAAAAACATCATTGCCTTCACGTTTAAAAATTTTATCAGGTAAAACATCAATGTAGAGAATAAATTCTTGAAATCTGATTCTTTGACCATCACTGACACCCGCAGGAATTTTGATAGTTTTTCGTTTACCATCAATATTAACTTCTTTTTGACAACCATTGGCGGCTTCCAAAAAAGAAATACTAATTTTGTAAGTTTCTAATCTTCTACTTTGACGTTGTTGACTAAAACCGCCACCGCCAAAAAACTGTTCAAAAATATCAAATGGATTACTAAAACCACCGAAATCAAAATCTGAATTCCCAGCATTACCACCTTGGGTGTAAGTAAAATTGAATGGACCGTTTTGTTGAGTGTAGGTGTGACCACCAAAACCGCCAGCATTTGGGTCAAAAGCAGCATGGCCATATTGGTCGTAAGCGGTCTTTTTTTGATCGTTGCTCAAAACTTCGTAAGCTTCGTTAATTTCTTTAAATTTTTCTTCGGCATCAGGAGCTTTGTTACGATCTGGATGAAACTTTAAAGCCGCCTTACGATAGGCACTCTTGATTTCATCTTTAGAGGCACCTTTGGCCACTCCTAAAACTTCGTAAAAATCTTTTTTCATATTTACATAATCGAAGGGCGGGCATAAAACCCGCCCTTACAAATATAGTTTTTATTGTACCACTTCGCCTTCTTCGGCTTCTTTTTTATCGTCAGCTTTTGGTTCTTCAGCATTTGGCTGAGGTTGACCTTGGCCTTCTGTTCCTGGTTGACCAGGTTGTTGTTGCTGATAAATAGCAGCCCCAACGGTTTGAAGTATTTGACCTAATTCATCAGACATTTTGTTTAAATCATCAGATTTAGCATCAGATTTGTTTAAAACTTCTTTGGCTTCTTTAATTTTATCTTCGATTTTGGTTTTATCTTCTGGTTTAACTTTGTCAGCAAAGTCTTTCAAAGTTTTTTCACCAGAGAAAATAGTGCCATCGAGTTTATTTTTAGCTTCAGCCAAAAGACGTTTTTCTTCATCTTCTTGAGCATGAGCTTCAGCATCTTTTTTCATTTGCTCAATCTCATCATCTTTGAGGTTAGTAGCGTTTTGAATAGTAATGCGTTGTTCTTTACCAGTGCCTTTATCTTTGGCGGAGACTGACAAAATACCATTACTATCGATATCGAAAGTGACTTCAATTTGAGGCATACCACGTGGTGCTGGTGGAATACCGTCAAGAACGAATCGACCAAGTGATTTATTGTCGTTGGCCATTGGTCGTTCACCTTGCAAGACATTAATTTCAACTTGTGGTTGATTATCTGAATAAGTAGTGAATACTTGTGATTTTTTGGTAGGTACGGTAGTATTTCTTTCGATTAATGGAGTACGAACACCACCAGCAGTTTCAATACCAAAAGTTAATGGAGTAACGTCGAGAAGAACGATATCTTTAACTTCACCGGTCAAAACAGCTCCTTGAACAGCGGCACCAATTGCTACCACTTCATCTGGGTTAACAGAATTATTAAGATCTTTACCAAAGAAATTTTTAACAACTTCTTGGACTTTGGGCATACGAGTCATACCGCCGACCATAATGACTTCTTTGATATCGGCTTTGGTGACACCAGCATCTTTAAGAGCTTTTTCAACTGGAGCAATAGTTTTTTGAATTAATTCATCAACTAATTTTTCCAACTCAGAACGAGTCATTTTTTTGGTCAAATGAAGTGGATTACCATCTTTTTGAGTAATGAATGGTAAATTAACTTCAGTTTCAGCAGCACTTGATAATTCGATTTTAGCTTTTTCAGCAGCTTCACGAACACGTTGTAGCGCTTGAGGATCTTTGGCTAAATCAACTCCATTTTGTTTTTGGAAATCGTCGATAATCCAGGTAATAATTTTTTGATCAAAATCATCACCACCAAGGAATGTATCACCATTAGTAGATTTAACTTCAAAAATACCACCACCGATTTCTAGAATAGAAATATCGAAAGTACCACCACCTAAATCATAGACAGCGATAAGTTCATTAGATTTTTTGTCCATACCATAGGCCAAAGCTGCGGCAGTTGGTTCGTTAACAATACGTTGAACATTAAGGCCAGCGATTTCACCGGCTTGTTTGGTAGCCTGACGTTGAGAATCGTCAAAGTAGGCGGGGACAGTAATAACAGCGTCAGTAACTTTTTCGCCTAAATATTTTTCAGCATCGGCTTTGCATTTTTGCAAAATCATGGCTGAAATTTCTTGTGGAGTGTAAACTTTGCCATTAATTTCAACGGCAGCCATTTTGTCTTTGCCGGCAACAATTTTGTATGGAGCGATAGTTTGAGTTTTTTTAACCTCTGGGTCATCGATACGGCGACCCATAAGACGTTTAATACTGTAAACAGTATTTTGAGAATTGAGAACCATTTGGCGTTTGGCTAAATCGCCGACCAGATTTTTGACTGGTTCAACAATTGAAGGAATAGTATTGCGCCCTTCAGCACTGACGATAACTTTTGGGTTACCACCTTCCATAACAGCAACGCAAGAGTTGGTAGTACCTAAATCGATTCCGATTATTTTGTTTGACATAGTTTTAATTAATTAAGAATTAATAATTAACAATTAATAATTTATTTTTGGTCGGATTTGCCGACGACTACTTGAGCCGGCCGGATAACATGACCATTTAATTTATAACCTAATTTACGGACAGTAATTACTTTATTATCTTCACCAGAGGTAGTTTCAGTGCACTCCATGGAAGCAGGATCAAATTCAGCATCAAGAGGATTAATTTCTTCGACTCCTTCTGATTTGAGAGCAGAAGCGAATTTATCTATAGCCATTTTTAAGCCAGGATCTGAAAGATGGCTGTAAGCTAAATTAAAATCATCAAGAACTTCAATCATTTTAGTAACTACGGCGGTAGTGGCCAAAGTAATAAAAAATTGTCGCTGAGACTCAACTCGTTTTTCCAAATTGGAATAATCAGCTAAAGAACGGCTGAGCTTATCTTGTAAAACAAGATTTTTTTCTTCTAGTTCCTGGATTTTAGCGACAGTTAAATCCGGATTAGCTTTTTTTGTTTTTGCCATAAAAGTAATTAACGTGTAATTTTAGATAAAAGTTGAGCAAAGTAGTCAACAACTGGAACAATGTGAGGGTAATGGAAACGAGCAGGTCCAATAACCCCAACAATGCCTCGATGTGGACCAGCTTCGTAGTTTTGATAAACAAAACCACATGGTTCAAGATGTTCAATTCCTAAATCTTCACCGATTAAAAGATGGACGACTTTTTCATCATTTAAAGATCCTGCTTTGTTGATAATATCAAACCAGAAAGCATAATTATCAAGTAAAGATAGGACAGTTTTGGTAACATCAATATTGTAGAATTCTGGTTCTTCCAAAAGATTGGAAGCACCATAGCTACAAATGGTACCGTGATCAGTAGTAGCAATAGCCATAGAACGAGTGTTGGAGGCTAATTCTTTGGTAACTTCGCGAAGTAAACGTTCAAATTCGTTGCGATAATCCCAAACTTTTGCCTTGGCACCAACTTCTTCACTAGCAGACAAAGCTTTTGGAGTCATAAGATTACGGACATAATATTTGAGACCCATTGAAGTTGGGGCACGACCAGCAGACAAATGGCCTTTTTTAAGAAAACCCATTTGAGTTAGAGTAGACATTTCATTACGAATAGTAGCTGAAGAAATTCCTAGTGAGAATTTCTTTTCCAAAGTTTCTGAACCGACTGGAGCAGCCGTTTCGATAAACTCTTCAGTAATGCACTTGAGAATCTTGATTTGTCGTTGGGTTAAATCTGACATATTAGCAATATAATAGACTGACTGCTAAATGGTGTCAAGAGGGAAAATAAATTAATGATGGTGTTTCTTATTATGTTTATTCTGTCTAGTAAAATAATCACAACGAATTTCTTTTATGTCTTCGATTCCTCGTGGTATTTCCTCTTTAGAAAGGAACGGTTTTAAAACTCTTCCAATACTATTGTCGTCATAACCTGGACGTGTGGCAACTTGATAACGAGAGTCGTTTTGACTAAAATTTCCAACATCTTTAATAGGTATTCTTCTTCTTATTAGTTCCCCTTCTACAAATAGAAGGTTTTGTACTCCAATTGATTCGTGGCTTCTTCCCATTTTTTTATAAATTTTAATTATTAAATTTATATTTCAACGTTGAGTTATAAGTTTATTATAGTCCTTTATTGGGAGAATGGATTGGTTTTGGATCGCGGTAGCAGATGAAGAAGAGACAGATAAAAAGGCAGGTTAGAAAAACAAAATTCATTAAATACAGTTGATGGAAAAATCGCAAAAGTAATAGACTAATTAGATAGAGTGAAATAAAAATATTTAAACAGTGGTTTTTGGAAAAAATATAGGTGGTGGCGATAAAACAAGAAAAAATAACTAAAAAGAAAATGATTTTGGACCAAAGAGAATCAGGGGAAACAAAGTAAGTAAAAACAAAAAAATTAACCCAAAAAATTACGGAAAAAATTAAAAATTTTTTATTCATGGAGGGTTTTGATTTCCTGAGGCTCTTCGGTTTTGATTTTGTTGACGATTTTAACTAATTGATTGGTACGAGTAGTGTCGACAGCGACATATTGTTTTTGAAGTGATTCAATACGGACTCCAAGATCTTTAAAACCTTTATTGTAGTTTTCAAATTCTTCGCCGAATTTTTTGATGTAGCCAATAATGGTGGCGACATTTTTTTGATAACGGAAATTATCGTAAGCTTGGTGAATCATGCGTAAAATAGCGGTAAAACTGAAAGGACCGGCCAAAATAACTTTTTTAGCCATGGCATCTTGCCACACATCAGGGAAACGATCGTAAATAAAACTAAAAATCATTTCGTTAGGGATAAACAAAATCACAAAATCGACGGTGTTTTCTTCGGGATTAATATACTCCCTGCTAGTCACCTCTTTAATCTTAGATTTGATATCTTGTTCAAAAGCTCTTTTATATCTCTCTTTTTCTTCCTTACTATCGGCTTCACTCATTTTGACCAAATTTTGATAAGGGAATTTGGAATCAACATTGACCTTCATGCCATCGGGCATATAGACGGTGAAATCAGGGCGGGAAGTGTCGCCAGAGACCTGTTTGTCGTAACTAACTCCGCTGACAAAGCCAGACATTCTAAGTAAATCCTCGGCGACTTGTTCACCAAAAGCACCGCGCATTTGATTGTTACTCAAAACATTTTTGAGTCCTTCGGTGGTAACTTTGAGTTGGTTGGTAAGAGTTTTTTGTTCCTCGAGTTTTTCGGATAAAGTAGAGAAAGAACCAGTGCGTTTGATTTCGACTTCTTCCATTTTTTTGTTGTTCTTTTCGATTTCCAGCAAAGCTCGGTTGACCAATTCTTCGATGGCTTGTTTTTTATTATTTAAATCGGTGCCGATTTTTTGATCGGCCATAGTAATGAGTTGCTGATTGGCATTTTTGAGAACTTCGGGGAAAAGTTGGTTTAAAGAATTAGAAATTTCTTTTGATAAATCATCAGAGTTTGATTTTTT
>Ga0209467_1003066_pt1 | contig 11256 bp, 7 predicted proteins | sample Higcelwee11metaG_FD_187175 | JGI IMG/M metagenome (GOLD analysis project Ga0209467, IMG submission 187175) | Freshwater pond sediment microbial communities from the University of Edinburgh, under environmental carbon perturbations - High... | ecosystem: Environmental > Aquatic > Freshwater > Pond...
GACAAGGTATGGACCAAATCAATACCGGTCGACCATGAATGGATACGCGAATATAGCGAGATCTTTCGGCATAGAGAGTCGCTACGAAGTGCCGATCCACAGGAACTACCTGAGAGTATCGATGAAGAACGAGAGATTGTCCCGAATCTTATGCAGAAGGAAGCGGTCGCTTCATTGCAGGCGGTCCGTGCAAACCATAGTGATAGAGCGCTCTTGATTTCCGCTACGGGGACAGGCAAGACGTATCTGGCTGCATTTGATGTCAAACAGTTTGGCGCCAAGAAATTGCTCTTTATGGTCCATCGCGAGACGATCCTTCGAAAATCAGAAGTCAGTTTTAGAGAGATACTCGGCCAAACGATTAGGACTGGCTTTCTTATCGGTAGCGAACGAAGGCTCGATGCAGATTATGTATTCGGCATGATCCAGACAATGTCACGAGATGAAGTGCTCTATTCGATTCCGCCTGATACGTTCGACTACATCGTCATAGATGAAGTGCACCGTTCCGGTGCAGCAAGTTACCTGAAGGTGATGAATTACTTCAAACCAAAGTTCCTCCTCGGGCTTACCGCAACACCAGAACGAACCGATGGTTTCGATATCTTTTCACTTTTCAACCACACCATCGCGTATGAAATCAGACTGCAGCATGCGCTTGAATTGGAGATGCTTTGCCCGTTTCACTATTATGGCATCAGCGAGATAACGGTTGATGGACAAGAGATAGACGAATTCTCATCGTTCTCTAATCTGGTAAGCAAAGACAGAATAGATCATATCGTTGCCAACATCGAGCTTTACAGGAATAATACCGAAAGCACCAAGGGACTGATGTTCTGTAGCCACAACGCAGAGGCGGCAGTATTGTCGAATGAGTTGAACCACAGAGGATTTCGTACCATCGCACTCTCAGGAAGCAACACAGAGTCCGAACGCGAGAGCGCCATTGAAGAGCTTGAAACAGGGAATATCGATTACATAATCTCTGTCGATATCTTCAACGAGGGAATTGATATACCACGTGTCAATCAGGTCGTCATGTTGCGGCCGACGCAGTCAGCAATAATCTTCGTGCAACAACTTGGACGAGGCCTGCGAAAGGTAAAGAACAAGAGCTATTTGACGGTGATAGATTTCATTGGAAACTACACGAACAACTATATGATTCCAATTGCCCTCTTCGGTGACACCTCATATAATCACGATTCTTTACGGAGGCTGATCAATTCCGGAAGTGCATTTATTCCGGGCGCTTCTACGATCGACTTCGATTTTGTAGCACGAGAGCGAATTTTTAAGGCCATCAATAATGCATCGTTCAGCCAACAGAAATTGTTGATCCAAGAATACGATAAAGTGCGATTTAGGCTTGGCCGAATTCCACGACTTACTGAATACGTTGAAAATGATTCGATAGACCCAGCAATCTTCCTAGAGAAATACGGCTCGTACCCACTATTCCTTACAAAGGCCGAAGAAGGTTATATCTCTAGCCTTTCGCCACAGCACTTGAGATCACTCGAGTTCATATCAAATGAAATCGCGCCTGGCATCAGGCCGCATGAGCTTGTCTTACTCGACCTGCTGCTAAATTACGGATCATTCACTCGCCGATTGTTTGATCGTATTTTGAAGACCGAATGGCAGATAGAAAGTGATGATGCAACACTTGCATCGTCCATCAGCGTTCTGACCGATGGATTCTTCAAAATTTCTGATAGAAAAAAATATGGGAATATCAAATATCTGAAAGCTGATACACACACATGGACTTTTGAATTGTCCGAATCATTCGCTTCATTGATCGAGTGCGCTGAATATGTCGATCAGTTCAAACAGGCTATCGAGTTAGGGCTGTCGAAATACAGGACGCTTGCCGCTTCTGGCACATCTGCAGGCGGCCTGATTCTGTATGGCAAGTACTCACGCAAGGACGTCTGCAGACTGCTCAATTGGCAGAATGAAGAAGCTTCAACAATTTATGGGTACAAGATCCAATACAAGACAACGCCGTGGAACTGTCCGATTTTCGTGACATACAACAAAAGCAATGACATCGAAGACCGTATACGATATGAAGACACATTCATTGATAATGCAACCTTCAGCTGGATGACACGAAATAGTGTGAGAATAGATTCCAAAGAGCCGGTTGCCATCATGGCCTGGCGAGATAATAAGATGCGTATACCTTTATTCGTAAAGAAGAGCGACGGCGAGGGCAGAGATTTCTATTACATGGGAGATATGGAGCCGATCAAAGCCGACGAGCAGACTATTAAGTCAGAAGTCAAGGATCTGCCCATCGTTAATATTTTGTTCCACTTGAAGACAGCAGTCAGGCAAGACATCTTTGGCTACTTCGAGAATATGCGCACCTGAATTTCTGTCCCCTTCTTCGGGGAGCCGCGGGATCGCCTCGCCGCGTAACCGCGGGGAGGAAGCCCGCGGCAGGGGGCGCATCTGGCACAGGCGGCCGCTCTCCTGCTTGTAGCGCCCCCTGGCTCTTCCTGGTATCCGCCTGATTGCGGGTGGGAGCCTTAGTCCTGTCCTGCTGCCCGCAGGAAGTCCATGAAGTGCTGTACGTCTTCTTTGACATGCGGGTGTACGTCCTTGAGTTTCTTGAGCAGGAAATCGATGCGGTCCCAATCGTATTCAAACTCGAAGTAGTACCGTCTGAAATGCCTGAACTTGAGCAGCTCAACCAGATCGCTCCTGGTCCGGTCCGATAGTACCCGTTCGCGGATAGTGGGTACCTGGAGCGTCATGCGATCCAGCAGGGTCTGGTGCCATCGCTTGTCATCCAGATGGTTCTCAAAGCTCTGCGACACGCGCAGGAACATGGTCTCAAGGCAGGTATAATAGTTCTCGATCATGGACGCCATCATGAGAGCCGTCGCGGGCGTCTTGCCCAGAATGGCTATATCGTGGCGCTCCGTGGCATCGATAAAGTCACGGATCCGATCCGCGACTTCCATATTCTTGCCAATCTCTGCCAGCAGCAGTTCAAATTCCGTCATATACCAGCCTCCCCCGCTGCCGGATCGAAGTTGCGTGGATTGGTTCTATGCGCTCCAGTTCGACCAAGTCAAGCGGCAGGGTTGTCAGCGCCATCGCTTTGCCGTAGAGCTCGAAGAATGTGGCCGTGTCCGGCACGCCTTCCACGGCAATGTCGATGTCGGAAATTTCTGAAAACCTGGTACGGTCAAGCAGCGAGCCCCACTGCCAGATGCGCAGATGGCTATAGTCGCTCTGCAACATGGCCATGACGCTGTGCACCTCTGCCCAGGCCTGATCGAAGCGTTGGTCGAGGGCGGCCGATCTGGCTTGCGCCTTGCGTTCAAAGAAGCGGCGGGCATCCTGTGGGTCTACCGAAAACGCGGAGTCCATGGCTTGATAGTAAACCCGGCATGCTGCTATTGCAATGCGGACAAGACCGGGTTTGCGGGGAGGAAGCCCGCGGCAGGGGGCGCATCTGGCACAGGCGGCCGCTCCGCTGCTGGTAGCGCCCCCTGGCTCTTCCTGGTATCCGCCTATGACTGGAACACGCCGACCAGGTTGGCTATGGCGATGCTCTGTGGGTGCTGGAGCGTAAACACGTTGAGGTGGTCCATCGCCCGCGTCATGGCGACGTAGACGAGGTTGGCGCTCATGCGCTGGACCGATTCGTCGTCGTAGCCGGGGCCGAAGAACGGGGAGCGGTCGAGGAACAAGAGGACCACCGGGAAGTCCAGGCCCTTGGCGGAATGGAGGGTGGTGACGCGGACCGCGCCGGTGGCATCGAACGAGAAGTCCGGGTCCCTGATGTTGGCGACCGACAGGCCCATTGCGGCAAGGCGTTCGCGTACCATCGGTATGTCGTCGTTGGTGGGTACGAGGATGGCTATGTTCTGCGGTTCGTAGCCGAGTGTTTCCGTACAGAGGCGCAGGCGCTGTGCCATCGATTCGAGGAGTGACGCCCGGTCGGCCGCCTGGAAGAGTTCCGGTACGGGGCCGTCGCGGAAGGCCTCGGGGGCGTTGTCACGGTCGTGGCAGGAGTCGACCGACCGGTAGCGCTCCGCGAGTTCGTGTATCTGGACGGTGTTGCGGAAGTTGCTCTTAAGGATGCGGGCGCGGCCGGCTATGTCGAGTCCTGATCGCTTGAAGCTGAAGCCTGGCTGGTATATGGACTGGTCCGCGTCTCCGGCCAGGAGGACGCAGCGGCGGGCGGCGGCCTTGAGGGCGGCCAGGACGACCGCGGGCAGGTCCTGGGCCTCGTCGATGAAGACGTAGTCGACCGACGGCGGGCACGAGCCGGGCTGGGTCCTGGCGGCTCGGGCCAGTTTGAGGGCGGCGTAGTTGCGGGTGTAGGTGCCGCCGGCTTCCAGCTCCAGGGCTATGGTCTCCGCGGCGACCCAGACGTCGTAGCGGTCTGTCTTCTGCAGTGCCTTGCGCATGCCGGTGCGGTCCATCAGGCGCGTGACGTATTCGTCCTGGCTGACGTCGTTGGCCCATATGAAGTTCTCCACTTCCGCGGCGAGTTCGCGCGGTTCGAGGCCCGGCGTGGCATAGCGGGTGGCCAGCTCGAGGAGGGTCGTGCCGGTCCAGTCTATGCTGGCGTATGGGTCGAGGGTCCGCAGGCGCTCCAAAAGGAAGCTGTCCGCGGTGGCTATCCGGTCGGCGCCGTCGAAGCGGTCGCTGGCCATGAGGGCGGACAGGAAGGCGTCGTACTTGACCATGGTGGTGGTGTACGTGAGGAGCGCTACCGAGCCGCGCAGTTCCGGCAGTTCCAGGGTGTCCTGCTTGGATGCGCCGCCGGTGCCGATGCCCTTGGCCTTCTCCACGGCCTTGAGGAGGACGAGGGTCTTGCCGGTGCCGGCCGATCCCTTGACCAGGAAGTCCTTGTCCAGGGTGATCTGCGCCAGTATGGTCTTCTGTTCCGCTGTCAGTCTGATGACGGCGCGCTCGTAGTCGGCACGGGTTCGGGTAAAGATGGTCATGCGGCGCAGGGCGTCTACATAGTCGCGCGCCTCCGACAGCTGTGCAAGGCTTGCCCTGGCTTCCTTGAGTTCGTAGGCCGTACGTGCCTTTTCCACCCGCAGTTCGTCTATCCTCTCGTTGCGTGCTCCGCTGGTCGCGGCAACCTCGGACAGGCGCAGCTCGGTGGCGCGCAGCGACGTCTCCAGGTGTTCGACGACGGCGGCGCGGACCGACAGCTCGGCGACCTGGTCGGCCAGGGTGCGGTTCTCCCGGGCCTCCTTGCGCACGAGGCTGCGTATCAGTTCGTTCTCTTCCATCAGGGCGCCCATTGGCTTGCGGGCGTCCCAGGCGGCTATGTAGTGCTTGATGGCCTCGAGGCGTTCGGGCGAGCCGATGCCGGCAAGGCGGCAGAAGACGTCCAGGTGCTCGGTGGCGGCCTCCGCGTAGCTGCGGGGCAGGCCATGGAAGCGGTGGCGGACGTAGTCCGTCTCGTGGTGTGACTGCTTGAGGGCGTCCATCGACGCAAAGCCCTTGGGCGATCCGCCATCGTGGGTCTTCTGCGCGTCGCGGCAATAGCCGATGAACTCCTCCACGAGGCTGCCGAACGAGACGCTGGCCATCTGGTAGTCGAAGCGGTCGCGTATCCAGCCTTCGACAAAGGCATGGACCGCCAGGACAAAGATGCCGGGATCAGCGCCCTGCAGGCGCTCGATGCGTTCGAGCCGCGCGTCGACATCCTCTGGTTTGCGGTAGCTCTCCGAACCGGCTAGCATGGCTGCCTCACAGGCCCTCGTTCCAGCCCTCGTCGGCAGAGGCGGCCAGCGATCGAGTCTTGTTCATGGCAACCATCCTACCCCGACCATGACCGGCTGGCAAGCAGAGACAGCATGGCGGCTGGCGCAGGTCTATTCGGGGAATTCCAGTACGATCCTGGTCCCATGGTCCGGCTCCACGCGTATCGTGCCATCGAGCTGGGCGGCCAGCGCGTTGACCAGCTGCAGCCCGAAACCGGCGTGCCTGTCGGAAGCAGGAGCCGGAGCCGGAGCAATGCCGACGCCATCGTCATGGATCGAGACGACGACCCGCCCGCCGCTCCTGGTGGCCGCTATGGTGATGACGCCGCTCGTCCTGCCCCTGAAGGCATGTTTCATTATGTTGGTTATCAGTTCGTTGACGATGATGCCGAGCGGCTGCAGCCTCTTGGCATCGAGCATGAAATCCTGCAGCTGCTTATCGAGCGTCACGATCTGCCTGTTGGGAAAGTTCGATACAATCTCGTCCGCCAGGGTCGAGAGGTAATCCTTGACCGACAGCTCCGAGTAATCAATTGACCGGTAGAGTCTGTCATACAGCAGCGACATGCTGCGGATTCTGTTGCCGGCATCGGCCAGGGCGGCAACGGCGGCAGGCTCCGGCAGCGCGCTGGCCTGCAGCGACAAAAGGCTGCTGATGGTGTTCATGTTGTTCTTGATTCGATGATGGACTTCCTTGAGGATGAGTTCCTTCTCCGCCAGAAGGCCATCGGCCTTCGCTATCAGCTGTACATGGTCGTCAATGATCTTCTTTACGAATCGGTAGAACGTCAGATACGAGAAGATGGATATGAACACAAAGAGCGTGGCGGAGTACAGCGTGACAAAGTAGAACGCCTTCCGCGTGGCATCCTTGAATATCACGTTATCCGGGAGCGCGATCAACAGGTATCGGTCTTGATAGAGGGGAACCGAGTACAGGTGCTTCCGGTCAGAGCCGTCGATCGATCCGGCAGCCTGTATTTCGTATGATCTGACTATTTCGGATTTGTTATCCAGCAGGACGTTGGCATTGAAGACACAGGCGTCATACCCCAGGTATGTCCCCTTGTCCTCGACCCGGCAGACGGCAAGGGCGAACAACGCGCCATTATCGACATAGAGATAGAAGCCAGGCGTGGTCTCGGGATGCTGTGCATAGATGCTTCCTTCTCCCCAGGAGGCTATCATCGTACCATCGGGCAGGTGGCGGCTTGCCCCGATCAAGTTGCGTATCGTGGATGCGCCATCCGCGTATTTCGCCCGGATAAAATCTTCCAGTTCCTTCAAACCAACGGCTCCGCAATGGTAGTCTGCCAGCTTCTGTCTAATAACGGTTCTGCTGCCCAGCGATTCAGCTCCGGAGATGAAATCCAGGATGAGATGGTCGTCGGAGTTGGCCTTGATCTTGACCTCGTTCCTGAAGTAGTTCTCTTGCTCCCTGATGAACGAGGTGTTGAGCGGTATGAAGAATATGAAATATGACAGAAACATCGATACGCCAAGCGAGGTGAATAGCAATTTGTAAAATGATCTGAGCACACCGTGGACTTCTCTTCCTGTTGTCTTCATATTCAAGACTCCAATCCGCGTACGCATCCCTGAGTTTGGGGATGAGCGTGCCTGTGATGAAGGTCAGGATAGTGCTTGTGGCTGTGATCGATGGCTTCATGGGTATGAAGGTGCGAATGTCTCTGGGCGGACGGCATGCCTTCTTGGTGACCATGCTCGTGATGTCCGTCGTCATGGTAGTGGAGATGCACGTGGGTTACGGCCTGATGGTGATGGGCATGATCATGGACGAGCAGGTTGGTAGACAGGATGCCCAGAGCCAACAGGATCATCGCGGCCACCGCGTAGGCGGAGATCGGTTCACCAAGCATGAGCGACGCCGCCAGTATACCCCAGAACGGTCCCGTCGAGAAAAGAATCTGGCTGCGGGTGGCACCGAGTTGCTGTGCTGAACTGACGTACAGAACGATGCTTACGCCATAGGATACGATGCCAACGAGCACGGCGATGCCTATGTAGATGATCGGAAATCCCGTTCCGGCGATCATGGTGCCGACGAGCAGGTTGGTCGAACCGGCGAAGAGTCCTTTGATGAAGGTAATCATCTTCGGAGACGCACCATCGATGAGTGCCGTCAGATGGTTGTCGATGCCCCAGCTGAAACAGGCAAGCGTAACGAAAAAGGCCGGGACCAGGCTGCCGAAGCCATCATGCATGCTAACGATGACGCCGGCTGCGGATGTAAGCAGAACGCCCAAGACCGCAGGTTTGTCCAGGTGATCCTTGAAAAAAATGCCCCCGAGTATCGCGGTCGCCACAAGTTCCATGTTCAGCCAGATGGAAACCGAAGAAGACGCCGCCGCCTTCAAACCGACCAACAGAAAGAGCGGACCGAGCAGGCCGCCGAATACGATGATGCCCAGAATGGCCCATTTCTGGTGAGCGGTCTTGATCCACTCGATTTCCCGCTTTCTATACCTCAACACGTATGGAAGAAAAGCAATTGCGGCGCCGAGATAGAGGAGCCCCGCCAGTTGAAAGCTGTTCATCTTTTCGAGGAGCATTTTGCTGATGGGCGTGGCGATGCCGAACAGGAACCCGGCCACCAGGCCCATGGTTATGGCGATGTACTTCAAACCCGCTCCACCCGGTGTTCGTCGGATTCCCGGTCGACCTGAATTTTCATGGACCGATAGCCATGACGAATTCAGTATACGTCATGGGCTACCTTTTTTGTAAGCGTTTTCATGGGCAAGCCATTTACGCCGCGCCAACAATGACCTGTCTGTATCGCTGTCTCGGGCTTCCGAGCCGCCTCCGCTCGCTTCCGGCGCCATCCCTGGCGCCTCTTCGCGCCTCTCGGCGCGCGCTCGCTTCGGTTCGATCCCCGGTCTCGGCCCATTAAGAAAGCACGCGCCCCGATGGGGCACGTGCCTTTTAGCCGAGACCGGGAATCCTCTCCAGCCCTCGACATCCTGTCTCGGGCTTCCGAGCCGCCTCCGCTCGCTTACGGCGCCATCCCTGGCGCCTCTTCGCGCCTCTCGGCGCGCGCTCGCTTCGGTTCGATTCCCGGTCTCGGCCCATTAAAAAAGCACGCGCCCCGATGGGGCACGTGCCTTTTAGCCGAGACCGGGAATCGAACCCGGTACCTGCGCATTACGAGTGCGCCGCTCTGCCAAGTGAGCTATCTCGGCGATTCGGGCGAGACTATACCTGAAAAGGGGATGACAGGGCAAGAGCCGATGCCTACTTCTTTCGTTTGGAGTTGACGAAGCGTATGAAGTCGTTGATGTTCTTGACAACGATACGGTCGGCGTACAGCTCGACGCGGCGCTGGTTGGAGAAATGCCCCAGAATCGCCTGGGCGTCGGCAGGATTCATGCCCGCCCAGTGCCCCACATCGTCGACGGTTACCTTGAACTCACGCTTATCGCCGAGCGGCTCGCCCTGATTGCTCGATCCCTGCGTCTCGTCGAGCATCAGGAATACGTCGGCTATCTTGGCCTGTGGATCTTCCAGGGTCATGATCATGAACCGGCGCTTCTGGTCGTAAATGCGCTTGGTAAAGACCTTGAGCAGCCTGAGCGCTATCTGGGGGTTGCCCATCATCAGAATCTCGAAGTTGGCTCTGTTGAACTCCAGTACCTTGACGGTCTCTTCGGCTATAGCGGTCGCCGAGCGGGGGGCGCCCTCGAGAATGGCCATCTCGCCGAATATCTCCGGTGCCGACAGGATGTCTATGTTCTTCTCTATGTCGCCGACGATCTTGGTGATTCTGACGCGGCCGGTCTGAATCAAATAGAAGCTGTCACCCGGTTCATACTCCGAAAAGATGATCTCTCCGGGCTGGTAGGTTCGGGCAAAGCGGCTGAATCCGGCAAGGTCCGCCATGGTCAGGCTCCTCCCAAGGCGCCAAGGGCCTTCTTGGCTTTGATGCGCGCGCTTGAATCTTCGTCGCCGGGCATGGACAGCACCTTGGTGTAGAACGCCTTGGCCTTGTCCTTGTCGCCCTTCTTCTCCCACGACTGCCCCATGATGAACAGGATGTCGGACATGTCCGGGTGTTTGGGTGAGCCCTGTACGATGCCGGTAAAATGCTTGATGGCAAGATCCCATTGTCCAAGTGCAAACAGGCATCGGCCCATGTCGAACTGGGACTTGCCGACATACTCCCGGTCGTCACTGGAGTCGGCTATGCGCTTGAGCTCCTTGAAGGCGTCCTGGTATTTCTCCTGGGAGAACAGGCTGATGGCGTTGTAGTAGTCCTTGGCCGTGTCGGAGAGGCTGGCACCCTCTGCCGGCCGCACGGCGGCCTTGGGGGCCAGTGGTTCGGCGCCCAGGCCTGAAGGCGCGGCTCCTGCCTGCGCGGCAGCAGGCACGGGGGCGCCACCGGCGAGCGGAGCCGGTCCCTTCCCGTCGCCATACCTGGACAGGGCGGCCTCTGCCGATTCCAGATACCGCCCGGCTTGCTCCGCCAGCTTGCCAGCGGGATAGTATGTCAGATAGCGGCTCAGCACGTAGCGCGCCTGCGAGTACATGCGGTTGCGCAGGTAGTATTCGCCGGTCTTGTAGAGGCCGGTCTCGGGATTGACCGCCATGGGGTTCTCCATGAGGTTTTCCACCTGCTTGTGTATGTGCCTGAGCTGGTTGGAGAACACCTTGAGCATCTTGATGATGATTCTGGTGTTGGACATGGAGAACGCCTCGAACTCGGGCACGGTAAACGCGAGCACGTTGGCGTCCTCGAGTACAACGGCATTCTCTTCGCGGGGGTACCGGCCAAGGGCGCTCTTGACGCCGAAGAACTCGCCGGTCTGTATGATCTCGCGTATCAGCTTGCCGGTCTCGATATCGTTGTAATTGAGGCTAACCCTGCCACGCTGGAGAACGAAGATCCTGTCTCCCTGGTCGCCCTGGAAGTAAATCACTGAGTTGGCGTGGTATGTCCCTACCTTGGGCATCGTTTCCTCATTGCTCCAGAATTTAGGCTATGATCTGTACCAATCAGCCATTGGGTCATTATAGTACATATCTTCTCCCGGTACCATGCCGATAATGACGTTTCCGCCGGCGCCTCAGACTTCGAACGGCAGATAGTCCAGGACCTTCTTGAAGCCCACTTCCTGGCGGATCGTCCTGTACAGGCTTGCCGGTGTGCCCTTGGCAAACATCGCCCTGCCATCGACGGTGACCTCTTCGTAGCTGCCGTCTTGGGGAATCAGCTCGCCGAACCGCTGGTCGGCGAGCACCGGCACGCCGTCCACCGACAGGAACTCGATGTCATGCATCGTCGCGGACGCGAGGTTCTCGTAGGGGTCATCATGCCTGGCGCTGAGCACCAGGATATCCGCGTTCATGCCCGGCTCCAGGGCTCCGATGCGGTCCGACATCCGGAATGCCTTCGCCGGATTCGCCGTCACCATCCTGAATATCGACTTGGCAGGCAGGTCTTCACCGTACATCTGGCGATATACCAGCCGCGCATACTGCA
>Ga0209467_1003067_pt1 | contig 11255 bp, 4 predicted proteins | sample Higcelwee11metaG_FD_187175 | JGI IMG/M metagenome (GOLD analysis project Ga0209467, IMG submission 187175) | Freshwater pond sediment microbial communities from the University of Edinburgh, under environmental carbon perturbations - High... | ecosystem: Environmental > Aquatic > Freshwater > Pond...
TAACGGGTCCATTCTGTGACGGATGGCTGAGAGTCTATGGCGAGGGAGGGGTATCACGCGTGAGAAAACTGATCATGGGGTTCGAAGAAACGCTTACGGAAGCAGGCATTTCAACAATCTCCGAGATCTTTGACGGTGACCCTCCTCATACACCCCGGGGAGCTATCTCCCAGGCATGGAGTGTGAGTGAAGTGCTCCGCATTTTCACGCGGCTTGAAAAGGATTTTAAAGAAAACAGATAATGATATGCGTGTCCTGATGTTTGGATGGGAGTTCCCCCCTCATATTGCCGGGGGATTGGGTACTGCCAGTTTTGGTCTTACCCGCGGCCTTGCTGCACATAAGGATGTGGAGGTGATCTTTGTGGTTCCCAAAGCCTTTGGCGATGAAGACCAGAGCATTGTGAGACTAATCGGAGCCAACACCATCCCGGTGGCCTTCAAAAAGGTGAAGTATAACTACTTCCTTAAACCTGTTGAAAAGATCGAAGTCTTCTCAAAGCTGGTTCCCTATACCGATCCGGAAGACTTCTGGAAGATAACCCGCGGCGAGATCGCTGAGACTGATCTGCTTGTGGAAACCAACCAGCAGGGGAAGGTCGACTTCACAGGCAGCTACGGTGCCACTCTCATGGATGAGATACATAAATATTCAATTGTAGCCCAGGTAATAGCAGCAGAGCAGGAGTTTGATGTGATCCATGCCCACGACTGGCTGGCCTATCCTGCCGGGATTGCGGCAAAGGCTGTCTCGGGCAAACCCCTTGTTATACATGTGCACGCCACTGATTTCGACCGCAGCGGCGGCAATGTCAACCCCGTTGTTTACAACATGGAGAAGGAGGGTATGGATGCTGCAGACAAGATCATTACGGTAAGTAATCTGACACGTGATATTGTAATAAGCAAATACAACATCGATCCCGAAAAGGTTGAAACGGTTTACAATGCCGTGGAACCGCCGCACCATTCGGAGCTTGACATCCCGGAACGGGCATATGATGACAAGATCGTCACCTTTCTCGGCCGCATAACCATGCAGAAGGGACCGGAATATTTCATTGAAGCAGCCAGGATGGTACTGTCTCGCATGCCCAACGTCAGGTTTGTTATGGCGGGCTCGGGAGACATGATGGAACGGATGATGCGCCATGCGGCTTACCTGAAGATTACAGACAGGTTTCATTTTACCGGTTTCCTGCGTGGCAACGATGTGTTCACCATGCTGAGAATGAGTGATGTATATGTTATGCCGTCAGTATCAGAACCGTTCGGCATTTCACCTCTCGAAGCAATGCAGTCGAATGTGCCGGTGATAATCAGCAAGCAGAGCGGCGTGGCTGAGGTCCTTACCCATGCAGTCAAGGTCGACTTCTGGGATATTGAAGCCATGGCAGATGCCATTTACGGCATACTGACCTATCCGGCGCTCTCAAGAATGTTTATAATGAACGGCAAGGAGGAGGTAGACAAACTGAAATGGGAGAAGGCTGCCAGCCACGTGAAGAGTATTTATACAAGGGTTTTGAAACAGACAAGTTAAAAGATATGAGCACACCACAGAAAAAGGCCATCTGCCTCTATTTTCAGGTTCATCAGCCCTTCAGGCTCAGACGCTACCGCTTTTTTGAGATGGGCCATGAGCACTATTACTATGACGATTTCATGAATGAGTCGATTCTGCGTAAGATTGCCTCCAACTGTTACCTGCCTGCCAACAGGCTGCTGCTTGACCTTATCCGCAAGCACAAGGGAAAGTTCAAAGTCACATTCTCTCTCTCGGGTATAGTTATTGACCAGTTCAGGCTGTATGCCCCGGAGGTGCTCGCATCATTCAGGGAGCTTGCGGAAACCGGTTGTGTCGAGTTTCTTGCCGAGACCAACTCACACTCGCTTGCCTCACTCATGAGCAGGGAGAGGTATGAAATGCAGGTCAGGATCCATCGCGAGAAGATGAATGAATTTATAGGCTATGAACCCACCTCGATCAGGAACACCGAACTCATCTATTCCGATGAGATAGGCAGCTGGATGGCAGAGATGGGCTACAAGGCCGTCGTTACCGAGGGCGCAAAGCATATCCTCGGGTGGAAGTCGCCCAACTATCTCTACTGCAATGCCATCAACCCCAGGCTCAAGGTCCTCCTTCGCAATTATACCCTCAGTGATGACATCGCCTTCCGGTTCTCAAACAAAGGATGGGCGAGCTATCCGCTCACGGCTGACAAATATGCTTCCTGGGTCAAGGGACTTGGTTCCACATCGGAGATTGTGAACATCTTCATGGATTATGAGACCTTCGGTGAACACCAGAAAAAGGAAACAGGCATATTCGATTTCCTGAAGCATCTCCCCGATGCCATAATTAAGAAAACACCGTTCAACTTCATGACAGTGACTGAAGTAGCTGATTCTTATCAGCCGGTTTCGGTACTGCATGTTCCATCGCCCATATCATGGGCAGATGAGGAGAGGGACCTGACAGCATGGATGGGCAACGAACTGCAGACTGCCGCTGTGACAAAGCTCTACAGCCTCTCTGACAGGGTAGGAAAGTGCAACTCCGATCAACTCATACGCGACTGGGTTTACCTGCAGTCGAGTGACCATTTTTACTACATGTCAACCAAATTCTTCTCTGACGGAGCGGTGCATGCCTATTTCAATCCATATGAGAATCCTTACCAGGCCTTCATGAATTACATGAATGTTCTCAGTGATTTCGAGATCAGGCTTAATACAATATGCCCGGTCAACAGTCATGAGGAGGAAGTGGGCCGTCTCTCACAGACTATTGAGTCAAAGAACCACCTCATCAATGAGTTGCAGGAGAAGCTTACGAAGCTTGAGAAGAAAGCAGGTACCTCCAGGTTGAAAAGCAAGAAGGCTGCAAAGTCCAGAATCATCTCCGGGAAGAAAGCAGGAGCTGCCAGTCTTAAAAGCACAGAGGTCGCTAAGACTGAGGTCGCTCCAGTGAAGAAAGAGGTCACTCCGGTGAAGAAAGCGGCCACTGCCGGACTGAAGAGCGCCAGGCCCGCAAAGACAACGGCCCCCGCGGCAGCCGTCAAAAAAGCCGCACCCGTAAAAAAATCCCCCGTAAAAAAATCCCCGGCAAAGGCTGCAACAAAAAAGAGTGCTGTGAAGGGTAATGCGGTGAGGAAGAAAGCCGGCAGCAAATAGTTGTTGCGGTACAAGCTATGTAAAACTGATATGCGCTTCGGCGTATTAATTCATTATTAACTATATGGAGAAGAAAGCTGATTTTTTATTTGAAACAAGCTGGGAAGTATGCAATAAGGTAGGCGGTATTTATACAGTCATTTCGACCAAGGCGCTGAATGTTACCTATGAGTTTGGCGACAATTATGTTTTAATAGGCCCTGATGTATGGCGCGACGATCAGTCGAACCCTGAATTCACTCCTGACGACAGCATGTATCTCCCGTGGAAGGCTGTTGCCGCCCAGGAAGGTCTTAATGTGCGGACGGGACGATGGAATATCAAGGGAAACCCGAGGGTGATGCTGATTGACTTCACACCCTATTTCGGGCAGCAGAATGAGATCTTTGCCCGTTTCTGGGAGACTTACCAGCTTGACAGTATCTCAGGACAGTGGGATTATATTGAGCCGGCGCTCTTCGGATATGCTGCCGGGAAGGTGATTGAAAGCTTCACCAACTTTTACCGTGAATATCCGAGAGTGATTGCACAGTTCCACGAATGGATGACGGGTCTGGGTGTCCTTTACCTGGAAAAGAATGCCTCGTGGATAACCACCTCCTTCACAACACATGCCACGGTCCTGGGCCGTAGTATTGCGGGCAACAACAGGCAGCTCTACAGCCGGATGAAGGAATTCAACCCGGTTCAGATCGCTCATGAGTTCAACGTCACCTCCAAGCAGTCGCTTGAGAAGCTCAGCGCTGCCGAAGCGGATGTATTCACCACCGTGAGTGAGATCACGGGCCGGGAGTGCGAGGCGTTCCTGGGAAAGAAACCGGATGTGATTACCCCAAACGGATTTGAAGACACATTCGTCCCCACCCCCGAGAACTTTGAGGCTGCACGAGCGGCTGCGCGGGACAAGCTTCTGACTGTTGCCGGCGCATTGCTCGGATATAAACTTCCGGCAGACACACTGCTTGTATCAACGAGCGGCAGGTACGAGTACAGGAACAAGGGGATTGACCTGTTCCTCTCCTCGCTGGGTGCCATTAACAGGAAGGCTGATGCCGACCGTCAGTGCGTGGCATTCATCCTGGTGCCTGCATACCACAGGGGACCCAGGCAGGATCTCGCTGCTGCAGTTGCCGAGGGCACATTCGTGACCGAGGGCGACAGGTACCTTACCCATGGCCTGCATTACTTCAATGATGATCCTGTTCTGAACCAGCTCAGCAGGGAGGAGATCCGGAACACCGCCTCCGAAAAGGTGAAGGTGATATTCGTTCCGTCATACCTCAACGGCAATGACGGTATCTTCAACATGCCCTATTATGATCTTCTTATAGGCTTTGATCTGACGCTCTATCCGTCTTATTATGAGCCATGGGGATACACGCCCCTTGAGAGCCTTATGTTCCGTGTTCCCACGGTAACCACCAACCTGGCAGGCTTTGGCATGTGGGTAGATACCTATTTTGAGAATCCCGGTAACGGTTGCCTGGTGCTTAACCGGACCGATGACAACGAGAAAGAGGTCATCGCAGGCATGGAGGAGTTCATACTGCGCTTCATGAAGATGAGTCCCGCCGAGGAGGCCAAGGCCAGGGACAAGGCGTGGGAGATTTCACGTATTGCCAACTGGAATACGCTCTTCCACTTTTATACTGATGCCTACAGCCATGCTCTTGAAAAGAGCGAGGAGAGGCGTGACCAGCCAAGGGAGTATGCACGTATCCTTGAAGCAACCGAGGTACAGGCAAGAAAGCCATTCCAGGCACCTGTCTGGAAGGATATTTACGTCCAGTCAGAGCTTCCCGAACGGATCAGCTACCTGAAAGAGCTCTCAGGTAACCTGTGGTGGTCGTGGAACAGCGATGCCGAGTTCCTCTTCAGAAGGATGGATCCCACACTCTGGGAAGAGGTGGGGCATAATCCCAAGAGGCTCCTGGAAGCAATTGATTACAAGCGACTTGTGGTACTGGCAGATGACGAGGTCTTCCTCGATGATTCTGACAGGATCTATAAGGAGTTCACTGATTACCTTGCCAGGCCTGAGAATCCTGATCTGCCATCCATTGCTTATTTCAGCATGGAGTTCGGGATACATCCGAGCCTTAAGATCTATTCCGGCGGATTGGGAGTGCTGGCAGGCGACTATCTTAAGGAGGCCAGTGATTCAAACGTCAACATCACCGGGTTCGGGTTGCTGTACCGCTACGGTTACTTCAGACAGAAGCTCGGCCCGAGGGGCGAGCAGCAGGCCATCTACGAGGCAGAAGATTTTTCAAGGCTGCCTGTTTCAATAGTGAATGACGCCAACGGCAATCATCTGACAATACAGCTAACCTGGCCGGGTCGCATGGTGAAGGCCCGCATATGGCTGGCTTCGGTGGGTAAGGTCAGGCTTTACCTTCTTGACACTGACTTCGAGGAGAACAACAATGAAGACAGGGCCATAACACATTATCTCTACGGAGGAGACTCTGAGAACAGGCTGAAGCAGGAACTGATCCTCGGTATCGGGGGTATGCGAGCCCTGATCGCACTGGGAATAAAACCGGATGTCTACCACAGCAATGAAGGCCATTCGGCCTTTATAGGGTTTGAAAGAATGCGGCATCTGATTGAGGATGAGCATCTCAGCTTTGAGGAGTCGATGGAGATAATAAGGGCTTCAACCCTCTTTACAACACACACTCCCGTACCTGCAGGTCACGATGCCTTTGAGGAGGACATGCTCAGGAAATACATATCTCATTATCATTCGAGGCTAAATATCACATGGGATCAGCTGATGGCTCTGGGTCGCTGCCAGGATGACTACGACCGCAAGTTCAACATGAGCTTCCTTGCCACGCGTCTCTCACAGGAGATGAACGGTGTGAGCCAGCTTCACGGGCATGTCTCACGGGGGCTCTTCTCGAAGCTCTGGCCGGGATACCTGCGTGATGAGCTCTATATCGGCCATGTCACAAACGGGGTGCATCACTCAACCTGGGTAGCTCCGGAGTGGGAGCAGGTCTATGAAAAGATCACCGGGGAGAAGCACTTTGACCAGGGCGACCGTGAACAGTGGGCGAAGATCTACCAGATGGAAGATGAGAAGGTGTTCGAGATCAAGATGAAGCTCAAGAAGCGACTGTTCGACAACATCCGCAAGAGGCTCCAGTCGGATATGATGGAGAGACATGTCAGTCCGCGTACACTGATGAACATCAGCTCTCACCTCAACGAAAAGGCGCTCACAATTGCTTTTGCCCGCCGTTTTGCAACCTACAAGAGAGCAACCCTGCTCTTCCGCGACCTTGACCGCCTCAACAAACTTGTGAATAACCCGGAGAGGCCCGTGCAGTTTATCTTTGCAGGGAAGGCTCATCCCAACGACGGTGGAGGACAGGATCTGATCCGCCGTATCAATGAGGTCTCACAGATGCCACAGTTTGCAGGCAAGGTGCTCTTCCTCGAGAATTATGATATGGAGCTGGCACGTTACCTCGTCAGGGGTGCGGATATCTGGATGAACACCCCCACACGGCCGCTGGAGGCATCAGGTACGAGCGGGGAGAAGGCTGTAATGAACGGTACTATCCACTTCAGTGTGCTTGACGGATGGTGGGTGGAAGGCTATCACGCCTTCGCCGGATGGGCACTGCCAAAGAAGCGCACCTATGCCAACCAGGAACTGCAGGACGACATTGACGCCGAGACTATCTACAATATGCTTGAGTTTGAGATCATTCCTGCATATTACTCCAGGGATGACGACGGCATACCACGAGAATGGACCAGCTACATCAAGAACACAATGGTGAAGGTGGCGCCCGAGTTCACAACCCGCCGTATGCTCAATGACTACATTCAGAAATTCTACAAGAAACTGTGGGAGAGGAGCAAGCGGATAACAGCAGACAATTATGCACTTGCCCGTGAGCTGGCAGCCTGGAAGAATCAGATCACAAGAGCATGGGATGAGATTGAGATCATCAAGTATGATTTCAAGAATACTGCCAAGCAGGTGTATCGTTCAGGCCATACCTATTCAACAGAGATAATCCTTGATATTAAGAACATTCCTGCAGAGAACGTAGGGGTGGAGATGGTGGTGACCCGTCAGCTGAAAAACGGCGAGCATGCCTTCTTTACAAGCAAGGAGTTCAAGCTCGTAAACCGGAAGAAGGGGAGGGTGATCTACGGAGTGGATTTCCAGCCCGAGATGGCCGGCACTTTCTACTACGGGATACGCATATACGCGAAGCATGCGGAGCTTCCGCACAGGCAGGATTTCTGTCTGCTAAGGTGGGTCGACTGATTCAGAGATCCCTGATTGTTTTTATCCTCTCCTGCAGGAGCACAATAGCTGTTCTTGCGGGGAGGTAAAGCTTCAGGTGATGGGGGGCAGTCACTCCGTAGTTACCGTGGTCAGGAATTGAAAAATAATCCTGGCTACCGTCTATGCGGCCCTGTCCGCCAAAGAGCAGGTCGTCAGTGCTGAGTATGATCCTGAATTTTCCCTTCACCGGAATGCCGTAGTCAGTGAATGATACGGAGGGATTGAAGTTCATGACCGTGATGAGGTCTCCCCTCCTGAAGGCGATTATCTTATCGGAGTTATTGACTGTCAGTATCTCGGTAAGCTGCAGATGGGGAAGGCCATGCTGTTTGCCTGTCGCTATCATTGCCCTGTCGAACTCATTCAGGTGACGGTACCTGAGCAGCTCATTATCTGCCAGGCTCCACTGCCGCCGTGCATACTTGTAGCTCCATCCGTTGCCCTCCCGCGGGAAGTCTATCCATTCCGGGTGGCCGAACTCGTTGCCCATGAAGGTGAGATAACCGCCGCCGGCAGCGATGAAAGTAAACAGTCTTATCATCTTGTGCAACGCCACGGCGCGGTCAATTACAAGGCTGGGGGTGTGTATACTCATGGAGAAATACATCTCCTTGTCTGCCAGCCTGAAAATCAGTGTCTTGTCGCCTACAAGGGCCTGGTCATGCGACTCGCAGTAGGAGATGACCTTCTCCTCGGCCCGGTGTTGTGTCAGCTCGTGGAGGAGGTATCCGAGGTCCCAGTTCTCATCGGGGATCTCCTTCACCATCTTGATCCATATGTCGGGCACGCCCATCGCCAGCCTGTAGTCAAACCCTATCCCTCCTGCAGCTACGGGGGCTGCCAGGCCGGGCATGCCGCTCATCTCCTCCGCGATTGTAACTGCACCGGGGTCAAACTCATGTATCAGTTTGTTGGCAAGAGTAAGATAAACGATGGCGTCGGTATCCTGGTTACCGTCGTAATACTGACCGTAGGAGACGAAGTCGGATCCCAGTCCGTGGTCATAATAAAGCATGCTTGTGATGCCGTCGAACCGGAAACCGTCAAAGCGATACTCCTCGAGCCAGTACTTGCAGTTTGAGAGCAGGAAGTGCGTCACCTTGGGTTTACCGTAGTCATAGCACAGCGAATCCCACGCCACGTGCGTCCTGCGCGCTCCCCTGTGAAAATAGAGCGCCGGGTCGCCGTCGAGCATGCCCAGTCCCTCCAGCGTATTGGCCACGGCGTGGGAGTGCACGAGGTCCATTATGACCCTGATGCCCATTCCGTGGGCGGTGTCAATAAGTTCCCTGAGGTCATCGGGGGTGCCGAAGCGTGACGAGGCGGCGAAGAGGCTTGAGACATGGTACCCGAATGATCCGTAGTACGGGTGTTCCTGTACCGCCATCAGCTGGATTGTATTGTAGCCCAGGCTCTTCACGCGGGGCAGCACGTCAGCGGTGAACTCCCGGTAAGTGCCGGTTTTCTCCTCCTCGGTGGCCATGCCCACGTGCGCCTCGTAGACCAGCAGCGACGGCGGCGGCGGCGGTGACGGGTGCTTCATGACGTACCCGGAGGCAGGATGCCACACCTGAGCTGAGAAGATCTTGGTTGCCTCATCCTGCACGGTACGGGTGGCATAGGCAGGTATTCGCTCGCCGCCGCCGCCCTTCCACCGGACATTCATCTTGTACAGATCGCCGTGCGAAAGCAGCCCTTCTTCAAACTCGCCTACCCAGTCGCCGTCATCGGTCCGTTGGAGCCTGTAACGGTCTTCCTCCTTCCAGTTGCTGAAGGTACCGGTGAGGGTGATGGAGGTGGCATTGGGGGCATGCTCCCTGAAGACCCAGCCCCTGTCGGTGTGATGCAACCCGTACCAGTGATGCCCGTTGGCAAAATCCGACAGAGGACTGCCCCCTGTGATTAGCTTTTCACGATCACTGCAGTAGGTGAGACGGGCCTCAATGACACTCCTGAAAGGATCAAGCCACGGATCAATCAGATAGAATCTCTTTGCCATAACCGGAATCCTGTTTTTGCAGTCATTATTAAGTTACAAAGAATTACCTGATAATAAACTGATAAATATAAACCAGGCTATTTACAGAGGAAAGATAGTCATTTTCAGGCCATTTTAAAGCGATCAGGGATCAATTGTACGCGAATAAAAATGCATTGAACCGTCTTTGCCGGCTACAGTGAGATTAACTGTTACAGGTCTGCTGTAATCGGCACGTGGCAGGGTAAACGAGATCGTCCTGCTGCCACCGGTACTGACGGTGGGGGCCCATAGAAGGGTGTTGCCAAATCTGGGCATATGGCCGGACTCATCTCCTGTATAAGGGCGGAATCTTACGTCAGGATTGCTGAACTGATACCTGATTCTAAGAGCTTGCGGGGGAAGTGCTTGCATCCTGTAGTCGCCCTTCTTTGTGATGAGGCTGACTATCGGAGGCAGCAATACTTCGCCGAGGCGGAAGTTGCCGTAACAGACATCAATATACTCTGTTGTATACGGTGATAGCCCGGCGATAGTCCCCGGGTCACCGGTGTAAGTACCGTCAATGAGCATCAGCGGTGTGACTTTGATCTCGGCTGATGTGACCGGATCAAACAGCCTGAATTCATAACCCAAGCGTGTCCTGGCCAGGTTCCATCCGGGGATCAGCTCAAAAAAGAACTCTTCTATCTCGGGGAGGGCAACATAGTCGGCAAGTACCAGCCGATGACCAGGCTTACCGTAGAAGTGACTCACGGTCAGGCTGTCAGGGGCTACTGCTGCCGTGTCCGTTTCCCGTATCTGGTATATCCTCATTACCTGGCTGTTCAGACTCATACGGATGACAGTCGGATCAGATAGTGTATTAATATCTCCTGATGAGCTTCGCAGAGGGATGGCGTCGGTGAAGAATGGCGACAAGGTTCTGATAATCAGATTTTTAGTCGTATCACTCGGGTATATGACAATTTCCCGCGTGCCGGTCTGCGGAGGTACAAGGAAGGTCAGCCTGCCCTCCGCATCGGTGACGGCATACTGAAGGAAGCACTCCTTTCCCGGAAGGTTGATGAATAGCATCTTATCCCTTGCCGGACCACGGTCATCGAGACCGGTGACTAAGCAGTCGACGGCAAGGCCCAGGCTCTCAGCCATAACCTGCTTAAGATTTCCGTTAATAGCCGACAGATGCCTGTCGTGAAGAGTAACAAGCAGTTCATCCGTGATCTTCTCCTTCCCGGATAAGAAAGCCTGCATGAACGGATCTGCAAGGATGCCTGCAGTCACCCACTCGGCCAGAAGGTCGTAACTTTCGTTGCTGGCCTGGTGACCTTCATCTGAGATTGCAACAGATGCAGTGACATACAATGAGTTTTCAGGAAGGGATATCTGCAGTGCTCCATTCTCCGTTCTCAGATTTACCTCTTCAGAGTTGCCTGCATTCATAAAGAGTCTTGATGAAAGGAGGGTACCGTTGTGATCATATAACAGACATTCATTGATACCTTTAGCAAGGTCTTTCCCGGAGAATTCAAATATTTCATCCTCAGTCCCAGGTTTGAATCTCCTGAGGAAGGCCACACCATCTCTGTTAATTACTGCCAGGCAGAGGAGTCCGTCAGAGTTCCTTTCCGTTCCCCGTGCATGCCGCACTGCAATCCTGGTGCTGCTGTCAGGGGCTCCTGAGATTTTCAGTGAATGGCCGGATGAGATGTAGCCGTTCAACTCCCTCCGGGCAACTGCAGAACCTATTAACGCTACTGCTCTCACACCGGTGGCGTCTCCC
>Ga0209467_1003070_pt1 | contig 11241 bp, 10 predicted proteins | sample Higcelwee11metaG_FD_187175 | JGI IMG/M metagenome (GOLD analysis project Ga0209467, IMG submission 187175) | Freshwater pond sediment microbial communities from the University of Edinburgh, under environmental carbon perturbations - High... | ecosystem: Environmental > Aquatic > Freshwater >...
GATTCTGGATGAACCAACTTCAGCTCTTGATCCAACCATTCGTGAGGAGTTTTATCAACTAATAAAAACCCTTCATAAAGAAGATGATGTAAGTATAATCTTGATATCTCATGATTTAAATTCTGTTAGTTTATATGCGTCGCACATTCTTTATTTAGACCAAAAGCTTGTTTTCTTTGGTAAGAGTAGTGATTTATGTCAATCAGAAGAATTAATGTATCAAATTGGGCCACAAGCTACTGCAGCTTTATGCCAGGTAGAAAACCATGAACATCACATCCATATTTAATCTATTTACGTATACCTTTTTACAACGTGCTCTTTTTGTAGGGATTCTTATTTCGATAAGTAGCTCATTTTTAGGAATATTCCTTGTATTAAGAAAATACTCTATGATTGGAGATGGACTAGCACATGTTAGTTTTGCGACTGTCGCATTAGCGTTATTACTTAATCAGTCTCCATTAATTGTATCAATCCCAATCGTTAGTTTAGCTTCGCTCTTAATCTTGAAGCTAAGTGAAGAAAACCGAATAGGAGGAGATGCTGCGATAGGCCTTATATCTTCTACTGCAGTAGCGATAGGGGTTATGATTTCATCACTATCTAGTGGATTTAGTGTAGATTTATATAGCTATTTGTTTGGAAGTATACTGATTATCTCTGAAACGGATGTATATTTGTCCTTAGTATTGTCAATTATTATCATTTCAACTGTTATCTATTTTTATCGCGATTTATTTGCGATGACTTATGACATGGATTACGCAAAAGTAAGTGGACGTGAAACTAAACGACTTAATCAAATTATTTCATTTCTAACCTCAATTACAATTGTTTTAGGTATTCGAGTTGTGGGGACGATGTTAATATCAAGTTTGATTATATTCCCAACTGTGAGTGCTCTACGTTTGTCTAATAGCTTCAAATCGACTATTATATGGGCGGTTATACTATCCAGTACAAGTGTACTAATTGGTTTATTAATTTCAGTTAGTTTCGACTTACCTACAGGCTCAAGCATAGTTCTAATTAATGCGTTTATTTTCGGTATTTGTTCATGGATATCTTGGATGAGAAGGGAGAACTAATGAAGGCAAAAGAAATACTATCTCTCAATCTTCTCAAGTACTCACGTCAAAGAGAAGCGCTAATTAATCTTCTTCAGGATGAAGTTCTACCTATGACTATAGATAAAATTATCGATAAACTTAAAGAAGGTAAGCATCCTATGAATCAATCAACAGTTTATCGAATCGTGGAAAGTTTATATGAACATAATATTGTCGAAAAGAATTACAGTAGTGTTAGTAATTCGACGCTTATTCAATTACACACACCACATCATCATCATTATCTGATCTGTCAAATGTGTCACAAGATGTTTCCTATAGAAAGTTGTCCTATTCATGACGCGATTGAAGCTATTGAGGTTACGAAAAAGTTTAAAGTTATCTCGCATAATTTAGAGATAATCGGTCTGTGTGAATCTTGCCAAAAAAAGGCTCAAGTTTAATTACTTGAGCTTTCTTCATAGATGTGTATTTTATTCCTTCCAGTTTCTTTTGACTGGTAAAGAGCTATATCTGCATATTCCAGTAATTGTGTTAATTTAGAATCACGATTTGGAACTAAACAAGCAATCCCAATACTTAAACTGATTCTTGGACATACCGTACTGAATTCATGGACTAAATTTAGTTGTTCTAATTCAGCTTGAATCTTATTCGCTACATTTAAACAAAAGTTTTCAGACGAATCACTCAATAACACAATGAATTCATCCCCACCAAAACGTACCGCTAAATCATTACTTCGCTGTGCGTGTTTTTTTATAATTTCCGCAATCTTTATAATTATTTTATCCCCATTTAAATGACCATAATGATCGTTATATTCTTTAAAATTATCGATATCAAGCATCATTAAACACAATGGTATTTTGTATCGAATCGCATTTTTAAACTCTCTATCAAAGAATTCATCAAAGTGCCTACGATTTGCAATTCCAGTTAATCCATCAATTTCAGATAAATCGGATAACTCTTTATTTAACTTCTTTAATTCTTGTTGGATTACTTCACGTTTTAGTATTTCAGTATTGAGTGCTTCAGATTTTTGTGCATTACGTATTGCGATCGCAAGATAAGCAGATAAGGTATCCAAAGTTTCTAGGCTTTGATTAGTATAAGCATCTTGTTCTTTATTTTGAACAGTTAGAAGTCCAATGCATTTATCTTCAATATTTAGAGGGACGAACATAATTGATTCCATTAATTGACCAACTCTAACGTTGATGGTTGATTTTAAGTATTGTTCAATATCATCCCGTTTGTTAAAGAAGAACTTTTCGTTTTGGACAAAACATTTAACCGCTAAACTTTGATTATTACTGATTGGAATATGATAGTTCTCAACTCGTTTTCCATCTACAATTAAGTATTTATATTCTATTGAATCTAGATTAGATTCATAGATACCAATTCCAAATGTATTTGAACCCATTAATAAGGCTATATTTTGATAAACTAAATCATATATTTCTTCTAGATTTGTTTGAACAGTCAAACTACGTCCTATTTTACTAATTGCTTTAGCACTTTGATTCGCAATCGCTAAATCTACATTATTCTTCTCAATTAATTTTGCCTTTTCATCCAATTCTTGGGATAAACGGAAATAAGTTTCTCGTTCCTGATAAGCTATTTCAGCTTGTTTCTGAAGATTAATTCCGCTAAGTCGTTGTGCAATCTTAGCTTTTTCTAGTTTTGAGACTGTCGCAATATATTTATTCGCAAAGTACAAAGCATTTTCTGTATTACCTAAATCTTGATGATCAGTAATTAAACGCTTATATGCTTGGGCTAAGATATGGTCTGCCTTTAACTGTTCCGCAATTAAAATAATCTCATTTAAATAGATAAGGGCTTGATTTATGTTGTTTTGGTCGCGATAAACTTGATGTAATTCAAACAAGACTTCAGTTGATAAAAGTACTTCTTTTGTTTCACTATAAATTACTAAACTCATATTCAGTAATTTAACTGCTTGATCAAAATGTTGGTGCTCACGGGCAATCATACCGAGATACTTAAGACTTACAGATTCAATAATTTTATCTTCACATACACGAGATAGTTTTAGTGCAAGATTCGAAAATTCTTCAGCTTTTTCAAAATTGCCTTTAGCAAGATAAACTGCTGAAATATTTGAAAGCGGGTAGATTCTCCTAGCCTTGTCTTTCTCTACATCTAAACCTGTTAAACTCATTTGATAGAGTTCAATAGCAGAATCATAATCGTTTAATTCTCTATATATTTCTCCAATATTACTTAATATTGTAGATCTCATGAAATCATTTTCTTTATTAATCGCTAGTTGTAAGCCAATCTGATAATAGGTATAAGCTGAATCATAAACTTGTAAATCTAGGTATACATTTCCTAAAGCATTTAAAATCTCTACTTCAATTTCAGGACTTTCTGATTCTTTTGTGATTCGATCTGCTTCATGAAGATAATCTAGTGCTTCGAATAATTGTCCTAAACGCCAATGAGCTAATCCCATTTGATACTGACTCATGCACAAGCCATTTGTATAATCGATAGCTAATGAAGCATGATAAGCCTCTTGAGCTAAAACAAGCGCTTCTTCAGGATTTCGACTTAGCGTTTGTTTAACTTTTTGGTTCAGTTGTTTAATTCGATTTACTTCTTTTTCAACAGAAAAACTTTGTACCATATCGACTCCTGTTTTTATATTTTTTATCATATCACTTATTTATTAAAACGTTTTAAATTATTTATTAATAAAAAGAGAAAATACATATAGAATACTAATAAGTTGTTATTTATCTATAATATTTTAATTATTCTAAAGAAAAATAGGGATAACCTATTATTTAAATCATATGAAAATCCATTTGGGAAATCACTCTATTAACAATTCTTTAGCATTGATGGATGCTTATTTGATTATGATTAATTACTAATTATTGTCTTATGAAAGAAAAAAATTATTTATCTTTAACAAGCATAATATTTGATTAATTAACATAGAAAGAATACACTTTGTATACAAACGAATGAACTTCAGGGCAGGGTTAAATTCCCGACCGGTGGTATACCCCACGAGCACAATGTGCATGAATCTGTGAAACTCAGATGGCGACAGTTATAGTCTGGATGAAAGAAGTCTTTTATCTAACCCTGATAAACAGGGTTTTTTATAGGGGATAAGATGAAACCAATCGTATTTATAAAAGCCGCAATGAGTTTAGATGGGAAAATTGCGACTAAAACAGGTGAAAGTCAGTGGATATCAAATGAGAAATCACGACATTATGTGCATGAGCTAAGAGCCGCATATGATGCGATTTGTGTTGGAGTACAGACAGTCATACTTGATAATCCAAGACTTACAATTAGACAAAACGGACAAGAAAGCTGTCATTATCGAATGATTTTAGACAGTAAAGGTCGAATACCTTTAAATAGTACAGTACTAAATGATCAATTCAAAGATAAAACAATTCTTTTCACAACAAATCTTATTCCTGTTTCAATTGAAACTGAATTGATTCAAAGGGGAATTAAAGTAGTAAAATTAAAAGTGAAAGAGGATAGAGTTGATTTAGAAGATTGGCTAAGCCAATGTGAAACTCTGAATATTAAATCAATATTTGTGGAAGGTGGAGCAGAAATAATTGCGTCTATGTTAAAGGCGAAGATCGTCGATAAAATAGCAGTAGCGATTGCGCCGATTATTATTGGGGGACAATCCGCAAAAGGATTTGTGTCAGGGGATGGAATAGAACATTTAAAAGATGCGATTCAACTCGAAAAGCCAAGTATTAAATGGTTTGATGAAGATTGCGTTTTAGAATATACCGTTAAAAAAGGAAAATAAAATGGAAACAAGTAGTATTAAAGAAACAATTGAATCGATATTGGATGGAAAGATAGTAGTTATATTAGATGATACGAGTGATGATAGTAAAGCGCATTTTGTAATGGCTGCAGAAAAAGTGACATTAGAATCCTATGCATTACTAAAGAAATTTGGGCATAAAACGATTCATGTCGCATTAGAGGCATCACGATTAATAGACTTAGGCTTTAAGGCAAGCTATGAAGACAATAGTTATCAAGTCGTTAATACAATTTCAGTTGATTTTAAAGGACTTATTGAAAAAGATACACTAGAATCAGAAATAAAAACGATTAATGCACTTGTTAATCCAAACTTAAGTATTCTAGATTTTAAACAACCAGGATCAGTTTTTATTACACAAGCGAGTTATGGTGGGGTATTAAAACGTGCAGGACATATTGAAGCTGCAGTTGATTTAGCACGTTTAGCTAAACTTAAACCAATTGGAATTGTGAGTGAAATAGCAGATGATAAAGGTGTTCGTTTAAGCAAAGATGCATTATGTGATCTTGTTAAGAAATATAACTTATGTTTTGTGACTGTAGAAGATTTGATTGCTTATCGTAGGCAAACAGAATCCATGGTTAAGAGAGCTTCTTCAGCTAAGATGCCTACTCGATATGGTGAATTTACTATTGTTGGATATGAAAACATATTAAACAAGGAACATCATGTAGCGCTTGTAAAAGGTGATATTACCGATGGTGAGCCTGTATTAATTCGTGTACACAGTGAATGTTTAACAGGAGATGCCTTTGGCTCACTCCGTTGTGATTGTGGTCAACAATTTGATGCGGCGATGAAACTTATAGAAAAAGAAGGAAGAGGAATACTTCTATATATGCGCCAAGAAGGGCGTGGTATTGGTTTAATTAACAAGATTCGTGCTTATAATCTACAAGATCAAGGATTAGATACCGTAGAGGCAAATCTTGCCTTAGGATTTGGGGCTGATCTACGAGATTATGGAATTGGGGCTGAAATCTTAGCAGACTTAAATGTTAAGAAACTACGTCTCATGACGAATAATCCACGTAAACTTGTTGGATTATCAGGATATGGTATTGAAATAACGGAACGTGTTCCGATTCAATTAAATCATAATGAGAAGAATGAACAATACCTAAAGACTAAACAGAATAAATTAAGTCACATGTTAAAGTTTGAGGAATAATATGAAACAATTGCTTACATACACTAAAAAATACGCTTGGAAAATTGTATTAGGTTTATTAATTGGTTTAATTGCAGGGTTCTTCTGGTATACATCAGATTATTATCGAGCTGATGATGAAGCTATGAATATTCTAAACAATGCGAATGATGTGACGGAGTTTGATGGATATGTAGAATTAAAGGCGAATTCTGATGTAGGTCTAATCTTCTATCCAGGCGCAAAAGTTGAATCCTATGCATATTTAGTTTTATTGAACTCTCTTAAAGAAGAGGGAATAAATGTGTTTTTAGTAAAAATGCCGTTTAATCTTGCGGTTTTAAACATTAATGCGGCAGATTCAATCATTGAAACCAATCCAAATATAAAGAATTGGTATATTGCGGGACATTCTTTAGGTGGTGCAATGGCATCACAATATTTAGATAAGAATGCAGACTCATTTGATGGGCTCATACAATTAGCAGCATATCCATTGAATGATTCTGAAGAGAATACTTTAATTCTTTATGGAAGTAATGATTACATATTAGATTTAAGTAATCTAGAAGGGTTTGATGCGCTTAACATTATTGGAGGCAATCATGCCTATTTTGGAAATTATGGTGAACAAGAGGGGGATGGAGTTGCCCTTATCACTAGAGAAGATCAACAACAAACAACCGTAGAAGCTATCCTAGAGTTCATTCGTTAGAAAAAGCGTATTTCTACGCTTTAATTAGTAATTTAATATCTTTCTCAATATCTCTAGGTGTTACTGAAGATTCATATCGCTTAACAACATTACCATTCTGATCGACAAGAAATTTGGTGAAGTTCCATTTGATCGAATCCCCTAATAACTTCTTAAACAATCCAACATTTGGGTTGTTTTTCTTTAAATATACAAACAGTGGATCTGCATTTTGCCCATTCACATCAATTTTTGCGAAAGTGGTAAAGGTAGTCCCATAATTCAATTTACAGAAATTAGATAATTCATCATCTGTCCCATTTGCTTGTTTAAATTGGTTAGATGGAAAATCTAGCACTTCAAAGCCAAAATCCTTATATTTCTTATAAAGTGATTCTAATCCTTCGTATTGCGGAGTAAAGCCACAACCACTTGCGGTATTCACGATTAAGAGTACTTTACCTTGGTACTTTTTCATTGAAACTTTCTTTCGTTTCACATCATTTACAAATAAATCATATAGACTCATATTTCTACCTCTTCATTGTTTATAAAAAAAGTTTAACATATTATCATACGGTTAACCTCATAATATGATTAATATTGAAAATTTTCAGTGATGTTGTTGAAAGTTTTCATTGTTTTGGTATAATAAGAAAAATTGACAGGACACACTATGAAAGACGCAATCTATATAAATAAACAAACTGCAGTATTAAACTTTTCTACCTTCTTTCCTACAACCTCTGAGGAATTCTTAAGTTCAGATGCTTTTAAAGTTATCGCTAAACACTATTTAACTAATTTACAAAAAAGAGACAGACAAAACTTTGATTGGTTATGTGAAAATGATTCAATTGAAGTATTTGTTCCAAAGATGGTTCGTTTCTTAAAGTTACTTTTGGTTCTAGATCTAAGTGAATTTACACAAGATGAGCGTAGAGATATGAATCGAGTGGGACGATTAGTTGAAGATTTCTATAACTATTGGAGAAACTTACAACGTGTTTCTACCATCAAATTATCCTCGAATTCTAGTGGACAGGTTTCTAACTTTATTGATGCGGATACACGTTTTAATAGTTTAATTATTTCTACATATCGTGCATTTCAAGAGAAAATTCAAGGCTATAAAAATAAAGTATATCGTCAGCTTCAAGCCGGAACAAATGCCTCAATGGTTTTAAGAGAAGTTAAATGGGACATTACTGAAGGTTATGAATCTCTAAAAGGAATACCGTTTGTTGATTCAATTCTACTAAGAACTCCGCTACTTTTACATCCTGAAGGGACTAAACGATATGGATCATTTGTTTATAATACATTTAATCCATTTGATCAGTTAAAACTAAATCGTCATGAATGGTTTTGTTATCCTGCGAAAGTAGGTAAGCTTCTTATTTTTATCTATGTCCATTTTGACTTTAGTTTCTCAGGAATAACAAATGCGAACTTATTTGAACTTGCAAGTCCTTCAGAAATTGTTAATCGTAAACCTGATGGTATTATTCTATTTGGACTCGATGATAAAACAGAAGAATCAAGTTATAGTTACGATGCTAACAATGATTTATGGGTCGCAAAAGTCCCGTATATGACCAAGATTGAATACTATGGTTATATGAAGAAAATGGTGCTTACAATGCACAATGCGATTATGATTAAGAAGGCTTGGTTACCTATCCATGGTTCTATGATCAATATCCACTTTAAAGGAAAAGAACCTATCGGAGTTGTATTTATGGGAGATTCTGGAGCTGGAAAATCGGAAACGATAGAAGCAATGCAATTACTCAATCATCCAGAACTTATCTCTATGGACGTGATATTTGATGATATGGGATCATTTCATATCGAAGATGGTAAATTAGTTGCGCAAGGAACGGAAATTGGCGCATTCATTCGATTGGATGATCTAGATAAAGGCTCACCTTATAAGACAATGGATCGTTCTATATTTATGAATCCAGAAAGTGTTAATGCACGAGTTGTAATACCTGTTACACCTTATTCCATGATTATTGAGAATCATCCTGTTCATTACTTCTTCTACGCGAATAACTATAAAAATGAGATTGGTTTGAAAACAGTTGTAAAGGCTAGTGAATTAAAGTCAGTATTTGTAGAAGGTAAGCGTATGGCTTTAGCAACAACCCATGAAGTAGGATTATCAACTACTTATTTCGCAAATCCATTTGGACCAATGCAAGATCAGAAGAACTGTGATCCTCTTATAGATTATTATTTTGAACAATTAGATAAATCTGATGTCGTAGTTGGTGAAGTGTATACAGGTCTTGGGGTTAAAGAAACTTCCGAAGACCATCTAACTCAAACTGCAATTGTATTATTAGATACACTATTAAATAAAAATTAAGCAAATTTTGCTAAATTTTTTATATATCCAAGTTTGACTAATGAGTTATATATTCCATCCTTATCAACATCATCTGTAATCATCATCGCAATCTCTTTCAATTTAGGATCCGCATTACCCATCGCAACCGATAGTTTAGATCCTTTTAACATTTCCATATCATTCTGTGAATCACCAAAAGCTGCGTATTCTGTAGGTAAATCTAATGCACTACAGAGTTCTTGAATCGCACTATATTTTGAAATACCAATGGTTGCTAAATCGGCATAGGTACTGACAGATATAAAGGTACTTAATCCTTCAATTGCTTTAAATGGGGTATAATCATATCCTTTTTGAGCGTATACTAGAATCTTATCTATGGGTTGATTTGTATAAGTCCCAACATTTGGAATGGGTTCATTAAAGAAATTATGAGCTTCTCTTACATATTCATTGGGTTCTTCTAAAAGAAAGTCATTTCCTAAAGAACTGAAGAATAGATTGAATCCAAGCTTCTTAGCGATATCAATCGATTCAAGAATTTTTTCATGTGATAAAGTATGGTGATGTATAAACTTTTCATTCCCATCCATGACTACTTGACCATTGTTTAAACAATAACCACTCCATGGAAGTAGTTCACATACACCAGTTAACTTTAATAATGGATAACTTCTTCCAGAGGCAATCGCAATCTTATATCCATTTGCGATAACTTCTTTAAGGGCAATAATCGCAGATTCAGGTATTTTATGTGTTTTATTATCAATCAATGTATTGTCAAAATCAAAAAACAGTATTTGTGGTAAGTTCATATGTTCGTGTTACTCCAGATATTAGTATAACAGAATGTCATATTCGTGGTAAAATGTTCAAATGATAAAATTATTTGTAAGTGATATTGATGGAACTATCTTCGACCACACAGTAGGTATTCCTCGTGAGAATATTGAAGCATTACTCAGACTTCAGAAGAAAGGTGTGAAACTTGTTTTAGCAAGTGGTAGAGCAGTACCTGCAATGATGGAAATTGCGAATCAACTCAATCTCAAGGAAAATAACGGTTATATTATCGCAAGCAACGGGGCAGAAGTTTATGATTTAGCTAAAGATGCATTTATTCATCAAGTACTTATTCCTGTAGAAGTAACCCGTGAAATATATCAATTTGCCATAGAAAATAATTTATATTTCTCGTGTGTCCAAAATGATGTCCTTTTCTATTCATATTATGATCAAGCAATAGAACATGAAAAATATCATGGGAATTTTAAAATTAAACATATAAAACACGTGAATGATATTCTACTTGATAGCTCAAAATGTTCATTAAATATCGCACAAGATGGCAATCTTAAAGCGATGGATCGTTTTGTTAAACATTTCGGTAAAAAAGTAAGTGTAGAGCGATTACTACCTTGGTACATGGATGTTCAAAGTAAGGAACAATCTAAACGGCTAGGTCTTGAAAAATTATGTGAAAATTTATCGATTGACTTGGAGGATGTCGCAGCTATTGGAGATGGGACTAATGATAAGTCAATGTTAGAGATTGTAGGTATTTCCGCAAGCCTAGAATTGTCACATGAATCCATTCTATCGATAGTTGATCATATTATGCCTAGTGCAAAGGATGCTGGAGTTGCTCATTTTGCGGAATTAATCATAAAAAATAATGCACTGTGAAGTGCATTTTATTTTCGATTCATCGATTCTAACATTGTATTATGCTCGAGTTCAGTAAATTTAAACCAAAACATTGGAATAATAGCTAATAAACTGGCTACAGCAGGATAAAGCGAAATCAATGAGAATATACCATTTAATGCATTAGGTGTTTGCGAAGCATTCTCTACAAATCCTACTTGACTTAAAATAATACCAATCCAGAATAAACCAACTGCAGATTGTAGTTTTGTCGTAAAGGTATGTAGAGAGAAGCTTAAACCTTCAGTTCGAATACCTGTTTTATATTCCAAGTAATCGACACAATCTCCAACTAATGTATACGTTATAACATCATTCAATCCAAGAGATAAGCCAGAGACAAATAACAGAATATAGTTAATAATCATATTCTCAAACCCTAGAATAAACATAAGT
>Ga0209467_1003071_pt1 | contig 11240 bp, 8 predicted proteins | sample Higcelwee11metaG_FD_187175 | JGI IMG/M metagenome (GOLD analysis project Ga0209467, IMG submission 187175) | Freshwater pond sediment microbial communities from the University of Edinburgh, under environmental carbon perturbations - High... | ecosystem: Environmental > Aquatic > Freshwater > Pond...
CCTCCGCCAGAAGCTCTGAAGGCCGCGTGGCCTCCTTGAACCAGAGCAATTCGGAGAGGCGCTGAAACCGCCTGATCGCCTTGTCCGTTGCGGACTGATCGAAAAGAGCAGTGTGATAGTCGAGCGGATCTCCGAGCGAGGCCAGACGCCTTGCTATCAGTTCCTGGGTAGTTGAATCAAAGGCAGTGCCGATGGCCTGCAGCACGGCATAGGAGCGGGACGATATGATAAAGAGCCCCGCGTATGCAGAGAAAACGGCGATAGCCAAGAGCATCACAAGGCCGAGCCGCCGCAATGCCGCAGCAGCCGTCAAACGATCCTCGCTCATGCGTCCTTGTGTAGCCCGAGGCGCGGCCTCGATATGGCGGACACCAGACCGCCAGCCAGAATCAATGCGCCACCGGCAAGATGTGCCGGGCCGAGCGTCTCGCCGAGAAAGAGGAATCCGAACAATGCGCCATACACCGGCAGCGTATTGTAGAAGACCATCGCACCTCCGGCCCCCAGGTATTTGATGCCTGCATTCCAGCTCAGAAAGCCGATTGCCGCGGGCACGACGCCCAGGTAGACGATGATGCCAGCCAGCGCCGGGCTCCACAGCACCGGTACCGACAGACACTCGATCACCGCCGCCACCACGAGCACGGGTAGTCCCATGAACATCGACAGGCCAGTCGCGGATACCGGAGAGCGGTGTTTGACAACCTTACGGACGGCAACCGAGTACAGAGCCCAGAAAAGGACGGCCAGCACTATCAGCAGGTCCCCAGGATTGACGATCGCCTTTGCGGCCGACGCACCAACTGCCGTACCGACCGCGACCGGACCACTGCCAAGCAGGAGCACCGCCACACCGGCCAGTGCGGCCAGGGATCCGACGATCTGCCTGCCCAGAAATGGCTCATGGATCAGCCAGGCTGCAAAGCCGGCAGTCAGGAGCGGCCCCAGGCCATTGATAAGCGTGCCATTGATCGCGGTGGTAAACCGCAAGCCAAAATACAAGGCAGGGGCGAACAGGATGACTCCAGTCAGAGCCATCAGGGCCAGCAACTTTGTATCGGCGCCGGGACGGCGCTCTTCGGCGGATCGCCGCGACAGCAGAAGGGCAAAGACCAGGGATGCCACCGCATAACGCGCGGCGGTCAGCGTTATGGGCCCTATCTGCGTGCGCAGGTAACGGCCAATGATCATGTTGGTTGCCCACGCACAGGTGGAAATATTCACCAGAATGATGCCTTTGATGGTCTGAACGGTCGCTGCTCGCACGGTATGTCCTCTCTGCCTCCAGCCCGCGATGCCGGAAGTTAATTGTACCCGCTTTATGGCAAGACGCAAGTCCAGAATGAAGGCAGGATGGCCATCGCTGGCGGCCGCAATTGTTTCACGTGAAACAAAAAATCCGGGGCTCGGATGGAATTCCATCCGAGCCCCGGATCGTCGTGTCAGCGCGCGGCCGAATCAATTGAAGGAATCAGGCTCCTCATCAGGCAACAGAGCATCATCCAGGTCGTCATCCAAAGGCTCGATTTCTGCGGATTCTACAGGAACTGACGCGTCGGCGTCTTCGCTGGGCGCCGTGGCCGCGGTAGCGCCCACTTCTTCGTCCTCATTGACGATTCGATCCATACCGACAACGAAATCCGGACTGTCGATATTGACGATGTGCACCCCGCGAGCCGTCTTCCCGCACAGCCTGACATCCGAGGCCTTCAGCTTGAGGGTCTTGCCCAGGCTTGTCATCACGACAACATCGTCTGTCTCCCGTACCGTGATGGCACAGACAATCTCTCCTGACTTTTCGTCGGGTTCGTAAATCCTCTGCCCACCGGTTCCGCGTCCGTGCGGGTTGAAATTGTCGAATTCGATACGCTTGCCATAGCCGTGCTCGCTGATCAGCAGCATCTGCTCACCTTCATTGACGCGGAGCATCGCGTTCAGCTCATCGCTGTCGGTCAGCCTGATGCCGTGAACACCATGGCTGCCGCGGCCCATCACGCGGACATCGGTCTCCGATATGCGCAGGGCCTGCCCCTGCCGGGTGATCAGCACCACCTCGTTGGCACCGTGCGTCCTGCACGCCGATACCAGCCGGTCGCCTTCGTCGAGGTTTATCGCGATGATGCCCCTGGTCTTGGCATTGACGAACTGGCTGGTGGCCACCTTCTTGACGACGCCACGGAGCGTCCCGAAGAAGAGGAAGGTGTCGTCGGTGAATCCCTTGAGGTCTATCACCGTCGTGATGTCCTCGTTGGCGCCTATGGCCAGGAGGCTCTTCAGGTGGGCGCCGCGGGCCGCCCGCGATGCCTCCGGTATCTCATGCACCTTCTGCCAGTAGGCCTTGCCGGCGCTGGAGATATACATCAGGTAGTCGTGCGTGTTGGCGACGAATATCTGCTCTATGAAGTCGTCCTCGAGCAGGGCAGCCGAGTTGGAGCCCTTGCCGCCGCGTCCCTGACTGCGATAGGCACTGACCGGTACTCGTTTGACGAAGCCCTTGTTTGAGAACAGGATGACCATTTCTTCCTTGGTTATCAGGTCCTCGATGTTGATCGCCTCAACCTCGTCATGCACGATCTCGGTGCGGCGCTTGTCGCCGTACTTGTCGGCTATCACCTTCGTCTCGTCCTTGACGACGCCAAGAATCTTCTCGGGATGCGCCAAGAGGTCCTTGTAGTAGGCTATTCTCGAGCGTATCTCGGCCAGTTCGGCCTGCAGCTTCTCGATTTCCAGGCTGGTCAAGCGGCCGAGGCGCATATCGACGATGGCCTGGGTCTGAGCCTCGGACAGCGAGAACCGCTCCATCAGCGAGGCCTTCGCCGCGTCGACATTGCGCGACGCCTTGATGATGCGTACGACCTCGTCGATATTTTCGATAGCTATGACAAGGCCTTCCAGGATGTGAGCGCGCTCCTCGGCCTTGCGCAGCTCGAATCTGGTCCGCCTGGTGATCACGTCGACGCGGTGTTCGACGAAGTACTTGATCAGGTCCTTGAGGGACAGGGTCTTGGGCATGCCGCCGACAAGCGCCAGGTTGATGACGCCAAACGTGGTCTGCAGCTGCGTATGCGCAAACAGACGGTTCAGGATCAGCTTCGCAATCGCACCCTTCTTCAGTTCGATGACGATGCGCATGCCTTCGCGGTCGGACTCGTCACGGATGTCTCCGACGCCCTCGACGACCTTGTCGCGTATCAGCTCTGCGATCTTCGCAACCAGGGTAGCCTTGTTGACAACGTACGGGATCTCGGTAAAGACGATCTGTTCCTTGCTTGACTTGAGGGTTTCTATGACGAATTTGCCGCGGACGGTCAGCTTGCCACGCCCGGTGATGTAGGCCTCGCGTATGCCGCGCTTGCCAAAGATGATGCCGCCCGTCGGAAAATCAGGGCCCTGCACGTAGCGCATCAGCCCGTCGATGGTAATCTCCGGGTCGTCGATATAGGCTGTGATTGCCGCGGCGATCTCGATGAGGTTGTGCGGCGGCATATTGGTGGCCATGCCGACCGCGATGCCAGAAGATCCGTTGATAAGCAGGTTCGGCACAGCCGCTGGCAGCACGGATGGCTCGCGGAGGCTTTCATCGTAATTGGGAACGAACTCGACGGTTTCCTTTTCCAGGTCCGACAGCAACTCGTCGCCTATCTTCGATAGCTTGGCCTCGGTATAGCGGCTCGCCGCGGGCGGATCTCCGTCGACCGAGCCGAAGTTTCCCTGGCCTTGCACCAGCGGATACCGCAGGCTGAACTCCTGCGCCATGCGGACCAAGGCGTCGTACAACGACAGGTCGCCGTGCGGATGGTACTTTCCCATCGCATCACCGGTTATACGCGCGCTCTTCTTGGTGGCGGCGCTCGGCTTGAGGCCGAGTTCGTCCATTGCATACAAGAGCCGCCTGTGCACCGGCTTCAGGCCATCGCGCACATCAGGCAACGCGCGGCTCACTATCACGCTCATCGCGTAATTGAGGTAGGCGGTCTTCACCTCTTCCTCTATCGCGATTGGTAGGATTCTTCCTGTCATTTCTGCCATGTTACACGTCCAGATTGGAGACCGACAGCGCGTTCTCTTCTATGAATTGTCTGCGAGGCTCTACCTGCTCGCCCATCAGCGTCGTAAAGACGCTCTCCGCCTCGACGGCATCGTCCATCTGTATCTGCATGATCAGCCTGCGCGCCGGGTCCATCGTGGTCTCCCACAACTGGTCCGGGTTCATCTCGCCCAGACCCTTGTAGCGCTGTATGGCCACCTTCTCCGGATCCTTGCCGCTCTCTGCCAGGATGCGGTCCTTCTCCGTGTCGTCATACGCGTACTGTATCTTCTTGTCTATGACGATCTTGTACAGCGGTGGCATGGCGAGGTACACGTGCCCGCGCGACAGCAGATCAGTCATGTACCGATAAAAGAAGGTCAGGAGCAACGTCCTGATGTGCGAACCGTCGACGTCGGCATCGGCCATGATGATGACCTTGTGGTACCGCAACTTGCTGATGTCGAAATCGGCACCGATGCCGCAACCGAGCGACTGGATGATCGGGTTGAGCTTGTCGTTGCCGATCACCTTGTCGATCCGTGTCTTCTCCACATTCATCATCTTGCCCCAGAGCGGCAGGATGGCCTGTATGGTTCGATCGCGGCCGCCCTTGGCCGAGCCACCTGCGGAATCGCCCTCGACAATGTATATCTCGCACTTGGTCGGATCTTTCTCCGAACAGTCGGCCAGCTTGCCAGGAAGGCCGGAGCTTTCCAGCGCAGACTTGCGCCTTGTCAGCTCGCGGGCCTGCCTGGCTGCGATGCGGGCCCTGGCGGCAAGCACCGACTTCTCCAGCAGCTTGTCTATCACTTCCGGATGCGTTTCGAAGAAGAGCGTCAGCTGGTCGGCACAGAGCGAATCGACGATGCCCTTGACCTCGGTATTGCCGAGCTTGGTCTTGGTCTGACCCTCGAACTGGGGGTTCTGCACCTTGACCGACAGGACAGCCGTCAGGCCCTCGCGGACGTCATCGCCGGAGAGCGTATCGTCGAGCTTCTTGGCAAGCTTCGACTTCTTGAAGTACTCGTTCAGGATGCGGGTCAGCGCGCTCTTGAAGCCAACGAGATGCGTGCCGCCTTCCCGGGTGTTGATGCCGTTGACGAAGGCAAACATCGTTTCGTTGAATGTGTCGTTGTACTGGATGCCAACTTCGACCTCGACCTCGTCCCGCGTGCCACTGAAGAAGATGGGATCCGGATGCAGCACGGCCTTGTTCTTGTTCAGGTAGGTGACGAACTCGCGCAGGCCGCCTTCGAACTTGAACTCGTGCACCTTGGGCACCGACAACCGGTCGTCGGTCAGCGTGATGAGGAGCCCCTTGTTCAGGAATGCCAGCTCGCGCAGACGGTTGGCCAGCACATCAAAGCTGTACACGGTCGTCTCGAAGATGGTGTCATCGGCCGCGAACCGCACGACGGTACCGCGCTTGTCCGACTCACCCACCACCTTGACGTCCTCGACCGGCAGGCCGGTCTTGTACATCTGGTAATGCACGAAGCCATCCTGGTGGACGAATACCTCGCACCATGATGACAGTGCGTTGACGACCGATACGCCGACGCCATGGAGTCCGCCGGAAACCTTGTACGATTTCTTGTCGAACTTGCCGCCGGCGTGCAACTTGGTCATGACCAGCTCGAGCGCGCTGACCTTCTCGATGGGATGGATGCCGGTCGGTATGCCTCGGCCGTTGTCCGTGACCTTGACCACATCGTTCTTCTCGAGTACCACATCGATGCGGTCGCAGACACCGGCAAACGCTTCGTCGATGGAATTGTCGACCACCTCATAGACAAGGTGGTGCAATCCATCGATGCCGGTGGAGCCGATATACATGCCTGGTCGTTTTCTGACTGCCTCCAGGCCTTTGAGCACCTGGATACTGGTTGCTGAATACGTCGATTCCATAGTTGTTGTTCCGAATAGACAGGGGTGATTGAGATAACGTGAAGAGGCAGTATATCCGGCCCGGCATAAAAAGTAAAGGTTAGGGGCCTTTATATGGAAAGAATCGATGAACCAGCATCATTGTGCATATCTTGTGCAAAGAACGCTATTCCAATGCCGTACAAGGAGTAATGCGTTCAACAGCGATCCTGACTCTGATTGCGAATTTTTGAATATTCATAATAATTATTTTTAGTACATATAATTATTCGATACTACTATATGGATTTTTAGTAGTATCACTGATTTTCGACGCTTTTAGCCTGACAGGAGCCATGATATACTCCGTCCCTGTTCTGTGCTAGATTGTGGATAACCTGTTGGCAAAGTGTACGAAGGAGCCGGATTCAATGGACAGTTGGGATTATCGCGTATTCTGGAACGAGGCCATGAATCAGTTCTCGAGCGAGCTGAGCCAGCAGGAATACTCGATGTGGTTCAATATTGAGTACGACTCTTCGACGCAGGACACCATCATCGTCCGGGTGCCCTCCATGTTCTATCGCGATCAGCTGGCCAAGACCTACCAGCACGCCATCGAGGCCAAGCTGTTCGAGATTTCTGGCAAGCGGCTGGCCATCGAGTTTGTCATAGTCAAGCCCAATGAGTCGGCCACTACAACCAGACAGCATGACAAGGGTGACAAGAGCGACCAGCACACGCGACAACCGACCGCGGCGGAGGCCGCCAAGCCGCGTGAGAAACACCCCCAGCTGAACCTGCAGTATACCTTTGACAACTACATCATAGGTGAGAACAACTCGTTTGCCGCCAATGCCGCCATGGCCATAGCCGCGAATCCTGGCACCGCATACAACCCGTTCCTGATCTATGGCGATGTGGGCCTGGGCAAGACGCACCTGATGCAGGCAATAGGCAACCGTGCCTGGGTACTTAACCCCAAGCTCAAGATCATATGCGTATCGGCAGAGGATTTTACGAACGACTTCATACACTCCATTCACGAGAAGAGCATGTCGTCGTTCAAGAACCGCTACCGCTCCGTCGATATCCTGCTGATAGACGACATCCATTTCTTCGAGAACAAGGAAGGTTCGCAAGAAGAACTGTTCCATACCTTCAACGCGCTGTACGATGGCAACAAGCAGATGGTCTTTACCTGCGACCGGCCCGCTTCCGAACTGAAGAACCTGTCCGACCGCCTGAGGAGCCGTTTTGAACGTGGCCTGAACGTCGACCTGCAACCACCCAACTACGAGACCCGCTATGCCATTCTCAAGAAGAAGGTGGAGACCAACAATCTGAAAATTCCGCCCGAGGTCTTCGACGTGATAGCGCGCAATATATCGACAAACGTCCGCGACCTGGAGGCGGCCCTTGTCAAACTGAGCGCCTATGCCAACCTGGTCGGCATGAACATAACCCTGGAAGTGGCGCAACAGCAACTCAAGGACGTCTTCAGCCAGACGCGGCATGGCAATGTGACCATCGACCATATCATCAGGACCGTATCCGAAGCCTACAAGGTCAGCGCCAACGACCTGAAGGGCAAGAAGCGCACGCGTAGCATCGTTGTGCCCCGGCAGATAGCGATGTACATAGCCAGAGAGATCACCGAGTACTCTACAACCGAGCTTGGTCTGGAATTCGGCGGCCGCGACCATACGACCGTTATGCACTCGTGCCAGAAGATAGATGAGCAGCTGAAGCTCGATCCGAGCCTCGATTCAAAACTGCAGAAGCTGATTCAGTCGATCCGCCAGATGAGCATCAAAGGATAAGTCGTGTGCGGCCGGTGGCCTGTCTGTTGACAACCGCGGTGTGGAGACACGGTGGCCATCAATGACCATTGCATGTGTACAAGGTTGCGCCAGAACGATCGAACTTGTACACAGAGCAAATACCTGTTCAATAGACACTTGCATGTCATTTCCACTTATACAGTACCCTTACTATGATTATTACGAATTTATATAAATTCAAATTCAATAAACCCAAGCAAGACGCATCATCGTTTCCTTTTCTTGCGCGGGTACACGGTTCCATGCTATCCTTGCCTGAAGAATCAGAGCGAGGATGGAGCCATGAAATTCGTCTGCGAAAAGAACGCGCTGCAACGGGAAATCGCGTTTGCCCAGGAAATCATATCGTCACGAAGCGCCATGTCGGTCGTTTCCAATGTCTATCTGGAAGCCCAGGACAACTCGCTCCTGATCAGGGCCACGGATATCAAGATTGGCTTCGAGACCCGCATGCCCGTCGATGTCCAGGAGCCTGGCAATCTGACTGTCTTCTGTGACAAGCTGTCAGGGATTCTGGCCAGCATTCCCGAAGGCACCATCGAAGTTGACCAGAAGGATACTAGGGTCATCATCAAGCCGAGCTTCAAGAAGGCGCAATTCAGCCTGAAGACCATAGCGAGCGAACAGTTTCCGCAACTTCCCGATATCGACGACGACAAGTATTTTGCGACACCGCTTGGTGACTTCAAAGATATGATAGCCCAGACTGTCTTTGCGGTTTCAGATGACGAGACACGCTATTTCATGAACGGTGTCTATCTGGACAGGGCACCCGATGGCTTCATCATGGTTGCCACAGATGGCCGCCGCCTGGCCTATATCAAACGCGGCATCGTCGAAGGCATTCCTGACTTCAAGGGCGTCATCATACCGCCGAAGCTCCTTTCGCTGGTACTGCACCGCGCCTCGGACGAAGGACAGATGTACCTGGCCGTCAATGAAAAGAACCTGTTCATCAAGTTTGGCCAATATCGCCTGAGCACGGTCCTGATCGAAGGACAGTTCCCCAACTATCAGAAGGTCATTCCCGAATCACAGAAATTCGTAGCCGTGATGAAGCGACAGGACGTCATTGATGCCCTCAAGCGTGTCTCCATATTCGTCGAACAGAAATCGAGACGAACCTTCTTTGCGCTGTCTACCGGCAAGCTCGTCATATCGTCGGAAGAAACGGAAATAGGCACCGCGCGCGAAGAAATTCCGTGCGCCTACGAGGGAGATGACGCGGTGATCGCGATGAACTACAAGTACATCGAGGAGCCGCTCCGGGCGATCACCACGGAGGAAGTCAGCATCAAGTTTACCGAAGTCTCTCGTGCCATCACCCTGGCGCCGGAGCCGGAAAGCGACTACTTCCATATCCTGATGCCGATGCAGGTGGATTGATGGCCGCAGCGGCGCGCACGCCATGTCATTTTCGTCGATAGAGACCCATAGCTTCCGCAATCTGGCGGACGGAGCCGTTATGACGGACGCTCCGTCCGTTTTTGTCATTGGTGAAAATGGACAAGGCAAGACCAATTTCCTCGATGCCATATATACGCTCTGTTATGGCTCATCTTTCAGAAGTGGCACTGACGCCGATGCGGCGCAACTGGAGCAGAACCAGTGGAGCATACGCGGCACCGGACCCGATGGTTCGCAGTGCGCCGTTGCATGGGCCGATGGCCAGAAGTCCATACGCGAAGACGACAAGCCGGTACGCGACCGCAAGCGTCTGGTAGAGCGCAATCCGGCGATTGTCTTCTGTCACGACGATATGGAGTTTTCCAGGGGCGAGCCTGAGCGCCGGCGCTTCTTCTTTGATCAGACCGCCAGCCTTGTCTCCGTCGGCTATATCGACGCCTTGCGGTCGTACCGGCGTGTGCTCAAGGCACGCAACGTCGCACTGAAGGAACGAAGCCTCGATGTGCTCGACATACTCGATATCCAGCTGGCGACCTACGGACTCCTGTTGCGCGACGAACGCGCACGGCTGTCGGCAGAGTTTGACCAGCGCTTCGCCCCGCGCTACGAGCGTGTATCATTGCTGGGCACGCGCATCGGCGTGTCGTATAGGCCGTCATGGAAAATAGGTGAATCGACCGAAGAGGTTCTGACGCGCCTTGCCTCCGCGCGTGAGCGGGAGCTGATACTCGGCACCACCCTGAGCGGCCCTCACCGTGACCGCTACATTTTCGTCGATGACCGTGGCGATTTTTCCGAGCGGGCGTCGACCGGCCAGCTGCGCCTCCTGAGCCTGACACTGCGGATATCTCAGGCCGAGCAGTACACGATCGCGAGCGGCCGATCTCCGATACTGCTCCTGGACGATGTACTGCTTGAACTCGATCCGGACAAGCGGAAGCGCTTCATGGACAATCTCCCGCTCGCCGAGCAGGCGTTCTTTACCTTCCTGCCTGGCGAGCCATATGGTGCGTATGCCACCACAGAAACGCTTGTATACTGGACGGACCATGGACGATTTTCGCGCACGTAAGGCCTCCGATCTCCTGGGCACCATCCTGTCTCCGCAGGTTGCCGCCACGGTCGAGGGCTGGTCCAGCTTCTTTGGATTCTGGGGCAAGGCAGCCGGACCCAACCTTGCTGCGCATTCACGCCCTGTCGACGTGCGCAATGGCATTGTCTTCGTCGAGGCCGAGCATCCAGGCTGGATCCAGCTTCTGCAGATGAACCAGCACCGCATCATGGAGACGATCAGGCACGCCTTCCCGGAGCTGGGCATAACCGGAATAGCCTTCAAATTGGCCAAGGACGGGTCGGTGCCGGGTACAATCCCAGTGGGGACAGCGCACTCGGGGACAGAGGTTGCTTCTGGCGAGGCCGTTGCCGCTGCCGATGAGGGACAGAGGTTTGACGGACCGGTGCCGTCGGTCGAGCAGACGCTTGAGCACATCGATGACGAAGGATTCCGGTCAATCATGTCTTCGCTCGCGCAGACGCTCGACAAGGCAGCCAAGGACGGCGGAAAGCCCAGGTAGGCTGAAAAACCGCTTGATTTTTGTGGGCTTTCTTCGTATCGTGGCGAACCTGCAAACCAGTATGAACGAGAAAATCAATATAGAAGTCTATGGCAAGGCCAACGACGAGATCTGTGCCGGCTGCGAAGGACACGATTGCGGAGGCTGCGCGCCTGGAGCCAAGCGCCGCGCGGTCGACCTGGTTCAGGAATTTGGCCTTCTGTTGGCCGAATCCGAGCTTGGCGGACGCTATGCCGTTGCTTTCATAGAATCGACGCCGGAGAATATTGCCCGCAATGCCGATGTGTCCCGCCTGCTTTCGATGGCCAGCCTCGAGCCGGTTGTCTGCATAGGCGGCCGCATAGCCTACCTCGGTGGCTTCAGCCCCGAGGGCCTTCTTCTGGAATTACGCAAGAAACAATAAGGTGGAAGCATGGAATTGAATGACGAATTCATCGCCGGGCTGGAGATCGGTTCGGCCGATCTTCTGAACCGCATCGCCGGCTCGCTGTCTATCAGGGCCAGCCAGGCGGCCGCCGT
>Ga0209467_1003072_pt1 | contig 11239 bp, 12 predicted proteins | sample Higcelwee11metaG_FD_187175 | JGI IMG/M metagenome (GOLD analysis project Ga0209467, IMG submission 187175) | Freshwater pond sediment microbial communities from the University of Edinburgh, under environmental carbon perturbations - High... | ecosystem: Environmental > Aquatic > Freshwater >...
CCCTGGACGAGGGCTATTCCCGGGCCACCCTGACCATCTTCGACGCCAACATCACCACCATCATCGCCGCCGTGGTGCTCTACGAGTTCGGCACCGGCCCCATCCGGGGCTTCGCCGTGACGCTGATCCTGGGCATTGTGGCCTCCATGTTCACGGCCATCTTCGTCACCCGGACCATCTTCGACATCTGGATGCGCCGCCGCCCCCCGGGAGCGGCCATCAGCATCTAGGTTTCTCCGCTGACTGTTTCACGGGCCTCCTTCGGGAGGCCCTTTTTTTTGCCATGCTGCGCCGGTCTTTCTCCAGCGCCCAGAGACCCTGGCCAGAATTGCGTCATCTCGCCTGTTCTTCGATGCCGTTGACAATATCCTGGGGGGAAGATAGGAATTTGACAGCATACGAAACAGGATTTGTGATGTGTTTTTTGGCATGAATTATAGTTCAGCATCCTCAGTCGGTGTGTTATTTTTTGTGTTTTCGCCGAGAAGCAGGTCGTTTTTCCTGGCGCGTGGCCGGGAGAGACGTGCGGCGGGTCGCGCGGGGGCCATGGGGCCGCCGGAGGCGGGCCTTTCCGTCAAACAGGTTCGACGCAAGGAGAAACGGATGATTCGCAAGACACTTCTGTGGTGCGCGGCGGTGGTTTTCATTTTCGCCCAAACGGCCCAGGCCCATTTCGGCATGGTCATCCCCTCGACCGACCATGTCCTGGACAAGGGCAAGGAGACCGTGACCCTGACCGTGGCCTTTGCCCATCCCATGGAGGGAAACGGCATGGACCTGGTGAGCCCCAAGGAGTTCGCCATGGTCGAGGGCGAGACCAAAACCGATCTCAAGGCTGCCCTCAAAGAGATGAAATTTTGGGATCATAAGGCTTGGCAGGCCTCCCAGGCCCTGAAAAAACCCGGCGTCTATTCCTTCTACATGGTTCCCGAGCCTTACTGGGAGCCCGCCGAGGACTGCTTCATCCAGCATTTCACCAAAGTGGTGATTCCGGCCTTTGGCGAGGAAGAGGGCTGGGACAAGCCTCTGGGCTTAAAGACCGAGATCGTGCCCCTGACCCGCCCCTTCGGCAACTATGCGGGCAACGTCTTCCAGGGCAGGGTGCTGCTTGACGGCAAACCCGTCGCCGGATGCGCCGTTGAGGTCGAATATTACAACAAGGACAAAAAATACGCCGCCCCCAACGACTACATGGTCACCCAGGTGGTCACCACCGACGATGCCGGGGTGTTCACCTATGTGGCCCCCTGGGCCGGTTGGTGGGGGTTTGCGGCGCTCAACACCGCCGCTGAAAAGATCGCCCACGACGGCCAGGACAAGGACGTGGAGCTTGGCGCGGTGCTGTGGACGTATTTCGTTGATCCGACCAAGGGAAAGAAGTAAAAGCGGCTGTTTCCCCGGCCGCCTGGGATGACGGGCGGCCGGGGTTGTTTTGTGGAGGAGGGGGCATGCATATTTCGGAAGGGGTGTTGTCCGCGCCGGTTTTGGGGGTCGGGGCGGTGCTGGCGGCCGTGGGCACGGCTGTGGGGCTCAAGCGTCTGGACTATGACCGGCTCATGACCGTGGCCATCCTTTCCGCCGCTTTTTTCGTGGCCTCGCTCATCCATGTGCCCATCGGGCCGTCCAGCGCCCATCTCATCATGAATGGCCTTCTGGGGGCGCTTTTGGGCTGGGCCGCCTTTCCGGCCATCCTGACCGGGCTTTTGCTCCAGGCGGTGCTCTTCCAGTACGGCGGTCTGGCCGTACTCGGGGTCAACGCCTGCGACATGGCCTATCCGGCCGTGGCCTGCTTTTACCTTTTCCGGCCGCTTTTGCGGTCTACCGGCAGGCGGCGCGCCGTGGGGGCCTTTTGCTGCGGTTTTTTCTCCGTGCTTTTCTCGGCGCTTCTGACCGCCGTGGCCCTGGAATTCTCCGACGAGGGCTTTTTCGCGGCGGCCAAGATCCTGGTGGCCGTGCATCTGCCCATCATGGTCGCCGAAGGATTGATCACGGCCATGGTGGTTTCGTATCTGGCGAAGACCCGACCCGAGTTGTTGTGGGGCGAGGTGGCCCGGTGAGCCGTTTTTCGGCGCAAGGCATCCAATGGCCGACTGTCCGGGGCGGCCGGGGAGGGAGCATGAATCACGTGACGTTGTGCTGGTTGCGGACGTTTCTGCTGACGCTTATCATGGCTATGGGGGTCGTTCCCGAGGCCTCGGCCCATCGGGTGAACCTCTTTGCCTACGTCGATGGCGGCAGGATCGTCACCGAGTCCTGGTTCAGCAAGTCCAGCCGGGTGCGCGGCGGCCTCATCGAGGTCTTCGACGCGGCCACGGGGGAGAAGTTCTTCTCCGGAACCACCGACGACCAGGGCCTGCTTTCCTTCGACGTCCCGGCGGCCGCCCGGGCCAAAAAGGCGGATCTGCGCATCACCCTCAAGGCCGGAGAGGGCCACGCCAATGAGACCATCCTCAAGGCCGAAGAATATCTGAACGCCCCGGTGACCACCGCCCCGGCGGCGCCTGAACCGGTTTCGTCCGCAGACCCGGCAAAGGCCCAGGCCGACACGCCGGTTGCGGCGAACGACATCACCGCAGCCGCACCGTCAGCCCCGATTCCCTCCCCACCGGCCTCCTCCGGGGGGGCAACGGGAACCCCCGTGACCACCGCAACCCCGGTTCCGCCCCAGGCCGCAACTCCCGCCCCGGTTTCGCCCGATCCCGCCCTGCTGGCCGCCATGGACAAGATGTTCGACGCCAAGCTCGCGCCCGTCAAGTCCATGCTGGCCGAGGCCATGGACCCCGCGCCGTCCATGACCGAAATCCTCGGCGGCATCGGCTGGATCTTCGGCCTCATGGGCGTGGCCGCCTATTTCAAAAGCCGCAAGGGATAGCTTCCCCGGTGCTTGACGAGCCCTTTGCCCGGGGGGATTCCCCCATCCATCGCCTGGACCCCCGCTCCCGGGTGGCCATGATCTTTTTTTTCACCGTGGCCGTGGCCTTGTGCCGCCACCTGGCCGCCCCCCTGGCGGCCCTTGGGGTGGGCGTGATCCTTATGTCCCTGGCCCGGCTCGATCCCCTGGCCGTCGGGCGCAGGCTTTTGGCCGTCAATTTCTTCATCTTTTTTCTCTGGCTGGTCTTGCCCTTCTCCCTGCCGGGAACCCCCGTCCTCACCCTCGGCCCCCTGACCGCCACCCGCCAGGGGATGGCCCTGGCCCTTCTGGTCACGGTCAAATCAACGCCGTGGTCTGCGCCTTTCTGGCCCTGGCCGCCACCATGGACGCCCCGGTTTTCGGGCAGGCCCTCGGCCGCCTGGGCGTGCCTCCCAAACTGACCTTCCTGTTCCTTTTCACCTATCGCTACGTCCATGTCCTGGCTGACGAATATTCCCGGCTGCGCGTGGCCGCCAAGCTGCGCGGCTTTCGCCCGAAAACCGGCCTGCATACCTACCGCACCGTGGCCAATCTTTTGGGCATGGTCCTGGTGCGCGGCTACGACCGCTCCCGGCGGGTCTACGAGGCCATGATCCTGCGCGGATTTAACGGCGCGTTCTACACCCTGCGCCGGTTTTCCGCCGCCCCCAGGGATCGGGCGTTCCTTGCGGCCATGATCGTCTGTCTGGCGGCCATGGCCGCCCTGGAAGCCTTTTCCCCCCACTTTTGACATGGCAGCCACGGAGACGCGCATGGATCAATCACGGCCACCGCTTCTGGAACTTCGCCGGATATGCTTCACCTACCCCGGGGCGGCGCGTCCCGTCCTCGACGCCATGGACTTCTGTTTCCAATCCGGCGACCGCATGGGGCTTTTCGGCCCAAACGGCAGCGGCAAGACCACCCTGCTGCATGTGGTCATGGGCCTTTTGCGTCCCGCCTCGGGCGAGGTATTCTTCGGCGGCGCCCCGTGCCGCGTGGAAAAAGACTTTGCGCAGGTGCGCCGCAGCATCGGCCTTTTACTGCAAAACGCCGACGACCAGCTCTTCAACCCCACGGTTCTGGACGACGTGGCCTTCGGCCCCCTGAACCTCGGCCTGTCCCCGGATGAGGCCCGCGCCCGCGCCGTCGAAACCATGGATTACCTCGGCCTCTCCGGCTTTGAAGACCGTCTGACGCATCGCCTGTCCGGCGGTGAGAAGAAACTGGTGTCCCTGGCCGGGGTGCTGGCCATGCGGCCTAAAGCCCTGCTCCTGGACGAACCCACAAACGGCCTGGACCCGGAAACCCGCGACCGGATCATCGCCATCCTAAACAACCTCGAGACCTCGCTTATCGTCATCTCCCACGACTGGGACTTCCTCGATCAGACCACCACGACCTTCCTTACCATCCAAAACGGACGCATGGTCCGCGAAGACGGTCACGCCTTCCATACCCATGTGCATAGCCACCGCTTCGGCGCCCAACCCCATCGCCATCGCCCGTAACGGGGGGAGAGGGGAGGGGGAGAGCGGGGGCGCTGCCCCCGCACCCCCGGCAGGGGCCTTAGGCCCCTGCACCCCGTAACGTGCGGCCCCAGCGACCGGGGCAAAGCCCCGGTCGCTGGGGCCGCAAAGTTGCGCGTCCAGAGGCTTTGTCTCCTGGCCGGGCGGCTTCGGCGTGGGAGGAGCATGGCCCCGCAACCCGTGGCTTTCCGTCAACCGGATGTCCCGGCGCGTCGCGCCGGGACATCCGGTTGACGAGGCCAGGGGGCTCCGGGGGGAATGATTCCCCCCGGGCGGGGTCCGGGGCGGCAGCCCCGGCGGTCTCGCCGGTTGCTTATTCCTGGCTGTCGAGGTGTTGGCGGTAGGCTTCGGAGTAGATGGAGAGCATGACCATGGCCAGGCTGACGATAAGCGGGCCATAGAGCAGTCCCAGGGCGCCGTAGTATTTGATGCCGCCCAGGATGGAGAGGAAAACGTAGAACATGGACATGTTGGAGCGGCCCTTGAGCAGAAGCGGGCGCAGGATGGAGTCGATGCCGGAGACGATGATGATGCCCCAGGCCGCCAGGAACAGTCCCCATTCCCAGTCGCCGACCAGGGACAGGTAGAGGGTGGCGGGTATCCAGATGATGGCTGTGCCGATGACCGGAACAAGCGAGGTGAAGCCCATCATGAATCCCCAGAAAAGGGGCGGAATGCCGACGATGTACAGCCCCAGGCTGCCGGCCAGCCCCTGGCACACGGCGATGAGAAAGCTGCCCATGACCACGGAGCGGGAGATGTCGCCGAACTGCCGGATGATCCGGTTTTCCTGCTCCTCGCGCAAGGGGAGCAGGTATTTGATGCGGGCCAGCATGGATTCGCCGTCGCGCACGAGGAAAAACAGGATAAAGACCAGGATGCCGAAATTGATGGTCAGTCCCAGGGCGTTGCCGAGCAGGGTGGTTCCAGCGTCAAGGATGACTTGGCCGGACTGCTTGGACAGGGCGATGAGGTCGCCTTGCAGATCGAGCTTGGACGGATCAAGGAAGGGCACATGGGTTTTGATCCATTCCAGGTAGGGAGCCAGATGTTCCTGGGAGAGCAGGGACTCCAGATCGTTTTCCACAAGCCAGGCCTGGACCGAGGCCAGGGTCTGCATGCCCTGGTTGAGCAGCGCCCCGGTGAGCACCAAAAGGGGCACGATGATCAAAAAGACCACCATGGCCACGGTGGACAGGGCGGCGGGCCCGCTGCGGCCGCCCATCTTATCGCGCAAGGCCCGGAAGACGGGATGGCACAGGGTGGCCAGCACCGCGCCCAGGACGATGAGGTGGACGAAGGGTCGCAGAACAATGTAGGCCAGAAAGAGAGAACAGGCCAATGCGACCATGAAGAACAGGGTGGAGAATCGGCGTGGGCTGGTATCCATATCGGGTACATAGCAGAGACGCAAGCGCGGGTGAAGCGGACACGTGGAAGACGAAGGCGGCGAAAAGGGGCGTCATGCCCTGGGCGAGGCGCTGGGAAGGCTTGGGCGCAGGCTGTTTCCCCGGCGTGAGGCGCAGCGCGACATTACCGGCGAGGTGTTCGAGGACGGCGCCCCGGGCGTGTCCGAGGCGCGCGCCCGGGAATGGGCCCTGGTCTTGAGCGCCCGGGGGGTGCCCCATGGGCTTTCCCGGGACGGGGAATTGTGGCGGATTCGGACGCCTGTGCGGCATGCGGCCCAGGCCGTGGAGGAGATTCGGACCTACATCCGGGAGAATCTCGCCGACGAGAGCGGCGCGTCGCGCCTGCCGCGACCGATCCCGGCCAGGGCCGTCACCTGGGTCATGACCGGGCTGGGTTTGTTTTTTGTCTTTTTGATCTCCGACCCCGTGGTCTTTGGCAAACGCCTGAATTTCGTGCGCATGGGCGCGGGGGATACCGGGGCGATGCTGTTTTCGGGACAGTGGTGGCGGGCGGTGACCGCGCTGACCCTGCATGCCGACACGGCGCATCTTGTGGGCAATGTGGCCGTGGGCGGGCTTTTCATGGCCTTTTTGTGTCGCGAGGCCGGGGTGGGCACGGGTTTTTTTCTGGCCCTGGCGTCCGGTGCGGCCGGGAATTATCTGAAGGCGGTGGTCCAGGGGCCGGGCCATCATTTTCTGGGCGCGTCCACGGCGGTCTTTGGGGCGCTGGGGGTTCTCGGGGGGCTGCGCACCCTGTGCGGCATGCGGGGGTTTTCCCTGCGCCAGGTCGCGCCGTTCGCGGCCGGGCTGATGCTTTTGGCCCTTTTGGGGGCCGGTGACGAGGAGGGCGGCGACAAGATCGATCTGGCGGGCCATTTTTTCGGATTTGCAGCGGGGATGCTGCTGGGAGTGGCGGACGGGGCGCTCAAGGCCCGCCGGTGGCGTCCTGATGGTCCGGCGGTCGACAGGGCGCTTGGCGGGGCGGCGGTGCTGGCGGTGCTTCTGTCCTGGGTGTCGGCCTGGTACGGATGGTCATGGCGGTGAGGAACGGGTGAGGAACGTTTTGCCATTTGCGGGAGTATGGGGTAGCTTTCTTTTTTCGACGCGTCGGCCCACGCCGGAAGCGTCTTTTTTTCGGGCCGTGCTGATGCGGCGCGGTCGGGACAAGGGAGATACGGGATGAGCCTGAACCGTCTGGTGTATGAGGGCGAAGAGATTCGCTTCCGCACGGGGAAACACTGGGTCGTTTTCGCCAAGGCCGCCATCTTTTTGCTGCTGGCCGTCGCCGCTTGGTCCAGCGAGGACATGTTGCGAGGGCTTTTGACCTTCAAGGCCCCGGAGGAAATTGAAAAATTTCTGCCCCGCATCATCAGCGTCACGGTGTGGGTCATCCGCTACAGTCTTTTTTTCATCTTCGGGCTCATGGCCTTTTTACGTCTGTTCTCCTTTTTCACCCTGCGTGTGGCCGTGACCCCCAAGCGGCTCATCTGCGACGACGCCGTGTTCGGGTCGTTCTCCATGGACCTGACCAAGATCGAGTCGGTCAAGACCGAGCCGGGGCTTTTCGGCGGACTTTTCGGATACGGCAAGGTGGTGCTCACCGCCACGAGCAGCCAACGCCTGATCGTGACCAATTTGAACCGCCCCCATGTCTTTGAAAAGGAGCTGTTCGCCGCCAAATAGGCGCGCGGCAGCGCGATCACGGTTTTTTTTCGCCTGTGGCGCAGTACGGCGGTCCACATATTTCTACCGGCATGATGCGGTTACTTCGCAATCTGGTCGCGGCCCTGGTCGGCGACAGGGGCGCGCGGCTCGGGAAAACCGGTCGCAACGGACAACTGGTCATGCATCCCAATCGACGTCAGATCGGCCGCCTGGGCATCCTCTTCAAACTTTTTTTCGTGTTTTCGGTCATTCTGGCCATCAGCTATTTCACGACATCCACCCTTTTCATCTCCATCCGGGACACCGTGGACATCACCCGGGATATTGTGAAAGTGCGTTTTGAGGTGTTATCCATCTCCCAGCGCATGATCGACAGCCTGTTGTCCATGGAGGAGAATCAGAAAAAGTATCTGCTGCTTCGCGAGGACGAATACAAAAAATATTTTTTGGCCGCCCTTCAGGAATACCGCAACGCCATCTGGAGCATCCTGTGGTTTCGCTACGACGGATTCGCGGTATGGGAGGGCCTGCACGAGGAGTTCAAGGCGGAATTTCCCGACCTGGCGGTGGGGGCGGAACTCACCGGGCAGGGGTGGGTTCCCCAGGCCAAGCTCAACCGCTGGATGGAGATCATCCTGGCTGCCCGCCGGGAGAACGAGCGGGTCATCGAAACGGGGATGCGCGACCTGTACGTGTTGAGCGAACAATCGGTCAATCGCGGGGTGACCGGGCTTGTGGTGTCCGTGGCCGTGGGGCTTTTGGGCATCGTGTATCTGGCCTTTTCCGTCAGCCGTCCGTTGCGTGAGCTCAGGCGCGGCATCCGGGCCTTCACCGTCTCCGGCAAGCTCGAACCGGTGCGGGTGTTCTCCACGGACGAACTGGGGGAGTTGGCGGCGGCCTTCAACGAAATGACCTTGCGGCTTCGGGACGAAGAGAAGATGCGCACGGATTTCATCGACATGCTCAGCCACGAGATCCGCACGCCCCTGACCTCCATCCGGGAGTCGGTCAGCCTTATCAAGGAAAACGTCTTCGGCGAGGTCAACGAGCGCCAGAAACGGTTTTTGGACATCGCCGGGGATGAATTGGAGCGCATCTCCAATCTGCTTGCCCGGCTTATGCGCGTCTCCAGCATGGCCTCGCAGATTGTGGACATCATCCCGGCCCCGGTGTCGCCGGGGGAGATGGCCGAGGATGTGCTCGAAAAGGCCTCGCCGTCCGCCGAGGCCAAGGGGATCCGGCTGGCGTCCCGGATGGGAGGGCATATTCCGCTGATCCTGGGGGATGAGGAACTTCTGGGGCAGGCCTTGCTCAATCTGGTGGGCAACGCCATCAAGTATTCCCCTCGGGATTCCACGGTGACCGTGGGGCTGGAGATGGCCGACGGCGGCAACAAGGTGCTCATCAGCGTCGCCGACGAAGGGCCGGGCATCCCCGAGGAGGAGCAGCAGTATGTGTTCAACAAATACTATCGGGGCGCGCGCACCAAAAAGACCACCGACGGCATCGGCCTGGGATTAAATATCGCCAAGACCATCGTCGAGGCGCATGGCGGGGATATCTGGGTGACCAGCCGGTCTGGCGCAGGATGCACATTTTTCTTTACAATCCCAGTGGGCGGGGAGAGAGGATAAGGGCGTGGATATCCAGTGTCGCAGTGGAATGCGGATCGTCCTGGCGGCGGTGGCCGTCGTGGCTGTCGGACTGTTTTCGGGGTGCGCCCCGAGTACGTCGCCGCCCGCTCCCGTGACGGCATCGCCGCCGGTCGCCCCGCAATCCCGGGAAGAGACGCCGCGCTCGGCGGAAGATCCCAGATATCTTGACGCCGTCTCGGCGTTTCAAAGCGGCGACATGGAGCGGGCCGCCTCCCTCTTCGAGCAGGTCAGCCAGGCCGCCCTGGACGAGCCGTCCAGGCGCAGGGCTCTTTATGGATTGGCCTGCGCGAGGCTGGCCATGGCCCAGGACGAAAAAGAGCTGGGCAAGGCCAGGAGCCTGTGGGAAACGTGGCGGGCCGAATCACCCCCTGGCGGCGACGGCGAGGATCCCAAATTCATGGCCGGGATTTTGTCCCAATACCGCCCGGCATTTTTGCTCAAGGACATCAAGGCCGCCTGCGACAAGGAATGCGACAAGCGGCTTTTGGAAAAGGAAGAGGAAGTCCGGCGGATCATCCAGCGCCAAGTCCAGGCCCTGGAGGAGATCCACCGGGAGATTCAGGAAAAAAAGAAAGGGCTTTCCAATTACTGATGTGACCATGAATAGTGCGCCCCGCGAAGGAAAACACGTCCTGGTGGTGGACGACGACCCGCATATCCTGGAGGTGCTCGACGCCAGGCTGGCCTCGGCGGGATATCTCGTCGTGCAGGCCGCAAGCGGCGAGGAGGCCCTGGAGCGGCTGAAGGCCGGGGTCGTGGATCTTGTCATCTCCGACATCCGCATGCCCGGCATGGATGGCATGAAGCTTCTGGAATTCATCGAAAAGCTCCATCCCGGCCTGCCCATGATCCTCTTGACCGCCCACGGCAGCATCTCCGGCGCGGTGGACGCCATGAAACACGGGGCGGTGGATTACCTGACCAAGCCGTTCGACGGCCGGGAGCTCCTGGCCAAGGTGGCCTCCGTCCTGGCCAAGTCCGGCCGCCGGGAGGAAGCCCGGGGCGGACGCGCCGTGTCGTTTGTGGGCGAAAGCCGGGCCATGAAGGAATTGGCCGCCCTGGTGGACCGGGTGGCCCCCCGCGACGTCAACGTGCTGGTGCTTGGCGAATCGGGCACCGGCAAGGAATTGGTGGCCCATCTGATCCACGAAAAAAGCGCCCGCCACGCCGGGCCGCTGCTTATCGTGGACTGCGGCTCCACCCCGGCCGGGCTTCTCGAAAGCGAGCTTTTCGGGCATGTTAAAGGGTCGTTCACCCATGCCGTCAAGGACAAGAAGGGGCTCATCGAACAGGCCCACCAGGGAACCCTTTTCCTGGACGAGATCGGCAACATCAGTTCCGAAATGCAGATCCGGCTGTTGCGGTTCCTGGAAAACCACAAGATCCGGCGCATCGGCGACGTGCGCGAGATACAGGTGGATTGCCGGGTCATCGCCGCCACCAATGCCGACATCTTTCAAGAGGTGGCGGGCGGCCGGTTCCGGGAGGATCTGCTGTACCGCCTGAAGGTGGTGACCATCCACGTGCCGCCTTTGCGGGAGCGCCGCGAGGACATTCCGGGATTGGCCGAGCATTTCGTCAGTGATTTCTGCCGCAGGCAGGGCATCCCCCTGGTGGCCCTGCACCCGGATACGGTCTCGGCGATTTTGGCCTATTCCTGGCCGGGAAACGTGCGCGAACTCAAAAACACCCTGGAGGGCGGGGCGGTGCTGTGTTCCGGCGGGACGCTGCTTCCCGTGGACCTCCAGCTCCCCCTGCCGGGGGCCCGCGCATCTGCCTTCGCCCCGTTTGCGCCCGCCCCTCCGGCGCCAGCGGCCCCGGCGCCGTCCGCGCCCCAGGCCCCGGAGGGCAATCAGTCCCTGTCCCTGGAGGAGAGCGAGAAAAAGGCCATCATCCGGGCCTTGGAGGAATCGGGCTGGGTTCAAAAGGATGCCGCCCCCCTTCTGGGCGTCAGCCGCCGCGCCCTGAACTACAAGATTCAAAAATACGCCATCGAAATCCCCAGACGCCGGGCCGGGAGAAAATAGGCCGGATTTTCGCGACGCGGGGCAGATGGCGGCGGGCGCAGGCTTCGATTCGGTCACGGTTTCA
>Ga0209467_1003073_pt1 | contig 11239 bp, 11 predicted proteins | sample Higcelwee11metaG_FD_187175 | JGI IMG/M metagenome (GOLD analysis project Ga0209467, IMG submission 187175) | Freshwater pond sediment microbial communities from the University of Edinburgh, under environmental carbon perturbations - High... | ecosystem: Environmental > Aquatic > Freshwater >...
TTTTGAGCCAGAGCCCACGCCGGGGGGTATCTTCATCTCCACCGCGCCGTCCAGGGTGGGCACGCGCACCGTTGCGCCCAGCGCCGCCTCCCAGGGGGCAAGGGCCAGATCGAACACCACGTCGTCTTCCTTCACCTTGAACTGCGGGTGGGGCCGTACCTTGACCTTGAGGAACAGGTCGCCCGCCTCGCCGCCGGGGCCGCCGCTTCCGCCCTGGCCCGCCAGGCGTATTTTCTGGCCGTCCTTGATGCCGGGCGGAATGTTCACCTTGAGGGTGCGCGTCTGCATGGTGGGGTAGCCGCCCGGGCCTTCCACCTGCTCCTGCAGGCTTACGGACTGTGGCCCGCCCTTGTACGCTTCATCCAGGCCGATCTCGTAGCTGACTTCGGCATCGCGCCCGCGCCGGGGCCGCTGCTGGAAGCCGCCGCCAAACCCGCCGCGCTGGCCGCCCGCGCCGCCGAACAGCGTCTCGAAAAAGTCGCTGAAGCCGCCCGCGCCAAAGCCGCCGCCGAAACCGCCCGCGCCGCCGCGCATGTGCTCAAAGCCCGGGGGCGGCTGGAAATTCTGGCCCTGCTGCCAGTTCGCACCAAGCTGATCGTACAGCTTGCGCTTTTCCGGGTCCTTCAGCACTTCATAGGCCTCGCCCGCTTCCTTGAACTTGGCTTCGGCGCTTGCGTCGCCGGGGTGCAGGTCGGGGTGGTACAATCGGGCCAGCTTCTTGAAGGCTTTGGATATCTCGTCCTGTGTGGCCGTGCGGCCCACGCCCAGGATTTTGTAATAGTCCTTGTATTCCACACTCATTGAGCCAAACTCCTTGCCGGTAGAGGCCGTGTTCTCGCTGTATGGTAAAAAAATAGTGTGTGTTTGCGCCCTGTCAAGAGAGTTTTCCACAGGTTGGCGAGGGCGTAGCGACGAAGGCTTGGAGTCAACTGAAGCGGAAGTCCCGGCCCTTGTACTCGCAATAATAGCAGCGCTCAGGCCTCATGAACAGCCGCACCAGCACCATGCCCGCCACGAACCCGCCCACGTGCGCCCACCAGGCTATGCCCGCCGTGGGCGCGCCAAGCTGTTCGAACAGGCCGGAAAGCACCTGCGAGGCGAACCAGAAGCCCAGGAACAGCCAGGCCGGCAGGCGGATGATGTACGGAATGATGATGATGGGGATGAAGGTGAGCACCTTTCCGCGCGGGTAGAGCATGACATACGCCCCCATGACCCCGGCCACCGCGCCGGAAGCCCCGATGATGGGCGCGCTTTCCGTGAGGTTGAAGGCCATGTGCAGCGCCAGCGCGAAAAGTCCGCAGAGCAGATAGAACGCCAGAAAGCGCAGCGGCCCCATGACATCTTCGATGTTGTCGGCGAAGATCCAGAGCATCCACATGTTCATGATGAGATGCCACCAGCCGGAGTGCAGGAACATGTACGTGAAAAACGGCAGCGCGCCCATGGCGGGGAATCCCGCGAAGGCCGCCCAGTCGGGGAAGGCGTAGCGCGCGGGCACCACGCCCAGAAGGCTCAGGACGGCCTCCCGCACGTAGGGTGATTGGCTGCCCACCATATACTGCAGGCCCACATTGGCCAGAATCACCAGGATTACGGCCACGGGCGTGTGCACGCGCGGAATGTCGTCCTTGAGCGGGATCACTCGTCGTCGTCCTCCCAGCTCAGCCCGAGGTCCGGTCCGTGCCCGGGGCCGTCCTTGAGGGCGCCGTTTTGCGCCGCGTCGGCCAGCAACACGTCAAGTTCGGCCTCGAACCGGGCTTGCCGCTCCGCCCGCAACTGCGCAAGCTTGTCCAGCAGGCGCGCGGCCTCGTGCGACAGGTCCTCCAGGCTCCCGTCGTTGTCCGCAACCAGATCGCAGGCCGCCAGCTTGCGGTCCTCCGGCCATTGCCACGACTCGAACGCCGCCATGATCTCGGGCGCTATGCCCCGGCGCTGGCGGAACTCGCCGTGCCGCAACGATTCGGGGCAGCGCACGCCAACGGTGATGTCGGCCATCCGGCGTGTCTCGTCCGCAACGTCGCCGGACTTCGCGCCCGCCCAGCCGGATTCGAAATACAGCGGTATCTCGGCCACGGCCAAGGGTGCCGCCACATGCGCGGCGAAGAACGCCCGCAGCTCCTGGCGCACCATGGGATGCACGATGCTCTCCACCTCGCGCCGCAGGGCGGGTGTTTCCAGCAGCATGGCAAGCAGCCGCGCGCGGTCCACCGCGCCGTCCGGCCGCAGAATCTCTTTGCCCAGGCAGCGGGCCAGCATGGCGGCTCCGTCTGCGCCGGTGCCGTAAAGTGCGGCCACACAGGCGTCGGCGCTGAAGGTTGGCGCCCCCAGGTGCGCAAGGGCGGAGAGCAGCGCGGATTTGCCGCAGCCGGGCATGCCGGTGAGCACCACGCGCTGACAGTCCGCGGCAAGCGCCCGCAGCAGGGTCATGAAGTCCTCCGGCGGGTTTTGCCGGAACAACAGCTCCTCTTCGGTCTCCGGGTGGGTAAGCGCCAGGCGGAAGGCATGGAGCATCTGCCGGGGGGCAAGGGAGGCCAGCGGCCCGGCCTGCGCCAGCCAGCGCGCGTTGTGCGCGGGGCCGTACACCGGGTCGCCCACAAGCGGGTGGCCTATGTGCGCCAGATGCACGCGGATCTGGTGGGTGCGGCCGGTGTGCAGGTCCACGGCCAGCAGGCTGGCGCGCTTTTGGCGGTCGGTCCACAGCCTGCGCCAACTGGTGCGCGCCTCGCGCCCGCCTTTTGGCAGCACGGCCATCTTGGTGCGGATGCTGGGGTGCCTGCCCATGGGCAGGTCGATGTAGCCCGCGTCTTCGCCCAGCCTCCCGGACTCGTCGCCCTTGGGACATCCATGCACCAGCGCCAGGTAGGTCTTGCGCACGCGCCTGTCGGCGAAGGCGCGGGAAAGCTCCAGCCGCGCGGCCTCGGTGAGGGCCACCAGGATGAGCCCGCTGGTGTCCTTGTCCAGCCGGTGGACGATGCCCGGGCGTTCTCCGGCCATGCCGGATATCTCCGGCGCCAGCTCCGGCAGATGGTGCAGCAGGCGGTTCACCAGGGTGCCCGCAGGCTGGCTGGGCGCGGGGTGCGTGGTGAGCCCGGCGGGTTTGTCGATGACGGCCAGCTCCGCATCGCGGTACAGGATGCGCAGGTCGCCGGATTCGGGCTGGGGGGACGTGTCGGCGGAAAGGTCCGGGGCGTTCATCACCAGCCGCTCGCGTCCATCCAGGCGCTGGCCGGCCTTGGTGCATGGCTTTCCGTCCAGCAGGGCCAGCCCGGCCTGTATCCAGTCCTTGATGCGCTCACGCGAGACGCCGAGGTCGGCCAGCTCGCGCACCCAGAACTGGTCGAGGCGCAGACCGGCGTCGCGCGGGGCGGCCCGCCGGGAATAGGTGCCGGGGCTTTCGTCTTTGCCGCAGGGGGCGTCGCAATGCTCTGCGTGGTTCATGCCCGCTTCATAGCCTGCGAAGCGGAAAAGCACAAACGCACGGCCTCGCCCGCGGGCGGCGGCCCACCTTGACCGGCAGGGGGGCGCATCGTACAACACGCGTGCCCGTCCACCTGCACCACAACCGTCAAACCACGAGGGCGCATGGCTCCCCACATCGTCGGACTGATTCTGACCTACAACGGCGAACGCCTGCTCGGCCGTTGCCTGGCCTCCCTGAACTTTTGCGATCTGCTCCTCGTGGTTGATTCCCAGAGCACCGACGCCACGGTGGACATCGCCAAGGCCGCGGGTGCGCAGGTGCTTACCCGCCCGTGGGAAGGTCCCGGCCCGCAGTTCCGCTTCGCCCTGGAGCACATCCGCGCCATGAAGCCCAAGGTGGACTGGGTGGTGAGCCTGGACCAGGACGAGTATCTGACCGACGAGCTGCGCGCGAGCATGCTGTCTGCGCTCAATGAGCAGAGCGCCGGGGCGGGCTTTCTGACATCGCGTTCTTCTTATTATTACAACAGGTTCATGAAGCACAGCGGCTGGTACCCGGATTATCTGTTCCGGGTGTTCCGCCCGGACTCCATGCAGGTGCACGTGAGCGGCGCGCATTACAGCTTCCACGCCCTTGGCCCCACGCGCAAGCTTCAGGGCGACATCATCCACTACCCGTACCGCAATTTCCGCGAGCATCTGGACAAGATAAACTCCTACGCCCAGCAGGGGGCAGACTCGCTGAAGGCCAAGGGCCGCAAGGGCGGCGTATGGGTGGGCCTGGTCCATGGCGTGGCCCGCTTCCTCAAGCTCTATCTGCTGAAGCTCGGCCTGCTCGATGGCCGCGCCGGGTTCATCAACGCCGTGCACGGGGCGTTCTACGCCTTTCTCAAGTACGTGCGCGTGGCCGAGGAAAGCGACTGGGGGCCCAGGCCTTGAAAATCGCCGTGGCCGTGAGCGGCGGCGGCGACAGCCTGGACGCGCTCCTGCGCCTGCGCGAGGCCGGGCACGACGTGCTGGCCCTGCATGGCCTCTTTCTGCCCGATGCCGACGATCCGGCCCAGCGCCGCGCCGCAGATGGACTGGCCGAAGCCTGCGCGGGGTTGTCCGTGCCGTTGCACCTGCTGGACCTGCGCGCCCAGTTCGAGGCCCGCGTGGCCGGCCCCTTCGCCGCCGAGTATCGTTCCGGCCGCACGCCCAACCCCTGCGCCCGCTGCAACGCGGCCATGAAGTTCGGCCTGCTGCTGGACCAGGCCTTGGCGCTTGGCGCGCAGTCTCTCGCCACCGGGCACTACGCCGCCGCCGGGGAGCACCCTGTCTATGGCTGGGCGCTCTCGCGCGGGGCGGACCCCGCCAAGGACCAGAGCTATTTCCTGGCCCTTACCCCGGCCAGTGGCCTGCGCCGGGCTTTGTTCCCCCTGGCGGCTGCGCGCAAGGTCCTCGTCCGCGCGGGGCTGGCCGAACGCGGCGTCAGCGTGCCCCTGCCTGACGAAAGCCAGGAGATCTGCTTTGTCCCGGGCGACGACTATCGCGCCTTCCTCGCCGCGCGCGTGGCGCCGGGTTCGCCCGGGCTGCCCGGCCCCGGCCCGGCGGTGCTGCCAGACGGCACGCCCGTGGGCAGGCACCAGGGGTTGTGGCGCGTCACCATCGGGCAGCGGCGGGGGCTGGGGCTTTCCTGGCGCGAGCCGCTCTATGTGCTGGACAAGGACATGGGGGCGAACACGCTCATCGTTGCGCCGCGCGGTGCGCTGCTTGCGCGGGATTTCCACGCCCATGAGGCCAATGTGCTGGTGGACCCGGCCCTGTGGCCGGACAAGGTGATGGTGCAGACGCGCTACCGCGCGAAGGCCCTGCCCGCGCGGGTGGAATTGCTTCGCGGCGATATGTTTTTTGTGCGTTTTGACGCCCCGCAGGTGCGGCCCGCGCCGGGCCAGGTGGCCGCAGCCTACGATGCCGACGGCGTGCTGCTGGCTGGCGGCGTGGTCATTTGAACATGTCGCGCATTTCGCGCTCCGCGCGTTCCTGAGCCTCGCGGCCCAGCTCAAGTGCGTCCTGCATGGAGCGGATCGTTTCGCCCGCGGGCATGTCCGGGTGGTTCAGCAGGCGTTCCGCTTCCTCGCGCACGAACCTTTGCTGATAGAACTTGAAGGGCCAGTGGAAGGTGGTGAGCCCTTTCAGCGCGGAAGCGCGCTCGCCCTTGCCAATGCGGGACAGCCCAAGGTAGAAGGTTGCGTTCGGTTCATCGGGCGCAAGCAGCAGAATGTTGCTGAAGCTGGCCTCGGCGCGGGGGTAGTCCGGCATGGCGAAGTAGGTCAGGCCGATGCGCTGCCGAAGATACACCGACTCCGGGTCCTTTTGCAGGGCCTCGTGGTATTGGGCCAGGGCCTGGTCGTAGTCGCCCCGGGTCAGGGCCATGCTGCCGCGCACCGCGGGCGAGCAGCCCACGCAGGCCAGCAGCAGGGCGGACAGGACCAGATGCAACGGGATATGTGCGCGTAAACGCATGCGGACTCCTTTGTTGAACCGGCGCCATTTTCATCCAGGCGGCGCAAATAATCCAGGGAAAAATGCTTCAGACCATGCAGATACATGACCCCGCCCAAACATTTCATGTGGCCACCCTGGGCTGCAAGATCAACCAGTACGAGTCCGAGGCCATTGCCGAGGCCTGGCGCGCGCGCGGCTATGCCGAGGCGGAAAACGCCCGTGAGGCCGATGTGCTGCTGGTGAACTCCTGCGCGGTGACCAGCCGGGCCGTGAGCGACCTGCGCGCCCTGGTGCGCCGCCTGCGCCAGCAGAACCCGGCCGCCCGCATCGTGGTGACGGGCTGCGCGGCCCAGGTGCTGGAGGCGCAGCTTGCCGCCATGCCCGAGGTGGACGCCGTGGTGCCGCAGGCGCGCAAGGCCTTGCTGCTGGCCGGTCCCTTGGGACTCGGCGCAACGATGAAGAATGAAGACGCGAGGGACGGTGCGGCTTTTCCGCCGTTCTCCATCGCCGCTTTTCGCCGCGCGCGCGCCGTGGTCAAAGTGCAGGACGGCTGCTCGCACCGCTGCACGTACTGCATTGTGCCGCTCACGCGCGGGCAAAGCGTCAGCCGCGACCCGGACGAGGCCATCGCCGAGATGCGCCGCCTGCTCAACGCCGGGTACCGCGAGCTGGTGCTCTCCGGCGTGAACCTGCGGCAGTATGGCCGGGACCTGCCCCACCCGCACGATTTCTGGGACCTGCTCCGGCGCATTGAGGCGGAACTCGCCCCGCAGTGGGCGGGCAGGGCGCGCCTGCGCCTGAGTTCGCTTGAGCCGGGGCAGCTCGACGCCAAGGCCCTGGACGTGCTCGGGGGCTCGCGTCTTGTGGCGCCGCACCTGCACGTTTCGCTGCAAAGCGGCGACCCCGAAGTGCTGCGGCGCATGGGGCGGGGGCACTATCAGCCCGGGCAGGTGCAAGAGTTCCTGCGCGGGCTTTCTGGCGCGTGGCCCAGGCTGGGCCTCGGGGCCGACATCCTCACGGGCTTCCCCGGCGAAACCGCGCAGCAGTTCGAGACCACCTGCGCCTTCGTGGCCGAACTGCCGCTGACCTACGCCCATGTGTTTCCCTTTTCGCCCCGGCCCGGCACCCCGGCGGCCACCCTGCCGGACCTTCTGCCCAAGGCGGAGCGCACGGCGCGCGCGGCCCGGCTGCGCGAACTTGCGGAGGCGAAGAAGAGTGCCTTCCGGCAACGGTTGGCGACCCTGCCGAAGCTTACCGTGCTGGTGGAGAACACGCGCACCGGCCAGGGCGTGTGCGAGTATTACGCGGCGTGCCAGGTGGAGGCAAAGGGACTGCGCCCCGGCAGTCTGGTGGTCATGGCGCCGCGGGGAGTCGTGAACGGGCGCATCGCCGGCGCCGCAATGGAGCCCGGGGCATGAGCACCCCGCGCGAGCCGTCTCCGGGCAAGCCCGTGCTCTCTGTGCTGGCGGCGGCAGGCTGGTGGGACGACCGCTGGCAGGGGGTGCGCGCGGAGCTTGTGGAGCGCTTCGGCCCGGTGGACTACGAGTCCGGACCGCTGGCCTTCGACCACACGGACTATTACGTGGCCGAGCTGGGCGCCCCGCTGCTGCGCCGCCTGCTGGGCTTTTCGCGTCTGGTCCCCCTCGACGCGCTGAAGGACCTCAAGCTCGCCACCAACGCGCTGGAGCGGCGCTGGGCCAGGGAAAACGGCGCGCGCCGGGTGAACCTGGACCCCGGCCTCATCACCCTGGAGCGCCTTGTGCTGGCCTCGGGCAAGAATTTCACGCACCGGGTGTACCTGGGCGGCGGCATCTGGGCCGACCTGACGCTCATCTACAGCAAGGCGCAGGGCTGGGTCGACCTGCCCTGGACCTTCCCGGACTACGCCACCGAGGATATGAAACGGCGCTTGACGGCGCTGCGAGCCCTGTACAAAACTTCAATCGAGGCCGGACAGATGCGGCCCGACCAAGGAGAACACCCATGCCCGTGAGCATGACCGGTTTTGGACGCGTGGAGACGGTTGCCGAGGAATTCAGCCATGTGTGGGAAATCCGCAGCGTCAACAACCGCTTTCTGGACGTGAAGTGGCGCATGCCCTCCGTGCTGCGCAGCCTGGAGGCCCGGTTCGACAAGCTCCTGCGCAAGAGCGCCTCGCGCGGGCGGGTGGATATCAGCCTCAGCGTGGAAACGCGCAGCGCCGCGCTTCTGGGCGTCAGCCTGAACACCGCCCAGGCCGGGGCCATGCTGGACCAGCTGCGCTCCCTGGCCAAGGAGCAGGGCGTGGCCTTCGTGCCGGACATGAACCGCCTTCTTTCCGCCTCGCACCTCTGGCGCGACGATTCCGCCGAGCCCGACCCGGCCCTCGCCGCCAGCCTGGAGCAGGGCTTCAAAAAGGCCGTGGCCGACTGGAACGCATCGCGCCGGGTGGAGGGCGGTGAGCTGGCGCGCGACCTGACCGAACGCTTTGCGCGGCTGCGCGTGCTGGCGGCCGCCGTGGGCGAACGCGTGCCCGTGGTGCTCAAGGACAAGCAGGCCGCCACGGCAGAGCGTTTGAATGGCCTGGTGGCCCAGGCGGGCATGACTTTCACCGAGGAGCGCCTGGCCCAGGAAGTGGCCGTGCTGGCCGATCGCCTGGACGTGAGCGAGGAGATAACCCGCCTGGCCGCGCACCTGGACCGCCTGGACGAGGCCGTCGCCGCAAGCGGCGAGGCGGGCAAACGCCTGGACTTCCTCATCCAGGAGGCCTTCCGCGAGATCAACACCTGCGGCAACAAGGCCCAGGATGTGGAGGTGAGCCGCCTCACCGTGGACTTCAAGGTTGAGCTGGAAAAATGCCGCGAACAGGTGCAGAACATCGAGTAACGCCATGGACAAGAGCACGCAGAAACAGGCGCCGCGCCAGCGGCTGGTGAGCCTTGGCTTCGGCAACTTCGTCGTGGCCGCGCGCATCATCACCATAGTGGACCCGGCCAGCGCGCCCATGCGCCGCCTGCGCGAGGACGCGCGCCAGGAGGGCCGGCTCATCGACGCCACCCAGGGCCGCAAGACCCGCGCCATTGTGGTCACGGACTCCAACCACGTCATCCTCTCGGCCATTCAGGCCGAGACCATCGGCCAGCGCTTTCTGGCCGAGGAAAGCGCCGCCAAACGCGAGGAGGAATAATGCGCCCCACCGACGCCCCGCTGGACAATCTTCAGGGCACCACCCGCAAAGGGCTCTGCCTCGTGCTCTCCGCGCCATCCGGCGCGGGCAAGAGCACGCTCGTCTCCCGCCTGCGGGCGGAGTTTCCCGGCTTCGCCTATTCCATCTCGTGCACCACGCGCGCCCCGCGCGGCAATGAGGAAGACGGCGTGCATTACCACTTCCTGACGCGCGAGACGTTCATCGCCCGGCGCGACGCGGGCTATTTCGCCGAATGGGCCGAGGTGCACGGCAACTTCTACGGCACGCCCAAGGGCCCCGTGGAGGACAAGCTGGCCCGCGGGCACGACATGCTCTTCGACATCGACGTGCAGGGCGCGTTGCAGCTCAAGGCCGTGTTCCCGCAGGCGCTCTACGTGTTCATCCTGCCGCCCTCGCGTGAGGTGCTGGAGCGCCGCCTGCGCGGGCGCGGCACCGACGCCGAGGATGTCATCGCCCGGCGCATGAAGAACGCCCTGGGCGAACTCGCGCAGGCCGCGCACTTCGACTACCACATCGTCAACGACGACCTTGAGGAGGCGGCCGACGAACTGCGCGCCGTGTATGTGGCGGGCCGCGCCCGGGCCATCTGCCGGCCTGGGCTGGTGTCCGGCCTGTTGTCCCAGTGGGAGCAGGCCTGATGCGCCGCCCCGAACTCGTCATCGCGCTGGACTTTCAGACCGGGGCCGAGGCCCTGGACATGGCCCGGCACCTGCAAACAGCCGTGGCTCCCGGCGACCCCAAGCCCTGGATGAAGGTCGGCCTGGAGCTGTTTGTGGCCGAGGGGCCGCAGATCATCCGCGATTTGAAGCATATGGGCTACCGGGTCTTTCTCGACCTCAAGTTTTTGGACATCCCCAACACCGTGCGCGGGGCCGTGCGCTCCGCCGTGTCCAGCGGGGCGGACATGCTGAACATCCACCTTTCCGGCGGGGTGGACATGGCGCGGGTGGCCGTTGCCGCGCGTAACGAAGCCACGACCGAACATGGCCTGGCGGCGAAGCCGCTGCTTCTCGGCGTCACGGTGCTCACCAGCATGCAGGACACGGACAACCCCATTTTGCGCGGGCGCGCCGCCGAGGACGTGGTGCTGGAGCTGGCGGGCATCGGGCTTGCGGCCGGGCTGGACGGCGTTGTCTGCTCCGGGCGCGAGGCCGCGCGCATCAAGACCGCCTGCGGGCCGAACTTTCTCTGCCTCACGCCGGGCATCCGCCTGCCCGATCCCTTGGCCGCGCCGGACGACCAGCGCCGCGTCATGACGCCGGAAGCCGCAGTGGCCGCCGGGGCCGACTTCCTCGTGGTGGGCCGCCCGATCACGCGTCCGGCCGCCCATGGCGGCGACAGCGCCGCCGCCGCGCGCGACATTCTGCGCCGCATGGCTTGCACCCCGGCGTTGGGCTAGGCGCGCCCATGCCCTGCAACTGGAAGCTGCTTTCCGGCTCGCCCGTTCCCGCGAACATCGGCACCATCGCCGAGGATCTGGGCATCACCCGGGTCATCGCCGAGGTGCTCTGGCGGCGCGGGTTCACCTCCCCCGTGGACATGGACCGATTTCTTTCGCCCGGCCTGCGGCACCTGGCCAAGCCGGAGACAATCCCCGGCCTGGAGCAGGCGGCGGAGGTGCTGGCGCGTGAGCTTGTGGGCGGCGCGCGCCTGTGCGTCTGGGGCGACTACGACGTGGACGGCATCACCTCCACCGCGCTGGTGAAGGATTTCTTCAGCAAACGCCTGGGGCCGGAAATCGCCGCGCACCAGGTGCGCCACTATCTGCCCAACCGCGTGGACGACGGCTACGGCCTCAACAGCGCGGGCATCGAGAAACTGGCCGCCGATGGTGTGCGCCTGCTGCTGACCGTTGACTGCGGCATAAGCGCCGTGGCCGAGGTGGTCCGCGCCAACGAGCTGGGCATGACCGTTGTTGTGAGCGACCACCACCTGCCGCCCGGCGAGCTGCCGCCTGCCGCGGCCATCTGCAACCCGCGCCTGTGCCAGGGCGACAAGGGCGTGCTGGGCGGCTACTCGGGCGGGTGCGGCGGCGCGTGCACCGGCATGTGCGAGCTGGCGGGCGTTGGCGTGGCCTTCATGCTGCTGGCCGCGCTGAACAGGCTTTTGCCCGGAACCCCCGTGGACATGCGCCAGTTCCTC
>Ga0209467_1003074_pt1 | contig 11237 bp, 10 predicted proteins | sample Higcelwee11metaG_FD_187175 | JGI IMG/M metagenome (GOLD analysis project Ga0209467, IMG submission 187175) | Freshwater pond sediment microbial communities from the University of Edinburgh, under environmental carbon perturbations - High... | ecosystem: Environmental > Aquatic > Freshwater >...
TCGCGGACGGCGCAGGCCGATACAGATCGAGCGAGAGGTTCCGCTGCCGGTCATAAACCACGCTGGCCGACGGCGCGGCCACTCCCGCATTGGCGATGCCGAAACCGACGCTCTGGCAGCCGGCTGCGAACAGCGCCAACAGCGCGGCGATCAGGGTACGGAGCGGAGACATTCGGGGCATGGGAACGACCTGTCGGGTGGCGGACATGAAAGGAGACGCAGCCGCGAACGGCTACGATAACGGGATGATGACGAGTCGACGCCCCTCTCTGGATGCAGTGCTGCGCCAGGCCTGCGAACGGATCGACGGCGCCGACGCCCGCGCGCTGCTGGCGCATGCGCTGGATCGCCCGCCCGTCTGGCTGTTCGCCCACGGCGACGAATCCATCGATGCCGCCGCGCAATCGCGTTTCGAAGCGCTGCTCGCGCGCCGCATCGCGGGCGAGCCGGTGGCCTACCTGACCGGCCGCCGCGGCTTCTGGGCCTTCGATCTGCTGGTCTCGCCGCAAACGCTCATCCCGCGCCCGGAAACCGAACTGCTGGTGGAACTGGCCCTGGAGCGCGCGCCGCCGGACACCACGCTGCGGCTGGCCGACCTGGGCACAGGCAGCGGCGCGATCGCGCTGGCGCTGGCGCACGAGCGGCCACGCGCGCAGGTGATCGCGATCGACGTGAGCGAAGGCGCGCTGGACATCGCCCGCGCCAACGCGCGCGCGCTGGGTCTGGCCAACGTCCAGGGCGACTGGCTGGCGCCGCTGGCCGGCCAGCGTTTCGACCTGATCGCCAGCAACCCGCCCTACATCGGCGACGCCGACCCGCATCTGCGTGAGGGCGATCTGCGCTTCGAGCCGGCGCGGGCGCTGTCGTCCGGACCGGACGGGCTGGAGGCCATCGGCATCATCGTCCGCGAGGCGCCGGCGCACCTGCACGCTGGCGGCTGGCTCTTGCTCGAACACGGCTGGGCGCAGGGCGAAGCGGTGCGCGGGTTGCTGGCCGCCGCCGGCTTCGACGCCGTGCAGACCCATCGCGATCTGGAACACCGCGACCGCGTGACTTCAGGCCGTTGGCCGCGCTGAGCGCTGCGCTAGACTTGCCCGTCAGCGCGGCCACGCCGCAGTCCCCCGCATTCCATCCGGCTTCATCGGATCCGAACCCAGCAGGCCACGCCATGCGCACGCTCTATCCCGAGATCCAACCCTTCGACAGCGGCACGCTCAAGGTCGACGACCGCCACACGCTGTATTACGAACAGTGCGGCAACCCCGACGGCAAGCCGGTGGTGCTGCTGCACGGCGGCCCCGGCGCCGGCTGCAGCCCGAAGATGCGTCGTTTCCACGACCCGGCGAAATACCGCATCGTCCTGTTCGACCAGCGCGGCAGCGGGCGCTCGACGCCGCACGCGGATCTGGTCGACAACACCACCTGGACGCTGGTCGCCGACATCGAAACCCTGCGCGAGAAGCTGGGCATCGAGCGCTGGCAGGTCTTCGGCGGTTCGTGGGGCTCCACGCTCGCGCTGGCCTACGCCGAAGCGCATCCGCAGCGCGTCACGGAGCTGGTGCTGCGCGGCATCTTCATGCTCCGCCGCTGGGAGCTGGAGTGGTTCTACCAGGAAGGCGCTTCGCGGCTGTTTCCGGATGCGTGGGAACACTACCTCGCCGCAATTCCGCCGGTCGAACGCCATGACCTGATCTCGGCCTTCCACCGTCGCCTCACCAGCGACGACGAAGCCACCCGCCTTTCCGCTGCGCGCGCCTGGAGCGTGTGGGAAGGCGCGACCAGCTTCCTGCACGTCGACGAGGACTTCGTCGCCGGCCACGAGGACGCCGCGTTCGCGCTGGCGTTTGCGCGCATCGAGAACCACTATTTCGTCAACGGCGGCTTCTTCGAAGTGGAAGACCAGTTGCTGCGCGACGCGCACAGGATCGCCGATATTCCCGGCATCATCGTCCACGGCCGCTACGACGTGGTCTGCCCGATCCAGAACGCCTGGGACCTGCACAAGGCCTGGCCGAAAGCCGACCTGCACATCACCCCGGCGTCCGGCCACTCCGCGTTCGAGCCCGAGAACGTCGACGCGCTGGTGCGGGCGACGGACAAATTCGCGCCGTAGCCCGCAATCCGACGTCGTAGGGCGGGCCCTGGCCCGCCATTGCGATGTTTCCGATTCCGTCGCGTATGTGACGAAAAAGTCACGGCGATTGATGGTGGATCGCAACGTCCAACACGGCGGGCCAGGGCCCGCCCTACGGCCCTGCGCTGACCCCACCCTGCGCGTGACATACGATGCGCCACAGGCGCACGTTATGCATAAGCCGCCAGCACCCCGCGCACCCATGCATTGCCTGCGTCGCTGGCGAGCAACATCAGCACCGCGACATTCACCACGACCGTGACCCGGAACGTGCGCTGGAATGCGAGCTTGCGCGACTTGTGGCGGAACACGCGCTGCGCGAGCAGCGCACCCGGCCAACCGCCGATCAGCCCGAGAAAATGCAGCGTCGTTTCCGGCGTGCGCTGCCGCCCGGCATTCGCCGCCGATTTGTCGAGACCGTAAGCGATGAACGCGACGCCGCTCACGATCGCGTAAGCCGCGAGTACGGTCGTCGTCAGATGCCCGAGCAGCGCCGCACCCGCGAGCGCCGCGACGAACAGCAGCGCGAACACCGGCCCGAACCAACCCGGCGTCGCGCGATCGTCCGCAGGTTTCTTTTCGCCGACGAAGCGCACCCCATTCGCCTGAAGCCGTCCCTGCCTGTCGCGGGCGACGGCGTAGGTGATGGAATCCCCGTCGACCGGGCGTCGCGTCGCTCTCGCGAACGCCTTGATATGCACGAACGCCTTGTCGCCGCCGCCGTTCGGCGTGACGAAGCCGAAGCCCTTGTCGTCGTTCCAGTTCTGGATTCGTCCTTGATGGCGCATGCGGTGTGATCGTGGGCGGTCGAAGCGATTCTAGCGTGCGTTCTCGCCTTCGTACCCCGCCACATCCTCGTCCACCAGCAACGCACGCAACTGCGCCGCCGACGCTCTTCGCATCGGCTTCTCGTCGATGTTCGACAGTGGCGCCTGGCGCAACGCGTCGTGCGGCAGCACGGTGAGGTCGAAGCTCAGGTCTTCGGCTGCGAACAGCCACACCGGGCAGTCGAGCGCGCGTTCGCGGTCGAGGCGCAGGCGGCGGCCGCTGCTTTCGGCGGGGATGCGGTGGTCGTCGAGGAAACGCGGCACGGCTTCGGCGTCGTCGGTGTAGAGATGCAACTGCACCGCTGCATTGGCGTCGGCGGTGCCGTCCAGCACCGGGCCGACCAGGCGTGCGTCGAACGGCGCGAAGAATTCCAGCGCGCGCAGCGCGGCTTCGCGACGCTGGCGCAGGGCGTTGACCTGCGCATCGCCCTGGAACAAACGCTGGTATTCACGCAGCGCTGCTTCGATCTCGCTATTGCGCGGCAGCGACGCGTCGTCGTGGATGCCCAGCCGCTGCGCGGCCTTGAGCTTGGCCTGATGGAAATCGCGCATACCGCTTTCGGCGATGAGCCGGGCGGCTTCGTGCGCGAGCCGATAGCGGCGCTCGCGGGTTTTGGTCTCGGCGTGCTTGCGTGCGTTGTGCATGGGCAGCGTCCCGGCGGGGCCAAGGGATGACTGTAGCGGAAGCGGCAGAAAAAGCGAGTGATCGGCGGTGAAGGATCAGCGGGAAAAGCATCACTTCACAAGCACGAGGGCAGAGCGTGAGGGCCTGCTTGTCTCCCTCCCTTTCGCCGCAGGCGAAGGGGAGGGTTGGGGAGGGGGCTCTTGCGCAAAAGATCACCCCTTCCCAGCCTTCCCCTGCGCTTCGCGCAAGGGGAGTAGCAGAAGAGAAGCAAGTCCCTATGCCCGCTGCGCGGACGTTCGGGATGACAGAGGCTCACCACCACCCTCAGAAAATATCGAACGATTCCTCGCTCGGCAGTGCGTCGTCGCTGCCGTAGTCGACGTAGGTTTCCATCTTTTCGAGGTCTTCGACCTTCACGTACTCGGTGATGCCGCCGCTGCCGGTGGTCGGCAGCAGTTGGCCGCTGGCGGACACCGAAACCTTGACCATGCCGTTGGGCGGATCGTTGGCGGCGATCGGCACGTCGGTCAGCGCGACCTTCATGTAATCGATCCAGATCGGCAGCGCGGCCTTGCCGCCGTATTCTCGATAACCGAGCGAGGTGTTGTCGCTCTTGCCCACCCAGACCGTGGTGATGAGGTTGCCGCCGGTGCCGGAGAACCAGGCGTCGCGGTGGTTGTTGGTGGAGCCGGTCTTGCCGCCCACATCCTCGCGGCCGATGCGCTTGGCGTCGGTGGCTGTGCCGCGTAGCACCACGTCGCGCATCATCGAGGTGATCTGGTAGGCGATGCGCTCGTCGATGGCGCGCGGCGCCAGCACGGCGTCGGCGGGCAGGGTCGCGGGCGGCGCTGCGGGCTTGGCGGCGCTTTTCGGGTCGGCGGCTTTCGAACCAGCGGCTTTCGAACCGGATGTCGCGGCGGCAGCGGGTTTGGCGCCGCCGGCCGGGCCAAGGTCGAAGCCGTCGACCACACTGCTGGCGGGAACGGCCGGCTGCCCGGCGACGCCCTGGCCGCAACTGCGGCAGGCGACGGCGGGTTTTTCCTTGAAGATCAGCTTGCCGTCGCGGTCCTTCACTTCATCGATCAACCACGGCGTGATGCGGAAGCCGCCGTTGGCGAAGGCGGCGTAGCCGCGGGCGACCGACAGCGGGGTGAGCGAGGGCGTGCCCAGGGCGATGGAGAGGTTCGGCGGCAGTTCCTTTTCTTCGAAACCGAACTGCGAGATGTATTTGCGCGCGTAGTCCACGCCGATGGCGTCGAGCATTCGCACCGACACCAGATTGCGCGAACGGACCAGCGCTTCGCGCACGCGGACCGGACCGGCGAAGCCGCCGCCGTCGTTCTGCGGGCGCCAGTCCTTGCCGCCGCGCATGCGGAACACCACCGGGGCGTCCAGCACGATCGAAGCAGGGTTGTAGCCGCGCTCGAACGCGGCGGCATAGATGAAGGGTTTGAACGACGAACCCGGCTGGCGGCGGGCCTGGGTGGCGTTGTTGAACTTGCTGCCGGCGAAGCTGTAGCCGCCGACCAGGGCGCGCAGGGCGCCGGTGTCGGCGTCCAGCGAGACCAGTGCGGATTCCGCACGCGGCAACTGTTCGAGGCGCCAGGTGACCGGGCCGGTCGGGACCGGCGGCGGCGCGGCGGCCGCTTCGCCGGGCTTGGCGGCCTTCGGATCGGGCTTGGCTTCCGGCACGATCCTGCGCACCCGGGCGATATCGCCCCGCTTGAGCAGGGCGGCCGGGGTCTTGCCGGTCCAGCGCGAGGTGTCGGGACCGAGGTCCAGCGTGGTGCCGTCGGCCAGCACCACCTGGGCGCTGCTGCCGCTGGTGCCGAGGACAAGCGCGGCCAGCAGCGGGCCGCGGGTCGGGTAGGCGCGCAGGCGCGTGGCGGCGGTGGCCGCGTCTTCGCCGGCGGGCAGATCGATGCGCTGAATCGCCTTGGCATTCCAGCCGTGGCGGCGGTCGTAGTTGCCCAGGCCTTCGCGCACCGCCTTGTCGGCCGCGGCCTGCAGCGCCGGGTCGATGGTGGTGGTGACGTGGTAGCCCTTGGTCAGCGCTTCCTCGCCGTAGCGGGCGATCATTTCCTGGCGCACCATTTCGGCGATGTACGGCGCCGAGACTTCGATCGGGCGCTCGTGCGGGCTGGCGTGCATCGCCGCCGCCTGCGCGGCCTGCGCTTCGGCGGCCGTGATCATCTGCAGCTCCTGCATGCGGGTCAGCACGTAGTCGCGGCGGATCTTGGCGCGCGCAGGGTTGTTCAGCGGGTTGCCGCTGGAGGGGAATTTCGGGATCGCGGCCAGCGATGCCATCTCGTCCAGACTCAGCTGGTCCAGTGGCTTGCCGTAGTAGAACTCGGCCGCGGCGCCCACGCCGTAGGCGCGATTGCCGAAGAAGCTCTTGTTGAGGTACAGCTCGAAGATCTCTTGCTCAGTTCCGCTTCCATCTTGCGGGCCAGCAGCATTTCGGCGAATTTGCGCTTCAACTTGTATTCGGAGCTGAGGAAGAACTGGCGGGCGACCTGCTGGGTGATGGTCGAGCCGCCGGGCACGCGCTTGTCGTCGGTGGTCGCCATCAGCCAGATCGCGCGGGCCACGCCTTTGTAGTCGACGCCGCCGTGCTCGTAGAACCGCGCGTCCTCGATCGCGATGAACGCGTCCTTCAACCGTTTCGGCACCTTCTCGATCTGGACCGGGTAGCGCCGGGTCTCGCCGAACAGGCCGATCAGGCGTCCGTCGCGCGCATAGACGTACAGCGGCTCCTGCAGTTCGATGGTGCGCAGGGTCTGCACATCCGGCAACTTGGACGAGACACTTATATAAAGGAGTCCGAAAGCGCCGCCCCCGATGACCAGGCCGATGAGGGAAAGCAGGAGGGCCCAGCGCAGCAGGCGGCGAATACGGGACATGGGTGGCGGAATCCTGACGTCGGAAGGTGTACTAGTGAAGAAGGGGATTATAGGCGGCCTGCCGGCCCGGCCGGCCGCCTGGCCGCCCGCTTCCGGCGGACTTCAGCCCGGAAAGGCGTCCGGGATGGGCAGGAAAGGGATGGAAACGTGCGCAGAACCGGGTGGCAGGATCGGTTGGACGCGACGAACGGCCGCTCAAGGTCGTGACAGAGTTCACTCCCGGAGCGATCCACTGCATGGGGGAGTTGCCTAAAAGTTGAAAGTCCGTTATTTAATGTATTGGGACACGTAACGCGCGTAAGCGCGCGTGGGAAGGGGAAAAAGTGGGACTGCTAGCAAAAAATCAGTCACCTTTGGTGGGCGTCGACATCAGCTCGACCGCCGTCAAGCTCCTGCAGCTGTCTCGGGCTGGCGATCGCTATCGGGTGGAACATTACGCGGTGGAGCCGTTGCCGCCGAATGCCGTCGCCGAGAAGAACATCGTCGAGGTCGAGGCTGTGGGCGAGGCCATCCGTCGGGCGCTGAACCGTTCAGGCAGCAAGGCCAAACAGGCCGCCGCGGCCGTGGCCGGCTCGGCGGTGATCACCAAGATCATCCCGATGCCTGCCGACCTGGATGAGGACGACATGGAGTCGCAGATCGAGCTGGAGGCGGTGAACTACATTCCGTATCCGATCGAGGAAGTGAATCTGGACTTCGAGGTGCTGGGCGCCATGCCCGGCAACCCGGAAATGGTCCAGGTGCTGCTGGCGGCCTCGCGTTCCGAGAACGTCGAGATGCGCGCCTCCGCGCTGGAAGTCGGCGGCCTCACCGCGAAGATCATGGACGTCGAGGCCTTCGCGATCGAGAACGCCTACGCGCTGATCGCCGGTACCCTGAACATCCCGCACGACGGCATCGTCGCGCTGGTCGATGTCGGCGCCACCATGACCACGCTCAGCATCCTGCGCAACGGCCGCAACATCTATAGCCGCGAGCAGGTCTTCGGCGGCAAGCAGCTCACCGACGAGGTGATGCGTCGCTATGGTCTGAGCTACGAGGAGGCGGGTCTGGCCAAGCGCCAGGGCGGCCTGCCCGAAAGTTACGAAATCGAAGTGCTGGAGCCGTTCAAGGAAGCCATGGCCCAGCAGATCGGCCGCCTGCTGCAGTTCTTCTATGCCGGCAGCGAATACAACCGTGTCGACCAGATCGTGCTGGCCGGCGGCTGCGCTTCCATCGCCGGTATCTCCGCGATGGTGGAGGAACAGCTGGGCGTGCAGACCATGGTCGCCAACCCGCTGGCGCAGATGACGCTCGGTCCACGCGTGCAGGCGCACGCGCTGGCGCAGGATGCGCCGGCGCTGATGATCGCCTGCGGCCTCGCCCTGAGGAGCTTCGACTGATGGCACGGATCAATCTCCTCCCGTGGCGCGCCGAACGGCAGAAAGAGCGCAAGAAGCAGTTCGTCCTGATGCTGGTGCTGTCCGCGGTGGCGGGTTTCGCCGCATGGTTCCTGGTCAACACCTACTACAACATGCAGATTTCCGGTCAGCAGGAGCGCAACGCGTTCCTGGACGCCGAAATCGTGACGGTCAAGGCCAAGATCACCGAGATCGAGGCGCTGGAGCAGAAGAAGAACAATCTGCTCAACCGCAAGAAGGTGATCGAGGAACTGCAGGCCAACCGTTCGCAGATGGTGCATCTTTTCGATTCGCTGGTGCGCACCATTCCCGACGGCGTGATCCTGACCGGGATCAACCAGGAAGGCGACAAGCTGACCCTGGAAGGCCGCTCGCAGTCCTACACCCGGGTCAGTTCGTACATGGAAAACCTGTCGGCGTCGGGCTGGATGACCAAGCCGGAGCTCTCGGTGATCCAGGTCGAAGGCGATAACAGCGGTCTGCCGCACACCTTCACGGTGACGGTCACGCTGGCCAATCCCAATGCCAAGAAGGAAGGCGAAGAGGGTGTCGATCCTGTCGCCGCGGTGACCGTCGCCGAGCCGGCGACCCTGCAGCCGCTGATGCCCGCCCAGCCTGCCGCCGGCACCGCGCCCGCCACGACTCCGGCCCCCGGCGCTGCGCCTGCGGCCCCCGTGCCGGCAGCCAGCGGACCGCAGCCGAAGGTCATGCCCGAAGGCAGCCCGAATCCCGAATCCGCACCGTCCGAGCAAACGGGAGGGCCCGCGTCGTGAAAAAGAAAATGTCGCTCAAGGAACTCGACTTCAACAATGCCGGTTCCTGGCCGCGGGAATGGCAATTGGGGTTCTGCTTCGCGCTGGGCATGCTGATCCTGTTCCTGATGTGGAACTTTCTGACCCGCCCGAAAAGCGCGGTGCTCGAAGGTCTGGAAGCGGACGAAACCACCAAGCGCCAGGAATTCGAGAAGCTGCAGGGCCAGGCCGCGAATCTGGAGCCGCTCAAGCAGCAGCTCGCGCAGATGGAGCAGCAGTTGCAGCAGATGCTGCGTCAGTTGCCGAGCAAGACCGAAATGCCCGAACTGATCGTCGACATTTCGCAGACCGCGCTCGCCACGGGCATCACCAACGAACTGTTCCAGCCGGGCGACGAAACCGCGCTGGAGTTCTACGTCGAGAAGCCGATCGAACTGAAGATGGTGGGCAGCTACCACCAGTTCGGCGCCTTCGTCAGCGGCGTGGCCTCGCTGCCGCGCGTGGTGATCATGACCATGCACGATATCTCGCTGAAACCGCGCGAAACGCCTGGCGCCCCCGCCGACAAGGGCAAGAAGCCGATCGGTATCGGCCCCGGTACGGTGCTCGAACTCAAGGGTACGGTCAAAACCTATCGTTACCGCGATGACGGCGATGAAGCCGCTTCCGCCCCCAGCACTCCGGGCGCTGCCGGAAAGCCGGCCGCACCCGCTGCGACCGTGCCGAATTCACCTGCCGCTGCGGCGACCGCTGTCGCCGGTCAGGCCGCCGGAGGGAGCCGCTGATGCGCAGACTCCACAACAATGTCGCGCGTGCCGCACTCGCGGTCGCGTTGTTCGCAGGCCTGACGGGCTGTGGTCGTTCGATCACCAGCACGCCCGGCGAAGCGCCCAATCTCGAAGAATGGGTGGCGAACGTCAAAAAGAAACCGGCGCCGCCGCTCGATCCGCTGCCGGTCATGCAGCAGTTCGAGGTCTTCGAATACTCCGCGCAGTCGCTGCGCGACCCGTTCAACGCGATGTTCGCGGCGGGCGAGGGCGCTTCCGGGCCGCGTCCGGATTCGGATCGGCGCAAGCAGGCGCTGGAACAATTTCCGCTGGATTCTCTCGACATGGTCGGGACGATCGGCAAAGGCAGTGCCCAGGTCGCGCTGGTGATGGGACCCGACAAGGTCACGCACCGGATCGTTCCTGGAAATTACATGGGCCAGGCCGACGGGCGCGTGACCGGTGTGTTCGAGAATCGAATCGAACTCGTCGAACTGGTTTCCGATGGTGCAGGCGGTTGGCTGGAGCGGCCGGTGTCGGTTTCGCTCGATGACGAATAAGACGAGGGGATAGCGAAATGATCGTACTCAAGGCGCATAGCCAGCAGCAGGGCCGTCGCAAGATGCCAACGAAAGCCGCGTTCTACGGTTTGGCGGTCGGTCTGCTTTCGGCGCTCAGCGCCGTCGGCGCGACTCCGCCCGGACCCGCCGCGCCCGGACCCGCGACCGCACAGCAGACGCCGGCGGTCAGCGCGATCACCAGCATCGACTTCAAGCGCGGCGACGGCGGCTCCGGCAAGCTGATCCTGCACTTCGACAGCGACGGCGCGATGCCCGACATGCGCAGCAGCGATGCGGGCGTGGTCGTCGACATCGGCAACGTCACGATGCCCGCGCATCTGCAGCGGATGCTCAACGTCACCGACTTCGCCACGCCGGTGCAGCAGGTCCAGGCCAGCGCCAGCGGCAACAAGGCGCAGGTGGTGATCAGCACCCGCGGTGCGTTCGAATCCATGGCGTACCAGACCGGCCGCGACTACATCGTCGAACTGGTGCCGCGCACCGCCGCGCCGTCGCGTGCGGTCGGCAGCGCCACCGCCGTCGCCGGTACCGCGCAGAAGGCGGCGACCGCGGCCCGGCCGTTCAGCGGCCGCCCGGTGACCTTCAACTTCCAGGACGTGCCGGTGCGCACCGTGCTGCAGTTGATCGCCGAGGAGTCCAATCTCAACATTGTCGCCAGCGACACCGTGCAGGGCAACGTGACCCTGCGCCTGATCAATGTGCCGTGGGACCAGGCGCTGGACATCGTGTTGCAGGCCAAACAGCTCGACAAGCGCCGCAGCGGTAACGTGGTGTGGGTCGCGCCGCAGGCGGAAATCGCGAAGTTCGAGCAGGACAAGGAAGACGCCCGCATCGCGATCGAAAACCGCGTCGAAACGGTGACCGAATACATCGTCGTGAGCTACGGCAACGCCGAGGACATCGCCAAGCTGCTGACCGACGACAGCAAGGGCAACCAGTCCGGCGGCGGCGGCCAAGGCGGTGCCGGTGGCGGAGGTAGCCAGCAGAGTCGCGGCTTCCTGTCCCCGCGCGGCAGCATCAGCTTCGACCGTCGCACCAACACGCTGCTGGTGATCGATATCCCGGCGCGCGTCACCGAGATCCGTCGCCTCGTGTCGCAGCTCGACAAGCCGGTCGATCAGGTGCTGATCGAAGCCAAGATCGTGATCGCCACCGAAGACTTCGCCCGCGAACTCGGCGCCAAGTTCGGCATCAACGGCTACAAGGACAACGTCACCTACGGCAACTCGATCACCAACACCACGGCGT
>Ga0209467_1003078_pt1 | contig 11234 bp, 9 predicted proteins | sample Higcelwee11metaG_FD_187175 | JGI IMG/M metagenome (GOLD analysis project Ga0209467, IMG submission 187175) | Freshwater pond sediment microbial communities from the University of Edinburgh, under environmental carbon perturbations - High... | ecosystem: Environmental > Aquatic > Freshwater > Pond...
AAAATCCGCTTGCTCCGCAAGCGCAACTCCCTGCGCCCGGCACCAGCTCTTTTGCGCGTGAGCTTGAAGATGAAGCCAGCGATGAGAGCGAGATTGAAAAGATGATCGACATTTCCCGTGTCGAAGGGCGCGTGAAAGCCTCTTCGCTACGCAAGGTCGGCGAGATTGTTGAGAAACATCCTGAAGAAGCCGTCTCCATTCTTCGGAACTGGATCAATCAGGAAAATCGGTAAGGAAAACGGGCTATGGCTGGCGTACGCGTTCGCGAGGATCTTAGAAGCCTCTCCGGTTCTGAAAAATCGGCTATCCTTATTTTGTCCTTGGGCGAAGAGCACGCAAGCCGTGTGTTCTCCCATATGAACGATGAAGAGATCAAAGAACTCTCACAAGTCATGGCGAACCTTGGCAACGTGAGCTCGACTTTGGTTGAAAAGCTGTTTGTCGAATTCGTTGAACAGATGTCTTCCACGGGTTCGTTGGTCGGTTCGCTTGAATCTACCGAACGGTTGCTGCTCAAGGTTTTGGATAAAAACCGCGTTGACACCATTATGGAAGATATTCGCGGCCCCGCTGGTCGCACCATGTGGGACAAGCTGGCCAACGTGAACGAAGCGGTGCTCGCGAACTTTTTGAAAAATGAATACCCGCAAACTGTAGCGGTTGTTGTTTCTAAAATTAAGCCGGATCACGCCGCACGCGTGCTCTCGCAATTGCCGGAAAGCTTCGCGATGGAAGTCGTGATGCGCATGCTGCGTATGGAATCCGTGCAAAAGGACGTGCTTGATGACATCGAACGCACGCTGCGTAATGAGTTTATGAGCAATCTGGCCCGCACAAACCGTCGCGACCCACACGAGGCGATGGCCGAGATTTTCAATAACCTTGATCGTACGAGTGAAAGCAAATTCATCGCCGCTTTGGAAGAACGCAACCGCGATTCCGCTGAGAAGATTAAGAGCCTGATGTTCACGTTTGAAGATTTGCTCAAACTCGATGGCAAATCAATCCAGTCGCTACTGCGCGGCGTGGACAAGAGCAAATTGGCCATCGCGCTCAAAGGGTCGTCGGATGCGCTCAAGGATTTGTTCTTCTCGAATATGTCCGAACGCGCTGGCAAGTTGCTCAAAGAAGATATCGCGGCGCTTGGGCCAACGCGTTTGCGTGACGTTGAAGAATCGCAGGCCCTGATTGTCAACACAGCCAAGGATATGGCGGCCCGTGGCGAAGTGATGATCGCCAAGGAAAATGGAGAGGACGAGCTCGTTTACTAAAAATGGAAGCACAAACCTCTATGACCGAGATTACGAAACCCAAAAAGTATCTCTTCGATCTGACGTTCGACGAGAATGGGAACGACATGTCGAAAGAGCGCGACAAAGTCAGCTATTCGCAAGAACAGCTCGATGCCGCGTGTGGTCAGGCGCGCGAGGCCGGGTGCGCAGCCGGACAAAAGGCGGCGAGCGAAGATCAACAACGCCACATGAACACGCTGCTTGAGCAAATTAGCGAGCAGCTTGGTCAATTGACCGACGATTCCGTCGATATCTGGAAAAGCCAGATGGTTCAATTGCATCAAGTCGCCCTTGTGATTATGCGCAAGATTATGCCGACCTATGTGGAACGTTACGGCAGCAATGAAGTCGAAGCGATTATCAAACGCGTGGTTACGGAAATGGGCCGCGAGCCACGCCTTGTGATCCGTGTCGCGGAATCTTGTTTTGAATCTTTGGAAAAGCAAATCGAAGTTATCAAACGTCAACAAGCTTTCGCAGGCGAAGTCGTTGTTTTGGGTGATCCAGCGCTGGACGTTTCGGATTGCCGAATTGAATGGGCCAAAGGCGGCGTTGAACGCGATTTGAAAAATCTTTGGCAAAGCATCGACAGTGTTATGGAAAAAGTTTTAGGCGCCGTGCCGCCTCTTCCACCCGAAGAGCCGTCTGCGCCTTTGCCCAACGAAACGGCCCCGGAAGTTTCTGAAGCCTCACCAACAGGAGAACAGCAATGAACGACGAAGGTTTGACTCTTTCAGAGCTCGACAGTGCCCCCGGCGAAGAACCCAAGGATGGTTCGCAAGCCAACATCACCGATTTAGAAGCCGTTTACGGTATCCCGGTTGAGGTTTCAGCGGTACTCGGCAAAGCGACAATGCAGGTGAGCAGCTTGCTCAAACTAGGTCGCGGCGCTGTCATCGAGCTTGATCGCAAGGTTGGCGAAGCTATCGATATTTACGTCAACAATCGCCTTGTCGCACGCGGTGAGGTTGTTGTGGTCGAAGATCGCTTGGGCATAACAATGACGGAAATTATCAAGGCAGAGAGACCCTGATCTGCTCCTTCTTCACGCAAGGAAACGGTAGGACATCATGAAGCTATTAATTGTTGGCTATTTACAAGGACACATTGCAACCGCTGGCCGTTTGGCCACGCAGCGTGGGGCGCGTGTTGCGCATGTCGAAAGCATCGATGGTGCCCTCGCCGCGCTTCGCGCTGGGCAAGGCGCCGATCTCGTCATGTGCGATGTCGAGATGGAAATCGGTCGCCTGATCGAAAGCCTAAAATCCGAACGCATTGCTGTGCCTGTCGTGGCGTGCGGCATTGGTACCGATGCGGCGGCGGCCGTGCGGGCCATTCGCGCCGGTGCGCGGGAATATATCCCCCTGCCCCCTGATGCCGAACTGATCGCTGCCGTTTTACAAGCCGTGGCCGAAGAAGATTTAACCTTCATCGCGCATGATCCATCTATGCAGCCGATTTTGCAAATGAGCGAACGCGTCGCGGCGAGTGATGCCTCAATCCTGATTACGGGCGAGTCCGGCACAGGCAAGGAAGTGATGTCGCGCTTTATTCATCACAAAAGCCGCCGCGCCAACGGCAACTTTGTTTCGGTGAACTGCGCCGCTATTCCAGAAAATCTTTTAGAATCCGAATTATTCGGCCACGAAAAGGGCGCGTTTACAGGCGCCGTGGCGCGACGCGTGGGCAAGTTCGAAGAAGCTAACGGTGGCACGCTTCTGCTCGATGAAATCAGCGAAATGGATCTGCGCTTGCAAGCCAAACTGCTGCGCGCGATTCAAGAACGCGAAATTGATCGCGTCGGCGGCACTGCGCCGATCAAGATCGACATTCGCCTGATCGCCACATCAAATCGCGATCTTGAAGCCGAAGTTCGTGGCAAACGGTTCCGCGAAGATTTGTATTATCGGTTAAATGTCGTCGCGGTGCACATGCCACCTTTGCGCGAACGACCGGCGGACATTATTCCCTTGGCTGAATATTTTGCCAAGAAATACGCGCTTGCCAATGGGTTGCCCGAACGGCAACTTTCTGATGCGGCGGCTGGGCGTTTGCAGGCGCATTTCTGGCGCGGCAATATTCGTGAGCTGGAAAACACGCTCCACCGCGCCGTGCTTTTGGCGCGTATGCCTAAGATCGAACCCGAAGCCATTATGCTGGCGGGCCATGGCATGTCGCCCGAAGCGGCCTCTCCTTCTGGTCTTGCGGGACAGATTGCGGCAGGTCGCGCCGCTGCGTCAGCGCCAAGCGAAGCGGGCGCGGCAGGAGCCGGTCTGGTCGGTCGCACGGTTGCCGATGTCGAACGCGATTTGATTATCGACACGCTGCAACATTGCCTTGGTAATCGCACACATGCGGCCAACATTTTGGGGATCTCTATTCGCACCTTGCGCAACAAACTGAAACTTTACAGCGAGTCCGGCGTGCCGGTGCCGCCGCCTTCGGGTGAGAGCGAACGAGCCGCCACGTAAATGATCCGTTTTTGTAAGGGTACGCGTCTATAATCATGACAGAGCCAGTAAACACAACTGCTTCAACGCAATCCTCCGCCGCTGACGGCATGGATTTCATGAACGCGTGGTTCAAGCGCGGCGAAATTTGGATGGCTACGGGCTTGATGCTCATCTTGAGCATCCTCGTTTTGCCGATCCCGCCGTTTGTTGTCGATCTGGGCCTTTCGCTTTCGATTACGTTTTCCGTCCTTATTTTGATGACGGTTCTGTTTATCAATAAGCCGCTAGATTTCAGCTCTTTTCCAACGGTTCTGCTGATCGCGACCTTGATCCGACTTTCGCTTAATTTGAGTACGACGCGTTTGGTGCTCTCACACGGTAACGAAGGCACTGAGGCAGCGGGCCACGTTGTCGGCGCGTTTGCCGAAATGGTTATGGGCGGTGATTTCATCATCGGTCTTATTGTGTTTGCCATTTTGACCGTTGTGAACTTCGTCGTGATCACCAAAGGTTCGGGGCGTATCGCTGAAGTCGGCGCACGTTTCACGTTGGATGCCATGCCTGGCAAGCAAATGGCCATCGACGCGGATTTGTCCTCAGGCTTGATCGACGAAAACGCGGCGCGCTCGCGGCGTAAAGAATTAGAAGACGAAGCCGGGTTCTTTGGTTCCATGGACGGTGCGGCCAAGTTCGTTCGCGGCGATGCCATCGCCGGATTGGTCATCACGTTCGTCAACGCCGTCGGCGGTATCATCATCGGCACATTCCGTCATGATATGCCGGTTATGCAAGCAGCGGACACTTATGTGCGCCTAACGGTCGGTGACGGTTTGGTCACGCAGATCCCGGCCCTGTTGGTTTCAGTGGCCGCCGGTCTTCTGGTTTCCAAATCCACGGCGAACGGCACGACGGATAAAGCCTTCTTCGGTCAACTTGGCGGGTATCCGAGTGCTCTCGGCCTTTCTTCCGCTCTGATGTTAACCTTGGCTGTTTCGCCGGGCATGCCTTTTATTCCGTTTGCGATTTTGGGTGGCATTGCGGGCTATGGCGCATTTAGCGTTTCGGCCAAGCGACAGGTTGTCGCTAAGGCTAAAGCCGTTAGTGATGCGGCGGCTGCCAAACCGGCCCCTGTGGCGGAAGATCCGATTGGGCGTGCCCTATCCATCGACCTTGTGCGTTTGGAGCTTGGCTATGCCCTGCTCGCTTTGATCAACAGTGAAGCTGGCCAGCGTCTCACCGATCAAATCAAAGGTCTGCGCCGTCAATTGGCGAGCGACATGGGATTCATCATGCCGTCTGTGCGCATTCAAGATAATCTTCAACTTGCGCCCAACACCTACGTTTTGCGCATTAAAGAAATTGAATCCGGGCGCGGCGAACTTCGCCCCGGCATGCTTATGGTGATGGACCCGAAGGGCTCATCGATTTCGCTTCCCGGCGAAATGACGACCGAACCGACATTCGGCCTACCCGCCATGTGGGTTGATCCCGCTTACCGCGAAGAGGCGCTTTTCAAAGGCTATACCGTTGTCGATCCGCCGACAGTTATTACGACCCATCTGACGGAAATCGTCAAAGACAACATGTCTGAGCTGCTTTCTTATGCCGAAACGCAAAAGCTTTTGGATGAGCTGGGCAAGGATCAACAAAAGCTCATCTCCGATGTTATTCCCAGCCAGATTACCATCAGCGGTCTGCAACGTGTTTTACAAAACCTGCTGGGCGAGCGTATCTCGATCCGCGATTTGCCTGCGATCTTGGAAGGTATTTCCGAAGCAACGGGTATCACGCGCAATCTTTCGATTATCTCCGAACATGTGCGCGCGCGGCTTTCACGTCAAATCTCAAACGCCAACACCAATGAGATGGGCTATATTCCTATGCTGACGCTCTCGCCGGAATGGGAGCAAGTCTTTGCCGAATCTCTGGCTGGCGAAAATGAAGAAAAACGTCTGGCTATGCCGCCCACAAAGTTGCACCAATTTATTCAGGCCGTTCGCCAAGCCTATGATAAACAAGCCTCCCTTGGGGAATCGCCTGTTCTTTTGACAAGTCCGAGCATACGACCCTATGTTCGGTCCATCATGGAACGCTTTCGTCCTTCGACGGTCGTCGTTTCGCAAAATGAAATTCATGCTAAGTCTAAGATCAAGACGCTAGGGCAGATATAGGAACGATAAAAAATGCGGCTTAAGTCCTTTTACGGCCAAAACATGACCGAGGTGATGCGCACCGTGCGTGACTCGCTTGGCGATAATGCGATCATCGTCGCCACGCGTGATGATGAGATGGGGGGCGTGCGCGTTACCGTTGCTATCGACGATCCGGCCTCGTCCTCCTCTGCGCCGAAGTCCCCGTCTGTTTCTTATGAGCAAGAAGGCTCACAGGCTATTGAGCTGATCGCCAAAGCGTTGTTGCAGCATCAAGTGCCGCCCGCTTTAGCCGAACGGCTTTTAGCCACCGCCACGCAATATGCGAGTGAAGATCCGCTTTTGGCTTTGGGCGCGGCGCTGGATACGCATTTTAAGTTTGAGCTTTTGGCTGACGATCCGCCGGGCAAGCCGCTGATTTTCATCGGCCCGCCGGGCGCTGGCAAAACGCTATGCGTGGCGAAGTTCGCGACCAAAGCCGTCATGGCGCATAAGAAAGTCGCTGTCATCAGCACCGATACGGAACGCGCAGGCGGCATGGCGCAACTCGCCGCCTTGGCCCGCGTGTTGGGACAGGATATTTTAGAGATTGAAGATTCCCACGCGCTGCGAGATGCCGTCTCAATTCAAGCGCCGGGCACATTGGTTTTGATCGACACCGCCGGATGCAATCCTTTTGCGCAAGCGGATCGTCAAACCTTGGCGACTTTTATCAAAGCCTCGGGCGCTTATCCCGTCATGGTTTTGCCTGCCGATCTTGATGCCTTGGAAGCTATCGACATGGCCAAAGAATTCACCGCACTCGGCGCGCAAAGTTTCTTGCCCACGCGTCTCGATATGACGCGTCGCGTCGGTGGGTTGATGCGCACCGCTTATGAGGCGCATGTGCCCTTATGTCATTTTAGTGCCTCCTCCAGCGTGACCCAAGCGCCCGGAGCCATGAATCCTGTGTCTTTGGCGCGGCTTGTGTTGCCGCAAGAATCCTCCGCCAAAAACCAAAAAGAACAAAGGAGCGCGTAAACCATGACCGATCCTATCCCCTTGAATCCGTCGCAAGCCAAGCTCTCACCAATGGCGATCTTGCGTTGCCCCAATATGTTTGCCGTGGCCAGTGGCAAAGGCGGCGTTGGTAAAACGTGGTTTTCGATCACGCTGTGTCAGGCGCTTGCCAAGCGCGGCAGAAAGATTTTGTTGTTCGATGGCGATTTAGGTTTGGCCAATGTCGATATTCAACTCGGTCTCACGCCCGATAAAGATTTAGCGCATGTCATTGATGGGCAGATTGCTTTGCCAGATGCCGTCACGCGTTTCGAAGGCGGTGGGTTCGACATTTTGGCGGGCCGTTCGGGTTCTGGCAATTTGGCGAGCCTCGGCACGCAGCGCATCGCCGATTTGCGCGGTGATCTGATCCTTTTGGCGGCAGCTTACGATCATGTCTTCGTCGATCTTGGCGCAGGCGTTGATCGCGCCGTGCGGCAGATGGCTGGCCCGGCAGCTGTGAGCTATATCGTCATCACGGATGAACCAACCTCGCTCACGGATGCCTATGCCTTTATCAAACTGACCCGCGCCGCAAGCCCGAATGCGGATATGCGCATTGTCGTCAACATGGCGACCAATGCGAATGAAGGCCAAAAAACCTATGAAACGATCGCCAAAGCGTGCGAGACGTTTTTGCATTACACGCCGCCTTTGGCAGGCGTTATTCGCCGCGATACGAAAGTGCGCGACGCCATTCGCGCGCAAACGCCTTTACTCACGCGTTCGCCCATTTGCGATGCGGCTAGCGATGTCGAAGCGATTGCGGCTCAGATTTTAAGCCGCTGAGACACAGATGGGCGAAGCCATTCCTTTGAATGTCGCCCAACAACCGCTCACGCCGAGTGTGGCCAGCGTGCAACCGCTGCCTGTTCAAACCTTGCCTGTGACGCTGCAAAGCGCACCGGCAAGCTTTCCCGCCGTCACGCGCCCGATTCAAATCACCGGCACCATCGTCAATGTACAACAAGACGGCACCCTCTCGCTTCGCACGGCGGCTGGCGTTTTATCGCTGGCCGTTCAAACGACGTCTAACCCCGTGATTGAGGCGACGGCAACAGGTAACGTACCGCAAACGCCGCTCATAAAGCTGATCACAGCTTTGCAAACCAATCCGCAGCCAGTGACGCTTTCACTTCAACCGGGACCAAATGCCAGCGTGCAAGCCGCGCTCCTTTTGCCAGAGCCCAATAGCGAGCCGACAGCCACACAAATACCAGCGGCGACTTCACTCACCCAACAACCCGCCGCTTTGCCTGAAACACCGGTAATCAGCACGCCTGTTGCTTCGGTGCCTTTAAGCCAACCTGCGTTACAGGGTCAAACCGTAACCGTGACCGTGTTGCCGGATCTCCTTGAGCAAAATCTTTTAACGGCATTTCAACAGTCTCCGACCACGCAAGAAACAGCTGTGCCTGCGCAAGCTATCAGCTATTTTGCCAAACAAGATCCGGTCTGGATGGCGCAACAAGCAAGCCAACAAGTTGGGACATTGTGGAACCCGGAGCCAACGCAAGAGCCGCAACCCGCACTGATCGCCCAGCCTGTCACAAACATCACGCACCCCACAGGCCAAGCTGCGCCCGCGCAGCCCGATACAGTTACAGACCTGCCCCAAACGCAATCTTCCCAAGCGTTCCAACAACCGCTTACCGCGCAGCCCGCTGTCACAGTACAGAATCCGATAGTGCAAGAAGCGACGCAGCCATCGCTTCCCACACAACAGCCTACCACTTTGCCGCAAGAGCAAGCCGTGGCTCAACAGACAACGGCCCTTCCGATTTCTACGCCCGAGCAACAGCCAGCGCTAACGCTTCCCTCAATTACGATTCCACCACAAATCACCACGCCTGATCTACCCCCATCGCAACAAAGCGTTGCTGTTCAAGCCCCACCTGTTGGCGCGACAAAAGCTTCGCCTGACCCCTCCGTCTTTCAATCCCAAAAAACGCCGCTCCTTCAGCAAAGCGCGCCGCCACTTGAAGTCGGGCATGATGTGAAGGTCAGGATTGAAGCTGTCTTCACTGCGCAAACATCATGGCCAACCACGCCAAAGGATACGCCGCAGATTCAAGCCACCGTTGTTGGTCTTTCACCCAGTGGGCGGATGATCCTTCACGCCGAAAATAAAACTCTTTTTGTTCAGCAAATCGAAAACAGCCCCCTGCCACCCGGCACAAAACTTTTGCTTGCGCCGGAACAAGATAGACCGGGGCCAAGCAGCCCAACTTTATTTGATACCTCACTTCCGGCTATGCGTGAGCTTGTTGAAGCACTCACGCAAACGAATGTCGCCGCAGCACAGAACTTTATTCAAGGCCGCTTGCCCAATCCCATGCAAAATCTGAGCGGGACGATGCTCTTTTTCCTTTCGGCGCTGAATAAGGGAAAGCTCGAGGAATGGCTTGGCCCGCAAACAAAAAACCTACTTGATGATCAACATAAAAGCGGGCTGATCAGCAAAGCGCTCAGCGAACTTGACGATCAAAACGGCACGGTTCATGACACGCACACTGGCGAGTGGAAAGCATGGACGATCCCCCTTCATTACGGTCAGGCCTTTGAGAAAATCTCACTTTATGTGCGCGATGGCGGCGGCCGTAGCGAACAGGAAGAGAAGAAAGGTGCGGCGGTAAAAAGAACGCGCTTTCTTGTTTCCATGAACATGACCCGGCTTGGCGCGATGCAGATGGAAGGCCTTTCGCAGGCTAAGCAGCTCGATCTTGTTATTCGCAGCGAGAAACCATTGCCGCAAAAACTTCCTGAAGAAATCCGCACAACTTATTTGGGTACGCTCGAAGCGCTCGGCCTCGTTGGCTCAATCATGTTTCAATCGGATCGGCGCGGCTGGATCGATATTCTGCCCGATCAAACAACGGCTGAGCCGTTTTTGGCTTAACTTTACTTCCGCCGAATTTTCATAACGCCGAGCAAGAAAGCGGCAAACCCAAGTTGCAAGCCGCCGACAATGCAGGTGACGGCGAAAATAAGAACGCGCATGGCATCGCGATAGTCCAGAGCCCCAAAATGAACGGCTGACCAATGCTGCGTTGCCCAGCCCACGGCCCCCAATCCACAGCACACCAAAGTACCTGCGATCACAAGCAAAGGCTCCAACTTCAAATCATCGAGCCACTTATCATAGCGTGAACTTGCGGGGATCATTTGCGTTTGCTTGGCATAGGTTCGCGCGATAGCGCCAAAGGTGATGCTTTGCACACCGACAAGAATGCTCATAGCGCCAACCAAAAGCGTGTGAACGTCAAGGCCAACCCCGTCTGCAATCATCATCGGCCCCGGCAAAAGCAGCCCGGCGATCAGCAGCCCGGCCACGATCATCGCCAGCCCCGGATAAAGGTAAAGCCAGCGCGGCGAGTACAGGAGAAGAAACCGCAGATGACGCCAGCCGTCGCGCCATGGATTGAGATGCGGCGGACGCCCTCGCCCATCCGGGCTTAAGGTGACGGGTACTTCCGCCAAACGCAGACCGAGCAAGGCCGCACGCACGATCATCTCGCTGGCATATTCCATACCCGTCGTGCGCAGCTCAAGCCCGAGGATCGCCTCACGCACAAAGCCGCGCAGCCCGCAGTGAAAATCGCCTAAAGGAATTTTGAAAAACAGCCGCCCCAGAAAACTCAAAAGAGGATTGCCGAGATAGCGGTTGAGCCATGGCATTGCCCCGGGCTTAATGCCACCTTGAAACCTGTTGCCCACCACAAGCTGCGCGCCTTCACGCAACCTCTGAAGAATGGGCATCAAGGCTTTGAAATTATAGCTATCGTCCGAATCCCCCATAATCACAAAATGCCCACGCGCCGCCGCAATCCCTCCGGCCAGCGCCGCGCCATAGCCTTTTTCTGCGACCACAAGAACCCGCACACCAAGATCTTGCGCCAAAATGACGGAATTATCCGAGCTGCCATTATCGGCCACGATGATCTCGCCATCAATCTTGTGTTCGGCCAAAAAACTCTGCGCCTTTTGAAGGCAAAGCGGCAACGTCCGCGCCTCATTCAGGCACGGCATCACAATGGACAGCTCAAGAGGCGAATCGATAACCATAAGCCTATGGTAACGGAAACCCCTTCTTCCCGCGAGGCTGAGTTAACACTTAAAAGCTCATCTCTTCCCTTTAATTTTACAAAAAGACCCGCTATATGAGTTTGACCAAAGCGGACGGGTGGTTGAGTGCCCGCGAGCGAAAGCGAGCAAAAGAAAAGAGCAAGGCTCCGGTCTTGACAGCTCCGCGTAGCGGAGATACCGCGAGGATGGCGAAGCCACCGCAGCAAAAACCGGCG
>Ga0209467_1003079_pt1 | contig 11232 bp, 9 predicted proteins | sample Higcelwee11metaG_FD_187175 | JGI IMG/M metagenome (GOLD analysis project Ga0209467, IMG submission 187175) | Freshwater pond sediment microbial communities from the University of Edinburgh, under environmental carbon perturbations - High... | ecosystem: Environmental > Aquatic > Freshwater > Pond...
GGAAGGCGCGGACACCGCCGAGAAGGTCAAGGACATCGCCTTGCGCAACGTCCGCCAGTACTACATCCCCAACGAGAAGGCCGGCAACGTCTTCGTGGTCGAGGGCAAGGCGGTGAACAACTTCGCCGCGCCCAAGGAGCGCATCAAGGTGGAGATCAGCCTCTTCGACGAGAAGGGGCACGTGCTCGCCAGCAAGCAGCTGCTCTGCGGCAACACCCTCTCGCAGTTCCAGCTCCAGGTGCAGAGCGAGGAGGAGATCAACGCCAGCCTGAACTCCGAGGTGGGCATCCTGACCAGCAACACCTACCTCAAGACCGGCATGGACACGCCGTTCATGGCCGTGTTCTTCAAGCCGCCCGACACGGTGAAGGAGTTCGGGGTCAAGGTCATCGACGCCCTGAACCCCAAGTAGCGCAAGGACGCGGAGCCGACGACGAAAGCGCGCCGGGGCGGGGGAGACCCTCCCCGGCGTTTTCATTCCACCGCCTCAGGCAAGGAGGCCGCATGAGCCGCAAACCCTACACCATCGCCCTGATCCAGACCGGCTGCCGGGCAAGCGCCGAGGAGAACCTCGAAGCGCACCTGGACCTCTGCGAGCGCGCCGCCAGCCTCGGGGCCGACGTCATCTGCCTGCAGGAGCTCTTCCTCGGGCCGTACTTCTGCCAGCAGGAGGACGCCCGGCTGTTCGACCTGGCCGAACCCGTGCCCGGCCCCACCACCGACGCCTTCGCCGCGCTGGCAAAAAAAACCGGCGCCGCCATCGTCGTCTCGCTCTTCGAAAAGCGCGCGCCCGGGCTCTACCACAACACCGCCGCGGCGCTCGGCCGCGAGGGCGCGCTCCTCGGCCGCTACCGCAAGATGCACATCCCCGACGACCCGGCCTTCTTCGAGAAGTTCTACTTCACCCCCGGCGACCTGGGCTTCCTGGCCGTGGACACCCACGTGGGCCGCATCGGCGTGTGCGTGTGCTGGGACCAGTGGTACCCCGAGGCCGCGCGCCTCACCGCGCTCAAGGGCGCGGAGGTCATCTTCTACCCCACGGCCATCGGCTGGCACCCCGTTGAAAAGGATCTGCTCGGCGACGAGCAGCGCGGCGCGTGGCAGCTCGTGCAGCGCGGCCACGCCGTGGCCAACGGCTGCTACATCGCGGCGGCCAACCGCATCGGCCTGGAGCGGCCGCCCGCGGGCGGCGACAACGCCGCGGGCATCGAGTTCTGGGGCACGAGTTTCGTGGCCGGGCCCATGGGCGAGCTCGTGGCCCAGGCCCCCACCGACGAGGAGACCATCCTGCTGGCCCAGGTGGACCCGCAGCGCATCGAGGACGTGCGGCGCGGCTGGCCGTTTCTGCGCGACCGGCGCATCGACGCCTACGGCGCGCTCACCAGGCGCTTCGACGATTAGCGCGCCACCGGGGTGGTGTTTGTTTCAGCCTCCGGCGGCCAGAGGGCTTCGCCCTCTGGACTCCCTGTATAAGCCGAAAGGGCCGCATGGCTTCCGCCACGCGGCCCTTTCGGCTGACAGGTGGTCAGGTGGCTGGCCTGCCACGGGAGCAATGAAACTCCCGAAGGGAGCAATGAGACTCCCGAAGGGAGCGCCTACAGTTCGCTCCAGGGGTGCAGGCCCATGGGCGCGTAGCCCTGCTTGCGGGTCTGGATGAACAGCGGCAGCATGGTCAGGGCGGCCACGTCGGGGTCCGGCATCTCCACCAGGTCGCCGCCGTCCAGGCAGAGCACAAAGGACTTGCAGCGCTTGCAGACGTCGGCGCGCTCGTGTTGGCGCTCGGGGTCGCGCAGCACGAGCAGCTCGTCGGGCTCCTCGCAGCCGCAGACCGGGCAGGACACGCGCTTGTGGGTCCATTCCGCGGCGCAGCAGGAACAGCGCAGGAAGCGTCTGCCGCCGTGGGACTTGATGAATTCGTCATCCTCCTCCATGCGGCGCAGCACGCTCATGTTCGGCGCGGACCCGCAGACCGGGCAGAAGGGCTGCCGCCAGGGCAGATCCTTGACCCGGGCCTGGAGATCCTCGGCCTGGCGCTGCAGGAAAGGCCGCACCAGCTCCGTGGCGGCGAAGACGAGCGCCTGCTCGCCCACGCCGGGCACGTCCGGCGTCTCGCCGAAGGCTGCCGAGGCCAGGCTTTTCGGATCCAGGGCCCCGGACTCCAGGGCCTGGCCCAGGGCGGAGAGTTCCGCGGCCAGGGCCGGGAAGGCGGCGGCCATGACGGGCAGGAGGGTCTTGGCCGCGGCGGGCAGCTCCGGGCTCATGTCCTGGAAGCCCGAGTCGGCCAGGAGGAACACGCCCTGGCAGTAGCGTTCGGCGTCGGCGAGGGGTTCACCGCCGGAGGCGTCCCAGCCGGGGGCGGCCGCGCGCACTCGCGCCTGGGCGGCGAGGAGCGGGCCGAAGGCGTCGAGGAGCGTGGCCAGCGCGGGCAGTTCGGCGCGGCCGCGGACCAGCGCGTTCTCGATGGCGCGCAGGCTGGCCGGGGTTTCAGTGCTGGGGGTCTGCTCGGGCATGGGAGGGCTCCTTTTCTGGCGTCATTCATGGGGCGGGGCCGCCCGGCTCTGGAGTACCGGACGGCCCCGCGCTGATCATAGCCTGGGCGATTCGTTTCCGCTAGTCTTACCCTTGCACCTGCTTCGCGGCGCGGCGCAGGGGCTCGAACATGCCGGCCAGGAAGTCCTGGCGGGTCAGGCCCGGGGCGCCCGTGGCGTCGGCGACCGCGAACTTGTGGTACTTGGCGGGGGCATCGGCGATCAGGTAGATGACCGAGACGTTCTCCGCGTCGCACAGCTGGGCCTTGGGGAACTCCTTCTTCACCACGGCAAGGCGCTTGGCCGCCTTGTCGAGGATGTCCGCGCGCTCGCCGAAGCTCATGGCGCCCATGGCGCAGCTTTTCACGCACATGGGCAGGAGGTTCTTCTTCACGCGGTCGATGCACATGTCGCACTTGACGATGCGCTTGGTCTTGGGATCCTTGCGCGGGATGTCGTACGGGCAGGAGGACTTGATGGTGGCGAAGTCCTCCTTGGCCGTCTTCTCGGTGTAGATGACGGCGCCTGTGTCCTTGTCGATGATGATGGAATCCTCAATCGACGCGCCGGACTTGCACGGGGCCTCCAGGCAGTGGCGGCAGGCGTCGGGGAAGAAGTTCCACCTGACGGTGCCGTCGGCCTCCATGTGTTCGGAGAAGCGCACCAGCTTGAAGTTGTAGTGCGTCAGGTCCGGCGGGTTCTGGTGGGTGCCGCGCTGTTTGGTGGGCACGGCGGGCATGTCTTTCCATTCCTTGCAGGCCACCTGGCAGCCGCGGCAGGCGGTGCACTTGGTGGTGTCGATGAGTATGGCCTTAGGCATGGTGTTTGTCCTCCTTCCGGCCTACAGCTCGGTGACCTTGGCGGCCTTTTTCAGGTTCACCAGACAGGCCTTGTACTCCGGGATGGTGGTGTTGGGGTCGCCCACCGAAGTCGTCAGCCTGTTCACCGCGTCGCCGCATTTGGGCTTGGTCCAGCCGAAGGCGAAGGGCATGCCCACCAGGTGCACGGTCTTGCCCATGACCTGGAAGGGCTTGATGCGCACCGTGACCATGGCCACGGCCTGCACCTTGCCGCGCAGGCTCTCGACCTCGACCACGTCGCCATTCTTGATGCCCTTCTCCGCCGCGAGCTGCGGGCTCATCTCCACGTACTGCTGCGGTTCGGCCTCAAGCAGGGCCGGGCCGTTTCTCGTCTCGGAGCCGGAGCACCAGTGCTCGGTCATGCAGTAGGTGGTGAGCACGATGGGGAAGCGCGGGTCGCCGTTCTTGCACAGGACGTCGTACTCGCTGGCGAACACCTGTTTCATGCAGGGGTTGTTCATCTGCGACGAGAACGGGTTCACGGTCAGCGGGGTCTCGGCCGGCTCGTAGTGCTCGGGGAAGGGACCGTCCGCGCGGCCGGGGCCGTAGAGCTGGCCGTGGCCCTCGGTGTGCATGATGAACGGGTAGGGGCCGCCCTCGGCCATGGGCTTGGCCGGGCCGTCGGGCACGTCGCCCACCCACTTGCCGTTCTCCCAGGCGATGACCGCCTTGGCCGGGTTGTAGGGTTTGCCGGCCAGGTCGACGCTGGCGCGGTTGTACAGCACCCTGCGGTTCACGGGCCAGGCCCAGGCGAACTTCGGGTACAGGTGGATCTTGGCCTGCATGGGGGTCTGGGTCAGGTCGCGGCGCTTGGCCAGGTTGCCCTCGGTGGGGCTGTAGCCGCCGCAGTACACCCAGCACAGGCTGGAGGTGGAGCCGTCGGCCTGGAGGGTCGGGAAGCCGGGCACCAGCGCGCCCTTCTTGAACTCCTTGTCGCCGATCTTGGTGTCGCGGGTGAAGTAGCCGTTGATGCGCCGGGTCATCTCCTCGGCGTCGAACTTCTCCAGCATGTTGTGCTTGAGCACCTGATCCGGAAGCGCGCCGCCTTCCTTCTTGTACAGGCCGCGCACGCGGTTCATGATCTCGACGACCATGTCGCCCATGCTCCTGCTCTGTCCGAGGGGCTCGATGGCCTTGTAGTGCCACATGTGCCAGCGGCCGGAGTTGGAGATGGTGCCTTCCTTCTCGGCGCGGTAGGCGCTGGGCAGAAGGAAGATCTCGGTCTTGCATTTCTTGGGATCGGCGCCGGGGCGGCGGAAGTTGTCCGTGCTCTCGTTGTGGAACACCTCGCCCACCACGAGCCAGTCGAGCTTGTCCCAGGCCTTGCGGACCTTGTTGGAGTTGGGGAAGCTCTGGCAGGGGTTGTGGCCGAAGAGGAAGCCGCCCTTGATCTTGTCCTGGTACATGCGGTCGAAGATGAACAGGTGCGAGTAGTCCTGGCCCGGGTCCAGCTTGGGCAGCAGGCCGTAGCAGAAGCCGTTCTCCTTGGTGGCGCTTTCTCCGAACCAGCCCTTGAGCAGGCTCGCGATGTACTTGGGACGGTTCTGCCACCAGTTGACGCTCAGGGGGTCCACGGTCTTGGGCGTGTTGGCCTTGTTGTATTCCTCAAGGGTCTTCCAGGTGGCGATCGGAGCGTTGTGGTAGCCGGGGATGTAGCCGTAGAGCAGGGCGTGGTCCGTGGAGCCCTGGACGTTGGGCTCGCCGCGCAGGGCGTTGATGCCGCCGCCAGCCACGCCGAAGTTGCCCAGAAGCAGCTGGATGATGCCGGCCGCGCGGATGTTCTGCACGCCCACGGTGTGCTGGGTCCAGCCCAGGGCGTAGAGCATGGTGCCGGCCTTGTCGGGCTTGCCCGTGGCGGCGAAGGCGTCGAACACGCGGAGCAGGTTTTCCTTGGACACGCCGGTGACCTGGGACACGAGGTCCAGGTTGTAGCGCTCGTAGTGGTTTTTCAGCACGTTGATGACGCAACGGGGGTGGGCCAGCGTCTTGTCGCGCTTGACCATGCCCTTCTCGTCCTTCTCAAAGGCCCACTGGCTGCTGTCGTACTTCTTCTTGGCCGCGTCGAAGCCGGAGAACAGGCCGTCCTTGAAGGAGAACTTCTCGCCCACCAGGAAGGAGGCGTTGGTGTAGTTCAGCACGTAGTCGGAGAAGAAGAGCTTCTTCTCCAGGATGTACTTGATCATGCCGCCCAGGAAGGCGATGTCCGTGCCGCTTCTCAGGGGCACGTGGAAGTTGCTGCGGGCCGAGGTGCGCGAGAACTTGGGATCGACGTGGATGACCACGCCGCCCTGCTCTTTGGCTTTCAGCACCCAACGGAAGGAGATGGGATGGTGTTCGGCAGCGTTGCTGCCCATGATGAGCACCGCGTCAGCGTTCGCGATGTCGGTGTAATGCTGGGTCATCGCTCCACGTCCAACCGACTCTGCCAGAGCCGGCACAGTGGGGCTGTGTCAGATTCGTGCCTGGTGGTCCATGTGGACGACACCCAGGCTTCTCATCATCTGGTGGGTGACGGCGCACTCTTCGTTGCTCATCTGCGAGGTGCCCAGCGAGAACACGCTCTCCAGGCGGTTGACCTCAAGGCCGGCCGCGTTCTTGAGCACGAAATCCTTGTCGCGCTGGTCCTTGACCTTGCGCGCGATCTTGTCCAGCATCCAGTCCCAGTCCTTCTCCACCCACTTGGCGGCGCCGGGGGCGCGGTACAGGGGCTTGGTGAGACGGTTGGGGCTCAAGTGCAGGCTTTTGAGGGCCGCGCCCTTGGCGCAGAGGCCGCCGGCGCTGATGGGGTAGTCCGGGTCGCCCTCGATGTTGACGATCTTGCCGTCCTTGACGTGCACCAGGGTGTTGCAGCCGCAGGAGCAGAAGGGGCAGATGGAGATGACCTCCTTGCAGCCCTCGATCTTGAGCCCCGCCGCATACGCCTGCGCGGGCGAAAGATTGATGCCCAGCTGCCCCAGGGCCAGGCCGACTGCTCCCGCCCCGGTGGCTTTCAGAAATGTTCGCCGTGAGATGCCCATATGCATCCTCCTCCCATGACAAGTGCTGTCCGACGCCCTGGCCGCCGGGCGCTACGGTGTTACTGCTCAAAGCGCGGCCATGTTTGTGTCATGCTAGACATAATTCGGGGCGTGGGTCAACGGAATTTCCGGAAAACCGCCGAGAAATCAATATGTTATCTTTAGCATATTCGCGGTTTGACACTCTCCGGAATCGGCCCCGTCCGATGCCCCGGGCGCGCCGAGCGCGCCGGACCCTTCCGGCCCGATGGCGCCGCCCGTCCCCGGCGTGAAGGACGCCGCGGGGAAGGGCAGCAGGCGGCCGGCCGCCTCCAGCGCGGCGGCCTCCACGGCGGCGAACCAGGCCTCGAAGGCCGCCACCAGCGCGCGCGCCTCGGGGGTCAGGCGCACGCCCGCGCAGCGCGCGCCGCGGCTCTCCACCAGCTTCACGCCCAGCGCCCGTTCGCTCTGCTGCAGCTTGCCCCAGGCCGCGCGGTAGCTCATGCCCATGCTCTCCGCCGCCTTCTTGATGGAGCCCAGGCGCTCCACGCTGGCCAGCAGCTGCGCGCGGCCCATGCCGAAGTAGAGCTCGCCGCCGTGCTCCAGCCAGAGGTGCAGGCGCACGGTGGGCGCCGCGCCGGCCCGACCCTCCACAGACGGGTCCGTCGGGGATGGGCGCTGTTCGGGATCGGGCGGCGGGGCGCTGCGGCGCATGGGGGGGTCTCCGGGCGGCACGTGTCGTATTATGTCAGGCTTCACATAAGAGCCTATGCCCGTCCCCCTGAAAAGCGTCGAGTTCGGGCGTCCGCCTCGAAGATTGGCACCAGGGGGGCCGCGAAGCGGCCAGCGCCCCGGCGTCGCCGGGGCCGCACGGGGGGCTGGCGCGCGGGGCCGGCGGCGCGTATGCTGGACGCACATCTGAACCCGGGAGGCCGCCATGCCGCGTTTCGCCGCCGTGATCCTTGCCGCCGGAGAGTCCTCGCGCCTGGGCGCGCACAAGCCGCTGGCCGAGCTGGACGGCCAATCCCTGCTTGCGCGCGCGGCCGCACTGTTCCACGGCGTCGGCGCCGCGGAGATCATCGCGGTGGCCGGACCCCGCGCCCCGGAGACCTGCGCCGAGGCCGCGCGCCTGGCCGCGCTTGGCCCGCCCCTGCGCTGCGTGGTCAATGAACGCCACGCCGAGGGCATGTTCAGCTCGGTCCAGGCCGGGCTGGCCGCGCTGCCGCCGGGCCTCGACGCCTTTTTCGCGCTGCCCGTGGACATCCCGCTCGTCCGGCCGCACACCCTGCGCCTGCTGCTGGAGCGTTTCGCCGCGGCCCCGGCGGAGGCCCGGCCGGCGGTGCTGCACCCGGTGTTCGAGGGCCGGCGCGGCCACCCGCCGCTGATCAACGCGCGTTTCGCCGGCGAGATCGCCGCCTACGCGGGCCAGGGCGGCTTGGCCGGGGCCCTGGCGGAGCTGGAGGCGCGCCACGGGGCCGCCGGCGTGCCCGGTGTGCGCGACGTGCCCGTGGCCGACCAGAACATCCATTTCGACGTGGACACACAGGAGGAGCTGGCCGAGGCGCAGCGCCGCGCGGCCCGGCTGGACATCCCCGCGCCCGGGGAGGCCGAGGCCCTGCTGGAGCTCTTCGGGGCCGGGGAGCGCGGCCTGGCGCACGGCCGGGGCGTGGCGCGGGCGGCGTGCGCCCTGGCGCGCGCGCTCAACATTCGCGGTTACGCGCTGGATTTGGCGCTCATCGAGGCCGCTGCGCTGCTGCACGACATCGCCAAGGGCGCGGCCGGGCACGAGCAGGTGGGCGCGTCCCTGCTGGAGGGGCTGGGCTTCGGGCGCGTGGCCTGGGCCATGGCCGCGCACCGCGACATCGCGCCGGAAAGCGCGCCGGAGATCACCGAGCGCGAGCTGGTGTACCTGGCGGACAAGCTGGTGCGCGGCAGCGCGCGGGTGTCCATCCAGACGCGCTTCCAGGAGAAGCTGGACGCCTTCGCCGACGACCCGGAGGTCAGCGCGGCCATCCGCCGCAGGCTGGCCAACGCCCTGGCCATGCGGGCGCGGGTGGAGGCGGCCGCCGGGGCGGACATCGAGGCGATCCTCGGCGTGGAGGGGGAGCAATGAAGGCCGAAGGTCTGGCGCTGCTGCTCCTGCGCCACGGCGAGCTGGCGCAGGAGCAGCCCCGGCGCTTCGTGGGCCGGCGCGACCTGGCGCTCTCCGAGGCCGGCCGCGCCCAGGCCTCGGCCTGGGCCCCGGTGCTGGCGGGCGTGCCGCTGGCGGGCGCGTGGTGCTCGGACTTGTCGCGCTGCCGCGAGACAGCGGCCCTGGCCCTGGCCGGGACGGGCCTGGCGGCGACGCCGCTGCCCGGCCTGCGCGAGGTGGACCTGGGCGCGTGGCAGGGGCTCACCGAGGACGAGGTGCGGGCGCGCTTTCCGGGCGAGTTCGAGCGGCGCGGCGCGGACCTGGCCAATGTCGCGCCCGCTGGCGGGGAGAGCTTCCGTCATGCGCAGGAGCGCTTTTGCGCGGCGCTGTCCGGGGTGCTGCCGGATTCGGGGCTGGCGCTGGTGGTGGCGCACGCCGGAGTGAACCGGGCCTGGCTCTGCCGGGTGCTCGGCCTGCCGCTGGCCGAGGTCTTCCGCCTGGGCCAGGACTACGGCTGCCTGAACGTGCTGGAGCTTTTCCCGGACGCCCCGGCCCGGCTCATCGCCCTGAACCTGCCGGCGGGCTCGGCTCTTCCGCCCTGCGTCAGCCGGGTTTGAGGGCTTTCGCCTTGGCCAGGCCTCCCCAGCGGGTGATGGGCCGCGTGGCCTGGGTGGTGGGGATGCAGCCCTGGCCCTTGGAGCAGCAGGAGCTGATCCGGGCCAGGCCGGCGCGCAGGACGCGGTTCTCGCCGCCGGAGGTGTCGCGGTCGGCGGCCAGGGCCTGCACCGTGGCGAAGCGCAGGGCGAAGACCTGGTTGCAGTAGAGATGGCTGGGCACGTTCGTCCACTCGGGCAGGCCCTGCTTCTCGCCCGGGGGCAGGGCCACGTGCTTGCCGCCCGCGTCGGAAAAGGCCGGCGTCCACCAGCTCGTGTTCCCCTTGTGCCGGATTTCCAGGCACACGGCGTAGTGCCCGCCCGAGGCCTTGTGGTTGGGCGCGCTGCAGCACGCGGCCGGGATAGCGTCGAAGTCGAAGAACAGCACCAGGCCCACGGCCAGCTGTTCCGGGCCGGTCAGGATCATGCGGCCGGGCTCCCTTCCGACGTGTTGGGCGGGCTCGGCTCTTCCGCCTCGTCCAGCATGGACAGGTCGCCGGGCTCCTGGCCCAGCTCCTCGGCCCTGAGCACGCGGCGCAGGATCTTGCCGCTGCGCGTGCGCGGCAGCGAGTCGCGGAACTCCACGCCCTTGATCACGGCCACGGGGCCGAGTTCCTTGCGCATGTGGTGCTTGAGCTCCAGGATCAGCTCGTCGGAGGGCTTGAAGTCCGGGTTGAGGATGATGAAGGCCTTGGCCGCCTCGCCCTTGATCTTGTCCGGCACGCCGATGACCGCGGCCTCGGCCACGGCCGGGTGCACGCGGAAGGCGTTCTCCAGCTCGGCCGTGCCCAGGCGGTGCCCGGCGATGTTCAGCACGTCGTCGGCGCGGCCCTGGATCCAGAGGTAGCCGTCCTCGTCGCGCTTGGCCACGTCGCCGGCCAGGTACTTGCCCGGGAAGCGGGTGAAGGCCTCGCGGTAGCGCGCGTCGCCTTCTCCCTTCGCGTCGTAGACCCCGGTCATCATGGCCGGCCAGGGCCGGGTGACCACGAGCAGCCCGCCCGTGCCCGGCGGCACGGGATTGCCCTCGCGGTCCACCACGTCCACCTCCACGCCGGGGAGCGCGCGGGTCACGCTGCCGGGCTTGAGGAGCGAGATGGGCAAAGGCGAGATCATGAACATGCCGGTCTCGGTCTGCCACCAGGTGTCCATGAGCGGGCATTCGCCGCGGCCGATGTGCCGGTAGAACCACAGCCAGGTCTCGGTGCCGATGGGTTCGCCCACGCTGCCGAGCAGGCGCAGGGTGCTGAGGTCGTGCTGGCGCGGGTACTGCGGGCCGAAGCGCATGAGCAGGCGGATGAGCGTGGGCGCGGTGTAGAAGATGGTCACGCCGTACTTCGACACGATGTGCCACATGCGGTCGGCCTGGGGATAGTTGGGGTGGCCCTCATAGAGAAGGGTCGTGGTGCCGGCCAGAAGCGGCCCGTAGACCACGGCGCTGTGGCCGGTGACCCAGCCCAGGTCCGCCGTGCACCAGAAGATGTCCGTGGGCTTGATGTCGAACACGTGGGTCAGCGTGCGGTGCACGCCCACCATGTAGCCGCCGTGGCAGTGGCTGACCACCTTGGGCTCACCGGTGGCGCCGCTGGTGTGCAGGAGGAACAGCGTGTCGCCGGCCTCCATGACCTCGGCCGGGGACTCGGGCCGCTCGCGGCGCACCAGGTCGTCGTACCAGTAGTCGCGGCCCTCCTGCATGTCCGTCTCGACCTTGGCGCGGTGGACCACCACCACCGAGTCCACGCAGTCGGCGCACGAGCCGACCAGCGCCTCGTCCACGATGGGCTTGAGCTTGATGATCTGGCCGTTTCTGTAGAAGCCGTCGGCGGTGATGACCAGCCGCGCGCCCACGCTCTTGATGCGCGAGCGCAGGGCCTTGGCCGAGAAGCCGGCGAAGACCAGCGAGTGCACCGCGCCGATGCGCGCGCAGGCCAGCATGGCGATGACCGCCTCGGGCAGGGGCGGCATGTAGATGACCACGCGCTCGCCCTTGGCGATGCCCAGGGTGCGCAGGGCGCCGGAGAAGCGGTTCACCTCGCGGTAGAGCTCGTAGTAGGTGAACTTGCGGCT
>Ga0209467_1003081_pt1 | contig 11226 bp, 8 predicted proteins | sample Higcelwee11metaG_FD_187175 | JGI IMG/M metagenome (GOLD analysis project Ga0209467, IMG submission 187175) | Freshwater pond sediment microbial communities from the University of Edinburgh, under environmental carbon perturbations - High... | ecosystem: Environmental > Aquatic > Freshwater > Pond...
GAAGCATTGCTGGCGCCAAGCCGGGTCGCCAACCCCGAGCCCGGACTGCCGACAATCCCTTGAGAATCCCCGGACGGGGAGGATGAACCGCGCTGTGTTGGGACGGGCGACGGGTTTGCGCGCGGCGCAGGCGGCAGCGCGAAGCATTGCTGACGCCAAGCCGGGTCGCCAACCCCGAGCCCGGCCTGCTCACCGCATTTTCTGATACGCCGCCAAAAGTCCCGTGGTGGAGGCGTCGTGCGCCGCCGAGGGCGCCGCCCCGCGCAACTCCTTCTCGATGACCCCGGCCAGCTTCTTACCCAATTCCACGCCCATCTGGTCGAAGGAATTGATGTCCCACACGGCCCCCTGGACGAAGATCTTGTGCTCGTACAGGGCGATCAAGGCGCCGAGGGTCTTGGGCGTAAGCGTGCGATATAAAATGGTCGTCGTGGGCCGGTTGCCGGGGAAGGTCTTGGAGCGGGCCAGAAGCGTCAGCCGGTCGCCGCTGACCCCGGCGGCCATAAGTTCCGCCCGGGCCTCGTCCTCGGTCTTGCCGCGCATGAGCGCCTCGGTCTGGGCGAAGCAGTTGGCGGCCAGGAGCAGATGATGGTCGCCCAGGGGATTGAGGGGCGTGGCGGCCACCAGGAAATCGCACGCCACCAGCCGGGTGCCCTGGTGGATGAGCTGATAGAAGGCGTGCTGGCCGTTGGTGCCGGGCTCGCCCCAGATGATGGGGCCGGTCTCGTAGTCCGCCCACTGGCCGTCCAATGTCACCCGCTTGCCGTTGGACTCCATGTCGCCCTGCTGCAAAAAGGCCGGGAACCGGGCCAGATATTGGTCGTAGGGCAAAACCGCGTGGGACGCGGCCCCTAAAAACTCGCCGTTCCAGACGCCCACCAGGCCCAGGATGGCCGGGATGTTGTCCACGAAGGGGGTGGTGCGGAAATGCTCGTCCACCTCGAAGGCCCCGGTCAGAAGCTCCTCGAAGCGGTCCATGCCCACGGAGAGCGCGATGGACAGCCCGATGGCCGACCACAGGGAATAGCGGCCGCCCACCCAGTCCCAGAATTCGAACATGTTGTCGGGGTCGATGCCGAAGTCGGCCACGCCCTGGCGGTTGGTGGAGATGGCCACGAAATGCCGGGCCACGGCGTCCTCGCTTCCCAGGCGGCCCGTCAGCCAATCCCGGGCCGAATGGGCGTTGGCCATGGTTTCCTGGGTGGTGAAGGTCTTGGAGGCCACAAGAAAGAGCGTGGTCTCGGGATCAAGACGCCGCACGGTCTCGGCCAGGTGGGTTCCGTCCACGTTGGACACGAAATGCAGGCGCGGCGCGTCAGACGCATAGTGGGCCAGGGCCTCGACCACCATGCGCGGCCCAAGGTCCGAGCCGCCGATGCCGATGTTGACCGCATCGGTGATGGGCCTGCCCGTAAATCCCTTCCAGTCGCCGCCGCGCACCCGTTCGCTAAAGCCGCGCATCTTCTTAAGCACCCGGTTGACCTCGGGCATGACGTCCGCGCCGTCCACAGAGATGGGCCGGTTGACGCGGTTGCGCAGGGCCGTGTGCAACACGGCCCGATCCTCGGTGACGTTGATCTTTTCGCCCGCGAACATGGCCGCGATCTTGCGGTCCAGGCCGCACTGGTTGGCCAGGGAGGCCAGATGGCCGAAGGTGGTGGCCGTGATGCGGTTTTTCGAGAAATCCACCAGGATGTCTTCGCCCAGGCGGCGGGAAAAGGTGACGAACCGCCCGGCATCGGCGGCGAACAGGTCGCGCAGGCGCACGTCGCGCATGTCTCCGGCATGGACGCGCAGGGCCATCCAGGAAGGCAGTTCCGTAGGTCTCATGGGCGTGGTATCCTCTTGAGGCCGATTCGGCCGGTTGCGTGGCCAGCGCCGGGGGTTGCCGCCGCCATATTCTCCAACTTCACACAGCGGACGCTCAAAAATTGAACGTCCGCTGGAGCGTTTGCCGTCATCATACTCTCCAAGCCGCCAGAAGGAAACGTTTTTTAGGGATGAACGCACAACCTCCGCATTCTCTTCGCAGTATCGACTTATGTCTGGCGATACATAACACGGCCGCCACATAGTGCGATAGATTGACCGAACTCCATTGTTTTGAAATGATGGGGAGCATGGCCGGGCGACTGTCGCCTGCCTGGCCCCACAGCCTCCCTGAAGGAGAGACGCCGCCATTATGAAAGTCCACCGCGCCGCCAGAATGGAACGCTGCATCGGATGCCACGCCTGCTCCCTTGCCTGCGCCAGACTGGTCCATAAAACCATTTCCTGGAACGCTGCGGGGATTCGCATCAAATCCTCGGGCGGAGTGACCAGCGGCTACCAGGCCGTACTGTGTCTGGCCTGCGATCCGCCGCCCTGCGCGGCGGCCTGTCCCACCGGGGCCATGACCCCCCGCAAATCCGGCGGCGGAGTCCTGCATAAGCGCGCCGTCTGCATCCGGTGCGGCAAGTGCGCGGCGGCCTGTCCCGTGGGGGCCATCGCCCTGGACGACCAGCAGGCCCCCTATGTGTGCATCCACTGCGGCCGGTGCATCGAATTCTGCCCCCACGGCTGCCTCGAACTCTTCGACGCCGAGGAAAAACGTCCCCTTTGCCAGGAGGCCTGCCATGTCCCCCCTGTCGCCGAATAGCTTCGACCGCACGTCCTGCTTCCGCGTGCTGGTGGTGGACCTTGCGGCCCGGCGCGGGGACGTGGTGATCCTTGACGGCCGCGACCAGGTCATGGGCGGCAGCGGTCTGGCCGCCCTGTTGTATCAAAAATACGGCCTTCCCGGCGAACCGGCCTTTCACCCCGGACAGCCGCTCATTTTCGCCATCGGGCCGCTCACGGGCGCATTTCCCCTCATGAGCAAGACCGTGTGCGGCTTCAAGTCCCCGTATGTGGAGAACTACGCCGAATCCCATGCCGGGGGGCGCTCGGCCCTGTCCCTGCGCTTCGCCGGGTACGACGCCCTGGTGATCACCGGAAAGGCCGCCGCCCCGGCGGCCGTGGTGCTGGGGTCGCGCACGCTCCAGGTGGTGGACGTGCACTATCTGTGGGGCGCGGACATCTTCACCGCGGGCAAGCTTCTGCGCAAGATCGTGCCCGGCAATTCCGGCCACCGCAGCATCCTGCGCATCGGCCCGGCAGGCGAGAACCGCCAGGCCTACGCCTGCATCAACGTGGACACCTACCGCCACTTCGGCCGTCTGGGCGCGGGCGCGGTCATGGGGGCCAAAAACCTCAAGGGCATCGTCATCCACGGCGACGCCGACCTGCCCTTTCCCGAAAACAAAAACTACACCAAGCTGTTTGCCGACATCCACGCCAAGGCCACGGCCACGGACATGATGGAAAAGTACCACAACCTGGGCACGCCGGTGAACGTGCTGCCCTTAAACGAGCTCAAGTCCCTGCCCTGGCGCAACCTCCAGGCCACGGCCGACCCGGACGCGGGCAAGATCTCGGGCGAGGAGTTCGCGGACAAGCTGCTCATGAGCAACGCCGCCTGTTCCGGCTGCCCCGTGGGCTGCATCCATGTAGGCATGTTGCGGGAGATGTTTTCGGACAAGCACCGCTTCTACATCCGGCAGGTGCCCTACGACCATGAGCCCAACTTCGCCTGCGGCTCCATGCTCGGGGTCACCGACCCCAAGGAGATTCTGGCCCTGATCGACGCCGCCGACCGGCAGGGCCTGGACGCCATCTCGGCCGGGGTGGCCCTGGCCTGGGCCACGGAGGCCATGCAAAAGGGTCTGGTGACCCCGGAGACGGCCCTGACCACCCTGGCCTTCGGCGAACCCGAGGGCTACAAGGCCGCCCTGTACCACCTGGGGCACATGACCAACGACTTCTACGCCGCCCTGGGGCGCGGCGCGGGATATGCCGCCGAGCAGTACGGCGGCGGCGACTTCGCCTGCGTGCTGGGGCAGGAGATGGCCGGCTACGCCACGGGCGAGACCTATTTCGTGTCCCAGACCATCGGCTTCAGGCATTCCCACCTGGATACCGGGGCCTATTCCTTCGACCAGAAAAACAAGGACCAGGACATCGAGGCCACCTTGAAGTTTCTGCTCGACGACGAGCGGGAGCGGGTGCTTTTGACCAATCTGGTGTCCTGCCTGTTCGCGCGCGGGGTCTACAAGCCCGCGCTCATCGCCGAGGCCCTGGACTGCCTGGGATTTTCGACCCTGGCCCACACCCTGGACGAGACCTCGGAGACGGTGCGCAACCTGCGCTGGAGGCTGAAACTCCAGACCGGATTCGATCCGGCGAAAACGCGCATCCCCAAGCGGTTCTCCGAAATCGTCACCTGGAAGGGGGCCGTGGATGCCGGGTACATGGAGCGGCTGCGCACGGCCTACGCCCAAAAGATCATCGCCCTGGCCGGGGAAGACGCCCCGGCGGCCACGCCCTGACGCAGGACGTCGGTGTCAGGTAAGTACTATCTCTGTACACCTTGGCCGAAGTCACGAACTAATAACTGGAATATCTTTTTGGGGAACGGTCACAAAGGCCATCTCCAATTATTATCATGGATTTCGCTAGAGAGACAACGATGCCCTCTTACGCTTGTACTCAACAATGGCCCGCTTGCATATAATATTATATATGTTTTTGAACGTAGAAACCAACTCTTTTCGATGTGATTTGAAAACCTCAACATCGGATTCAATTGGGCTTCGATACAAAAAAACTCGTATTTCGTCGCCGTTTGTGACCATAAAATATGGCGTTCCAAGAAACATGGCATAACTTCTCGCCTGTCCTATGTGGTCAACAATATTTTTCCCTACTTTTTTTGCCTCGACAACCAAAAGAGCATTGTCCTTGCCTCGATTGAGACCATCAAATAAAACAAAGTCGGCTTCGGTCCTGGTACGCCTAACGCCAACAATCTGCTCGACTGGGTAGCCGTCCGACCTGTCATCTTCTGTATAGCCAAGGCGCTCAAGAAGCGGCAGGACGAAACGGATCTCAACTTCACGTTCGCTCCTGAAAATCTTATCAGATATCGTCGCTATCCATTGCCCCCCTTCTATTGAAAGGCGGCCATCGTCGTTTTCAGCGGCAGCCGCGAAGTCATCCACGGGGATTCGCGGGTCTGTGGCGGACAATACTATCCAATCGGAACGGCCTGCATCGGCAATAGCTGGAGAGGTGATAACGCCAGCCTCATTGAGACTGTTTTGAATAGCTTCAAGCCAATGCTTGTGACGAATCTTGAATCCATACATTTTAATGAGGGTTTTAAGAAGAACCCGTCGGGATTTTTTGGGAGAATCGTTGATTGCATCAAGAATGGCTACGGCAACAGCCTGAAAATCAACCTCCGACATTTTTAGCTCCTCTGCTGGCGTTCAAACAGACCATTTTCCCAGCACCGATATCAGAAATCTGGACTATCGCGCAACCTCCATCCCCGACACGGACTCGCCATTTGACAAGGTCGCCCTCGCCGGTACAAAGTGCCGACTCCCGCCGAATGCGGCGGAAATACCCCTTAAAAGAGGTTTTTGCATGGCCGTCACCGAGCCCAACAAGATCATTTATTCCATGCTTCGGGTCAGCAAGTTTCACGACAAAAAGCCAATCCTCAAAGACATCTCCCTGTCCTATTTCTACGGCGCGAAAATCGGCGTCCTGGGCTTAAACGGCTCGGGCAAAAGCTCGCTTTTAAAAATCCTGGCCGGGGTGGACAAGGACTTCCAGGGCGAAACCCACGTCTCGCCGGGCTTCACCATCGGCTTCCTGGAGCAGGAGCCCCTGGTCGATTCCGCCAAGACCGTGCGCCAGGTGGTGGAGGAAGGCGCGGCCGAGACCGTGGCCCTTCTCAAGGAATTCGAGGAGATCAACGCCGCGTTTGCCGAGCCCATGGAAGACGAGGCCATGGACAAGCTCATCACCCGCCAGGGCGAGGTGCAGGAAAAGCTCGACGCCCTGGACGCCTGGGACTTGGACAGCAAGCTGGACATGGCCATGGACGCCCTGCGCTGCCCGCCGCCGGACACCCCGGTGTCCCAGATCTCGGGCGGCGAACGCCGCCGGGTGGCGCTGTGCCGCCTGCTTTTGCAGCAGCCGGACATCCTGCTTCTGGACGAACCCACCAACCACCTGGACGCCGAGTCCGTGGCCTGGATGGAGCACCACCTCCAGAGCTATCCGGGCACGGTCATCGCCGTGACCCACGACCGCTATTTCCTGGACAACGTGGCCGGTTGGATTCTGGAGCTGGACCGGGGCCGGGGCATCCCCTGGAAGGGCAATTATTCCTCGTGGCTGGAGCAGAAGGAACAGCGCTTAAAGCAGGAAGAAAAGGCCGAGAGCGAGCGCCAGAAAACCCTGGCCCGGGAACTGGAATGGATCCGCATGTCCCCCAAGGGCCGCCACGCCAAGGGCAAGGCCCGCATCACGGCCTACGAGTCCCTATTGGGCCAGGAAGGCGAAAAACGCTCCAAGGATCTGGAAATCTACATCCCGCCGGGTCCGCGCCTGGGCAAAAACGTCATCGAGGCCACGGGCGTCGGCAAGGCCTACGAGGACGTGCTCCTGGTTGAGGACATGACCTTTACCGTGCCGCGCGGGGCCATCGTGGGCATCATCGGTCCCAACGGCGCGGGCAAGACCACCCTTTTTCGGATGATCACCGGCGAGGTCGCCCCGGACGCCGGGGAGTTCAAGGTGGGCGAGAGCGTGACCCTGGCCCATGTGGACCAGAACCGGGCGGCGCTTGATCCGGCCAAGACCGTGTTCGAGGTGGTCAGCGAGGGCTACGACACCATCCGACTGGGCAACCGGGACGTGAATTCCCGGGCCTATCTGGCCCGGTTCAACTTCACCGGCCAGGACCAGCAAAAAAAGGTCGAGCTGCTGTCGGGCGGCGAGAAAAACCGGCTCAACCTGGCGCTTCTTTTAAAGTCCGGGGCCAACGTGCTGCTTTTGGACGAACCCACCAACGACCTGGACGTGAACACCCTGCGGGCCCTGGAAGACGCCCTGGAGAGCTTCGCCGGGTCGGCCATGGTCATCAGCCACGACCGCTGGTTTCTGGACCGCATCGCCACGCACATCCTGGCCTTTGAGGGCGACAGCAAGGTGGTGTTTTTCGAGGGCGACTATTCGGAATATGCGGCGGACAGAAAGGCCCGGCTCGGCTCCGACGCCGACGTGCCGCACCGCATCAAGTACCGCAAGTTCGCCAGGGCCTAAGCGCCTTTCGCGGACATCTTCACCGGGCCGCCGCCGCACTGCCGGGGGCGGCCCCTTGTTTTCGCGCCTGCCGCCTGTGGGAATCGCGCGCATCCCTCAGACCCCGCCATGCCGCCAGGGCAGGCCATGACGGATCACTCCTTCTTCGAGACGCAAAGAAGAATCTCGTCCTGCACCAGCCGGTAGCCGCCGGGAACCCTGTGCCTGGACTCGAAATACGCGTCGATCTCACCCCGTCTGGCCCTGAAACGCCGGTCGCACAGCAAAAAAAGCCCGATATCCGTCATGTCCTCCAGGCTTTTGGTGCGGATGTCGTTTAAAAAATAGCGCACCTCGAGATTTTCCTCTCCGTACAGGTCCGAAAGACGGCCCCACAGATCCAGTATCGGCGCGTCGTAGGTCGTAAATGTGTTGAAGAATTCGGCCACCTGCCCCACCGGCGACTGGACGACCAGAACCAGACGGCCGCCCGGTTCCAGGTGGTCGTACATCTTGGCCACGGTGTGCAGCCACCTGCCGGGCGGGATGTAATACAGCACATGGGAACACAGGATCAGGTCGAACCGCCGCCCGTCCAGAGCCACGTTCTCGAAGGAGGCATGGATGCACTCGAATTCCGGGCGCTGCCTGCGCAGAAAGGCGACCTGACTGGCATTGGGCTCGACGACCATGGTCGCGGCGAAGGACGCCGACAGGGGAATGGTCAGATCCCCGCCCCCGGCCCCGATGTCCAAAAAGGAGCGGCGGCGGCGCAGGCCGCCCAGCACCTCGCCGATCCGGACCAGTTCGGCCCCCTTCTCCGCGCAGGACGCAACGAAAAGCCGCAACTGCCGCCGATAAATCCGCTCTTCGTCCATCTCTGCGCCGGATGCGGGCCGGTCCCGGCCCATACGCGCATCGCTGGTCATCGGGCCTCCTGCCGTCCACACGCCGCCTGCGGAGACGGCCGCGCCTCTTCACCCGCTGGCCCGGCCCGGCCTGCGGCCAGAAACCCGTTCACCATCCCGGCCAGCATCTCCGGGAACTGATGCATCATCCAATGCGACCCCTGGCCCACGGTCGCAAGGACTGTCGGGGCGGCGGTCCTGCCGTCCAGACGATCATACATGGCCTGTTGCGCCTCGGGCGGGCAGACCCAGTCCGCGCCCCCGGCCAAAAGGAGCGCCGGGCCGCGAAGCTCGTGAAGCCGCCCCATGGTTCCCGGCCAGCGGCGCATGGCCGCCTCCTGCCCCTGGATCGCCGCCATGTCCGGGGGCCGGGGCCTGGGGACAGCCCTGTCCCACACCCCGGGATGCGCGGCCAGCCAGTCGGCCGGAAACATGGCCGCGCGTATCGCCTCGCCGTCCATGGTCCGCATGCGGTCAAGCGCCGGGAGAAGCGGTTCCATGTCCGCCACGCTTGACAAAAGCGCCAGCGAACAGACCGCCTCCGGCCGGGCCAGGGCCAGTTCCTGGGCGATCATGCCGCCCATGGACCAGCCGAGCACGTCGGCCCGTCCGAGGCCCAGGGCCTCCAGGACGGTTGCGGCGTCGTCGGCCATGCGGCCTATGGAGATCTCCGCCCCGGGGGCCAGGGCCGACGGCCCCATGCCCCGGTTGTCCATGAGGATCACCGTGTGCCCGGCGGCAAGTCCCCGGACAAACTCCTGATCCCACATCTCGCTGGTCATGGCGTAGCCGGTCAAAAGCAGCAGCGGCGGTCCCTGGCCCAGGACGCGCACGTCGAGGGGCGTCCCGTCGGAGGCGGCCACGGTGCGCAGGGCCTCGGCCGTTTTCGCCCAACCGGGGCCCCGGCAGACAAACCCGGCCACAAGCGCCAGCGCGAGAAACGTGGTCGCGTAGCGCGTCAGGCGTGCGAAAAGCGGTCTTTCAGCGCGTCCCATGCCCATGCCCCTCCCGTGGGGCGGCCCTGTCCGGGCTGAAAAAATTCCCTATGGCGTTTTCCGGGCTGTCCTGCCCCCGCTATCCGGCCCGCTCCCGCATCGGACTTATCTCACAACAGCGTATCCGGCGACACCACCTCCGCCCGCTCGGACTCATACTCCGCGTCCCCGGGCAGGATGCTCGGCCGCCGCCGCAGGTCGGCGCACTCCCGGTCCCAAAGCCCCCCCAGGCCGCCCTCGTCCGGAGTGAGGAGCTTTTGCATGCGGAAGGCGAAGGACACGGGCATGTTGTCGGCCAGGCCGCTGTCGGTGACGCCCTGTCCCTTGAGCCAGAAGGGGTCGCGCCGGGCCACCAGATTGTGGCGCAGGGGGTCGACGAACAGGAAATGGCCGAGTTCTTTTTTATTGTCGCATAGATACGACACATGCAGATTGTTGTGCCAGCGGAAGATGGTGGCCTGGAAGGGATTGTCCAGGCCAAAGCGCATAAAAAGCCCCCGGGCCGCGAGGCAGCCGTCCGCCACGCGATGCACCCAGAAGACGCAGCGGTTCACGAAGTCGGCGATGGGCAACACATAGTGGACACGGTACACGCCGCCGAGCAGCGCAAAGAGCTTCTCCAGGTAGTGCGGGGAATTGAATGCCGGGTACTCGTCGCGGAAGGCGGGGCCGAAGCCCAGGGCCACGGCGGGTTCGGTCGATGCCCGGCCTCGCCGGGCGGCCCCCAGGAGGGCGGCCAGGTCCGTGTCCGGCGCCAGGAGCGCACCCGGCGACAGCCCCAGGCAGCGGGCGTAGGCGGCGAGGCGTTCCTCGGGAACGCCCTGACGGATGTCCGCGTCGATGGTGGTGGTGCTCCGGGGCAGTCCCTGGGCGGTCCAGGCCTCCCAGTTAAGGACATGCTCCGGATCCTCGGTGTTCTTGCGCCAGTTCTTGCCCAGAATGCGCAAGGCCTGCCGTAGATGCCCCCCGGCCATGGGGTGGCGCGGCTTGACGGGTCTGCCGGAACGTGAAGAATTGTCCATGAGGCGCTGCCGTGAGTCGTGGTGACGATATCCTCCATGCCTGACAGTTTTTTCCGGTCATGTCCAGGGCGCGCCGGGCGGTTTCCGGGCTGGGCGGGAATTATCCGGGTTATTTGTGGTTTTTCTGTGGCGAAATAACCAGGAAAACCATCTTGTTCTTTTCGGCGTCCGCCGGGCATAAACTTCACTATGGACCGGCAGCGGCATGCATCGGGGCGCGGCGTGCGGGCGCCCGACGCGACGCCGGGCGTCGACAGCGGCCGTTGTGCGCAACGCCCGGGCCATGGTCCGCCGCACACTCCCGTCTCCGGAGCGGGAGGCGCGAAACACCCAGGCCAGGCCGTCCGAAGCCGCGAAACGTCTCCGATCCGGGACATGCGACAGCCATGGCGGCACATAAGGAGTCTGATCATGCGTCGTGAACATCACGCCATCCCCCCCTCCGCGTCCTACGCGCGGATCGCCCCCCGGCTCCCGGCCGCCCTGGCGGCCGTGCTGCTCGCCCTCGCCTGCCTGTGGACCGGCCGGGCCGATGCCGAAATCTGCTGGGGCAAGGTTTGCTCTAACGATGTGAACGCCGTCTGCTGCGGCGGGCACGGGAGTTGCGTGGCGTTTAACACCTGCGTGTGCGACATCGGATACGCCGGGAAGGAATGCAAAAAACCCGTGGACCCGGACAAGACCGCCCTCGATTTCGGCGCTCTGGCCGCAGGCAGCGCCGCGAGCCAATACCTGCTCTTGTCCGTCCTGGCCGGCACGAGCGAACTTTCCGCCACGCTTTCCGGCGAGGGCAGCAGCGACTATACCGTCACCTCCGCATGCCCAGCCGATTTCGCCCAGGCGGCGACGTGCGTCCTCACCATCGGTTTCTCGCCGACCGCCGCCGGCAGCCACCCCGCCACACTGACCCTGGCCGCCACGTATACGGAAGACTCCATCAGCTATGGCAGCACGTTGCCTGTGAGCCTGAGCGGCACGGGAACCTCCATGGTCCGGGCCATCGCCGCCGATCCGGTCGCGGCTTCCACGCTGTATGCCGCCATCGCCGGTTCGGGGGTCTATGCCAGCGCCGACGGCGGCGCGACCTGGACGGCGGCCACCGTGCAGCCCTCCGACACCCGGCTG
>Ga0209467_1003082_pt1 | contig 11225 bp, 11 predicted proteins | sample Higcelwee11metaG_FD_187175 | JGI IMG/M metagenome (GOLD analysis project Ga0209467, IMG submission 187175) | Freshwater pond sediment microbial communities from the University of Edinburgh, under environmental carbon perturbations - High... | ecosystem: Environmental > Aquatic > Freshwater >...
GGGCCGCAAAGGTCCGGCAACTGCCCGAACCGTCCATGGCGTCCGTCTTCGGCCAGGAGGCGAACCGGCATCCCAGATCGCAAAAACCATACGTGTCCGTGTCCATGTCGCCCCAGTTCCTTTTCGACTTTGCGAAATAACCGTCCCATGTCCCTGTCTCATCCCGGGCACGCGGGCTCCGGCCTGCCGCTGCATCGTGCCACGTCCGGTCATATCCGCCAAGATTTCCAGGCGACGTTCTTTTGCGGGGCAAATTCGCTCAGGCCGGATTTTCCCCGCTAAAGAGCACATAGGCCTCGCCTGGGAACAGATTGCGTGTCCTGACCCCGGAAAACCCAGCCTGCGTCATCACGCTTGCAAAGCCGTCCGGAGAGGGCAGGCGCCCTGCATCGGCCGTGACCGTCGACCACAGCATAAGCACCTGGGAGAAGGGACCGCCGCCCCGGCATACCGTGGTCACCGCCAGCCTGCCCCCCGGTTTCAGCCAGGATCGCAGTCGGGAAAGCAGCTCGGGCCGCTCCTCTTCCAGGAAATAGTAGATGTTGTTGTGCAGCGTGATCAGGTCGAATTCCCGGCCAAAAGACAGTTCGCGAACATCGTCGTTCACCATCCGGCATCTGTCCGCAAGGCCCTCCTGACGGATGGACGCCGCCGCATCTTCAGCGACCTCGGGAACGCGTTCCACGGCCACGACCGTCGCCTCGGGATTGCGGCGCAGGGCCGCGCGCACGTAGACGCCGGAGCCGCAGCCTGCCTCCAACAACCGGAAGGGACCGTGTGCGGGCACGAGATCCCGGGTGACGGCTGTCAACACCGGCTCCAGGGTCCGTGACGAGCGGGCGATGATCGAAGAAAAGGCCGCAGTCATCCCGGCCAGTCTTCGGGCATCGGATTCCCCGCCGGGCGCAGCGGCCAGGCAGGCGGCATGCAGCCCGGACACCTCCGAGGCCATGGCCCGCCAGGAATCGTTGGTATCCTTGGCCAGCGCCTTGGCCAGAAAGCCCTTGAGCCGGTAGCGGCCGTTTCTCAGATCAAGCTCTTTCAGGGCAACGCCAAGGTCGAGCAGCGCTTCCAGGGCTGGATACCGGTCAGCGTCGATTTTCAGGGCCTGCGCCGTCTCGGCCAATGCCGCGCCATCCGTCCCGAACTGCTGCAACAGCCCGAGTTCACCGGCGCGGGCCAGGAAACATATCCGGTACAGTTCCGCGCTTGATCTACCCAGCCGCCTGAGCAGCCCCATCTGACCGTTTTTGATAAAATTCCACATCACGCGTAGTGGCAGCATGCGTTTTCCCTCCCCTTTTGCTCGTTCATTTTTTTAAAAGACCCCGCTCCCACAAACGGATCTGAGCCTCCAGATCGGTTCGAACCTGCGCCGGATCAAACCCCGGCCCGCTCAGACCGCCCACAAGCTCCAGATAATAGGCGGCGAAAAAGGCCCTCCCGGCCACGACGGCATCCACGTCCGGGGCGTATTCTCCCTGGGCCCTGGCCTCTTCCACAATGCCGCTCACGAGGGACACGAAACCCAGGACAGCATCCCGGACCCGCTCTCCCCAGTCACCGCCAAGAAAGAGAGACTCCTTGACCAGGGCGCGCGAGAGTTCGGGATTTTCGGCATAATAGGCATACAACGCCCCGGCCAGATGCAGCAGCCTGTCCCGGCAGGGGGCATCCCGAGGCGGCAGGCTGGCCACGGCGCGGCCGATGGTCTGCTCGAGATCCTCGTGCAGAGCCGCCGCCAGCAGGCTGGCCTTGTCCGGAAAATGGGCGAACACCGTGCCCTCGGCCACCCCGGCCCGCCGGGCCAATTCCCGGGACGGCGCCTGCCGGTAGCCTTTTTCCAGGTACAGTTCCTTGGCGGCAGCGAGAATGAGCCGCCGCGTCTCATCTGCGGCCTGGGTGCGCCGCGTGGAAATTCGGGCCATGGATCTCCTCCATTGAGTACAATCATATTATGAGTAAACTCATTTAATGAGCAAACTACACATCGCAGGATATGCCGTCAAGGACAACATCCCATGCCCCCCGTGTTGCCTGCTCTGCGCCAGTATTCACATGCCGCCCCGATCTTGGCGCCGTCCCCGTCGGCAAAATCCTCCTTGTCGTATGGGCAGTGTCGCACCCTCAAAAGAGGCGTCCCAGGGAAATCAAGACAATGCCGTGAACTACTTGTTTTTCATAAATGAACTTGGGCATTTTCCTTGGCCCGTCGCGAAAGCCCTGCCCCCTGCCGCCGCAGGACGCCCCCTGGTGTCTCAAGCACCTTGCAGCACCCCGCCGGGATTTGTGATTTCAACGAAAGATCCACGCAATTTTAGTTGACATTGATAATCGCTTTCAATTAAACATGGGCCAACGAAATCACTGAAATCGTCATCACTTCGAGGGAGGCAGATCATGTGCGCATCGCTTATCGGCGGAATGGACCGGCTCAAGCGCGATTATATCGAGGCCGCAAAAGAAGGCGGCGTGACCCTCAAATGTTTCACCGGCAAGGAACGCGGCATCGCGGCCCAGATCGGCGAATCCGACCTGGTCATCGTCTTTACCAACAAGGTGTCCCACGAGGCCCGGCGCGAAGCGGCCAAGGCCGCCAAATCCCGCAACATCCCCTTGCGCATGCTGCACTCCTGCGGCGTCTCCTCCCTGCGGGATTGTCTGCGCGCCGAATAACCGCCTGTGCGAAATGAAAAAACGGAGTCCAGCGATTCCCCGTCGGCGTTCGTAACATTGGACGGCGTAGCGTGCAGGGGAATGGCTGATTCAGCGAACCGTCCTTTAAACCGGAGAGATGCGTATGGGTACGGCTGATCGCATCGTCCTTCTCAATCAAAACGGGAAGGAGGCCTTCAACAAGGGTCGCTACGAAGACGCCCTGTATTACCTGGGCATGGCGGCGGATCGGGCCAGGCTGGCCGGAACGCCGCTACAGGAGGCGGACATCCGCAACACCATCGGCCTGGTCTTTCGCGATCTGGGCAATCCGTCCCAGGCGGAGATCCATTTCAAACTGGCCTTGTCGCTCATCGAGAAAAAGGCCGGGGACGACGCCCTCCTGTATTCCGTCGTCACGGCCAACCTGAAGGGTCTGCACAACGGCGCCGAACTTTGACCTGTCCTCCCGGTCCCGCCGGGAATAAACCAGGAGCATGACACCCATGGTATCCACCGCTTCCATCTCGTCCCTGGGTTCCCTGCGGCCCTTTATCGAACGGGCTTTCCGCCGGAGCGCCCCGGCCAGGAGCGAGAGCCCCGAGGTTCCCGCATCCTGCGCCGCCCCCCTGCCCCATCCTGTCCGGTCGCCCCACAAAGGAGCCGACATGGACCAGTCCTGATCCGGAATCCGCCTCGGACGCCACCGGGAACCGCAACGGATGCGGTCATTTTCCTGGTTGTCGCCGCTTCATGAATCTCATTGGGGAGTGTGCGGCGAAAACGGCAGGCGGGCGCGGCAATCCGACGCCTACGGCATGACGGCGAAAGGTTTCCCGATGACCGTGCAACATGGCGCGCCGTTTTTCCCCATGACGACGCATCACCTCTTTTCCCCCGACGTACTCCGGGAGGGCTTATGTACCTGGACAATACGGACGGGCCGGACCTCGACCGTCGAACGAAGCTGTGCGACTTCGCCTCGCGCGTATCGGAATCCGCCCTGTGTCTGCCTCATATGGTTCACCAACTCGCCGAATCCCTCGGCTGGGCCATCGACGCCAAGGATCCCTGCACCTGGTCCCATTCCGAAGACGTGGCCCGGGTTTCCCGGCGCCTGGCCCTGGCCATGGGTCTTTCCCAGGAGATGGCCGAGGTCGTGCATGTGGCCGGCCATCTGCACGACATGGGAAAGATCGGCGTCCCGGACATGGTTTTGACCAAGCCAACCTCCCTGACCCGGGAGGAATGGGCCATGATCCGCGCCCATCCCGTGGTGGGGGCGCGCATCGTGTCGCCCATCGCCCGGATGAATGAAACCGGGGTCACGGGCATGATTCTCTCCCACCACGAGCGGTACGATGGTCGCGGCTACCCCGACGGCCTGCGCGGCCAGGCCATTCCCCTCGGGGCGCGCATCATCGCCGTGGCCGACAGCCTCTCCGCCATGTTGCAGCGACGGCCCTACCGGGAGGGCATCCCCTTCGACAAGGCCCGCGACGAGCTCCTGCGCTGTCGGGAAACCCAGTTCGATCCCCTGGTGGTGGACGCCTTTTCGGACATCGCCCACAGCCTCGAATCCCACTTCAGAAGCGACCGGCAACCCTGCTTCCCAGGCCAGGAGGGGGGTCTTTCGGGCCATCCGTCCCACTGTGAAACAAGGCCGGGCAACGCCAGCCAGGATGCCCAAAAATGACAACCGAACCCAAGGCCCCGACGCGCGGGGCATCCCCGTCGCGAACGCATCCGGCCACGGCCGCCCGGGAAGGAGCGCTTTCCATGAACCCACTGGAAACAACGACTGACGAAACGCAGCAAACACTGGAGGATGCCGATTCCAGGACCAGTGTCCGCGTGAAACGGTTTCTCCCCAAGGCTCTCCGGGACGGCTGGGACGCCGTGGGCAGGATGGTGGAAAAAGTGAGCGTCAAGGCAAAAATGGCCGTGGTCCTGTTTTGCGTGATGATCGTCCCCACGGCGGCTATTTTGTATCTGGTGGAATCCCACGCATCGCGGGATACGGCCCTGTATCTGGCGGCTTATCTGGCGGCCGCCCTGGCCCTCCTCAGCCCCCTGGCCGGATTCCTCAGCCGCTTTCTGGTCATTAAAGACATCCGCGAGATCAACTCCTTTTGCATGGAGGTCAAGCGCGGCAACTACGCCGTGCGGTTCGATCTTCCCGTGGAGGATGAGGAGGAGCACGACATCCTGCGCCTCAAGCGCAACCTGGACTGGATGACCCACCTGATCGGCTCCCGGGAGACCCGGCTTCGGGTGGAACTGGAAAAAACGGACACGACAAAGAAAATGTTCGAGGAACTCTCCAACCGCGATCCCCTCACAGGGCTCGGCAACCGCCGCCAGTTCGAGACCCGCATCCGCGAGCTGGCCTGCCGCGCCCGCCACACCGGCCACCCCTTCCACCTCATGCTCATCGACTGCGACAAGTTCAAGCAGGTCAATGACGTGCATGGCCACCAGACCGGCGACATGGTTCTGACCCTGCTTGGGACCATCATTCGCGAATCCGTCCGGGAACAGGTGGATGGCTGCTACCGCCTCGGAGGGGACGAATTCGGCATCCTGTTGCCCACGCGCGAAACCGAGGCCGCGCGCGTGGTCGGAGAGCGCATTCGAACCCGCTTCGCCGCATCGCAGCAGTACGGTTGCACGGTGAGCATCGGCGCAGCGGCCTATCGGCCAGGCGCCGGGCCCTGCCCCGACGCGGATGAAGAACTGCGCGATCTCATCGCCCGCAGCGACAAGGTGGTGTACGCCGTGAAAAAAATGGGCGGCGACCGGGTCACCCTGGAATAACCCCACACCTGCAGTTCTCAGTCGATCGCCAGATTTTTCGTTGACAATGAGAATCAATGTCCTTATTCAATCGCCACAAGGAATCGGTTCTCATTTTCAATGTCAAACAAAACCGCGCGCACCCTGCCTGCGTTCGCAAACCGTCCCGGCCGACAAAAGACTGCTGCCGTGTTCCAACATTTCCGCACCACGCCACCGCCACAGGCCCCTCGGATCAGCGTCCGACGCGCAGCCCCCCTGACCTCCGCGGTTCGATTCCGTGCTGGCGCGAAGGACAGCGGCCCACGCAGGCTTCGGCAGTCCGGCGCCACTTAACCCCGTAATCTTCTGTTGCAAGGAGGCGCACCATGGTCATGTCAATGAGAAAAATGTCCGTCAACCAATGCGGCCAGATCCGCCAGGTCACGGCCAACGGCGAGATGGGACGCCGTATCCGGGACATGGGCCTGGTTCCGGGAACTGACTTGATGGTGGTCGGGAGGGCCCCCCTCCAGGATCCGGTGGCCTTGCGCATGAAGGGCTTCACCCTGTCGCTTCGCAACAGCGAAGCCGATTTCATCACCGTGGAGGCCAAATAGTCCATGTCACAGGCTCATATCCGCGCGGCCATGTCCGGCCAGCCCAATTGCGGCAAATCCACCATGTTCAACGCCATCACCGGCGGTTCGGCCAGGGTCGGGAACTATCCCGGCATCACCGTGGACCGTCTGGAAGGAACCTACCGAAAAAACGGCTATGAGATAAAACTGGTGGATCTCCCCGGCACCTATTCCCTGACCTCCTATTCCATGGAGGAGGTGGTGGCCAGAAACGTCATCGTGGACGAACACCCCGACGTGGTCATCAACATGGTGGACGCCACGGCCCTGGAGCGCAGCCTGTATCTGGCGGTGCAGTTCATGGAGATCGGCGCGCCCCTGGTCCTTGGCCTGAACATGATGGACGAGGTCAAGCGCAGCGGCGTGACCATCGACACCAAAAAGCTCTCCCAGCTGTTAAACGTCCCGGTGGTGGCCTGCACGGCCAGGCTCGGGCAGGGCCGCGAGGAGCTCATGGCCGAGGTGGTGCAGCTCGCCAAGGACACCAAGGGCCTGTGGAAGCCCATCCGCCTGTCCTACGGCCCGGACCTGGACCCGATCCTGGAGCGGATGACCAAGCGCATCGAGGAAGAGGGGTTCATGACCGGTCGGCACGACCCGCGCTGGGTGGCCATCAAATACCTCGAAGGCGATGAACTGGTCATCGAGGCCGGGCGGGCCGCCGGTCCCCTGTCAGCCGAGTTGGAGGCCATCTGCGCCGAGGCGGAGAAAACCACCCGCTTAAACAGCAACACCACCCCCGACGCCATCATCGCCGACTGGCGCTACGGATTCATCAACGGCCTGCTCAAACAAGGCGTGGTCACGGGCGGCGACGAACTGCGGCGCAACTTTTCCGACAACATCGACCGCATCGTGACCCACAAGCTTTTCGGGCCGCTGATCATGGCCGGGATGCTGTGGGCCATGTTCTACATCACCTTCACCCTGGGGGCCTACCCACAGGGCTGGATCGAGGACGGCTTCACGATCCTCTCCGACCTCGGGACCACCTACATCCCCGAAGGCTACACCCAATCCCTGATCGTAAACGGCATCATCGGCGGCGTGGGCGCGGTCATCGGATTCACGCCGCTGATCCTCATCATGTTCGCCATGCTCGTGTTCCTGGAAGACCTGGGCTACATGGCGCGTGTGGCCTACATGATGGACAAGGTCATGCGCGTCTTCGGCCTGCACGGCATGTCGGTCATGCCGCTGATCATGTCCGGCGGCATCCCCGGCGGCTGCGCCGTGCCCGGGGTCATGTGCGCCCGCACCCTGCGCAGCCCCCGCGAACGCCTGGCCACCATCCTGACCGCCCCGTTCATGGTCTGCGGGGCCAAGACCACGGCCTACCTCATGCTCGTGGCCGCGTTTTTCCCGCAAAGCCCCACCGGGGCCATGTTCGCCGTGGTCATCGCGGCCTGGGCCTTCGTGCTGCTCGTATCCAGGCTTCTGCGCTGGACCGTGGTCAAGGGCGAAAGCACCCCGTTCGTCATGGAGATACCCCCCTACCGCCTGCCCACCCTGCGCGGCGTGGCCGTACATACCCTGGAGCGGGTCTGGCAATACGTGAAAAAGGCCGGGACCGTGATCCTGGCCGTGTCCATCGTCATGTGGGCGGTGATGACCTTTCCGGAACTTCCCGAGGATACCGTGGCCACCTATGACGCCCGCCGCGCCACCGCCGAGGAGCAGGTCAAGACGGCCAATCCCCAGGCTGCGGGAGAGGATCTGGACAAGCTCGTTTCCGACGCCCAGGCCCCCATCACCGACGAACAAAACGAGGCGGCCCTGCAATATTCCGTGGGCGGCAGCGTGGGCAGCTTCCTCAAACCCGTCACGGATCTGGCCGGGTTCCCCTGGCAGGCCAACATCGCGCTCATCGGGGCGTTTGCGGCCAAGGAGGTCTTCGTCTCCACCATGGCCACGGCCTATTCCATGGGCGAGGTCGACCCCGAGGACGCCACGTCCTTAAGCGACCGGCTGGCCGCCGATCCGGCCTGGACGCTTCCGGCGATCTTAAGCGTCTTCGTCTTCATGCTGCTGTACACCCCGTGCATGGTCACGGTGGTGTGCATCGCCAAGGAATCCAACTGGAAGTGGGCGCTTTTCTCCGTGGGCGGGTCCATGGCCTTCGCCTTCGTGATGGCGGTCGTGGTCTTCCACACCACCAAATTATTCGTATAACCATACGTTTTAAAACAATAATCCAAAAAGGCCCGGCTGCTCCGAAAGGACTGCCCGGGCCTTTTTCCATCCCGGAACCGGCCCGGTCCCTCCTCCCGCATCCGGCGGTTCTTTCCTTCCGTCCCGCAATGGGATATCGCCCTTGAGCGAACCCGGGTTCGCATCCTGCACAAGACGATCCCGGAACATCCAGGACGGACTTCGCCTGACAAGGGAGCAACAATGTCCGAACCGATCTGCCTGCGCCAGCTTCCGGTCAACACCCTTGCGGTCATCCATTCCGTGGCCGCCGCCGGGGAACTCGGCCGCCGCATACGGGACATGGGGATCGTCCCCGGAACGACGGTCCAGGTGATAGGCCGGGCCCCGCTCTACGATCCGGTGGCCCTGCGGCTGCGGGACTTCACCCTGACCTTGCGCAACAGCGAGGCCGACCACATCCTCGTGATCAGGCAGGACTGACATGACCGGGAACACCCTGACCATCGCCCTGGCCGGAAACCCCAACTCCGGCAAGACCACCATGTTCAACGCCCTGACCGGCTCAAGGCAGCATGTGGGCAACTATCCCGGCGTCACCGTGCAGAAAAAGGAAGGCCGCCTGACGCATAACGGCGTGACCGTCCATGTGGTGGATCTGCCCGGCACCTATTCCCTGACCGCCTATTCCGCCGAGGAGCTTGCCGCGCGCAACTTCCTGGTGGACGAGCGCCCGGAGATGGTGGTGAACATCCTCGACGCCGGGGCCCTGGAACGCAGCCTGTATCTGACCGTGCAGTTTCTGGAGCTTGGCGTTCCGGTGGTGCTGGCCCTGAACATGATGGACGAGGTCAAAAAACGGGGCATGCAGATCGACGCCGGGCTGTTGTCCAGGCTTCTGCACTCGCCGGTGGTTTCGACCGTGGCCAGGATCGGCGAGGGCAAGGAGCAGCTCTTGGATGCCGCCCTGGACTTCGCCAAGGGCAACCGCCGTCCCTGGGAGCCGCTGATCTTGTCCTACGGCCCGGACGTGGACGCGGCCCTGGCGGAAATGACAGGCATCATCGAGGCCGCGCGCTTTCTCGACGGCCGCCTTCCCGCCCGGTGGGTGGCCCTCAAACTCCTTGAGGGCGACCATGAGGTGGCGGACATCTGCCGCCAGGCCGGAGCCGCCTACGACCGTCTGGCGGCCATTGTCGAACGGCTGGCCGGACACCTCACGGCCACCATGAACTCCTATCCCGAAGCGCTCATCTCCGACTACCGCTACGGGTTCATCGCCTCGCTTTTAAAGCAGGGCGTGCTCAAAAAAGACGCCAGCCGGGAACGCATTGTCTATTCCGACAAGGTGGACCGGGTGGTCACGGATCGCTTCCTGGGGCCGCTTTTAATGCTGGGCGTTTTGTACGGCATGTTCGAGGTGGTCTTTTTCATCGGCGAATATCCCATGGGCTGGTTCGAGGACTTCTTTTCCTGGCTCTCGGGGCTGGCCGCCGCCGTCATCCCGCCGGGGCAGATCCAATCGCTGGTGGTCTCGGGGATCATCGGCGGCGTGGGCGGGGTGCTCGGGTTCGTGCCGCTGATCGTCATCATGTTCTTTCTTTTGTCCTACCTGGAAGACCTGGGCTACATGGCCCGCATGGCCTACATGCTGGACCGGGTGTTTCGGATCTTCGGGCTGCACGGCGGTTCGGTGATGCCCTTTATCATCTCCGGCGGCATCCCGGGCGGCTGCGCCGTGCCCGGGGTCATGGCCGCACGCACGTTGCGCAGTCCCAAGGAGCGCCTGGCCACCATCCTGACCGCGCCGTTTATGGCCTGCGGGGCCAAGATACCGGTCTTCGTGCTGCTTGTGGGGGCCTTTTTCCCCCAGGGCGCGGGCACGGCCATGTTCTGGATCACCCTGACCTCCTGGGGCGCGGCCCTGGTGGTGGCCCGGTTTTTACGCTCCACCGTGATCCGGGGCCAGGCCACGCCGTTTTTGATGGAACTGCCGCCGTACCGCATCCCCACCCTGCGCGGGGTGCTCCTGCATACCTGGGAGCGGGCCTGGCAGTACGTCAAAAAGGCCGGGACCACGATTCTGGCCATCTCCGTCCTCTTATGGGCGGCCATGACCTATCCCCAGCTTCCGCAGGACGTGGCCGACGGCTATGAGGCCAGCCGCCGGACGCTCGCCGCCGGGCTGGAGGCCGCCGAAACCACGGCGGCCAAAGGACTGGACGGCGCGGCCCTGGCCGACCTGGAGGCGCGCCTGGCGGACATCGACAACCAGGAGGCCGAGGCCGCCCTGCGAAATTCCCTGGCCGGACGCCTGGGCACGGCCCTGGAGGGCGTCACCCGGCTGGCCGGGTTCGACTGGCGGGTGAACATCGCGCTTCTGGGCGGCATCGCAGCCAAGGAGGTCATCGTCTCCACCCTGGGCACCTCCTACGCCCTGGGCGAGGTGGACCCCGGGGAGGCCACGCCGCTGTCCGAGAAGCTGGCCGCCGATCCGGCCATGTCCAAGGCCTCGGCCCTGGCGCTGATCATCTTCACCATCCTGTACGCGCCGTGCTTCGTGACGGTGGTGGCCATGGCCCGGGAGGCGTCCTGGGGCTGGGCCGCCTTCGCCATGGTGTTTAATACGGGACTGGGGTTTGCCGTGGCGATGGCGGTCTATCAGATCGCATCGCGGGTCTAGCGTCCTTTGGGCCGGGGGGGATGCCTCCGGCGGCCAAAGGGGGCGAGCCCCCTTTGGAATCCCCGAATAAAAAAAGGCCGGAAGAGACATGTCCCTTCCGGCCTTTTTGCGATACGGCGGAGGAGAGCTATTCTTCCCCGTATTTCTTGAGTTTTTTATGCAGCGTGGCCCGGGTGATGCCCAAGACCCTGGCGGCCTCGCTTTTGTTGCCGCCGGTCTCTTTCAGGGTGGCCAAAATGGCCCGCTGTTCGATGTCTTCCAGCGGCTGTCCGGCCAGATCGGCCGGGTCATGTGCGATGCGCCCTACCCCCGGCGGCATG
>Ga0209467_1003085_pt1 | contig 11214 bp, 7 predicted proteins | sample Higcelwee11metaG_FD_187175 | JGI IMG/M metagenome (GOLD analysis project Ga0209467, IMG submission 187175) | Freshwater pond sediment microbial communities from the University of Edinburgh, under environmental carbon perturbations - High... | ecosystem: Environmental > Aquatic > Freshwater > Pond...
GATACATCTGGTACTTGGAAAACAGCACCGCTTCCACCGCCATGATGCCCCGCGCGCCGATTCCAGGGCTACCCGATGCGTCCAGACCGAGGTGCTGCAGGGTAAAGTCGACATCCTGTAGGCCGTACGGCACACCACACGACCAGGCATCTCGGTTCAGGTAGTCAAGCTTGTCCGGATCAAGCACTCCCGAGAGCAACGAACGGAACAGCATGAGCTGCTGCCGTGTGTCCGATTGGGGCGCCGGCATCTCGGTATCGACGATGGCCGCGACAAACTCCGGATCGGCACCGGCAGCGCGGACTGCACTGGCAAGCGGCCCGCGCACGACATCGGCGGTCAGGCTCTCGTGCTCGCGCAGCGGCAGCTCCTTCAGGGAGTGGGCGTACGGGAAGTGCCCCAGGTCATGGCACAATGCAGCAACCAGAAAGCCGCGGGCACCTGCCGCGTCGATGCAATCAATGGAAGCATGCGCATCGATCGATTGCAGCACCCGTTTGGCCATCTCGAACACACCGATTGAATGCGCCCGCCTGGTATGGGTAGCGCCAGGATAGACGAGCTGTGCCGGGCCCAGCTGCATGATGCGCGACAGCTTAATGAACTCGGGGCTCGTCAGGATGGCCTCGAAATTGGCCGGCACCATGATGTTCCGCCAGAGCGGATCGCGTATCGGCTCGCTGAACTCGATGCTCATCCGTTCCCATAATGCAGGCATGCCAACCTCCGTGTATCATGATGACTAGCTTCCCCGGCCCGGTCAGCGATACTATACACCATTATGTCAGTCACGCCAGCACGACCCGGCACCGCATGCTCCAAGTACGCGCGCCGCGTTGCAATGGTAGTCATTCACAGCTTCATACTGGCATGCAGCCGAGCACCAGCCCCCGAAACCGCACCGGCTGTCACGGCACAGGCAGCAAGCGCGGCGCCAGCAACGGCGCTGCCCGAAAGCAAGCCACCGTTAGCCATGAAGCCCGTAGCCAAGACCGCGCCGGCTACCAAGGCACCTGTGGCGCCGAGCCTTGCCGGCATCGATCGACACCTGACATACCGCCCCTTCGATACTATCGACGCGGGGGATTTTGTCCTGGGCGCGCTCGTCGATCGATCGAATGATCCGTCGCTCGACGCCATGCTCGATGCGACCGCGGCTACACTGATCAAGGGCACACTACCCTATGACAGGCTCGATGAAGATACCACGACGGTGGCCATGGCGCTCTACGAACAGCCGCTCAAGGCCGCCGCACCGATACTGTCGGTGCGATTCGCCCGGCGACAGCCGGTACCGGGCGGCGGCGTAGCGATCGGCTTCCGGATACTGGCTGACACGCCGCTGCACTCATCCCAGGGCCTGTTGCTGGCCAATCGGGGCACGGGCGGAGCGTGGATAATCGAGCATCTGGAACTTGATCTTGATGCCCTGAAGACAGATCGCGCGCGGGAGCATCCATGGGATCCTTATAATACTCCCGGGCCATGAAGCGGCCACCATGATGCCCAATGGCAGCCCTATGACAAGAAAATCGCCGCACGGCGCGGCAGACTATAATCGGAGGTTCATGGTCGATGGCAATTCAGGTAAAAGCGATAGAACGGGAATTCCTGCTGGCGACGGCGATGCGCGAACGTACACCGGTAACCATGCTCGCAGGTGGAGGCGAATGGTCGTGCCGGATTGTATCGGTGACCGGCACGTTCGTCTCGTTTTCGCACGACATGCCGCTATCGCTGCTCGGCAAGGGATCCAGCTACGACTTCAGATACAACGTCAGGGGTCAAACCATAGCGTTCAGGGCGGCGATCATCGAGCCTGGAGACAAGCGCTTTACCATAGCCATGCCTGAGAAGGTGTACAAGAATCTGAGCAGACGTTATGTGCGATTGCCGCCACCGGGAGATCTGGCCGCATCGTTCCAGTTTGAAGGCGAGCGGTACGATCTTGACTTCCCGGCGACAAGCACGTTCGTGCCGTCGATGGAGCCCGAGACATCATCGGACTTTGACCCAAGCGACCTGCGCGGCCTGATGGCTGAGTTCGAGAGCCAGGCGCTCGCGATTGCAGGCGATCGCGGCATCGTCATGTTCAAGGATCGCAAGCCGGAGCGCATCGAAGAACGCCTCTGCGCCGCGACAGGACGATGCTTCTACCTGCCAACGGCGATGGCTGGCATTCCCCGCAGCGATCCCTTCGCCGACCGCGCCATCCTGACGCGTGACGATTTCATCACGCACTTCGTCGATGGTGGCCTGGAGCCGGCCTTTGCAGAAGACGAGGTGGTGCGTTTCGAGCGCTCGAAGCGGACCGATGGCATTCTGTCAGAACTGGTCGTGCCCATACTGTTCCAGAACTACGTCATCGGGTATGCGGCACTGGTCAACAAACAGGCCGGCAAGGCTCCGTTTGGCCTTGAGACGGTGGAGAAATTCATGGCCTTTGCCAGAATATTCGCCTGGTCGCTCAAGGTGCATGGCTACTTCAAGGATGCCCCGCAGCTCGATAAAACCTATGGTACGCAGGTCGTCGATGTGTCTGCCGGCGGGTTGCTGTTCCTCTGCCAGGACGCAAAGCTGATCCAGGCACTGAAGGCCGGCTCCCCGGTCAGCGTCAGGCTGGAAGCCAGGAGACGGGTCGTAAATGCGAGCGGCATCATAAGGCGCCACTACGTTGGCATGGACGAAGGCTATTTCGGCATCGAGTTCAGCGCGATGGAACCGGAGGACTTCAGGTTTCTGTTCGAGTACCTGTATGGCCGGCCATTCACCGATGATGATGCGGAAACCGTCGAAGGTATCCGCGTCCACACCCCCTGACCGAAATCTCAGGTAATCGCGTGCTTCTTCTGGGGATATTTCTTCAGCATCGCGACGGCATTTCTGGAGTCGTTGAAGACGAACCCACCGTTCCAGTATTCCAGGGCCGCGAACAGGGCGTTGCCGCCGTCATTGTCGTCGCTTTTCAAGGTGCGGAATGACACAAAATCCGCAAGCTTCTCGAAGTCCTGAGCGGAGAGGATCTCCAGCCGCTTGCGGTTGAAGTCATTCCATTTCTCAAGATCCTTGAATCCGGGACCCTCGTCCTGAACGATGAGATGCGCATGGGTCGAGTCGAACGAATACCAGACCTTGACCTTCTTGGCCAGGTCGCACTGGTTGCCGTGCTTGACGGCGTTCTTTATCACTTCGCTGATCTGCTGCTCCAGCAGGTTTATCTCCTTGATCTCGAGCGGAGCAGACTGGACTATCAACAGCGTAAAATACCGGATTTGCCGGTAATCCGACGGAAATTCCTTGTACAGCATGCCGGTCTTATCAAAGAGCGGGCTATTCTCGTTGACCCTGATTTCCTTGATATCGCTCAGGTATGTCTTGTCTGACATCGGTGGCTCTCCTACTCTTCCATCTGAAGAATGGCTTCTTCGATGCTGTTGGTAATCGGGAAGTAACCCATCAGCTTGGTCAGCTCTATGACCTTCTTCACGGAACCATGGATGTTCGTGATGATGAGCCGAAAGTTCATCTTCTTGATGGTCGAGCAGATGTATATCAGCGCGCCGATTCCGCTCGAGTCGATATAGTCCACGTTTTCCAGATTGATGATGAAATGCTCCACCTTCTTCTCGAGCATTTTCATCACCAGCTCCTTGAGCTTGTATGAATTATAGAGATCCATCTCGCCATTCACATCGATTATGTAATTATTGCCATTCTTCCTGATCTTAAGTTCCATGCATCCGCCCCTTTCCGCTACAGCTTCATCTTGAACACCAGCACCGTCTGATCATCGTGCTGGCGAGCGGTTCCAATGAATTTAGATACTTCCTGCTTTATCCGGCCAACGATATCCTTTGGTGACAGATCCTTGTGGCGCGCTATCAGCTGGCTGAGATTCTTGCGCCCGAATTGCTTGCCCTGCTCGTTCAGCACCTCGACGATGCCGTCGGTATACAGGACCGCTATATCGCCATCATACAGCCTGAGGGCCTTTCGCTGATATGTCGTGGATCGCTCCACTCCTATCGGCACACTCTTCATGTCTATGGTTTCTACCATATCGCTGGCCCGGCGGTATATAAGCAATGGCTGGTGCGATGCGTTGGCGTATTCAAGCTCGCCGGTGACGATGTTGATAGCTATCAGCCCAAGGGTCGCATAGTGATCCATGTCTATCTTGCCTGCGATGCCCTTGTTTACCCAGTCAAGCACGGTAGCCATGTCCCGGTTGGTATTGGTGATGAGATGCAATATTGACCGGATCATGACCATGATCAACGCGGCCGAGACGCCCTTGCCGGCGACATCGCCTATAACACCAACAATCTTGTCTTCACGGGTGCGTATCAGGTCATAGTAGTCGCCCGAGACACCGCGCGCCGGGGACGAATACGCTCCTATCGCAAGACTCTGGAACTGCGGGAGCTTCTTTGGGATTATGGTCCGTTGAATTTCTGCAGCTATGCCGGCGGTCTGCTCTATGCTGTTGCGCTCAGTGGCTTCCAGGAACGAGAAGAAGTTGCTGACCGCCAGCGTGCCGAAGTTGGCCAGCAGCTTCAGCCTGTCGAAATCGGCCTCGCCAAATGGCGTGCCAGGGCGGCTCCTGGAGACGGCAGAGACGCCGATGATCTTGTCTTCAACCATCAGCGGTACGGCCATGAAGGACGACAGCCTTAGAAAATCCTCTTCGCCGTTGCCGGGGAAGCGGCCATCGGCAGCCACATCGGCGGCATACAAGTTCTTGCCGGTCTTGGCTACCTCGCCGAGTACCGTCTCTCCGAGCCGGAACTGGGCATGCCGCATGAAGGATTCGACCCGATTCTGTTTGCGTGGAAGGCTTTCCGGCAGCAGAAATGGCGGCGGGAAACTGCCCGACAGGGCCTTGGCTATGATCACATCATCGAATTCGTCCACGAGGTAAATGGAACCGCCATCTGCGCCCGTCTCCTCGACGATCACTTCATTCATGCTCGCTATGACGTCTTCTGTAGAAAAACTGCCCTTGAGCACGGTTCCGACACGGAACGACAGATTGTAGAGCGAGTCAATGGCCGCTTCGTAGTATGAAACAGCTGCCAGGGTCTGCTGGTCGAGGATGTTCATTCCAACCAGTCCTGCGGCGACGAGCCATCCGTACGAGACGGGCACTATCAGCCCTTCGAATACGGCGGATCCGTGGCCAAGCGCCAAGGCCAGTACTGCATAGACCATCAGCACAGCGGTAGAGAAGATCCAGGAGTCAGAGACGATGTGGTGGCTGCCCCGCTCGGCATCCCGGCTGTTGAGCAGACCCATCAGCGCCATGAATGCCGCATCGGCAACCAGCAGCGCTCCGACACCCCACCCGGGAATTGCCGCAAACCCAGCGAATATGGTTGAGAGATACAGAGCGGCAACCACAACGTTGACCACCAGTACCGCAATCAGGGGAATTCTGGCTTTCTTGAATGGAGCAAGAAAAATGAAGAGGGCAAAACCAAAATAGAAGATGTCCGAGAGATTCTGCAGTTCCGCGATGGGAAACAGCATGACCAGAAGGTCACGCATGACCAAGAGACCGATCGTCGCTATGAAGGCCGCGGCCTGCCCCTCGGTATCCTTCCTGCGAACGATCAAGAAGATTGCCGTGGCGCACGCCAGAACCAGCAGTCTGGCAAGAAGCGGCGATGCTAGTATCTGGCTGAACGAAATCGCTGTCATGGGTTTCCCTTGAGGTTATGATCGGACCGGAAGGATGCGGAGTCGCCCACCACCGCTTCTAGGCAAGTGTAGCATGGCAAAAAAAATAACGTCAAGCAAAAAGGGGATTTAGGCCAAGATTTCCACAACCGGCTTCCAGAGAGCGGACTCATCGGCTATACTGGGCACAAGACCGGCACGGCTCACAGAGGATGGTTCGATGGTCTATTGCTGCATAACGATCGACTTTCTATCCCAATTGGAGCGCGCCGGCTCAGGCGAAGTCGCTTCTTTCGTGCATTCGCTCGAAATCGCCGCCACATCGTTTGGCGCGCGAAGCAGCGGCAGGAAGAATCCTGTGGTCGTGGAATTCAGGCTCGAGGGAGCCTTTGATGGCCTGCAGACAGCAGAATCGCTTCGCAGGATCCACCGTGCCGTCACCGAGGGCCAGCGCTTCCTCCGCGGCGCGAGCATGGCCGTCCATGAGGCCGATACCGAAGAAGAAGCGCTGGCCTTCGCCACCGCGGCACGGTACCGACAGGCGGAACCATATGGTTGCACCTTCAGCACCGAGGCGATGGCTGCGCTTTCCTCATGGTTTGCCTTTTCGGCAGAAGGATGGGTCGAACCCTCCTATGGCACGGTGCTGGCCGGTGTCGAGGCGAAGCACCTGTCCGACAGGCCCAGACTGTTGCAGACAGCGGCCAAGGCAGTCGCCCAGTCGGCGCAGGGCGGTCCGCGGCTGATACACCTCGAGGCCGGGCCTGGCATTCGCTTCATTACCGACGTTGCCCGCGCAGTGGCAAAACCGGATCAGGCCATCCTTATTGTTGACGGAACAACGACGCGTTCGTTGCCCTTTTCGCCGCTCATTGAGGCAATAGCCCAACTTCCTGCTGGCGATGAAGCCATTTCTTCACCGGACCATGACGAGTCGGCCTTCCGGTACCTGTTGGCATCGGCATATGCGGGCGGTGCTCCCGGGGGCATGACCAAGGGTTGCGAATCATACCTGCAGCGCCGGCTTGACGACTTCGGCGCCCAGGGGGGGCTGGTCGTCATGAACGCTCCTGAATCGATGACCGTCGAGGTGATGAGCCTGCTTACTGACAGGCTTCGCTCCGGTCGAGGAACGGAGCGCTACCTTTCCGTTGCCGAAGGGCCCATCCCCGAGAGCCTTGCCGGTACCTGGGCAGCCCGTGTGCCGCTCGGGGTTGCTGCCTCCGACGATCGCGCGGATCTCATCGATGCCGCACTAGCCAAGACCGATGGCCGGGTTCGGGAGCTGTTATCCATTCGCTTTGCCGCGGTCGCTGGATCCAGAATCGATGCCGCATCCGATGATGCCGTATCCGAGGATTCCGGCACGGCTGCGGTGCTCGAACTATTGCCCCGCGAGGCCGCTCTGTATCTGTATGCCCTGATAGCGGCAGAGCATGAGCTGTCGCCGGCAGAGTTTTCCGAATTTCTGGGCGGCATGGGACTGCGGCCCCAGGGTGAGGCGCTGATACTGGGTTTGCTCTCCGATGCGGGCCTCGTCGCCCCGGACGCCGGGCATGCCTGGCTCTCGCCCTTGCCGCTATCGCCGGTAGCAGCCGCGATAGGACCGGCACTCTCGGAGATGATACGGCAGCGCCTGCTTGCGTACCTGATAGGCCTGTATACGCGAGGACGAATCAAGCCCAGCCTGGGTTTTCTGAGGCATGTCGGAGAACGCCAGGAGGACGAGCGGCTGCTTTTCGATTGCGTCTTTGCCGAGGTGCTCAGGCCAGATGGCATGCGCACGATCGATACGGGATTTCTGTCCACATCGACGGGTACGATATATCGATTCTGGACTGCGCTGGTTGCCGGTGATCGATCCGCCTGCGAGTCGGTCGCAGCCAGCATCGAGGAACGGATCGTAGGCCCCAGAGCCAGGGCGGTGCGTGCCCTGATAAGATCGGAGTTGGCGTATGCCTCTGGTGATGCCGAGAAGGCGTCGAAAGGCGCCAGGGAATCAATGCTGGAACTCGGCAAGCACGCACCGCCGAAACTGGAGGCGCGGTCGCAACGCATGATGGGACTGGCATCGCTCGCGATGGACAAGCATGCAGAGGCCACCGACTACCTGACCAACGCGCAGGAATTGGCGGAGGGCTGCGGCGATGACTATGAGCGGATGATGGCGGCATACGCCAAGGCCGTTGTCGAGTTCCTTTCCGGGGGACTCGTCAGATCGGCCCAGGCGGCCGAGTGCGCTACCGTTTCTGCAATCAGGCTGTTCAGAATCGACATGCTTACAGCGATAGATGCGCTGGGCGGCCGCATCGATATGGAGCTTGGCCTGTACGACGAGGCCGTGCGGCGCTTCGCCACGCTGGGCGAGCGGGCCGCCCGCTATGGCATTCGTGGCGCGGAGCGACGCGCGACCATATGGCGGGCGCGAGCGCTGGCCTATGCGGGCGAGTTCGACGAGGCGGCCACACTGCTGGAACTGGCAGCCGAGGACCCGGAGGCTCGCGTATTCAGGGGCGAACTTGAAATCCTGCGCGGCCGCCCGCGGCAGGCGCGAACATGGCTGGAAGAGCCGGCCGAACCGGTGGCGAGGCCTTTTGGGCCTCCCGATTCGATCGACTGGTCAAGCCTCTTCTCTGAAATCGAGGGCAGATCGATACGGTTCGAGTCGGCGGACGCGCCGTTGACCGAGCTGCGATCAGCACTCGGGCTGTTCGCCCGCGGACTCGACGAACGTGACCCGGACTGCGCGGTGGAGCTGCATGATCTAACCAGGGCGGACAGAGGCTCGCGCATCAATCCAGCCATCGGTACCTACAGCTTCTTCTGCTACCTGCTGGAGGAACGCCTGCCAGAGCCACCCATCGACAAGCAGACCGTTTTGTCGCGTGCCTTCAAGACGCTGCAACAGCGCGCCGGGCGCATAGAAGACCGTGCCCAACGGGCTTTCTACATGGAAAAGAACGCATGGAACAAACGCCTGCTCGAGGCCGCAAGGACGCACAAATTCATATGAACGCCCAGACAACGAGTCTCGACGCGGCATGCTACCACGCCGCACCCGGGTTCATGGACCATCTTGAGATGGAATTGCCGGAAGCCTACCGCCGCGACGGTGATATTATTACGGTGATGGGGCCGCTGCGACAGGCCTACTGGACCAGGAACATCTGGAAGGCCCCATTCACCGCCGAGTTCGACTCCATATCGGAGGCAGGAAAACTGTTGCGCTCCATACAACGCAACTGGGCGCCCTACCCTACCAGGCTCGCCCGCCGGACCATGCTGATAGCCGATGCGCTGCCGCCGCTGCCAGGCAAGCCCAAGGCGTTTCCGTTTGCCGTCCCGGCATCACCGATGGGCGCGTTTACGCTCCTCGACGAGCACACACTGATGGCCTCCGCCGAATGCACCAGCCCCTGGCCCAACGGCGAGTTCGAGTTCGTGGAGGACAAGGAAGGCCCACCCAGCCGCGCCTACCGCAAACTCTGGGAGGCCTTGGTGATGGCCGGCGCGAAGCCCGGTCCGGGCCAGCGCTGTGTCGACGCGGGAGCCTGCCCCGGCGGCTGGACCTGGGCGCTCGCCGGCCTCGGCGCCGAGGTCCTGGCGATAGATCGAGCCCCTATTGACGACCGCGTGGCCGCGATGCCCGGAGTTACCTTTCTGAAACACAACGCGTTCACGCTCAAACCGCAGGATGTCGGCCCGGTGGACTGGTTCTGCTCCGACGTCATATGCTATCCGCCGGCGCTCTATGCATGGGTGTCGCTGTGGCTTGAGTCAGGATTGGCGCGCAACTTCATATGTACGATAAAGATGCAGGGCGGCCAGTGGGACCAGCCAACGGTCCAGAAATTTGCCGACATTCCCGGCTCGCGCGTGATGCATCTCTGGCACAACAAGCACGAGCTGACCTGGATGCTGGTCAGGGACGCCATCCCTGGCGCCTGAATGGCTATCGTCCCAGCAGGGCCGTTGAAAACCACGGCACATAGGTGATGATGGCCAGGATGCCCAGCTGTATCAGCAGGAATGGCAGCACATCACGATATATGCGCAATACCGGCTTCTTGAAGGCATAGCTGGCAAGGAACAGGTTCATGCCAACCGGAGGCGTCAGGAACCCGATGCTCAGGTTCGATATGAATATCACTGCCAGATGTACCGGATGGATGCCGAAGACCGCGCCCAGAGGTATGACCAGTGGCGATACGACGAGAACGGCCGAGAAGATATCCATCAGGCAGCCAACAACAAGCAGGCCGAGGTTGAGCAGTGCCAGGAATGCCAGCCGTGAGTGGATGGTATCGGTTATCCACGTCGTGAAGCGTTCAGGCAACCCCGAGTCGATGATGAAGAAGGACAGGCCGCGCGCCACAACCAGAATGATCAGCGCACCACCGACAACCGACAATCCCCGCTCAAGTGTCTTGAAGAGCTCGGCCGCCTTCAGCTCCCGCTTGATCCAGACCTCGACCACCACGAGGTACAGCAACGTCACGCCGCCGATCTCGGTCAGGCTTGCCGTGCCAGAGAAATAGAGCAGCCCTATGATGACCGGCACGAGCAGCTCAAGAGCGGCCGGTTTCAGCGATGCGGCTGCGGCCTTCGCATCGAAGGTCCGCGCACGGTGCCCCTGCCGCAGGGCCGTTATGACGCCGACGGCGCACATCGCGATGACGAACAGGAAACCGGGTATCAGGCTACCCAGAAACATCTGCGTGACATCGAAGCCCGCCCCGGACTGTGTCTGGAACTGGGCGTTGACCGTGTAGAGTATCACGGCGATGCTTGGGGGGAACAAGAGCCCCAGACTCGCACTCGACGTCAGCAATCCATGTGAAAACGATTCGCTGTTGCTCCCCGACTCGATCAGAATATAGGACAGAATGCCGCCGAGGGCCAGGATCGTTACGCCGTTGGCTCCGGTAAACGTCGTGAAGAAGGTGCAGACCAGTATCGCGGCGATAGCCTCGCCACCGGGAATCCAGCCGAACAGTTCGCGGAATACAGCGACGAGCCGCTTGCCCGAACCTGATTCGGAGAGCAGGATGCCAACCAGCGTGAAGAGCGGAATCGCCGCGACCGAGGTGCCCTTGAGCAGATTGTACGCCTCGCTCGGCAACAGTTCTATCTGCGACCCCGAAGCGAGCATCAGGACCAGTGCTATGCCGCCAAGAGCTACATAGAGCGGAGCGCCTGCAAATGCGGCCAACCCGATACCTATGCAGAGCGGCCAGGTCAGTGCAGATGTCATGGTCTGGGCGGCAATCGCCACCGCATTCAGCATCCCAGGCGCGCCAATCTGAAAGTGCTGCAGGAACGCTATGATGGCAGGCGCTCCCAGCCAGGTTCCCAGTACCACGCCGGCCGCCGCCGCCACACGCTCCCATCCGGCGGCACGTCCTAGCGTAAACCCGGTAATGAGCATGAACCCGAGCGGCATGACCACGACAAAGGCCTGTATCGGCAGACCGAGCAGGGTAACGCCGGGCTCGAAGCCGTTGACGACGAGCGACATGGAGGCCCAGAACATGG
>Ga0209467_1003086_pt1 | contig 11209 bp, 13 predicted proteins | sample Higcelwee11metaG_FD_187175 | JGI IMG/M metagenome (GOLD analysis project Ga0209467, IMG submission 187175) | Freshwater pond sediment microbial communities from the University of Edinburgh, under environmental carbon perturbations - High... | ecosystem: Environmental > Aquatic > Freshwater >...
TAAGTGAACTTATGAAAAATGACAAAAAGGCTTAGCTCCGCCTGGTGGCGGAACTAAACCTGTAAACCCGGTAATCAGGTATAACTTATTTAAGTTCAACTTCAGCTCCTGATTCTTCCAATGTTTTCTTAACGTTCTCTGCCTCTTCCTTTGATACGCCTTCTTTCACGGCACCGGGAGCGGCATCAACAACAGCTTTTGCTTCTTTCAGACCAAGGCCGGTAAGATCTTTGACCAGCTTGACGATCTGAAGCTTCTGTGGGCCTGCACTCTTGAGGATAACATCAAATGAGGTCTTTTCGGCTACTACGGGAGCGTCATTGCCTGCTGCGGGTGCTGCAACTGCAACTGCCGCTGCTGCGGGCTCAATGCCATACTCGTCTTTCAGTATTTTAGCAAGCTCGTTAACCTCTTTAACGGTTAAGTTCACCAACTCTTCTGCAAATTTCTTAAGATCTGCCATTTTTATAGGAATTTTTTAATTGATTAACTAATGATTATTACTTCTTTGACAGTGTTTCCAGAACACCGTGAATTGTTGAACCACCTGATTGCAGCGCGGAGATGACATTCTTCGCGGGCGACTGCAGAAGCGTGATAATATCGCCGATGAGTTCCTCTCTTGACTTGAGAGCCACGAGGGTCTCAAGAAGGTTGTCACCAACATATACTGACTCTTCTATATAAGCGCCTTTAATCAGGGGTTTAGGATGCGATTTGCGGAAATCCCTGATCATCTTGGCAGGTGTGTTTCCGTTGTTCGAGAACATTACAGCAGTTGAGCCCTTCAGCACGGGGAACAATTCTCCGCACTCAAGTCCCACCTGCTCCAGGGCTCTCTTCAGGAGTGTGTTTTTAACGACAACCAGTTTTATCTGGTTCTCAAAACACTTCCTTCTGAGATCACTGGTGTCAGCCGCGTTGAGCTGTGCAGTGTCAGTCAGGTAAAAGTGACTGTACTCCTTCAGGGTACCAGCCAGGCTGTTTATGATATCGGTTTTTTCGTCTCTTCTCATAATCTCTCTGAATTATTTCTTTCAGTTAAACATCAAGGCTCTTTGGATCAACTTTCAGTCCGGGGCTCATCGTGCTTGAGAGGAATATACTTCTTACGTATGTTCCCTTAGCCGATGACGGTTTTAGTTTGTTGATCATAAAGAGAAATTCCCTTGCGTTTTCAACGATTTTATGAGGTTCAAAGGATACTTTTCCGATGGAAGCATGTACAATACCGGCTTTATCTACTTTAAAGTCGATTTTGCCCTGCTTAACCTCTTTGACAGCCTTACTGATCTCCATGGTCACCGTTCCGCTTTTGGGGTTCGGCATGAGACCACGGGGACCGAGTATACGTCCCAACTGACCTATCTTACCCATCACTGAGGGCATAGTAATAATAACATCGACATCCGTCCAGCCTGCCTTGATCTTCTCAACCCACTCATCCAATCCCACATGATCGGCTCCGGCCTCTTTTGCTTCTGCCTCTTTGTCGGGGGTGACCAGGGCAAGAACCCTGACCTCCTTACCTGTTCCGTGAGGAAGGGAGACGACACCGCGAACCATCTGGTTCGATTTGCGGGGGTCAATTCCCAGCCTGACATCAAGGTCAACCGAGGCATCAAACTTCGTTGATGTGATATCTTTTACCAATGCTGCCGCTTCTGACAAAGTATAGAGTTTGCCCTGCTCGATTTTCTCGAGGGCAAACTTCTGATTCTTGGTAAGCTTAGCCATTTCTATTCACTTAGTTAGTTATTTACCGGGGAATGCACCTGTTATGGTGATGCCCATACTTCTGGCCGTGCCAGCCACCATCTTCATCGCGGATTCGAGAGTAAAGCAGTTTAAATCCTGCATTTTATCCTCTGCAATAGTCTTTACCTGGTTCCACGATATTGCTGCCACCTTGTTGCGGTTGGGCTCGGGTGAGCCTTTCTTTACTTTGGAAGCCTCAATTATCTGAACTGCAACAGGAGGGGTCTTTGTGACAAACTCAAAAGATTTGTCGTTGTACACGGTGATGATCACCGGTATGACCTTTCCTGCCTTGTCCTGTGTACGGGCATTAAACTGTTTGCAAAACTCCATGATATTCACACCTTTAGAACCCAGTGCGGGACCTACGGGTGGAGATGGATTGGCTGCTCCGCCTTTAATCTGTAATTTGATTAATCCAGCAACTTCTTTTGCCATAATTAAAAATTTGCATTGTTTATAGCGAGAGCATGACGGCCGTTTAAGGAAGCATTATAATTCACGGCTGTCAATTTCCTTAATTCCTAACTTTCTTTCTCTACCTGCATGAAGCTCAGCTCGAGCGGGGTCTTGCGTCCGAAGATCTTGACCATCACTTTCAGCTTGCGCTTCTCTTCATTGACCTCTTCAATAACTCCTGAGAAGCTGTTGAAGGGGCCGTCTATTACTTTTACCGTCTCGCCCACAACGAACGGAACGTTGAGTTCTTCTTCGCTGGCGGCCAGTTCATCTACTTTTCCAAGGATACGGTTGATCTCAGCCTTCCGTATCGGTGTCGGCTCTCCCGACGAAGTCCCCAGGAATCCGAGGACGTTGGGTATATTGCGCAAGACGTGTGGAACCTCGCCCACCAGGGCGGCCTCTACGATGACGTAACCCGGAAAGAATGTGCGCTCTTTGCTCACCTTCTTGCCTGCCCGGATCTGGTAGACCTTCTCCGTAGGTATCAGCACCTGGGTGATATAATCCTGCAGCTTAAGGCGTACAATCTCATTCTCAAGATATTCCTTGACCTTCTTCTCCTTGCCGCCTATAGCCCTGAGCACATACCACTTCTTAACGTTTTCACTCATCTGTGACCGTTATGATTTTTAATACAAGAAACCATAAACCAGACCCATCAACTTGTCAAAAAAGAAATCCATTGCCCATATTACAAGGGCGAGGATGACTGAAGTGACAAGTACGAGAGTGGCGCTGCCCTGGAGCTCGCTCCATGTTGGCCACGTCACCTTGTGCATGAGCTCGTTGTATGATTCTTTAAAATAAGTAGCTATCTTCATAATTAACACTCCGATTTTGCACGGGAGGAGAGACTCGAACTCCCGACACCTGGTTTTGGAGACCAGTGCTCTACCAACTGAGCTACACCCGTGTACATTTTGATGGTAACCGTATGCCTGTGCGTACGGTTACCATATATATATATTTAATAGGCCTCAGACAAGAATTTCAACTACAGCGCCTGCACCAACTGTACGGCCACCTTCGCGGATTGCGAAACGGAGACCCTTATTGATAGCAACCGGGTAGATGAGCTCAACGGTTATGGTTACGTTGTCACCCGGCATTACCATCTCTGTTCCTTCCGGGAGCTGAATCTCGCCGGTGATGTCAAGGGTACGGAGATAGAACTGTGGGCGGTAATTATTGTGGAACGGGGTATGACGACCGCCTTCCTCTTTCTTCAAAACGTAAACCTCAGCCTTGAACTTTGTATGGGGTGTGATTGAACCCGGCTTGGCAAGAACATGACCTCTCTTGATCTCTTTCTTGTCAACGCCACGGAGGAGCAGACCAACGTTGTCACCTGCTTCGCCCTGATCGAGGATCTTGCGGAACATCTCAACGCCTGTACATATTGACTTGCGTTTTTCTGCACCGAGGCCCACTATCTCAAGTTCGTCGCCTGTGTGAACCATACCTGTTTCGATACGGCCTGTTGCAACTGTACCGCGACCGGTGATTGAGAATACGTCTTCAACCGGCATAAGGAATGGTTTTTCGTTCTCGCGCGGAGGAATCGGAATAAATGAGTCCACTGCATCCATCAGTTCCATGACCTTATCTTCCCACTGGGCTTCGCCGTTCATGGCTCCAAGCGCCGAACCGCGGATAACGGGAGCGTTGTCACCGTCGAACTTGTAGAAGTTCAGAAGGTCACGTACTTCCATCTCAACGAGGTCAATAAGCTCTTCATCATCGACAAGGTCAACCTTATTAAGGAAGACAACAATCTTCGGCACGTTCACCTGGCGGGCAAGAAGGATATGCTCGCGTGTCTGGGGCATCGGGCCGTCTGTAGCGGCAACAACGATGATAGCGCCGTCCATCTGGGCAGCACCCGTAACCATGTTCTTAACATAGTCAGCGTGACCCGGACAGTCAACGTGCGCATAGTGACGGTTCGCCGTCGAGTACTCGACGTGAGCCGTATTGATCGTAATACCCCTTTCCTTTTCCTCGGGAGCATTGTCGATTGAATCAAAGTCCCTGATTTCTGAGAGACCTTTCTTAGCGAGAACCATCGTAATAGCGGCTGTCAAGGTGGTCTTGCCGTGGTCGACGTGACCGATCGTACCAATATTTACGTGTGGTTTCGACCTGTCAAATTTTTCTTTTGCCATAACTAAAAGCTTATTAAATTAAATTTACATCCAAAATCGTTTGAGCCGATGATGAGAATTGAACTCATGACCCCTTCCTTACCAAGGAAGTGCTCTACCCCTGAGCTACATCGGCATAATGAGCGGGAGACGGAATTCGAATCCGCGGCCCTTAGCTTGGAAGGCTAATGCTCTACCAACTGAGCTACTCCCGCTTATATCTTTAACCGGCACCCAGGTAACCCATTGCGGGGAAAGAGTGCATTGATGCTTACACCGTTAAGAAGTGGGGAGAGCAGGATTCGAACCTACGAAGTCTTCAGACAACAGATTTACAGTCTGCCCCAGTTGGCCACTTTGGTATCTCCCCTTACTTAACAGAGTATGCCTGGTTTGACATACACATACTCATCACATAATGAGCCGATGAAGGGATTCGAACCCCCGACCTGCAGATTACAAATCAGCTGCTCTGGCCAACTGAGCTACATCGGCATTTGAAAGAACGACCGATTTCTGAGAATTTACCCTCAAAAATCGGTTTGCAAATGTAGGAATTAAAAATTCAAATCTCAAAAATAATATAAAGTTTTTTTGAGGCTGTGAGACTACTCCCCTCGCATCTTATCCTTCTGTTTGACAATCTGCCGCTTAAGGGCTGCAACTACATTGTCGGTAGCTTCCTCAAATGTTTTACTTTGCTTGCGCGCAAAAAGCGGCCCGCCCGGATACTCTACCTTGATCTCCGTGATCTTGTTCTCCCTCTCTTCATCATGGTCCAGCTTCAGAAACACCTCTGCCCCGACTATGTCATCAGTTAACAGTGATAACTTGTTTACTTTCAGTGTAACAAAATCGAGTAGCTTCTTGTCAGCATCAAACCTGATTGAATGGATCTGAATGTTCATGGCAGTACCTCCTGTTATTGGTTGTTTATGCTCTTGGATGAGCCTGTTTATATACTTTCTTTAACTGTTCAAACGTGTTGTGGGTATAGACCTGGGTAGCCGACAGACTGGCATGGCCCAGCAGCTCTTTGATCGAGTTGAGGTCAGCCCCGTGATTGAGCATGTGTGTGGCAAAGGTATGCCTGAGCACGTGCGGACTCTTCTTCTCAACTGTAGTCACCATCGAGAGATATCTCGTTACTATATTGTAAACACTCTTGTCGTACATTTTGTTCCCCTTGCCGGTGACAAAAAACCACTCCCCCGGCAGGTCCTCTGATTTCCGCGCGGCAAGATATGTCTGAAGCGATTTCAGGAAGCTTCCTGCCAGGGGAATCACCCTCTGTTTTCCGCGTTTTCCCGTCACCCTCACCTGCCCCGAGGAGAGATCCACATCCTCATCACGCAGGTTAATCAACTCCGACCTCCTCATGCCTGTAAGATACAAAAACTCCACAATAGTTTTGTCGCGCAGACCTGAAAAATTATCTCCGAATTTGAAATCGTCAAGCAGTCTGTCGAGCGACTCCTCGGCAACAAACACAGGCAGACGTCTTGTCTTCCTGGGAAGCCTTACGCCCGATGCCGGATCGGCACTGATTATGCCGCGCTTGCGGAGATACCTGAAAAATGCCCTGAGGGCAGATATCTTACGATGGACCGTACCTGTGGCAGCCCCTCCCTCTATCAGGGATACCATCCACCCCCTCACCTCCGCCTGGGTGACAGAAACAACATCGGCTCCGGGATTATTATCCCCGAGCCATTTGTAAAACTGATCCAGATCGTTATTATAGGAAGTAACAGTATGCCGGGAATAGCGCTTCTCGGTACTTATGTATTGCAGGAACGATTCCTTTTTGTCCATAAAAGGAACCTTTTGGTTTATGAAATTATTAAAAGGCCGGCAGCGGAGCGGCTATTCCTCTTCCTGCTGCATCCCCTGAACATAAACGGCTTTCTTTATCTCTTCCCTGCGGCGGACCGAGGGTTTGATAAAAGCCTGACGTGACCTGAGCTCACGGATAACACCCGTCTTCTCGAATTTCCTCTTGAATTTCTTCAGGGCCCTGTCGATGTTCTCGCCTTCTTTTACCGGTACAATGATCATACTTATTCTTTATGTTAAAACGAGCCGCAAAATTAATACCTCTGAAATTCATTTCAAAACTTTTGATGAAATAAATTCATACTCGTTGCCTTCCGCCCCGGCGGAAGGTCTGACGTAAGGGGCCATCCGCTCAGCCTGCCGGGGTGTGATGACATTACGACTGACCATCGAACCAAGCGTAAGGGGCTCGCTTGCCAGGCTGCGGTACCTGGTTATCAGCCTGGCAGCCTCGTATCCAACATAGGGATGACGGGCGAGATCGCCAAAAGAGGCGCTGTCGAGGCACAGCGGTTCAACTGAATCAAGGGTGAGCGTCACCCTTGAAGCGATGAGGCTGACCACCGTGCTGTCGAGACCATATACCTCCGTCAGTTGCCGCTTGTCTACAAACCCTCCGAGGAGACTGCGGTACCTGATTATCCTCTCGGACAGTACCGGCCCTATCCCCGGCAGGCTGACCAGCTCCCCGGCGGTGCACACGTTAAGGTCGATCAACTGGCGCTGTGCCCTCTTCGGATATTCATCCGCCGCATCAACTTCACTGTGGATACCGCCCCCATCTGCCTCGTCTTCTGCGGACTGACGGTAAGTAGCTCCTGCTTCACCCACATCTCCGGTTACCGGTACACCCACGGCATAGCGGGAAGTACCCTCTCTGGCAGCAGCCACCCTGCGTGAATTGTCAAACCGCTTCTCACCTGCCGCAACCCTCTCACCAGACCCGTTCTCAATAATTATATAAGGCATTAGGCGGGCGGCAGAAGCGGAATCGATACCGTATACCCTGCGCAGGTCAGCGGGCCTCCTGAACCTTGCTCCCGCCTCACGGTACTTGACCAGGGTGCCTGCCTGCCTGTCCGACAGCCCCAGAAGAATCAGGTCGGCGTATGAGACGGTGTTCGGATCAAAAGTGAACAGGGTGTGAGAGGCTCCGGCATCTTTGGCGGAGGCCTGCAGAATTTCGTCCGCCGGGGGGATGTCACTCAGATCCCCGGTCACCCTGCCCGGCCTGAAGGCAGTGAACCTTACCAGCAGGATAACAATGAGGATTGCAGACAGCACATACGTGCCCCGTCTCTCGCGGCGGTCAAAACCGAATAACCCGGCAGCGATCTTCCTAAATGGCTTCACACCTTATACACAGCAAGACGACATGAAAGGTAGAAAAAAAAAATATATCAGGCAATAGGGAGTTGGCAGTAGTGGAGAATTAAGAATTAAGAATTAAGAATTAAGAATTAAGAATTAAGAATTAAGATTCAGACTGTTAGACCGCAGGTTGAGGATCCGCCAGATGGCGGAGACGAAATCCCGACCACGAAGTGCGTCGGGAACCGCAAGACGAAGCGAAGCGACAGACCTTTTGACCTTCAGACTTTTGACTTTAAGACTTTAAAACTTTAGACTCTTAGAACGGATACCCTATCCCGATCACCATCGTCAGGTCCCGCTTGCGGTCAAATGTCCCGTTGAGCGGAATCCATTTGGTGCCATCAGTGGCCTGAGGGTCACGCAGTTTCATGCCGAAGTCGGCCCTCAGGAGTACGAACTTGAAGTCGAACCTCAGACCCAGGCCAGTCCCCACAGCTACTTCGTCGAGGAAGCTGTTGAACCGGAACTGGCTGCCGGGCCTGTCCTCATCAGGCCTGATGGTCCATATATTACCTGCATCAACAAACAGTGCACCCTCAAGTATCCAGAAGAGCTTGAACCGGTATTCGACGTTGGCCTCCAGCTTCATGTCCGCAGTCAGGTTTGTGAATGTGCTCTCCGGCATCACATAGGAGCCTGGACCGAGGGTTCTGACCATCCATGCCCTGATGTCATTGGCCCCGCCTCCGAAGTACTGATCCTCAAAAGGCATTACTCTGGAGTTCCCGTAGGCCCATCCCACACCGGCAAAAGCCCTGTAGACTATGCTGCTTACACCGTTAATTCTGAAGTTGTAGGTAGCATCTACCTCGCCCTTGATGAACTGTGCAAAAGGCTGCTTGAAGAGGAGGTAGGTACCGTCCTCAGCCTTAGGGGCATTGACCGTCCTGTATAAGAGATCAGCCAGGTTACCTGCCACATCGAAACCAAGGCGTATGTTCCAGTAATCCTTCGACTTCTGGATCATCTGGTTGTTAAAGACAAAATCGTACCGTCCGCCCAGGATCCTGACATCACGGTATGAATATGCCAGGTATGAGATGGTGTCTATCATTGCCTGGAATTCCGGGTCCACGTAATGGAGCCTGACCACATTGAATGACAACGGGTTGATGTTGAACCTGGTGTACTTGTTACCGCTCCAGGAGTAACCCAGGGTTATGTTTGCCACTGAGCGGGCATAGACCGGCACCTTCTGGTAGTTATAACCTGCCTGCAGTACCGTCCGGGGATCGTGCTTGCGGATAAAGTTCTCCTTGTCAGGGATCGGCATGAGGAATTTCGGGATCCTGAGGTTAGTCTCAAAACCGTACTGCTGGGTGTTATTGAATCCGGTACTGGCCTCTGTCAAAGTCTCATAGGCGCCCTTGAGCTTCATGCTGAAGACCTCGGCGCCTCCCAGCAGACTCTTGTTCTGGTAGATCAGGTTCAGTGCGCCGCCTATGTTGCCGCCGGAGTTTGTTCCTTCAAGCTCTACGGTGAACGACTGCCGCATCATGGGTGTGAGCTGTATGATACAGTCCAGCATCCCCTCATCCCTTCTGTCGCCTGAGATACTTTCCGTGTCAACATAAGATATGTTCACAAGACGGTGGTTCTTAAGATCGGCCAGGTGTGTCTCCGTCTGTATTGTATTTGTCACGCTGAAGAGTGACCCCGGATTCACATAAAGCGCCTGGGTCAGCACCTTTGGCTTGATCACGGGCTTGCCGGGCGGGGCAACGAAATATATCCCGTTGTAGAATGTGGTGTCAAGTGACGAGGAGTATGCCTCTCCGCCGGTGAGCGACAGTCTCGGATCGAAATCAGGAAAAACATAGACATCCCTTATCCGGTACATCCTGTGATTATTGTAAACCGTCCGCCCCAGGCCGTCTGCAGTGGCCCGACGTGACAGAACATACTCGACAGTAACCTGATGGCTCATGAGAGCGCTGTCTATGCGGAAGTAGATATTCTCCGTCGAGAAGGCGAAGAACCCTATGTCCCTGATGAAGCGCTCCAGCCGCTGCCGCTCCTTCTGAAGGAGATCCACATCGTATCTCATCCCCCTCTCTATGGTGCAGTTCACGGTATCAATCATCACCAGGCTGTAAAGCATGGTGTCCTGGATGTCATAAGTGATATCGGCAATTGTGTACGGCCGGCCCGGGTCAATCTCATAGACCACTTTGGCCTCCCCTTTTCCGGTTTTCACTGTGTCATCAACCGTGGCATTGAACAAGCCTTTCGACCACAGATAACTCTGGATCTGTCCTGTCGACCTCTCCGCTGCTGCAGAGTCAAAAACCACCGGTTCCTCTCCAATGCGGCGAAGCCATGCATGGGGCCACTTGTCCTTACCCGTATCAGAAAGGTTGTAAAGCCCGAGGTGAAACCTGGTGCCGAATATTTTCTTGTTGGGCTGCTGCCTGATATAAGGTTTCATCGAGCTCTTGCTCACAGACGGCGGCAGCGGCGCGCTGTTCTCCTTAATTATCAGCTCGTTGCTGCTCAGGAGCATCTCACCGGCAGGAACATATTTTGTGGGATTACAGGAGGATACCGTGAAAATAATGATCGCCAGCAGAAACAGTTTGGGAGCAGTAATTTTTATATTTGTCCTCTGGTGGATCAATTTCGTGCGGGAACAATCGTGCACGCAAATATACCACTATAAACTCTATTTTCAATCAAATGAATCATGCATAAGATGATCACCCGTAACCAGGCTAAAATGATCCTCTCCCTTCAGAAAAGGAAGGTCCGGGAGGAGAATTTACTTTTTGTCATCGAGGGCGATAAGCTGGTACGGGAATATATTCTTGCCGGTAACAGGGTGGCGCTTCTGGCAGGCAAGCCGGAGTGGCTCGACGGCGAGTCTGAGGCAGTGATATCGGGTGCCGACGAGATAGTGACTGTCAGCTATGAGGAGCTGAGACGGATCAGCTCACTGCGGACGCCGCACAATGTGCTTGCTGTGGCGCCAATGGCAAAGAAGGAATTTTCTGACAAGCTTCTTGCCGGGAGACTCACTCCGGCCCTGGAGTCTGTTCAGGACCCCGGCAATCTCGGAACCATCATACGCATTGCCGCATGGTTCGGTATGGGGAATATCATCTGCTCACCCGACTGTGTAGATTTTTATAATCCGAAGGTTATTCAGTCGACCATGGGAGCTTTCATGCATGTGAACGTATGGTATCTTCCCATGAATGAGTTCCTGGGCAGGGTGGTAAGCGATGGTATGCCTGTCTATGGGGCCACAATGGATGGCCGTTCAGTCTACGAGAGTGATCTCGGGGACGAAGGCATAATTCTGTTCGGGAACGAATCGAGGGGCATCTCCGAAGGGCTGGTGGGCTATGTCACGCGCCATATCACAATCCCCGGTCCAGGTAAGCCACTGGCGGGAATAGAGTCGCTGAATGTAAGCATGGCCGCCGCAATCATATGTTCGGAATTCGCAAGACGGAAAAAGGTCTGACGGTCCCGACGCACTTCGTAGTCGGGATTTCGTCGCTACGCGCCTCAATCTGATGTCTGAAGGTCAGAAGGTCCCTTAGATTTGTCTTATGGGACCACATTCTAATTGTGATTTTTATTAATTCCGTAATTTGCTTAAAAACCAACCGGTATGGGTGAATTATTGAAGG
>Ga0209467_1003087_pt1 | contig 11204 bp, 10 predicted proteins | sample Higcelwee11metaG_FD_187175 | JGI IMG/M metagenome (GOLD analysis project Ga0209467, IMG submission 187175) | Freshwater pond sediment microbial communities from the University of Edinburgh, under environmental carbon perturbations - High... | ecosystem: Environmental > Aquatic > Freshwater >...
CGCACGTCAAAACGGCCATCGGCCAGACGCGAAACGCTGCCGGTCAGCAGGGCGTCACTGCCCTTGCTGCGCCAGGAAGCAAACTCGGGACGCGAGGTTTCGTCGAGCCTCGCTGGCAAGGGCTCCACAAAGCGGAACTGCCCGCTGCGCTCCAGGTCGGCCCGCACGATCGCGGCCATGTCCTGGTTGACCAGGCCGTTGTCGCGGAAGCTGACCGCCGACACCGGAATCTGGGTCACCCCGGCACCGGAAACCTCGACGCGGAATTGGGCCAGTGCGTCCTGCAGTGGCCAGGTCATCAGGGGGAGTGCGGTGGCGTGGGCCAGAAGGGACCGCCGCGAGGGTTGCCAGTCAGATCGATTCAATGCCTGCATTCTTGATAGGTTGGGTGATGTGGCTGGAAACCGGATTGTGAATCCTGTTTTCCGGTTGCCAGCAGATAATACCGGAAGCACTTTCTGCACCCGTGACAAGTTGTGCTTTTTCTGTACAGGCCGTGCCCACAGGCACACTGTGCCCAGCCCAGCCACCCTACCCCGCCGTCCCAGGCCGCGCAGACTTGACCGATTCCAAAGCCCCCGGCACGCCGCCCGCCCGAACCATCACCCAGCGACTGCGCCAGTTCTGGCCATACTTCCGCTCTGCCAAGAGCGGTATCGTGTTGGCCGCCATCTGCACCATCGTGGGTGCTTTGACCGAACCCCTGATTCCCGCTTTGCTCAAGACCTTGCTGGACCGGGGCTTTGCCGAGGGGAACATCGACCTGTGGATGGTGCCGGTTGCCCTGTTGGGGCTTTTTGGTGTGCGAGGTCTGGCGGGATTTCTGGCCCAGTATGCGTTGTCCTACACGGCCAGCCTGGGTCTGCTGAACCTGCGGCGGGCCATGTTTGTCCGGCTCAACGATGCCCAAATGACGCTGTTCGCCCGGCAAAGTGCCAGCAAGCTCTCGAACACCCTGGTCTACGAGGTGCAGACGGGGTCGACCATGTTGGTCAACGCCATGTTGAGCCTGACCAAGGACAGCCTGACGCTGCTGGCCCTGCTGGGCTATCTGATGTACCTGAACGGAAAGCTCACGCTGATCGTGCTGCTGCTGTTTCCAGGCCTGATTCTGGTGATGCGTGTGCTCTCGCGCCGTCTGTACCGCCTCACGCGTTCCAGCCAGCAGGCCACCGACGAACTGGCCTATGTGGTGGAAGAAAACGCGCTGGCCCACCGCATGGTGCGCCTGCACGGTGCCCAGCAGCGCCAGACCCAGCGTTTTGACGGACTCAGCGTTTCCCTGCGGCGTCTGGCCCTCAAGTCCACGGTGGCCCACGCCGCCATGACCCCGCTGACCCAGATGCTCGCCGCCGCCGCGTTGTCGGCCGTGATTGCTGTGGCACTGTGGCAAAGCGCGAGCAGCGGTGTGACCGTGGGCAACTTTGTGGCCTTTGTCACCGCCATGCTGATGTTGATCGCACCGATCCGGCACCTAGCCGAAATCGCCGGCCCGATCACCCGGGGTCTCGCCGCGCTGGAACGGGGTCTGGAACTCATCGATGAAACCCCGCCACAAGCTTCCGGCACCCACCGGGCCGATCAGGTGAAGGGTGCCATCACCCTGCGCGACGTCTGGGTGCGCTACCCGACGCGCGATGAGCAACCGGACGACGGCCACATCAGCCGCAGTGCCCTTCGCGGCATCAACCTGAGCATCCAGCCGGGTGAGGTGCTGGCCCTGGTGGGCCCCTCGGGTTCGGGCAAGACCACACTGGCCAATCTGCTGCCACGCTTTGTCGAAGTGGAAAGCGGCGAAGTGCTGCTGGATGACGTGCCCCTGCCCAGCTGGGATCTGGCCAGCCTGCGGCGCCAGTTCGCCATGGTCAGCCAGGAGGTGATCATGCTCAACGACAGCCTGGCGGCCAACGTGGCGCTGGGCGCGGCCGACGACCAGATCGACGAAGAGCGCGTGCGCGCAGCGCTGGCCTCGGCCAACCTGCTCGATCTGCTGGAGCGCCTGCCCCGGGGCATGCACAGCACGGTGGGACACAACGCGGCCGAACTCTCCGGCGGCCAGCGCCAGCGGCTGGCGATCGCGAGGGCCATCTACAAGAACGCACCCATCCTCATCCTCGATGAAGCCACCTCAGCGCTGGACAACGAGTCCGAGCGGCTGGTGCAGGATGCCCTGTCGCGGCTCATGAAGGGGCGCACCACGATCGTGATCGCCCACCGGCTCTCCACCATCGAACATGCCGACCGCGTGGTCGTGCTGGCCGACGGGCAGATCAGCGAGATGGGCAGCCACGAAGAACTGCTCCGCAGCGACGGCCTGTATGCCCGGCTGCATGCACAAAAACTCAGCCCCGAAGCCGGTGCGTAAAAAAGCCGGAAGCACCTCCAGAGTGCTTCCGGCTTTCAAGGCATCCAGAGATGCCATCAACTTCAGAAGTTGTACTGCAGGCCCAGACCGAAGTAGTCGACGTTACCCCAGCGTGGGTTGTTGGATCCGCGAAGTGGGAAGTGGTCTGCATCGCCACGCACCATCAACTTCTCGGTCAGCGCGTAGGTGAAACCCACACCCACAGTCGGTCGGGTCTGCGAGCTGGAGTGGCTCGGCAGATCCGCAAACTGGCCACTGGTGTGCTTCACACTGGCCACACCCAGCTTGCCAAACAACCGCAGTTTTTCAGTCACGTTGCTGCCAGCCGTCACACGGGCGCCAAACACCTTGGCCTTCGCGGACAAGTCCACGCCATTCAGCGCGGTGTACTCATGGCTCTTGCCTGCTTGATAAAAAACCTCAGCGCCCAGGATGCTGTTGAATTGCAGACCTGCGCCCGCTTGCAGACCGATTTGACGATCACTGTCGCCAACGAGGATGCTGCCATTCTGACCACGGTGCACCACGCTGTCGTTGACGACACCCAGGGTGCCGAACACGTAGGGCGTCATACCCGGAGCCGGTGGTGCAGGAGCCACCATGGGTTCGGCAACAGGGGCCGCTGCAACCGGCGCTGGTACGGGAGCTGGAGCTGGAGCGGGAACCACGGCGACCGGTGCGGGAGCAGGCGCAACCACCGGCATCGGCACGGCACGCGGCATCACGTCCGAGAAGCGGTTGTCGCACTTGGCCATGCTGGCTCGCACGGCCATGCCCGACTTGTCGGCATAGAGGTTGATGGGCATGTCGGGGCTGTAGGGCACGTACTTGCCAACCAGCGCCTTGGCCACACCATTGCGGCCGTTCTGGCGACTCACGCCCACGTCACAAGCACCCAGCTTGTATTGCGGTCCGAGGTCGGACAGGCGCGCGGTGCGAACCGTCGCTTCACCCTTGCGGCGCAGGGTGGGCATGGTGGTTGATGGTTCGTAGAAACGGGCTTGGCCCGCCTGCACCGCGGCATCGCATTCTGCGGCCGTGTCGTATCCCACATTCCCGTGACCGTCATTGACCATACCGGCATGGCCGATCGAGGCTACCAGCAAACCGCCTGACAGCAGCACCGAATTCAATGGTGTGAGTTTCATGATTTCTCCAGACTAAAAAAGATAAAAAATACTAACGAAATGAAACATGTTTGATGAAAATGCACCCATCTCTTGTCACAGGCGGATTATCAAGGCTTCAGTACGCCATCACGGTAACAAAAGCTAAAACACAACGATGTGCGCCATCGCACAGACAGTGGGGTGAAAAGCTTGTTTTTCGGGTGTTCCACCCGTTCGACGAAGACCGCTAAAGCAGCACGATGTCGTACTGCTCCTGCGTCATCGAGTTCTCGCTTTGCAGAGAGATGGGCTTGCCGATGAAGTCGGACAGACCCGCAAGGTGCTGGCTTTCTTCATCCAGAAATAGCTCGACCACCTTGGCCGACGCCACCACACGGAACTCGCGCGGATTAAAGGCTCTGGCCTCGCGCAGGATCTCGCGCAGGATGTCGTAACAGACACTGCGCGCGGTCTTCACAACGCCCTTCCCGCTGCACGCCGGGCACACTTCACTCAGCATGTGCGCCAGCGATTCGCGTGTGCGCTTGCGCGTCATCTCCACCAGCCCGAGCTGGGAGAAACCGCCCGTCATGGTTTTCACCCGATCGCGCGCGAGTTGCTTGCGAAACTCGGTCAACACCGCGTCCCGGTGGTCTTCGCGCACCATGTCGATGAAGTCGACGATGACAATGCCCCCCAGATTGCGCAGCCGCAGCTGGCGCGCGATTGTCTGCGCGGCTTCCAGGTTGGTGCGGAACACGGTGTCGTCAAAGTTGCGCGCGCCCACGAAGCCGCCCGTGTTCACGTCCACGGTGGTCAGCGCTTCGGTCTGGTCGATCACCAGATAACCGCCCGACTTCAGGTCGACCCGGCGGCTCAGTGCCCTTGCGATGTCTTCGTCGATGTTGAACAGGTCAAAAATCGGGCGCTCACCCGTGTAGAGCTGCAGCTTCTTGGCGGTGTCTGGCATGAACTCGGCGGCAAAAGTCTGCAACAAACCAAACTGCTCGCGCGAATCGATGCGGATGGACTGCGTCTGCGCACTCACCAGATCCCGCAAAACGCGCTGCATCAGGTTCAGGTCTTCGTGCAGCAGCGTGGCCGCCGGCTGGCGCGTGGCAGCCTCCTTGATGCGCTGCCAGGTCTTGCGCAGGTAGCTGATGTCCTCCCTCAGCTCCTCGTCGCTTGCGTCTTCGGCATTGGTGCGCAGGATGAAGCCCCCGGTGGCACTGCCATCCTGCGGCACGGCCAGGCCCAGCACACGCTGGCGCAGGGCCTCGCGCTGGGTCGGCGGAATTTTTTGCGACACACCGATGTGGTTGTCCTGTGGAAGAAACACGAGCAACCGCCCTGCGATGCTGATCTGTGCCGTGAGGCGAGCGCCCTTGGTACCGATCGGGTCCTTGAGCACCTGCACCATGAGCGCCTGGCCCTCAAAGATCTGCCGCTCGATGGGTAACACCGGGTTGGGTGTGAGCACCCGGTTGCTGGATCCGTTTTCGCCATGAGCGCCGCCTTCGGCACGGACGTTGTCACCCCCCCCTTCCGCAGACACTGGCACTTGGTTGCGGTCGCGGGGCGCTGCGTGCTTGGCGGCGATATTGGGCATCAGGTCGGCCACGTGCAAAAACGCCGCCCGGTCCAGGCCAATGTCGATGAAGGCCGACTGCATGCCCGGCAGCACGCGAGAGATCTTGCCCAGATAGATATTGCCCACCAGGCCACGCTCCAGCGTGCGTTCCAGATGCACCTCCTGCACTGCGCCCTGCTCCACCACCGCCACCCGGGTTTCCTGGGGCGCCCAATTGATCAAGATGTCCTGGCTCATGGGGATCGTTTGTCTCGAATTCTGTGTGTTGGCGGTGTCAGACCAGCCGCACACCGGCCGCACTGAGCACCTGCGCCGTCTCGTGCGCAGGCAGGCCCATGATGCCCGAATAACTGCCACTGATGTGGCTGGTCCACAGCGCCGCGCGGCCCTGGATCGCGTAGGCGCCGGCCTTGCCCATGGGTTCACCGCTGTCGACGTAGCGGCGTATCTGCGCCGCCGTCAGGGGTGCAAAACTGACCCACGAGGTAGACAGCGAGGCCCACTGGCGAAGACCACGCCCCGCCGGTTTGCCCACGGCCACGGCGGTCAGCACCCGATGACGGCGCCCCGCCAGATCGGCGAGCATGCGGCATGCCTCGTCGGCGTCACCCGGCTTGCCCAGTATGCGCCGTCCCAGCGCCACGGTGGTGTCGGCACACAGCACGGGCGCGGGCGGCAAGCCCCGGCGCTTGAGCCGGGCGAGCGAGGCCTGGAGCTTGAGCCCGGTCACCCGCTGCACGTAGCTGGCCGGCGCTTCGCCAGGCAACACCGCTTCAAGCGCCTCGACGTCTTCGTCCGCATCGGGCAGCAGCAGTTCACAGCGCACGCCCCATTGCTCCAGCAATTGCAGACGGCGCGGACTCTGGGAGGCGAGGTAGATGAATTCAGACATGTCGGTCACCAAATGAGATCTCTCCACCGTCGGGCTGCCCTGGCCAGGTGCCGCGTTCACTCTCGGTGGTAAGGGTGATTGGCATTGACGGACCATGCCCGGTACAGCTGTTCGATCAGCAGCACCCGCACCATCGCGTGGGGCAAGGTCAGATCCGACAGACGGATGCGCTGGTGCGCCGCGGCTCGAAACGCTGGCTCCAGACCGTCGGGCCCGCCAATGACCAGGGCCACGTCGTCGCCTTCCAGCTGCCATTGCTGCAGCTGTTGGGCCAGGGCTTTGGTTGTGAAAGTGGTGCCGCGTTCGTCCAGCACGACCACACGGCAACCGCGCGGCAAGGCCGCCTGGATGCGCTCGCGTTCGGCAGCCAGCAGCGTTTCCAGGCTCTTGGACCCGCGAGGCTCGGTCTTGACGGTCTTGATTTCCACCCGCAACTCGGGCGGGAAACGCTTGGCGTAATCGTCGTAGGCGGTCTGGGCCCAGTCGGGCATGCGCTGCCCGACCGCGACGATCAGCAGCTTCATGCCTTTTTCTTGGGTGCCGCTTTGGCCGCTGGGGCGCGCTTGGCCACCGGCTTGGTCGCGCTCTTGGCTGCGGTTCGAGCGGTCTTGGGCTTGACCACCACGGTCTTCAACGGCGCCTTGGTGGGCGCTGCCTTGGTTGCGGTCTTGCGGGCGGCGGTGGGCGCGGTCTTCTTGACGGCGGTCTTGGCAGCTGTTTTGGCCGCGGTCTTGGCCACGGCTTTGACTCCGGCCTGTGTGCCGGGTTTGGCGGCGGTTTTGGCAGGCGCAGCAGCGGCCGCAGCGGAAACCGCCTTTGCTGCCTTGCGGGCCACCGACTTCGCGTCGATCGGTTTCACATCCTTCTGCTCGCCCTTCTTGGTGGTCTTGCTCGTTGCCTTCTTGGCCGCGGTTTTGGCCACAGGCTTGGCTTCCGCGACCTTTTCGGCGCCGTGCTTCAGGCGCACCGGCTTGGCACCCCAGATTTCTTCCAGGCGGTAGTACTGCCGGATGACCGGCTGCATCACGTGGGCCACGGCCGCACCACAGTCCACGATGATCCATTCGCCGTTTTCTTCGCCTTCGATGCGTGGCTTGTCAAAGCCCGCTTCACGCACGGCATCGCGCACGCTGGACGCCAGCGCTTTGGTCTGCCGGTTGGAGGTGCCGCTGGCGATGATCACCCGCTCGAACAAGGGCGAGAGGTGTTCCGTGTTGAAGACCACGATGTCCTGGCCCTTGACGTCCTCAAGCCCCTCCACAATGGCACGTTGGAGTTTCTGGATGTCTTTTTTGGCGGTGGTTTCGCTGGTCATGAAGGCTCTTGATAAAGGTGATGGAGTGAAATATAGCTTGCGACGGCTTCGGGCACCAGAACCGACAGCGAGTTGCTGCGGTCTACGGGCTGGCCCACATGGGCGCGCACTGCGGTGGCGCTGATGTTTTGGAGTGGCATTTCAAGGCGCCGGAAAGGCAGGTCCACAGAGGAAAGGTCCGCCTCAAGCGCATGCTCGCGCAAGGCATCGGCACCGATCTCTGCGGCCCGGTTCGCCACGGCAAGGGTAGCCAGCTCCAGCACTTCGGACCACCGGACCCAGCGTTTGAAAGCCAGCAACTGGTCAGCGCCCAGCACCAGAAACAGTTCAGCTCCGGGATATTCAACCGACAGTTCGCGAAGGGTATCGGCGGTGTAGCTCGGGCCGTCGCGCTGGATTTCTCGGCGGTCAATGCGGGTGCGGGGCAAATCGCCGAAGGCCAGCCCACACATCGCCAGGCGGTGCTCGGCCGACGTCAACGGGCGCGACTTGTGCCAGGCCTGACCGGTCGGGAGGATGTGCAACACGTCGAGATCCAGCTGGCTCAATGCCGTTTCCGCCAGCGTGCGGTGCGCCCGGTGCGGCGGGTCAAACGCGCCGCCGAACATGCCCACGCGCAGGGATGCAGCAGAAGATCGATCCGATTTCGCCTCGGTGCTGGAATCGCCCGTCAAATCCAGTCCTTGCGCACCAGGAAGTCGGTGTTCAGGCGCGCCTCTGGCGAGCCTTTGGCGTCCTGGCGCTGGTAGGACCAGCTCACCAGCGGCGGCATGGACAGCAGGATCGACTCGCTGCGACCGCCCGACTGCAGGCCGAAGTGCGTGCCGCGGTCCCAGACCAGGTTGAATTCCACGTACCGGCCGCGGCGGTAGAGCTGGAAGTCGCGCTCGCGATCGCCGTAAGGCGTGCCCTGGCGGCGCGCCACGATGGGCAGGTAAGCGTCCAGAAACGCGTCGCCCACCGAGCGCAGCATGGCGAAGCTGCCATCAAAGCCGAATTCGGAAAAATCGTCAAAGAACACACCGCCTACACCGCGCTGTTCGTCGCGGTGCTTGAGGTAGAAATACTCGTCACACCACCGCTTGAACCGGGGGTACTTGTCGACACCGAAGGGGTCGAGAGCGGTTTTGCAGGTGGTGTGGAAATGCACCGCATCTTCTTCAAAACCGTAATATGGCGTGAGGTCCATGCCGCCGCCAAACCAGCACACGGGCTGCCCGCCTTCGGGCTTGGCCGCGATCATGCGCACGTTCATGTGCACCGTGGGCACATAGGGATTGCGCGGGTGGAACACCAGCGAAACGCCCATGGCCTCGAACGGTGCCCCCGAGAGCTCGGGCCGGTGCTGCGTGGCCGAGGGCGGCAGACGCGGCCCGGTCACGTGCGAGAAACCGCAGCCGGCGCGTTCGAACACGGCGCCCCCTTCCAGGATCTGGGTGATGCCCTGTCCCTGCAGGGTTTCGCCGGCGGGCTTCTTCCAGTGATCGACCACAAAGCGGCCGCCATCGACCACGGCCACGGTCGAGGTGATGCGGTCTTGCAGACCCGTCAGGTAGTCGCGCACGCGCTGCGTCTGTTGGCTCATGTTGTTCTTTTGAAGTCTGAAGATCCGCAGGCCTCAGACGGCCCGGAAGCCGATGTCGCGGCGGCACTGCATGCCGTCGAACCGGATGCCGTCCAACAACCCATAGGCCTTTTTCTGTGCGGCGGCCACGGTGTCGGCCAGCGCTGTGACACACAGCACCCGACCACCCGCAACTTCGACCGAGCCCCCCGAGCCGCTGGTGGTGCCCGCGTGGAACACCATGGCATCGCCCGCATCCGTCGGCAACCCGGTGATGGCATCACCCTTGCGCGGGTTGAGCGGATAGCCCGCCGCGGCCAACACCACACCCAGCGCCACGCGCGGGTCCCAGTCCAGCGTCACTTTGTCCAGCTCGGCGCGGGTGGCCGACAGCAGCACCTGCGCCAGATTGCTCTTGAGCCGCATCATGATCGGCTGGGTTTCCGGGTCGCCCATGCGGCAGTTGAATTCCAGCGTCTTCACGCGCCCGTCGGGCGTGATCATCAACCCGGCGTAGAGGAAGCCCGTGTAGGGAATGCCGTCAGCCGCCATGCCGCGCAGCGTCGGCAGGATCACCTCGTCCATCGCGCGCTGGTGCACCGCGGGCGTGACCACCGGCGCGGGCGAATACGCGCCCATGCCACCGGTGTTCGGGCCCTGGTCGGCGTCGAGCAGCCGCTTGTGGTCCTGGCTGGTTGCGAGCGGGAGCGCGTTCACGCCGTCGCACAGCACGATGAAACTGGCCTCTTCGCCTTCCAGAAACTCCTCGATCACAACGCGGGCACCGCCCTCGTTGTGCGCCACGCCCAGGGTGTTGTCCACCAGCATGAAGTCGATCGCTTCGTGCGCCTCGGCCAGGCTCATGGCCACGACAACGCCCTTGCCCGCCGCCAACCCGTCGGCTTTCACCACGATGGGCGCGCCCTTGGCGTCCACGTAGGCGTGCGCCAGAACCGGGTCGGTGAAGGTCTGGTACTCGGCCGTGGGAATCCCATGGCGCTGCATGAAGGCCTTGCTGAACGCCTTCGAGCTTTCCAGCTGCGCTGCCTTCTGCGTTGGGCCGAAGATGGCCAGGTCATGGGCGCGGAACTCGTCAACCACACCCGCCGCCAGCGGCGCCTCGGGGCCGACCACCGTCAGACCGATGCCGTTGGCCTGCACCCATTCGCGCAGGGCCACCTTGTCGGTGATGGGCAGGTTGGTCAACTGCGCATCACGCGCTGTGCCGGCGTTGCCGGGCGCCACGAACACCTGCTCCACACCCTCGGACTGCTTGAGCTTCCACGCCAGCGCGTGTTCGCGGCCTCCGCCGCCAATCACCAGGACTTTCATTCGTTGATCTCAGCGTTGTGAAAGACTTCCTGCACATCGTCCAGGTCTTCCAGGATATCGAGCAGCTTTTGCATGCGCGCAGCGTCTTCCCCCTTGAGGGGAATGCTGTTCTCGGCACGCATCGTCACTTCGGCCACTTCGGGCTTCAGTCCAGCCGCTTCCAGCGCGTTCTTCACCGCCTCGAAGTCCGTGTAAGCGGTCAACACCTCGATGGCACCGTCGTCGTCGGTGATCACGTCTTCGGCACCGGCTTCCAGCGCCACCTCCATGACCTTGTCTTCCGAGGTGCCGGGCGCGAAGATGATCTGGCCACAGTGTTTGAACTGGAACGCCACCGAGCCGTCGGTCCCCAGGTTGCCGCCGTACTTGCTGAACGCGTGGCGCACCTCGGCCACGGTGCGCACCTTGTTGTCGGTCATGGTGTCCACGATGATGGCCGCGCCGCCGATGCCGTAACCCTCGTAGCGGATCTCTTCCAGCGCCTGGCCTTCGAGTGCGCCCGAAGCCTTGTCCACGTTGTACTTGATGCGGTCCGCGGGCATGTTCGCGGCTTTGGCCTTGTCGATCGCCAGGCGCAAACGTGGGTTCATCGCCGGATCGCCACCGCCCGTGCGCGCGGCCACGGTGATCTCACGGATGACGCGTGTCCAGATCTTGCCCCGCTTTTCGTCTTGACGGCCTTTGCGGTGTTGAATATTGGCCCATTTGCTGTGTCCAGCCACGAGTGAGTCCTTCTGTCTGACCAGGATTTGGTCTAATAACCAGCGATTTTACTTTTACCCACTTCTCCCATTCCCCTGCCCACAGGAAGGACGCCGCCATGGCCGAACCGATGCTGATTGCCCAGAACGCGAACACCACCTGCCAGCTGTTGCCCGGGCTGGCCAACCGCCACGGCCTGATCACCGGCGCCACGGGAACCGGCAAGACCGTGAGCTTGCAAACACTGGCGGAACAGTTCTCCAACATCGGCGTGCCGGTCTTCATGGCCGACGTCAAGGGAGACCTCACCGGCATCAGCCAGATGGGTAGCTTT
>Ga0209467_1003092_pt1 | contig 11196 bp, 9 predicted proteins | sample Higcelwee11metaG_FD_187175 | JGI IMG/M metagenome (GOLD analysis project Ga0209467, IMG submission 187175) | Freshwater pond sediment microbial communities from the University of Edinburgh, under environmental carbon perturbations - High... | ecosystem: Environmental > Aquatic > Freshwater > Pond...
CTGAACGCGTGCGGATATTACCTGATCGATACCGGAGATGAGAATGCCCGATCCATTTGATGCCCTTGCGGAAACCGATTTTTCACGAGCGCGCCTGCGCGAGGCCTTGGCCCACATCGGCTCGTTCCTGTCTCCAGGCAAGCGCCAGTTGCTCGCCCTTGACGAGGTACGGTCGATCCTGAAAATAAAGGGCGAAGCATACCGCGGCGTCATTCCAGTGCCGGTCGACATGATCATAGGCTCCGAGGGGCGCTATCGCGACTTTGCCCGCAGTTTCATGCCACGCCATGACTACCTCCGCGACCGATGGGTTCGGGTCGACTCGGCGCACTACCATGACGTCATCCTGCCACCAATACAGCTGTACGAACTCGGCGGCGCGTATTTTGTCCGTGACGGCAATCACCGCGTTTCGGTGGCGCGGATGCAGGGCGCCATCGAGATAGATGCCGAAGTCGTGTCACTGGGTTCGGCGGTCAGGATAGAAAAGGGCATGAGCATGGACGAGCTCAAACGCGCGATCATCGATTATGAGAAGAAGGAGTTCTATGCCCAGACCCTGTTTGGCCAGATAACCGACGACACCGACCTGGACTTTACCAGCCCCGGTGCCTACGACCAGATCGTCGAGCATATCCTGGTTCACAAGTATTTCATCAATCAGGAATCGAAGCAGGAGCTGGACTTTGTCGTCGCTCTCGACTCCTGGTACAGGACCGTCTATGCGCCTATCGCCGGAGCCATCCGGGCGGAGCGGCTGGTAACCAGATTTCCCGGCAGGACCGTGGGCGATCTGTACCTGTACATAGTCAAGCACTGGGACGCGCTCAAGAAGCGCTACGGCATACACTACCCGGCACTCGACGCGGCCAGGGACTTTGGATCGCGGTATGGCACCGGCTTCTGGAAGAACCTGCGCACACTCGTCGCGAAGCTACTGGGGCGTTAGCGGAAAGTGGATCGTCCACGCCGTCCGCCCCGGTCTTGATTCCAGAGCCAAGGTTCCGTCGAGCTGGGCGACCAGGGTCTTGATCAGCGACGTACCAAAGCCATCACCGGCGCGGGCACTGGCGTCGATGCCTATACCTGAATCGACCACCATCAGTATGCCCACGGACGTGGCGCGTTGCAACGAGACGCGCACGGTACCGCTCTGCCCGGACGGAAAGGCGTACTTGAGCGCGTTCATGACAAGCTCGCTCGTGATGAGCCCCAACGGGATGGCACTTGAGACATCGACCAGCATGGCCACTGTCTCAAGCTCGAGCCGTACCTGCGAGTCGGGCCGACCAAAGCTGGCGCAAATCTCATGGGCAAGGTCACCCAGATATGAATCGAGCTCCACCGTACTCATGTCGGCCCGCAGGTACAGCCGCTCGTGCAACGACGAAATGGAATTGATGCGCGCCATCAACGCGTCGAGCGCCTCGCGGACAGACGGGTCCTGTACCATGCCGGCCTGAAGATCGATCAGGCTCGATACCAGCTGCAGGTTGTTCTTTATGCGATGGTTCATCTCGCGCATCATCGAATCCTGCACCGCCAGCGACTTCTGCAGGTCGGCATACATCCGGGCATTCCTGATCGCCACGGCGGCATTGTCTGCGAATGCCTGGACGATTCGTATGCTCTCGTCGGTGAATGGATCGACGACATCGCGGTCGAGTGCCAGCATGCCGATGACGACACCGGCAGCGACCATGGGCGCTCCGAGCCACGACCTGATGTCGCCGGAGTTGAACTCCTCCTTGCGGGACAGGAAGTGCGGGTATTGAACGCGAACATCGGCAAAAGCCACCGGAGAGCAGCGCCTGACCACCTCATAGTTTGGAAACATCGGATCCATCTTGAAGCGCAGGCCCATCACCACCGAAGGATCCAGGTTGCCCTTGAAGGCGACGATGCGGGACGCATCGCCGTCCATCACCTGCAACGTCGCCGTGGTAAACGGTACCGCCGACGAGAGACGTTCGAACAGGCTCGCATAGAGCTGATCCGGCTCCGTAAGCAAGCTGTTCAGATCCGAAGCAGCCGCGATAACGGCAGACAGATTGTGATGAGACGCCGGCTTGTCATCGCATGATGCATCAGGTTGCATATGGTTCACAGCATACCGCCCGTCCTCCGCACTTACAAGAACTCCCTCATGCCATTCGCCCGCGCTCCGAAATATCCCTCACGATGAACAGCATCTGTTGTGGCTGGCCATGCGAGTCAAGGACGAACGTGCCATTGATCTCTGCGTTGAAGGTACTACCGTCCTTGCGAAGTCCCGCATATATTTCCGAACCGAGCAACTCGCCACCGAGCATCTTCATCATGTTGCCTATCACGCGAGTTCGGTCCTGCGGCGCTACAAAATCAGTTACAGGCCGACCGATGTACTGGTCTTTAGGATCATATCCGAACATCGGCAAAGCCTTTTCAGACGACATCAGTATGCACCCCTGCATATCGGTGACTGTGATATTGTCGGGAGAGGCCTCGATGATGCCACGATAGAGTGCTTCGCTTGAACGCAGGCGAGCCTCAAGTTGTTTATTTTCGGTAATATCCTCGCCGGAACTCAAAATTCCGGTTATGGCACCGGATCCGTCCCTGAGCACGGTATTGTGCCACAGGATCAGCCGCTGGCTTCCATCACGGCAGAGCACGGCGTTCTCATGCGGCACCAGGGTGGTCACCTTGCCGCGCACCAATTCATCGAGGAATGTCTGGACACCCGAGCGGATGTCCCCGGGAAGGCACGTTTCTGCCCAGCTCTGGCCAATCAGCGCTCCTGGCTCGTAACCGAGCAGGCGATGTCCATTGTCGTTGAGCAGGGTAATGGTGCCATATATGTCCGTGGCCATGATGATCTCGGCGGCCACGTTCAGGAGCCGCTCGGCATGCCTCCGGCTTTCGTCGAGTTGCTCCGCGGCCAGCACACTGTCGGTTATGTCGCGGCATATCAAGATAAAGTGCGGCTCGTCCAGTGCGCTGGCCATCGCTGACACCGACACCTCGAACCACCTGAAGCCAGCGGGCACGGCAAGACTATATCGCTTGCCCCTGGATATGCCCCGCAGATGAGCCTCTTCTATCGCCGTCATGATGATCCGGGACACATCCGGCGGCAACAACTCGGTGAGCCTGCGGCCCAGCATTCTTGGCAACGGCTCGAACAGCAGCATCTCATCGGGACAATGCGCGTCTATGTATAGACCATCGAGGCCCACCTCGAAGAACAGGTCAGGCAGGGCATCGAGCATCGCCTCCAGCTTGGTGTTTGTCTTCTGCGTCCTGGACTTGGAATCGAACAGCTTGAAGGCCATCTTGATAGACGCGTCGATCACGGTGCTGCTGGAATTCTTTGGTATATAACCGTACGAGGTGATGCGCTCGGTCTTCTCGACTATCTCAGGCTCCGTGTGACTGGAGAGGAACACGACGGGTATGTCCCGCACGCAAAGCATACGGCTCGCGGCCTCGGTACCATCGATACCGGTGCCCAGGTCAATGTCCATCAGCACAAGCTCGATGCTGGAATCCGCCTGGAACATCTCCAGAGCCTTCTCACCCGAGTGTGCAATGTCGACCTGATAGCCGAATCGTGAGAGCAGACTCTGCTGGCCCATGGCGATGATCGCTTCGTCCTCGACCAGAAGAACCTTTTTAGCTGGCATATCGTCGATTCTCGCGCACGGCGGCCACGGTCGTCAACGGCACGGGCGGATTGCTGCCAGAAAAAAAGGGGCTGCCCGTTCTGGACAGCCCCCGCAGCACAGCATGCCTAGATGCCCATCGCCTCGAAACGCTGGGCAGAAGCAGCGTGGCGGTCGCGCAGGGTACCGAGCGTGAACTCCAGCTCCTTGCTCTTGGTCAGGAACAGGATATCGCTATACAGCCGGAATCCAGCCCTTGCCCTCGCCGCACTATCGCGGAGCAGCTTCCCGGCCGAATCCGATGACAACGGCGACAGATCGCGGGCATAGGCGTAGTCGCGCTTTCTCTGGACCCTGGGCAACTCCTGGCGCAGGTGTATCCTGATATTGCGGCCAGAAAGCAGAGCCTGTAGCTGATCGCGATCATCCTTCTCGGCAGCCAGCTCGCGCTGGACCGCGGCAAGGGCCTCGCCAGCCACGGCGCGTGCGCCCAAGGCCGACTCCAGGGCCGCAACCTGTCCGCTCTGGTAGTCCAGCGCAATGCGAAGGATGTCGTCGATATGGGTGATGTCGTCCTTCTCATGATGCGTCAGATAGTAGTCGGCTCCAAGCGCCGCCTGGTGGCCCGTCTCGATGCCGGTGATGACGTTCGGGCCCTTGATGATGTCGCCGACGATGAACAGCCACGGCTGTGACGACTGGAAGTACTCATCGACCTTGACGCGCCTGCCAGCCATCTCCAGCGAGCCGGTGAATGGTGCGAACACGTCGAACTCCGGTCCCTGGCCAATAGCCTCGATGACCTGGGCTCCCTTGTACACCTGCACGTCGTTCTTGTCGAACTCCGGGGCAAACATCTTCTGATCGTTGAAGACCCTGACGCAACGGCTCGTCTTGAGTCCGGTGATAGCGCCATTCTCGATGATGATCTCTTCGGGGCCGCGACCTGGTTTGAAAACGATGCCTTCCTCGGTGCCTTCCTCTATCTCCTCATCGTCAGCGGGCATGATGTCGCGGGTCTCCAGGCATGTCACGGTCAGCCTTACCTCGCCGTACTTCTTCTTCTGCATGCGCGCAAGGCTTCGTGCTATGTCCATCGCGACGTTGCCACCGCCGATGACGACAATCTCCTTTTCTACCGGGAAATCGTCGCCCTTGGTGATGCGGGCCAGCAGGTCGACGGCCTGGAAGACCATCGTGTGTTCCGTTCCGGGAACCTTCGTGCTGCGGCCGCCATGGAAACCGGTGGCCATGATGACCACGTCGAAGTCCGCATGGAGCTTGTCCAGCGACACATCCTTGCCCACCGTGGTATTGGCCTTCAGCTCGACGCCGAGCGACAGTATGAAGTCGATGTCCTTGTCTATCGTCTCGTAGGGAAGGCGATACTCGGGCATGCCGTAGCGCATCATGCCGCCGGCCTTCGGATACTTCTCGTACACGGTGACCTTGTAGCCCATCAGCACCAGGTAGTAGGCGGCGGCGAGCCCGGCTGGTCCGGCGCCGACTATCGCCACGCTGTGCGCACCCTGCTTCACGACGCGCTGGGTTAAGAGCGTGTCCATCTGGTCTGCGGGAATCCTGTCCATCGCATAGCGCTTCAGCCAGCGGATGCTTATCGGCTCACCGCGGACACCCAGGCTGCATGCGGTCTCGCACGCGTGGGTGCATATGCGTCCGCAAATGTCAGGCAGCGGGTTGGTCTTGTACATCTGCCTGCCGGATTCGGTGATATCGTCGTTCCAGATGGCTTCGACATACTCGGGGATGTTCATGTGGGCGGGGCAAGTCGCGGTACACAGCCCGCATGACACGCAGCGGCTGGCTTCCTTCTGCGCCTGTTCCTTGCTAAAGCCTTTGACTATCTCGACAAAGGAGTCACCGCGCTCCGACGCCGACAGCATATCCATCGGCTCGCGTTTGAGATCGAGCAGGTTTATCTGATCGTCAGCATGCCAGCCCTGGGGAAATTCCTTGCCGTGCATGCCCTTGCTGTCCGGCAGTATGAAGAAGGTGTTCGTGTCCGGGCTGATGTGCACGTACTCACGCGTCATCGACAGCGAGTTTGTCGTGCATATGTCGACACACAGCCCGCACCAGCAGCAGCGGCCATAATCGATGGTCGGCCGGTACTGGGTCTTGCCTACGCCGGCTTCCTTGCCCTTGACCGGTACCATGCGTATCGCATCGTTGTCGCAAATCTCGGCGCAGGTCCCGCATCCAATGCACTTCTCGAGATCGTTGACATGAAACCCTCGGTACCGCTCGGCCGCGGGCCTGTAGTGCCGCGGTACATCGATGGTGTCCGGCTTTTCCGCTATCTGTTTCAGAGCGGTGAAGGGCCTTAAAATGCTTCCTATCTTATCGATGGCCATCGTCTTCTCCTATCGATCCACTTCGGGCGGGCAGGCATCCAGGGTAAACATGATCTGGGAAGCGTCCTCTATCCGGGCGCCTACGAGCATGTTCTCCAGTATATGCACGCCATGGGTAACGCTGGCGCCTCGGACATGGACTCGATAGGGCCGTACGCCTCCATCGCTCACCATGTAATAGGCGTATTCGCCCTTGCTGCTCTCGGTGCGCACGTACGCATCACCGGCGGGTACACGCCATTTCAGCGGATTCGGCTGTTTGTTCCAGACAGGTCCCTCTGGCATCCTGTCGAGCACCTGGCGGACTATGCCGATCGACTGCTCTATCTCACGGCGGCGGACCATCGTACGGCTGTACGCATCGCTGTCCGTGGCGGTTGGCACCTCGAACTCCAGCTCGCTATAGACTTCGTATGGGTCGTCCCTGCGCACATCGTGGGCGAAGCCGGCGGCTCGCAGATCCGGGCCGGTAGCACCCCAGGCAAGCGCCTTGTCTCTGGGCAGGATACCGATGCCGATCGCGCGCTGCAGCATGATCTTGTTGTTAAAGAACAGGTCATCGTATTCGACCAGTCGATCTTCAATGAAGTTCATGACATCCCTGACTCTGTCCTTGAATCCATCCGGAAGATCGCGCCTGACACCGCCCGGCATGTTATAAATATGGTACACACGGCCGCCGGTTAGTTCCTCGAACAGATCGAGCACGCGATCGCGGTCGGATATGCTCCAGTTCGGCATGGTATAGAGGCCTATCGTGCCCGCGTGGCCGCCAAAGGTAAAGAGATGGCTTGCGATGCGGCTGAGTTCCAGCACCAGTACGCGTATGAACTGGGCGCGACGAGGAACCTCGATGTTCGCTATGGTCTCTATCGCCCTGGCGTAGTTCTCTTCATTTGGATCCGGGTCGGGCACGCAGATGCGGGCCACGATCGCGATGTTCTGGATGAAGAGCCGCTCTTCCATCAGCTTCTCAAAGCCGCGGTGCAGAAAGCCGGCCTCTGTCTTGGCCTTGATGATCGTGTCGCCTTCCACCGTCAGCTTGAGGGCGAAGTTGCCTTCGATGCCTGGATGATTGGGGCCGATGAACATATTGTATTCGCGGTTTTCCGGCGCGAATGCTCCGGGCATGATGTCCCGCCCGTCAGAGGCGGTTACGATGTCACTCATTCGATCCCTCCGCAACCCCGCGTGATCCATGGTAGCCACCGGTTACAAGATCATCCCAGCTTGGCTCATAGTCCTTGAACTCAAAGTGGTCATGGGCAAAGTCACGGGATACAAAATCCTTGCGCATCGGCGGCGGCCCCGCCCAATCGGTCAATATGTACTTTTCAAGATCGGTATTGCCCTGGAAGGTCACGCCGAACATCTCGTGTATGTCACGCTCGAAGAATGAAGCGGGCTGCCACAGGTCGGTGATGGTCTCCATCGACGCGCTATCGCGAGCTATGCGCACATGTGCCGAAACGAGGCAATTGTCCCGATAGCTCCAGAAATGGTAGACCAGCTCGAACTGCCCATCGGCAAGCCAGTCGACGCAGCTGATCGCGGAAAGGTGCTCGAATCCAACACGCGTCCTCAGGGCGGACGCGAAACTGTGCAGGCTCGCCGCATCAACGCGGCCTTCGACGCGCCGCGGCCCCTTGACCGAGAACCCCGCGACATTGGCATCAGCGGCTATCGCGACGACCAGGTCGGCCGCGGAACGCGCGGCTCCGAGCGCGGCCGCCGGGCGATCGGTATCCATTGTCTTGCTCTGCCCGCTCATCGCTGCGCCTCCGCGATTCCAAAATACCTGCCATCGGATTTGATATCGTGATGCGTCTCGATCTCTCCAAAGGCATGCAACTGGTTCTTGTGGTAGAAATCATAATTCTTGTAATAATCTTCCCATGAGTTGGCTTCGCCTCTGTCGATACGGTCGATCAGGGCGTTGAATCCGGTCACGATGGCTTCGGGCCGTGGCATGCATCCGGCCAGGAACAATTCAACCGGCAGGTACTGATCCAGGCTCTTTATTGTCGAGTAGCTGTTCCAGTACATGCCGCCATTGATGGTGCAGCTGCCAAAGCCCACCACATACTTCGGCGCGACCATCTGTTCGTATATCAGTATCACGCGCTTCAACGTCTTGACGCTCAGGTAGCCGGTGATCAAGAGAATGTCCGCCTGCCTCGGCGTCACCATCGGCATGATGCCGAAGCGCTCCATGTCGAAGCGGCTCGTCATCGTTGGCGGAAGTTCGACCGCGCCGCATCCGGTGCAGTAGTGCAGCATCCAGAGGCTTCGTTTCTTGAGATTCGCGATGACCTTGTTCCAGGCTCCGCGTTGGGTCAGCTCAGTATCAGCCATATTCTAAGGCCTCCCTTATATGCCGCGAATCATGATGCCAATGACACCCAGAGCCGCCATCGGCAGAGGGAGCTTCCAGTAGAAACGCAGCGCCGAGTCGGTTCTGAACCGACCGTAAACCGCGTTGACGCTCATGACCAGCGTAAACAGCACAAACAGCTTGATCACGTATTCAAACCAGTTCAGAGCGCCACCCAGGAACAAGTTCATGTAGATGGTCAGCTCGACAACCAGATTGATCAGGTGCTGGATGAACATCATGCCCAGATACTTGCCACCCATCTCGGTCATCGGGCCGGTGGCTATTTCATGCGGGGCGACTATCACCTCGAAAGGCTTCTCATTCATCATGCCCTGCAGCGCGAACAGCGCCGCGATGCCCAGCAGCGGATCGGTCACGATTGCCCAGGTAGCCATGCCTCCGGCCTGCTGGGCCAGCATCAAGTCATACATGCTGGTGGTGCCGTTCTTCATCGCCATGCCGATGAATGTCAGCACGAAGGTAACCTCATAGCCGGCCAGCATCTCCAGCGCGCGCGCTATGCCGATGCTGCCGTTCGGGTTGGCCGTCTGCCCGACACCGAGCGCCATGCCCAGCGGTGCCACAAGCATCACGTACATGATGACGATATAATCACCAAACTGGCTAAAGTAGTGGAAGCCAGGCACCGGCACGAAGTACATGGTCAGGAGCGTGCCGCCGACCAGCATCATCATCGCCACATCGTGCATGTAGCCATGGCTGACATTGGTCTTCTTGGACATCAACTTGATGACGTCATAGAACGGCTGGATCCAGCTGGGGCCAACGCGGCGCTGTATCCTGGCGGTGAACTTGCGGCCGTAGCCGCCAAGCAACACGCCCAGGAAGAAGCTGACGAAAGGATAGGCGATAATCCAGACGATGAGGCCAAGTCCGGAGTTCATAGGACCCCCTTCAGAATCACGAGTACGACGATGATCGCCGCTACGTAGTACGCCGCGTAGGTGTTGATCTGCCCCGTGAAGAATCGGCGGATATAATCGCCGGTGATGCTCACCAGCCGGCCCAGGTTGCGCTCGGTCGTCTTGACGGGCGCGGCCTGGTACAGCGGATCAAAGATGTGTTCAAAGGCACTGTAGAAGTGGTAATTGAAGTTGTACGGTACGTCCTTGGACAGGAAATGGCCGGCTGCGTAATTGTCATACTGCGACACGATGCGGCGCTTGCCGCCGATCAGGAAGATGACCGCGGCGACAACAATGCATGATATGAAGACGGCCGATACGACGGCCATGTTCAGGTCGCCCGCGGAACTCTGCACTCCGGTCAGCGTGTACGCTATCGGCGAGATGCCCATGATCGTCTGAATCCTGGCTACCCACTGCAGGATAAGGCCCGGGAAGATGCCGGTGACCAGAACCACCGCCATCAGTATCAGGATGGGCACCTGCATCCAGAAGCCCACTTCCTTGACGTTGTCGTACCGTTCGGGCAACTGGCCCAGGAACATGTTGTGTATCAGCTTGTACACCGACATGATCGTGCCTACCGTCGCGATGAACGCCGCCAATGCTATGAAAGGATAACCTCCCAGTATCAGCGAGCGGTATATGAACCACTTGGAGACGAAGCCGTTCATCGGCGGAATGCCGGCCAGGCCGATGATGCCGAACAGCATGCCCAGGAACGCGACAGGCTGTTTGACTATGAGTCCGCCCAGCTTGTTCAGGTTGGTCGTGCCAGTGCGATACTCGACGGCGGCAATGCTGAACACGATCAGCGACACGTACGTCAGGTGGTTGAAGATGTGGAACAGGCCGCCGGCCGTGCCGAGGGTAGAGGCCGTCGCCAGTCCCAGCAGCATGTAGCCGCCCTGCCCTATCGAGTGCCAGGTGACGAGGCGCTTGGCATCATGCTGGAACAGTGCCGTGTATGTTGGCAGCACCGCGGTCAGGGCCGCGAGCACCAGCAGAATCGAACGAAGGTTCAGGTGGCTGGAGAAGCCGACCGAGTCGATGACCTTGATGCCAAAGATCACAAAGACAAACAGTACAACACCGTACACGCCGATGCGTGTCGAAATGCTTGACAGGTAGGCCGTGATCGATGTCTCGGTCGAAGCGTACGAATCGGGAAGCCAGCCGTGCACCGGGTAGACCGCCGATTCTATGAGCATCGGCACCAGTATCAGAACCAGAGCCACGATGGTAGCGCCCAGGCTGTAGCCTTTGATCGCCGCAGAGATCGCACCGAAGTCGAAGCTTCCCGTCGATTGCCTGAGCATGATGACGCCGCCCAGCAGTACCATGCCAGCGACAATAGCGTAGACCAGGTACCCAAGCGCAGCGGTTCTGGCCTCTTGACGGCCTTGCTGCATCACGAAGTACGTGGCCCAGCTCATGATCTCCCACATGATGAAGAACGACAGCAGGTCACGTGCCAGCACCACGCCAAACATGCCAAAGACCTTGGCAAAGAGCCATGCGTAGTACATAGGATACGACCCGCTTTCGCGGAGCGCGCCAATGGAGAAGAAGACGGTCAGCAGCGATATTCCGGCGACCATCAGCACAAAGTACCACGACAGGTCGGTCAGCCCAAAGGTCAGCGGGGAGCCGAACAGGGTCGGCCCCTGCAGCAGGCTCCCGGTCTCCGGACCGGCCAGCGCCGCCGCGGCAGCAATGGCCAGAAAGCCGATCAACGCGATGGTCTTCAGTATCGCCTGTTGGCGGCGCGCGGTTCCCAGAAGGAGCGCACTGAGACCGAACCCGATCAGCGGAAGAAATAACAATGCTTGCGTATACATCATACCTTCCTATCAGTGCAGGGTAGAGAGCCC
>Ga0209467_1003094_pt1 | contig 11194 bp, 3 predicted proteins | sample Higcelwee11metaG_FD_187175 | JGI IMG/M metagenome (GOLD analysis project Ga0209467, IMG submission 187175) | Freshwater pond sediment microbial communities from the University of Edinburgh, under environmental carbon perturbations - High... | ecosystem: Environmental > Aquatic > Freshwater > Pond...
TGTAATAGGGCTCCGCGTTTCCGGCTATTTCGCTTATGAATTTCACCGCCTCCACCGGGTAGGAGCCCATGGCCGTCTCCTCGGAGAGCATCACGCAGTCCGCGCCGTCCAGCATGGCGTTGGCCACGTCGGCGGCCTCGGCCCGTGTGGGCAGGGGGTTGTTCACCATGGAGAGCAGCATCTGCGTGGCCACGATGACGGCCTTCTGCGCGTGGCGGCAGGCGCGGATGATGCGCTTCTGGATCACCGGCACGGCGGAGAGCGGGCACTCCAGGCCCAAGTCGCCCCGGGCCACCATCACCGCGTCGGTGAGGCTCAAAATGGACTCCAGGTTGTCCACGGCGTTCTGCCGCTCAATCTTCGCCACCACGGGGATGAAGCGGCCGTGCCTTTCTATCTCCGCGCGGATGTCGCGGATGTCGTCGAGTGTTTGGACGAAGGACAGGGCCACGGCGTCGAGCCCGATGTCCATGCCCTCGTGCAGGTCGCGGCGGTCCTTGGCGGTAAGGGCCGGCAGCGGGTGGAACTTGCCGGGAAAGGCGATGCCTTTTTTCGAGGTCAGCACGCCGCTGTTTTTCGACTGCATGACGAAGAGGCGGTCGGCCTTTTTGACCTCGGTGACGGTGAACTGGAGCATGCCGTCGGAAAGGGAGACCGGCATGCCCACGGCCAGGCCCAGCAGCAGCTCGGGCATGTCCAGGCTGACGAAGGGCAGATCGCCCGCGCCGCCGATCTCGTCGGGCAGGCCCAGGGCCAGGCGCTGGTCTTTGCGCACCTGCAGGGGCGAGCCAGCAATGTCGCCTATGCGCACCTTTGGCCCGCACAAATCGCCCATGACGGTGAGCGGCTGGTCGAGGTCGGCCTCGAGCCGGCGGATGAGCTGGACCGTGGGCAAAAACGTGGCGGCGTCGGAGTGGGAGAAGTTCAGGCGGAAGATGCGGACACCATATTCCACCATGGCCTTCATCGTATCGTAATTGTTGGAGGCCGGTCCCAGTGTGGCGACTATTTTCGTGTGCATCGGCTCTTCCTCGCATGGGGGTTGGGTTTTTACGCGTAGCCAAGGTGTAAGCCGGAATCCGGCCGGGCTCAAGTGAAATGAGGCCGCCGGGACCGCATTGGCGTTGCTGCCTACTGCGCCGCGCCGCGCAGGCCCACCCGCGCCAGGGCTTCGGTCAGCTCCTGTTCCTGCACGGGCTTGCTGATGTAGTCGTCCATGCCGGCGGCCAGGAATTTTTCCCTGTCCCCGGTGAGGGAATAGGCCGTCAGGGCGATGATCCACACCTGGGCGCGGCCCTTGGGCTCGTCCAGCCGGCGGATAAGCTTGGTGGCTTCCACACCGTTGAGCTCCGGCATCTGGATGTCCATGAGCACGCAGTCGAAGTTCCTGGCGCGCACGGCCTCGAAGGCCTCCTGCCCGTTGTTGGCGCAGGTCACCGTGTGCCCCATGCGCTTGAGCAGCGTGGCGATGGCGAGCTGGCCGATGAGTTCATCCTCCACGACGAGGATGTCCAGCGGCTTGTCGGGGTTGGTGAACGTATGGGGGGCTTCCACCTCCACGCGGACCCGCTGCGGCGAGAGCCCCAGGGGCAGGTGCAGGAAAATGGTGGTGCCAAGTCCCAGGGAGCTGTCCACCACGATGTCGCCTTCCATGAGCTGGACCAGCCGCTTGACGATGGCCAGGCCCAGGCCAGCCCCTTCGTACTGGCGGGTGTAGGAGGCGTCGGTCTGGGTGAAGCGCTGGAACACATGGTCGATCTTGTCGTCGGGGATGCCGATGCCCGTGTCTTGCACGCTGATGTAACAGTGCGCCCGCAGGGGGTCTTGCGCAAAGAGCCTGGCCCAGCCCGTCACGCGCACAAAACCGACAGGCGTGAACTTGATGGCGTTGCCCACCAGATTGAACAGGATCTGGCGGATTCTGGCCTCGTCGCCCAGCAGCAGATCGGTGAGGCCGGGCTCGGCCACGCAGGTCAGCTCCAGGTTTTTGGCCATGCTGACCATGTTGAACACGTTGGAAACGGCCTCGAAGGTTTCGGCCAGACGGAAGGGGGCGCTAGAAAGGTTGATGCGCCCAGCCTCCATGCGTGAGAAGTCCAGAATGTCGTTCAAGAGGAACAGCAGCCTGCGCGCGGCCTCAAAGGCCATTTGCGAGTAGGTGGACTGTTCTTCGGGCGAGGCCCCGCTGCGCAGCAGTTGGAGCATGCCCAGCACTCCGTTGAGCGGCGTGCGTATCTCGTGGCTCATGTTGGCCAAAAACTCGCTCTTGGCCCTGTTGGCGGTCTCGGCGGCTTCCTTGGCGGCCAGGACGGCCAGCTCCGCGTGCTTGCGGCCGGTTATGTCCTCGGTGAAGCAGATGATGCCGCCCACCTGGCCCGCGTCTGTGTGCCAGGGGCGTATTTCCCAGCAAATCCACTGGGTGCGGCCGTCCTGGCGGGTAAAGGAGTCCTCGTCGGAGCGTTCCACCGCGCCGGCCAGGCAGCGGCGGTGGATCTCGCGCCAGTTCTCCGGCACTTCCGGGAAAATGTCGTAGTGGCTGCGGCCTATGAGCTCCCGGTCGCCCAGGCCGTAGTCGTCGGACCAGCGGCGGCTTACGGCGAGGTAGCGCATTTCGGTGTCGAACATGGCGATGGAGGCCGGGGCATACCGCACGAACAGGCGCAACTGCTCTTCGCGTTCGGCAAGGGTCATTTCGTAGCCCTTGCGGTCGGTTATGTCGCGATTGCTGATGCGTCTGCCAAGGGATGTTCCGTCCGTGGCGAAGATGTTGATGCAGTGGTGGCTGATCCAGACCACGCGGCCGTCTTTGCGGATGATGCGGAAGTCCACGTTGGCGGGGCTGCCCTCGTGCATGCTGTGCGCCAGCAGGTGCTCGGCGTAGATGTCTTTGTCCTCCGGATGCACGATCTTGGTCACGAGCTGCGTGTCCATGAGGAACTCGCGGGCGGTGTAGCCGGTAAGCCGCTCGCACGAGGGCGAGACCCAGATGAGCCGGCCGGACTTGTCGCGCCAGTATTCCCAGTCGAAGGTGTAGTCGGCCACGGTGCGGAACTTCAGCTCGTTCACGCGCAGGGCGTCCTCCACCCTTCTGCGGTCGGTTATGTCGAGCACGATGCCCAGATAACGCGCGGCCTTGCCTGTCTCATCGAACTCCGGCTGCCCGCGGGAGTAAAGCCAGCGCAGGCTGCCGTCGCGGGTGTTCACGCGGAACTCCACGGCGATGGAAGCCCCGGCCTTGGTGGCCTTGTGCATGGTGGCCACAACCTTTTCCCGGCCTTCGGGGTGCACGGCGTCGAGCCAGGTTTCAAAGGAGGCCGGGTGCTTTTCCGGGTCGCGGTCGTAGAGCCGGTAGACCTCTGCCGACCAGACGTTCCTGTTCGTCTTGAGGTCCCACTCCCAGAAGCCGGCATTGGCCGCATCAAGGGCCAGGCGGAGCCGCTGGCTTGCGGCCTGCAGCTGCGCCTCGGCGTGCTTGCGTTCGTGGATGTCCAGGCAGTGGCCGATGTAGCCCAGGAAGTTGCCGTCGCTGCCGTGGCGGGGCGTGCCCTGGTCGATGATCCAACGGTACTCGCCGCTGGAGTGCCGCAGGCGGTACTCCATGCTGAAGGCTTCCTGCCTGTCGAAGGCGCTGACATAGACTTCCAGGCAGCGGGCGAAGTCCTCCGGGTGCACGCCTTCGGTCCAGCCGTTGCCCAGCTCCTGCTCCAGCTTGCGCCCGGTGAAGGCCAGCCAAGGCTCGTTGAAGTAGTTGCACAGCTTGTCCAGGCCGGAGGTCCAGATGAGCGCCTGGCCGGTGTTGGCCAGGGTGCGGTAGTGGCGTTCGCTCTCGCGCAGCCTGGCCTCAAGCTCCATGCGGCCGGTGATGTCCACGCCCATGCCGCCCACGAACCGCTTGCCCGCCGCGTCGTTCACCAGGAACTTGAAGTTGCGCCAAAAGCTCATTTGGCCGCCGGGCAGGGGGGTGCGTTCCACCACCTCTATCGTTTCGCCCGTGTCCAGAACGCTCTTGTCGTTGGCCTGCATCTCCTCGGCCACCTGGCGCGGCCAGATTTCAAGATCCGTTCTGCCCAGCCAGCCTTCCCGCGCAATGGCGAAGGTGTGTTGCAGGGAGCGGCTGCTGAAGACATAGCGCCCCTCTTCGTCCTTCATCCAGCCAATGGTGGGCGAATTGTCCATGAAGGTGCGGAAGCGCTCCTCGCTTTTGCGCAGGTTTTCATCCGCGAGGTGGCGCTCGGTAATTTCGGAAGCCAGTATGATGACCTGGCGCACCACGTCACCGGCGTCGCGCAGGGGAATGTAATCGGCGTCCCACCAGGTTTTGCGGCCCCCCAGGGAGACGCAGAAGTCGCGCAGTGCGGCTGGTTCGCCCGTGGCGTAGATGGTGTCGAGCAGCGCCGTTACGTTATCGGCGGCGTCGGGGAAAAGTTCGCGCATGGTGCGGCCCACCACGGGGGCGCTCCGGTCGGCCGGGGCGGCCTCGCACACGGGGTTGGCCAGCACAAAGCGGTGCTCGGGTCCTTCCACCACGCCAATGAGAATGGGCGCGTTGCGGATGAGGTTTTCAAGGAACAGCTTCTGGCGCTCCACTTCCATCAGGTATTTGGTGCGCTCCTCCTCCAGGCGTTTGCTTTCCGTGATGTCCAGGGCGTAGGCCACGCGCGAAACGGCCTGGTTGAGCTGGTTCTTCAGCACGGTAAGCTCAAGCAGCACGGGGAAGGTGCTGCCGTCCTTGCGCTGGTGAACGGATTCGAACACGCCGTGGCCGTCCGCCTCCAGGCTCTTGAGCTTCTCCATCAGGCCCGCACGTTCTTCCGGGGGGAAGAGCGCTGCCACCGGCGAGCCTATGAGTTCGGCCTGCGTGTAGCCGCGCTGCCGCGCGAAGGAGGGGTTGACGGACATGAGGGTGTTGTCCGCCACGCGGGAAATGACCATGCCGAATTCGGCGTGCTCGAACACGTATTGCCAGCGGGCCGACTCGCTCTGGGCGCGTTTGGATTCCGTAATGTCCAGACAATACGCCATGCGCGAGACCGGCTGGCCGTTTTGGTCGCGCAGGACCGTGACCTCCACCAGCACGGGGAATGTCGTGCCGTCCTTGCGTTGGTGCAGGCTCTCGAACACGCCGTGCCCTTCGGCATCCAATTTCTTGATGTTTTCCCGGGCTGCCTCGCGCACTTCCTCGGCATAGCTCAGGATGAGCGGCGTGCCCACAAGCTCTTCCGGGGTGTAGCCGCGGTCCCGCGCAAAGGAAGGGTTCACGGCCAGAAAGGTGTTGTCCGCGGTGCGGGTGATTGCCAGGCCGAAGTCGGCCCGCTCGAACATCTGCTGCCAGCGCGTGGCCTGGGCCTGGGCGTGCTTCAGCTCGGTTATGTCCAGAAAGGCGCCCACCGCGCCGGCTGCTTGGCCCTGGGTGTCGTGCAGGGGGGCGGCGCTGCCGAGGAGGCTCCGGGTCTCGCCATCGTCGAACACCAGATCGATTTCCTGCCCCACCATGGGCTTGCCCCGGGCGGCCCGCTGCATGGGCATTTCTTCTGGGGAGAGCTCGCGGCCGTTCTGAATGACCTTGTATGGCACGGACGCAACGTCCGCGCTTGCATTGGCGTTGGCGTTCATGCGCAGCAGCCGGTAGCTGGCCTGATTGCCGATGATTTTCTTGGCTGTCGCGTCGTGGGTGATCCAGACTGCGGCGGGCGTCTGCTCCATGATGGCTTCCAGCTCCGCCGCCCGCAGCTCCGACTCCTTCCGGGCCTGGTCAAGCTCGCGGGTGCGCGCGCCAACAAGGGCCTCCAGCTCTTCGTTGCTGCGGCGCAGCACTTCCTCCGCGGCCTTGAGTTTGGTGATGTCCGTGTAGGTCATGACGAGGCCTTTCACCTCGCCATGGTTGCTGTAGTAGGGCAGCACGCGTTTTATGTAGCTGTGGCCGTCGTCGTCCGGCACCTCGCGCTCCAGCTTCTGGTGTTCGCGCAGCACCTGCCGCGCGTCGGTCAGAAGCGCCTTGTCATGCACCCGCGGCTTCACCTCGGCGATGGGCCGGCCCTGGTCGGCAACGGCCAGGTGGAAAATCTCGGTGGCGGTGGGGGTGGAGCGCATAATGCGCAGGGACTTGTCGAGGAACACCGTGGGCACGTTGACGCTGCGCAGCAGGTTTTCCACTAGGCCGTGGGCCTGCGCCAGCTCCTCGACCTTGACCGAGAGCTCCTCATTGAGCGACTGCAACTCCTCGCGTGAGGCGTCCATCTCCTCGTTTGAGGAGTGCAGCTCCTCGTTCATGCTGGTGAGCTCCTCGTTGGAGGCGCGCAGTTCCTCGTTGAGCTTCTCGTATTCCTCCACCGCGTTTTGCAGCTGGGTCTGGTTGAGTTGCAGCTCGTCCTCATATCGCTGCACCAGCCCGGTTTCGGTGAGCCGCTCGGCCTCCGGCCCGGCGCACGTTGCCCCGGGCCGTGCGGTCGGCTCGAAAATGACCAGCAGGGAGCCCAACTGGCCGCGCTCGTCGAGCACTGGGTCCACGCTCAAATCGACAAAATCCGGCGGGTCCCCGGCCAGGCGCAGCCCCTTGGCCGTGCCTGGCTGGCGCGAGGCGATGACGCTGCGCAAAAGGTTGCGCAGATGCAGGCGCAGTTCCTTGCGCACCAGCTTGAGCAGGTGCAGGCTGGGTTCGCCCGGGGTGAGCGCGATGTAGCGGCTGGTGTCGCCGCCAAGGTGCAGAACGTGCAGCTCCGGGCTGATGAGTGCGGCGGGCGGATTGTAATGCTGCTGCAAAGCCTCGGTCATGATGGCGGCCGGCGTTTTGCTCCGCGCGCGGGCGAGCCCCTCCGGAAGCGCCGCCGCCCCGGCCGCACAGCACAGGGTTACGGTCCGCTGCTGGCTTTGCCGCGCCGCGCCGCCCCGATTGCGGAACAGCCGCCATTTTTTGTCTATGGTTTCAAGCTGGAGCATGGCCGTGTTCAGCGTTTCCGCAGAGCCGAGGAACAGGAAGCCGCCGGGGTTCAACGCCCCGGTAAGCACCCCCAGCGCCTTTTCCTGCAAGGGCGGGGTGAGGTAGATGAGCAGGTTGCGGCAGATCACCAGGTCGGCGTGCAAAAAAGGCGGGTCCTGCAGCAGGTTGTGGTGGACGAAGACGATGCGCTCGCGCAGATGGGCGTTGACTGTGCAGCCGCGGCTGATGCCGTTGAAGTGCCGCTTCCGGCGCTCCTTGTCCATGTTCTGCAGCAGGCGGGCGGGGTAGAAGCCCTTTCGCGCGGTCTCCACTGCCTGCCGGTCTATGTCTGTGGCGAAGATCTTGACGGCGCAGGTGCTTTTGGCGTGCTCGAAGTATTCTTCCAGCAGCATGGCGATGGAGTATGCCTCCTCGCCGGTGGAGCACCCGGCGATCCAGACGCGGGCGGTGTCGTCCGGTGCGCGGCCGGAAAAGATGACGGGCAGAGCCTTGTCCCACAGCAGGTTGAACGCTTCCGGGTCGCGGAAGAACGACGTCACCCCGATGAACAGGGATTTGAACAGCTGGATGCGCTCCTGCGGGTTTTGCTCCAGCTCCTTCACGTAGTCGTCCGATTCGGTGCGGCCGCTTAATGCCTTCCGCTTGTTGATGAGCCGGGTCATGGTGCTGGGTCTGTAGCCGGACAGGTCCTGGCCCGTGTGCTGTCGCAGCAGTTCCAGTATTCTTGCCGTTTCGCAGGGGCTGTCGTTATTGTGCGGCGCTTGCGGGCATGGGAGTATCGGAATTCTGGCGGCCAGGTCCTCCGGGGAAAGGGTGGCGTCGGCAACGCCTGTCTCCAGCACACTGGCGGGCATTCCGGGGTAGAGGGCCGTGGCGGGGTCTTGCACCAGCACCGTGCCGCCCGCCTTGGACACATGCACCGCGCCCAAGGTGCCATCTGTTCCCGTGCCGGAGAGTATGGCGCAGATGCCGTTCGGCCCTTGGTCCCGGGCCAGGCTGTCCAGAAAACGGTCGATGATTCTGTAGTGCAGGTCGTGGCCCTGGGGCAGCAGATGCAGCACCCCGCCCGTTATGCCGAGGTCGTGCCCGGCGGGAATGGTGTAAATGACGCCGGGTTCAACCGGGGTAACCTCCTCGACCATACGCACCGGGAGCGTGGTGAAGCTCGCCAGCACCTCGTCCATGTGGCTTTTTTTGTCCGCCAGCAGGTGCGTGATGATGATGATCGCCGCCTGCGGCGTGCCCGAAAGATGCTGCAGCAGCGAGCGCAGGGCCTCCACGCCACCGGCGGAGGCTCCAATGGCCATGACGGGAAAAGCCGGCGCCTTGTGCGGCCGCGAGGTCGAGGTTCGTTTCTTCGGGCTGCCTGTGCTGGTTTTGCGTGCGCTCATGGAATTGATCCCTTGACGTTGTGCTGCGGGAAGGTCCGTCGTCGGCGTTGCGCAATGGGGAATGCGTTGCGGTCAAAGACACGCATACACCCCTCTTCTTGTTCGCTCAACAGAAAAGGGTTCTTTTTCTGATTGGAAATGCGCAGTGCTCGCGCAGCGTGTGGCCGCAGGATGGACGAGGCGTTTATGCCCGGGAGGATGAGGCTGGCTCCCGCGCCTGGGCGGCAGCCAATACCGTGTGGTCTATTGGAAGTTGCGGCCGTGGGGTTATTTGTCGTTGAAGGGCGACACCTGGAACGGGAAGATCATCGCCGCGGATTCCAACGCGCTGCTTTCCACAACCGCAAACCAGGCCAGAAACTTGTCCGCCAGGTCCTGGCCCTCCGGGGTGAGAAGCACCCCCTCGCGCTTGGTTCCGCGGTGCTCAAGCAGCTTGACGCCCAGCGCCCGCTCGCTCTGCTGTATCTTGCCCCAGGCGGCGCGGTAGCTCATGCCCATGCTCTCCGCAGCCTTCTTTATGGAGCCGTGCCGCTGGATGTTGTACAACAGTTGGGCGCGTCCCACGCCGAAGAACAGCTCCCCCTGCTGCTCCAGCCATATGTGCAGGCGGATGGTCGGATGGTGGGGCGGCGCTACGGTTCCGGTGGCCGCGTTCACGGCGGCTTCCTGGCGGGGCAAAAGGACAGATGCGCTCATCCCGGCCTCCCATGGGTGGGGAAGGCATGGCGTTTCAGCACCGGCTGTTGATCAAGATTTGGCACCTGTTCCTGGAATCCGCCCACCCCTTGCCTCCTTCCTGTCGAGCAATCGCCTAGCGATGCGTAACGCTGACCTCTTTCTGTATTGCGGACCCTAGCCGCAGGGCCAAGGTCCGTCCAAGGAATTTCTCCGCTTCACGAATTGGCACCAGCCCGTATGTGGTTGGAATTGTGTGCGTAAATGTTGTTTTTTGGGGTATGTGTTTCAAGAAACATATTGAAATTGTTGATAAAATCTTGACTAAAAGAATAAATATGCCATAGATGGCATAATCGGCTCCGGGTGGAGCGGGCCACGCTGCCTCGGCGCGGCCATGAGTCAGAAAATCAAGGAGGAGCAATGAGCGTATCTCGGCGAGGATTCATTAAACTGCTCGGGGCGGGCACCGCCTGTCTCGGGCTGTCAAAGCTGGGGATAGATCTGGGGCCTGCGCGGGCGTATGCCGCAGGCCTCAAGATCGAGGGCAGCAAGGAGAGCATCTCCATCTGCCCGTTCTGCTCGTGCGGGTGCAACACCCTGGTGCACGTGAAGGACGGCAAGATCATCAACATCGAGGGCGACCCGGACTATCCCATCAGCGCGGGCGGCCTGTGCGCCAAGGGCGCGGCCCTGCGCTCCCTGCACGTGAGCGAGAAGCGGCTCACCAAGCCCCTGTACCGCGCTCCCGGCAGCGCCAAATGGGTGGAAAAGGACTGGGACTGGATGCTCGACAGGATCGCGCGGAAGGTGAAGGACCAGCGCGACCGCGACTTCATGCTCAAGAACGAGTCCGGCGCGGTGGTCAACCGCCTGGAGAGCGTGTTCTCCCTGGGCTCCTCCCAGATGTCCAACGAAGAGTGCTCCGTCGCTCACCAATCATTGAGAAGCCTGGGCCTCGTCCACATGGACCACCAGGCACGCGTCTGACACAGCCCCACTGTACCGGCTCTGGCAGAGTCGGTTGGACGCGGCGCAATGACTCAGCATTACACCGACATCGCTAATGCCGATGCGGTGCTCATTATGGGCAGCAACGCTGCCGAACACCATCCCATTTCGTTCCGTTGGGTGCTGAAGGCCAAGGAAAAGGGCGCCGTGGTCATCCACGTGGACCCGAAATTCTCGCGCACTTCCGCCCGCAGCAGCTACCATGTCCCCCTGCGCAGCGGCACGGACATCGCCTTTTTGGGCGGCATGTGTAAGTACATTCTGGACAAGAAGCTCTTCTTTGCCGACTACGTGGTGGACTACACCAACGCCAGCTTCCTGGTGGGCGAGAAGTTCTCCTTCAAGGACGGCCTGTTCTCCGGCTTCGACGCGGCCAAGAAAAAGTATGACAAGAACGCCTGGGCCTTTGAGAAAGACGAGAAGGGCATGGTCAAGCGCGACAAGACCCTGGCCCACCCGCGCTGCGTCATCAATGTGCTGAAGGCCCACTACGAACGCTACAACCTGGACACCGTGTCCCAGGTGACCGGCGTGAGCAAAGAGAACCTGCTCAAGGTGTATGAGGCATTCAGCGCCACGGGCAAGCCCGACAAGGCCGGCACCATGCTCTATGCCCTGGGCTGGACCCAGCACACCGTCGGCGTGCAGAACATCCGCCTGGCCGGCATCATCCAGCTGCTTCTGGGCAACTTCGGCGTGGCGGGCGGCGGCATCAACGCCCTGCGCGGCGAGCCCAACGTCCAGGGCTCAACCGACCACGCGCTGCTCTATGGCTACATGCCCGGTTACCACAACGCGCCCAATGCCAACTGGCAGACCCTTGAGGACTACCAGAAGGCCAACACGCCCAAGACCGTCGATCCCATGAGCGTCAACTGGTGGGGCAACCGGCCCAAGTACGTCGTCAGCCTGCTCAAGGGCTGGTTCGGCGAGAACGCCACCAAGGAAAACGACTTCTGCTACCCGCTGCTGCCCAAGCTCGACCCCGGGCAGGACTGCTCGCACCTGTTCATCTTCGACCGCATGTACCAGGGCAAGATCAAGGGCGGGTTCATCTTCGGCCACAACCCCTGCCAGAGCTTCCCCAACTCGAACAAGGTCCGCAAGGCCTTTGACAAGCTGGACTGGCTGGTGGTGGGCGAGGTGTTCCACAACGAGACCTCGGACAACTTCAAGCGCC
>Ga0209467_1003095_pt1 | contig 11194 bp, 9 predicted proteins | sample Higcelwee11metaG_FD_187175 | JGI IMG/M metagenome (GOLD analysis project Ga0209467, IMG submission 187175) | Freshwater pond sediment microbial communities from the University of Edinburgh, under environmental carbon perturbations - High... | ecosystem: Environmental > Aquatic > Freshwater > Pond...
GTTCTTCATCGCGTTTCTGCCGCAGTTCGTGTCGCATAGCCATCCCGTGCCGCCGCAACTGGTGCTGCTCGGCGCGACATTTACCCTGCTCGGGGCGGTCAATTCCTTTCTGTACGCGACGCTTGCCGCCAGCGCGGGCAGCCGACTGACAAAGCCGGGGGTTGTCGCCGCCATCCGCAAAACCGGCGGCGGCGTTCTGGTAGGCGCGGGGGTGCTGACTGCGGCGATGCGACGGGCGGGGTGAGATAATTTTACATTATACAATGCTGAGTAATAAGTAGGAGGAAGTATGCGGGGTGTATTAGCAGAATTTATAAATAGCTACACTGATCCATATATAAAAAGAATGACAAATACACCTAGCGATATCAGGGAGCATGTGGCGCTCGTTGATTTCTGTGTAAAAGTTTCGCTTACGTTATTATCGGCCTACAGCGTTCGTACCTCAAAGATTATTAAACTCGGTAGTGCTCCTGGAATTGGTGCAATGCTGAGTGGTATCAAGATAGCAAGCAAGTGGGCGGAAGTCAGCGATCCTATAATTTTAAGTTGGAAAATATTCTCAAGTTTGTTGATAGAATTATTTTCAATGAATCTTTATAGTGGTAAGTCATTTAAAAAAATTCGTGATGAATTATCTCATGGCTATCCGATCCCTGCAGAAGAAGTATCAGCCCAAAGCCTACTTAAATCAATTAGAAAATTTTCTGAAAGCATACGAGCAACACTTGAGAAGCAGTTAAAAAATTTTAATTACGAAATTAACGATTCATTGATATACGTTGTTCAAGATGAAGATCGCCAATGTGTAACACCTGTTTGGAGTGTTAACGTTGAGAAAAATATTATTGGTATATACTCAAACTTTGGAATTAACGGAATTTATTATGTATGTCCATTAATTGGAGTGTTTAAAGGATGTAAGGAAGAAGAATTTGATCAATTTAAAAAAGTATTTCTTAATAAAATGCCATGCAATAAGATGTTTGAAAAATTTGTTGAAGATATTACAAATGATATATCCAGTTTTTCTGAAGATTACTCAACGCCACATTGTTATTTCGGTGAAGATGAAGATGCGGGGATCATCTTTATTCATTGGATAAAGCCAAGCAGTGAAAGAAATGATTATTGCGTAGATCGTTTTCGTTTAGGTCAAGATAACCGTTATGAGTGGTTTGATAGTAAAAGAGAGGTTTGGGAGGGTTACTCGGTATTTCTTCGAAGAATATCAAACTGGGGTATGCTGGCAAGGCGTATCAGGATTGAGATTGAAGGGCAACAACGTAAAAGAATTGAGAATGAATTCGGGGGTGTCTTTATAGGTGAAAGTGTAAAAAGAGTGCCAGTAAATTTGATTGAAGAAAATAGTGATGAGCATGAAAAATCTATTAATTTAGGAGAAAGAGTTGATAAGGCGAGTCTTCCGCTTAAGACTTTTACAACAGTTTTCTTTGTTGTTGGCGATGCTGGCATGGGCAAAACAGACTTTCTGTTGTGGATTTCAAAAAATCGAGCAAAACAAATAGAAAGTGATCCAAATTGTTGTAAGCCACTGTATATATATGTAAGCTCAGCAGGGAGAGCATTGTCAAATCTTGAAGATGCCATAAGTAATGCGCTGGGAATGACTAGGATTTTGACAAATCACAGTGCGAAATCATTATGTCGAAATGGCTTGTTGGTTTTAGTAGTTGATGGTTTTGATGAATTGCTTGGAAGTGGCGGGTATGACAACCCGCTTGGTTCACTTGAAAATTGGTTTAGAGAACTACGAGGCCGTGGAGTTATAATAGCATCAGCTCGATCGAGCTATTATATGACTAGGTATAGAAAGGCACTTAGTGAAACTACTGGTTTGAGTGTCGAGCACATCGTAGCTAATTTTAAACCATGGAATCTTCTTGAAGCTAAGAAATTTTTAACGATAAATGGAGTGGATGAAAATATACTAGAGAAATTAAGTGAGCAAGACTGGGCGCTTCTTTCAATTCCTTTTTTTTCAAATGCATTCGCTGTTTGGCAAAAAAGTCGGTCAGTTCACGGCGATATTTCGAGTATTTTTCAAATTGTTGTCAGTCTCTATCTTGAACGCGAATCTCAGAAGTTAATTGATCAGCATGGTAATCCTATCATTACGAGTCAAAAGCTGCAGATACTATTCAGTGAGATTGCAGAAATGATGCATTTAGAAGGCAAGCGAGAGCTTGACAAGGCCGAGCTTGCATTATGCGCGCAATCATCTTTGGATATTAATGATTTAGAAAGCGAGAATATTAATTTAAAGCGTAGGCTTACAACATTGTGTGGATTGTCGACAGGTGGTGTTGTTGCAGGAGAAGGGAAATTCTTTTTTTCTCATGAAGTTATGTATGATTGTTTTTTGTCTTTTGCATTACAGCAAAAAAGCGTAAGTGAAATTAAGTTAGACTATTTAATAAGATTTTTTCAAAAATATGAAATTCATACTATAGCACTAGAATGGTTTGTTCTAAATGATGCTGTTAATGCTTCTAAAATACTGAATAAGCTTTTGTCAGTCGATAACAATATGTTGATATGGATGAAGAATGTCGGATCTTTATGGACGGCTATTTTGAATCAAAACCATGGATGCCCCCCCTCGCTTGTTGCAAATAGGTTAATATTTGATAGGGTTAGCTTGACGTCATCTGGATGGAAATCGTTACGATTGAGTCATTGTCAGATCAACATATTGTCGTTTTCTTCTTGTGATTCTGTGATAGATTTAACCAATACTGTTGTTAAATGCATATCAATTCAGAACAATGACTCTCTTAAAATGCTTCGTAATGTTGTTCCAGAAAATATTTCAGAAATTAATACGGATAATATTTTTTGTAATACTACTGCAGAAGTTCGAAGGCTTTTTGAAGATGAAGGAGTAATTGAAAAAAGTATTGATTATGAACAGGTTGAATGGAATGATACTGCAACATACTTTGTTGACAATATAGTTATGAGGTCAGATTATCCAATAATATTTTTTACGGACAGCTATGTAGTTGCAACGGAAAAACTAAACTGGGCAATGAGGCTTGGAACCACGAAATTGATAGAATTTATATCAAGACTTGAAAAAAATAAACTTGCAAGGATTGAGCAAATGGTCACTAAGGGACCCTCTAAGAGTAGACTTATATTTTTGGTTCCTCCTTCAGAAATTGCAAAGAAGGACTCAAGCAATGAGAGAGTTGTAAAATTTTGGTCTGGATCATGATAAGTGATAGTATTTACCTGACACCGCCGTCCCCGGCAGGGTGGCGAGGAAGCTGCTTCCAGATCTTCGTCCTACTCGGATTCCGGGGAGAGCGAGATGTCATCCTGGCTGACGCTGTAAAATATACGACCATTCATGCCGCAGCCTTGATACAGACATTTGAGGTTGTGCTCTACCGCCCCGTCTCACCCCACAACCCTCTCCTTCACCTCGCCCCCAAAAAACCCCTTATACACCTTCGACGGCTCCACCCGCACCACGGCCCGGTACCCCAGCGCCTCCAGCGCCATTTCCAGATGATCCCATGTGGAGCGGTGGTACAGATCAAGCAACCGCCGCACGGATTTCGGGTCGGTATGCAGCCGTGCCGCCATCTTGAGCTGGCTCACGCCCTGGTCCCGCATCCCCTGGTAGACGGCCAGCTTCACCACGGCCATGGGCGGCAGCTCAATAAACGGTTCGCCGGGTTTGATTTCCGAGGGCGGCGGGATATCCTCGGCCTCGTCCATCATCGCGCACAGCATGGTCAGCGCCGCATCCAGCGCCATATCCAGCGCGTCCGACGTGTCGGTTCCAACGGTGAGGACGCCCGGCAGCTCGGGGACTTCGGCAACGACCGTTCCGTTTTCGTCCGGGGTCAGCCTGGCCGCATAGCGCATGATTACAGTTCCTTCGGGTCGATGCCCAGTTGTTTGCACAGCATCTTGATGAAGACCGGCCCCAAATCCATGTCGCCGTGCACCGGGATGGGAGCCTTTTTTCCGGCCAAGCGCGCCAGACAGTGCCCGCCCTTGCCCCGGGCCGGTTCGATCACCACCCCGAGGGCGGCAAGACGCCTGAGAAACTCCCGGCACTTCATGCCTTCACCATATAGGGCACATTTGCCCCACCGTCAAACCGGCCCGGTTTCCCGCCGACCGCGTCCGTTCCCCGGCCGTCCCGCGCCCGCCATCCAGCCGCATCCTCGCTCCGCGTTCCACAGTCCGTGGATTCACGCACAAGCCGCCGTCTGCATCGCCGCGCCGCACCAGCCGCCATCTGCGCCGGGAATCCCGCAGTGCGGACAGGAGCGCACATGTTTGGCGCACCGGCATGCCGCGCGCTCCACGGGAAATGGATTCCGCCCGGCAAACGGAGGCTTTCAGTCCACGGATCGTGGACCAGGGACCGGTTGCGGCGGCCCCGCCCGGGGTGGCGCCCGCCCCCCACGGTTCGCTCGCCGAAGGTGATGTCGCGGGGATTTCCCCTGGATTCACGGTGTGTTGAACACTTGCTACGGCGTGCCGACGGGGGCGTCTCCCAGGCGTTCGTCAGCGGTAGCACGGTTGTTGCTACCTGCAAGGAACCACCTCCGCCGCATTCGGCGCGGGGCGGGAATTCGTCGACCACATAGGAGGGGCCACCATGAACAGACCGGTCCCCGGAAAAACGCCGGAAGGCCACGACTCCCAACGGGGTCTCGCCGCCGTGGAGATGGCCGTGCTGACCGCCTTCGTCCTGGCTCCACTGTTGATGATCCTCGTGGAGGGCTCCAAGATTCTTGGGGAATATTCAACGGTCCTGTCTGCCTCTCGCGAAGCGGCGCGGCTGGTGATGCGGGAAAACGGCGACACCACGGGCGCGTCGGATCTGGTGAAGAACCTGACCGCCAGCCTGGATGGTCCAGCACCGGACGTAGCGATCACTGTGACGGATACGGAATTGGAAAAAAACGTGAAAGTGAAGGTGGATTATGTCTACCAGACCGTTATCGCCGCCCAGTCCCAGGCTGACCTTCCTTACCCGGATCTGGACATGCTTGGCGGGTGGAATCGCACGCTTACGGCCAGCACGGTCATGCCGCTGCCCTAGGGACGCCAGCCGCCGGGGAGCCATCACCCCGCTTCTGGCCATCGCCCTGCCCGCCATCATCGGCGCGGCAGGCTTGGCCGTGGACGGCGGGCGCATGTACCTGGCCGACCGCGCCCTGCAAAACGCCGTGGACGCGGCGGCCCTGGCCGGGAGCATGGCCCTGCCCGAAGATCCGGACATGGACTTGGGCATCGCCGCCGCCGCCGCCCAGGAAATGCTCACGGCCAACTATCCCGATGCCACCATGGTCTCGGCGGGGCCAGGCACCGAGGTCCGTAGCGCCTGCGTCAAGGGTGCGGCCAATGTGGACTACCTGCTCATGGGCGTCCTCGGACTCAGCAGCGGCCAGGTCACGGCCCAGGCCTGCGCCGGATTCAACAATCTGGAGATCGTGCTGGTGCTCGACACCACGGGCAGCATGAAGGGCACGCCCATCGCCAACGTCAAGTCGGCGGCCACGGATCTGGTGGAGCTGATCCTGCCCTCCAACACCACCCCCTCCACCAAGATCGGCATGACGCCGTTTCGGGGCATGGTCCGCCTGCGCGCGGGCGTGGACGGCGTGGCCGCAGGCTGCCGCAACGCCAACGGCACGCTCAACAACGGGAAGCTGCTTGATGTCTACAAGGCCACCAAGTACCGCTATCCCACGGGATCGTCGCTCAATGTGGACTCCGACACCTGCAGCAACATCTCCTACGTCGAGGCCCTGACCACGGATCGCGCCTCCATCCTGTCGCGCATCTCGGCCTTAAGCGCCGACGGTTCGGGGTCGGGCACCATCATCTCCGAGGGCATCAAGTGGGGCAGCCATGTGCTGACCCCGGCGGCGCCGTTCACCGAGGGCAGCTCGGATGAAAAGTACCGCAAGATCATGATCGTCTTGACCGACGGCGACACCGAGGACGGGCGTTGCGGCGGAACCTACGGCATTTCCTACACGCCCAACAACTATTGGACCAACTCCTACTTCGGCATGGGCCTGTCCACGACCTATCCGGCGCCCGCCAACTTTCCGGATTGCAAGGATGGCGGCGGCCTCAATACGGCCATGACGAACGAGGCCGCAGCGGCCAAGGCGCTTGGGATCGAGATCTTCTCCATCCGTTTCGGCGACTCGGACGCCACGGACGTGTCGCTCATGAAGGGAATCGCCTCCTCCAAGGCAGGCACCACGGACCATTATTTCAACGCCCCAACCGCCACGGACATCCTCAAGGTGTTCAAGCTCATCGGCCGCCAACTCGGGCACCGGCTCATTCCCTATGACGAGGCCATGGGAACCTCGTCATAGGGTGGCGTTCACAAAAAACAGGTATGTTATTTGTGAATAAAAAGTATAAATTCAAAGTGTTGCTGCTCGGGAAACCACAGCGGAAAGTGCCGGACGCACAACGAGCGGGCTCGGCGCAAAGCGGCAAGGACGGAAACGCAGCATGAACGCACAACACACGCAAATACAGCCGCCATCGGTCTCTTTGGCCCGCCGTCGCCTGGGCGCGGGCGCGAACTGCCGGGGGGCCACGGTCGTGGAGATGGCCCTGGTCCTGCCCCTGCTCATCCTGTTCATCACGGGCATCTTCGACGTGGCCAACATGATGCGCATCAGCCTCGGCATACAACACGCCGTGCGCATGGGCGTGGCCCTGGCCTCTTCCGGGGCCGGGGTGGACACGGACGAACGCAGTGTGGAAAAGATCGAAACTGAGGTGAAGGGGCAACTGGCCCTTTTGGGGGAAAATGTGGCATCGGGCGCGGCGATCTCGGTGACGAGCTGGCCGGGCAGCAACTCCGCCGGGGACGGAACCACCGGGGATCTGGGCGGGCCGTGCGACACCGTGGAGGTCAAGGTGGACTATAATTATCCGGTGCTGGAATCGTTACAGGCAGCCATGATGCTGCCCATGTTCGAGTCCGAGGAGGGCGGCTTGTCCGCGATCCAACCCACGGTTCCCCTTTCCCGGGCCGAGAGGCGGCTCAACGAACCCTGGGCCTCCTGCAACTAGTGCTTCATCCATTGGAAAGTCGGTATTTCGCTGTTTTGCTTTCAAAGTTCGAGTGCGCCAAGTTTGAGGTCAGGCCACGCAGCGTTTCCCTGCGGCCCGGCCGCACGCAAAGCAGTATGTGAAGCCTCCGTCCCCGGGGGCTTTTTTTCGTTCACGGGGCGTGGCCGGGGCCGGGTTTTCCCCGTCCGGCTTTACCGTCCCGGCGCTTTGGGCTACGGAAATGAATGCAAACCACGGGAGGGACGATGGTTGGTCGCATGGGCCGTTTTTTCGCCGTGTTGGCGTGCCTTGCCGGTCTGGCCGGGCTTGTGGGCTGCGGAACCTTTTCCGGCGGTGCGGACAAGGCGGCCAAGGCCCCCGGCGGCGAGGCCGGGGCGTTTTTGCAGGCCGGGGATGCGGCCCTGGCCGCCGGGCAGCCGCAAAAGGCCCTGGAGGCCTATGGCCTGGCCGGGAAGGCCGGGGCCGATGAGGCCCTGGTGCTGGAGCGCCAATGCCGGGCGCACCTGGCCGGATACGCCTACAAGGCCGCCCTGGACGCCTGCCGGTCCTGTCTGACCCAGCAGCCGGGCGATCCCGAGGCCCTCTACGGGGCTGGATACGCCAGCCTGATGCTGCACAACGAGGCGGCGGCCGTCGACTATCTGGAAAAGGCCCTGGCGGCCCGTCCGGACATGACCCTGGCGGCCCGGACCCTGGGGCTGGCCCATTATCAGGCCCAACATCACGACCAGGCCGTGGCGGTCCTGGAAAAGGTCCTGGAATCGGGCGGGGCCGACGCCGACACCCAGAACAATCTCGGGCTGGCCCTGTTGTCCCTGAACCGATCCGATGAGGCGGCGGCGGCCTTTCAAGGCTCCCTGTCGGCCAAGGATTCTCCCCGCACCCGCAACAACCTCGGACTGGCCCTATGCCAGGCCGGACGTTTCGAGGAGGCCTATGCGGCCTTCGTGGCCGCAGGCGGCGAGGCGGCGGCCCACAACAATCTGGGCGTGTGCTACCGGGAGCGGGGCATGGCCGACAAGGCGGCCGAAGAGTTCGAGCAGGCCATCGCCAGAAATCCCCGTTTTTACCGCACGGCCTCCGAGAACCTGAACCGGCTGACGACCTCCGGCCCCCAGCCGCCCGAGAACCAGCCTGCCGCCCCGGCGAAAACTGCGCCGGACCAGCCAAAGGCCAAGGGGAACGCGGACGGCGCGAAATCCGGGAAAAAGCCTGAAAAAAAAAGCGACGCGGCCGGGACCAAGGCCGAACCCGCCACGGGACAACCCGCCCCGGCGAGCCCCGCCCCGGCGAGCCCCGTTGTGACGCCCCAGGCCGCAGCCCCCCCGGCCGGGGCCGCGCCGGACCCCGCCGATGATCGCGACGCCCGGGCCCAGGAGAAGGCCGCCGCCCAAAAGGCCGACAATCCCGTCCCCTCCGCCCATGCCCCGCCTGTGGCCCCGGCCCCGGACCCAGCCCCGGCCCCAGCTCCAAATGGACAGGACGCGACCCGGACGACGTCTCCGCAAACCCCCTGATCCCGGGCGGGGATGGCCGCCTGCGGGCGTCCCCGGCCGCACAAGGCCAACGACATCCGCCATGCCAGCCATGCGACACATCGGCCCGACCGAACCCTACCATGTGCTTGTGGCCGACGACGAGCCGCAAATCCTTGAGCTTTTCAAAGAGATCCTGGCCCCTGACGACGATTTGGACCTGCTCCCCCGGGGGACGCCGGACGCCTCCTCCCCGGCCGAACCCCATGCCCCGAGCTATGCGGTGACGGTCTGCCGCCAGGGAGAGGAGGCGGTTTCGGCGGTGCGCGAGGGCCTGAGGACGGGCCGCCGCTATGCCGTGGCCTTTCTCGACGTGCGCATGCCGCCCGGGCGCGGCGGCCTGTGGGCTGCGGCCGAGATGCGCCGCCTGGATCCCTATGTCCAGATCGTGGTCATGACCGCCTTCTCCGATATCGACGCCGAGGAGATGGCCCGGCGCGTACCGCCTGCCGACCGGCTTTTGTATCAGCAAAAGCCCTTTCATCCCCAGGAGATACGCCAGTTTGCCGCCTCCCTGTGCTCCAAGTGGAGCTCCGAACGCGACTTTCTGACCCTCCAGACCCGGCTGGAATCCATCGTGGCCGAGCGCACCAGGGAGCTGGCCGAAACCAACGAGCGCCTCACCCGGGAGATCCGGGAGCGTGAGCGGGTGGCGGACCTCATCGCCGGGGCCAAAAGGGAATGGGAGGGCACCTTCGATTCGGTGCAGGATCTGGTGGTCATCATCGACCGGGAGATGATGGTCAAGCGCCTGAACATGGCCATGGCCCATCGGCTGGGGCTGTCGCCCAAGGAAGTGGTGGGGCGTCCGGCTTCGTTTATCTTCGATCTGCCCGGGTCCGACGGCGAGTTGACCCGGCGCCTCGGGGGCCTGACCGACGGCCGCTTCCATTCCCTGGAATTGGCCCTGCCCCGGCTGCACGGGGAGTTTCTGATCACCGCCTCGCCCATCTACCTCTCCGAGGACGAACCCCAGGGCACGGTGTTCGTGGCCCACGACGTGACCGAACGCAAGGTCTTGGAGAAAAAGCTGCGGCAAGGCCAGAAGATGGAGGCCATCGGCACCCTGGCCGGGGGCATCGCCCATGATTTCAACAACATCCTGGGCATCGTCATGGGCTTTTCGGAGATGATCCTGGACGGCGCCGGGGGGGATGAAAATTTGCTGCGCCGGATGGAGCACATCCTGCAGGCCTGTCGGCGGGGAAAGGATCTGGTGTTGCAGATCCTCACCTTCAGCCGCCAGACCGAGGAGGAGTCGAGCACGCTGCGCCTGTCGCCCCTGGTCAAGGAGACGCTCAAGCTCATCCGGGCCACCCTGCCGCACACCGTGGCCATCGAGGAGCGCATCTCCGGCGGGCCGGACACGGTGTTGGCCGAACCGGCCCAGATCCAGCAGATCGTCATGAACCTGTGCGCCAACGCGGCCCATGCCATGCGCGAGACCGGCGGAACCCTCACGGTGATCCTGGATACGGTTCGTCTGCCCGGCCCGGGCCTTCAGGCCCCGGGGCTGCCGCCCGGGCAGTACGCCCGGCTGGCCGTACACGACACCGGGCACGGCATCCCCAAGGAGATCCTGGACCGCATCTTCGACCCCTTTTTCACCACCAAAAAGCCCGGCGAGGGCACGGGCATGGGGCTTTCCGTGGTGCATGGCATCGTGCGCAAGTACCGGGGAGAGGTGAAGGTCAAAAGCGTGGTCGGCCAGGGCACGGGTTTCGAGGTCTTTTTGCCCCTGTCGTTTTTGACGGCGCACACGGTCGAGGAGGATTCCCTGGGGGCGGCGGCGGGGCGGGGCCGCATCCTCTACGTGGACGACGAGGAGTCCCTGGCCGAGATCGGGGCCGAGCTCCTGGCCGGGCTGGGGTTCCAGGTCACGGCCGAGACCGATCCCCGGCAGGCCCTGGAACGGTTTCGGGACGACCCCGGGGCCTTCGACGTGGTGGTCACGGACCAGACCATGCCCGGGCTCTCGGGCACGGACTTAAGCCGGGAACTGTTGGCCATACGCCCGGATCTGCCCATCGTCCTGGTCACGGGATTCAGCGAATCCCTGTCCAAGGACCGGGTGAAGGCCCTGGGCATCAGGGATTTTTTGCTCAAACCGGTGCTGCGCAAGGATCTGGCCGCAGCCGTGAGCCAGGCCCTTGGCCTGGAAACCGGATGATCCACGGGAGGCGGCCATGACCCACGCGGGACAATGGGGATATGTGACGGCGACGGCCGGGGCCACGGTGACGGCGACGCTGGTTCCGGCCACGGCGTCCGGCGTCCGCCTGGGGGACATGGTGCGCATCGCCACCGGCATAAGCCTGTGCTTCGGGCTGGTGGGGCGGCTGTGGTGGGAGGGGGCCGATCCGGAACGCCCCGAGGCCGGACGGCGGCTGGTCGAGGTGGTGCTTTTGGGCGAGACCCTGGACCTGGATCGGCCGCAGGATTTTTCGTTCCAGCGCGGGGTGTCCGTCTCCCCGTCGTTGGGATCGCCGGTCCATGGGGCCACCTCCCGCGACCTGGCGCTTATTTATGCCAAGCCATGCGCCCCAAGCGTGGCCGTGGGC
>Ga0209467_1003100_pt1 | contig 11183 bp, 8 predicted proteins | sample Higcelwee11metaG_FD_187175 | JGI IMG/M metagenome (GOLD analysis project Ga0209467, IMG submission 187175) | Freshwater pond sediment microbial communities from the University of Edinburgh, under environmental carbon perturbations - High... | ecosystem: Environmental > Aquatic > Freshwater > Pond...
GACGAAGAGAGGTTTAGGCCAGGGATAGATGAGCAGAAAAAGCTTTACACATGGGACAGGCTGACTGAGGCATTGCGAACCCTGGCGAGGCAGACTGGCAGGGTTAGGCAGTAGAGGGATTTTCGATTTCAGATTTTCGATTGTCGATTATTAAAGATTCGCAAATCGCAAATCGCAAATCCTTCAGACTTAAGATCTTCAGCCCTTCATGTTTAGTCTCTCCCTTATGAGATAGCGGTTGCGGTCGGAGGAGCGCCTGTTGACCAGCTCGGCCAGGAAACCGGTAAGGAAGAGGAAGGAGCCTATTATCATCACCGCAAGGGCAATGTAAAAATAAGGACTGTCGGTAACCAGCGGCGCACGTAACCCCTGGTGAATGAACACCAGCTTCCGTATCCCCAGGTAGGCTGCCATGACAAACCCGGTCAGGAACATCAGAGACCCCAGCGTCCCGAAGAAGTGCATGGGGCTCTTGCCGAACCGTGTGATGAAGCTGATTGTAAGCAGGTCGAGGTAACCCTTCAGAAACCTGTCGAGGCCGTACTTGGTCACGCCGTACTTGCGTGCCTGATGCTGTACAACCTTTTCGCCGATATTTCTGAAGCCGGCCTCCCGGGCAAGCATGGGGATATACCTGTGCATCTCGCCGTAAACCTCTATGCTTCTGACCACCTCGCCATCATAGGCTTTGAGCCCGCAGTTGAAGTCGTGCAGCCTGATGCCAGAGAATTTCCTTGCAGTAAGGTTATACAGTTTTGAAGTGGTTCTCTTAATGAATGGATCATACCTCTTCTTCTTCCACCCTGAGACAATGTGAAATCCCTCTCCGCGTACCATCCGCACCAGTTCGGGGATCTCGTCAGGACTATCCTGCAGGTCGGCATCCATTGTGATTACCACATCGCCTGCCGAGGCTTGAAACCCGGTCTGCAGAGCAGCTGCCTTGCCGTAATTCCGGCGAAACCTGACAGCCTTTATCTTGCTGTTGTCTGCCGAGAGCCGCCTGAGCACCTCCCAGGTGTTGTCAGAGCTTCCGTCGTCAATCACAATGAGCTCGTAATCAATTCCTGACGAGACACACACCCTGTCGATCCATTCTGCCAGCTCCGGCAGGGATTCCGCTTCGTTATACGCGGGGACTACAACGGAAAGATCCATTACTCTTTTGGTTCTTCAGCCACCTCATCAAGGAGAGGATTGCCCTTTTTCATGATGAACAGGGAGACGAGCAGTGAGATGATAAGTCCGTAGAAGACGCTGTTTATAATCGACATCAGCGCGGTGAACCAGGGCTTCATCATCTTGGCCTGCATCTCAAGTGCCTTTTCGATGGCAGCCTCAGGCATTCCTCTTGAAACCATCTTCTCCTCGGCCACAGCCATGGTTTTGTCCATAAGACCCGGATCGATGAATGCATAGAGGACATAGATATAAATTGCGGCTATGATGGCGGCATATACATTGATTACGACCCCGGCTCCGACCGATTTGCCGTAGGTGATATAACCGCTATTGTAATGATCGCGGTATGAACGAAGCAGAAAATAAAGCACCAGGATGCTTATCAGAAGGCTGGGCCACAGAATCCATGTCTTGAATGTCAGGTCAAACATATATGTCAGCAGTGAAAGGCCGACAGAGATGAGGCCAAGGATGATTCCATAATTCAGAGTCTCTTTCCAGACTGATCTTTTCTGTTCCATTTTACGGGCGTTTTAGATTTTGAAAACAAATATAATCTATTTGCACAAATCTCTGCCTTAAAGAAATCAGGAACTATTATTTGGAGCAGGACTTAAAAGTTCGTATTTTTGCACGGGGTAAGTCTCATACGACCAGCTCCCTTTGAACTCCCCCAGGGTCGGAAGGCAGCAAGGGTAGAAGGTTGTAGCGGTGCGATGTGAGTAGCTTACCCCTCTTTTTTTACCCCCTCTCGACAGAAGTTTATATATTTGCCGTCACTTTATTGAAAGATGATACTTAAAATCTATCCGGAAAACCCGAATCCTGATCATATACGCAGGGTGACCTTCGTTCTTGAACAGGGAGGTATCGTCATATACCCCACTGACACCATCTATGCCATGGGTTGCGACATCAAAGCCGGCAAGACAATTGAGAAGATAGCCCGCTTCAAGGGGCTCAATCCTGGCAACCCTGATATGTCAATGATCTTTTCGTCAATGAGCCAGCTCTCAGAATATACTGTTATCCACGATAATAACCTGTTCAGGCTGCTCAAGCGCAATCTTCCGGGAGCGTTCACATTCATTGTGCCTGCCAACAACCAGATACCGGCCATGTTCAGGCACCGCAAGAAGACACTGGGGATTCGCATACCTGACAATAGCATAACGCAGGCGATAGTGAATGATCTGGGAAGGCCGCTCGTTACAACCTCCATACATGAGGATGATGAGATCATTGAGTATATCACTGATCCAGAGCTTATTCACGAGAAGTATGATGATTTTGCAGACCTTGTTGTTGACGGCGGATTCGGAAGCAATGAGCCGTCAACAGTTGTCGACTGCACTGGGCCGGAGCCTGTCATACTGAGGCAGGGACGGGGGGTGCTTGAGCTATGAGAAGTCCTCAGTCCTCAGTCTTCAGGCGGCAGTCAATTCAGGCAATAGGCAGCAGGCAGTAGTGGTGGAATTAGGAATTAAGAATTAAGAATTAAGAATTAAGAATTGATAGTCAGAGTCTTAGGCCGCATGACCGCAAGACCGCAAGACCCCAAACTCCTACTTCTTTTCTGAATTGAAGAACTTATTCAGCTTGTCAAAGGCTGACGGCAGCGCGAAGACAACTACCTTGTCACCTGCCCTGATAACAGTGTCGCCGGTGGCAATATATGGCTTGTAGTCGCGGATCCCGCCGCCGACGATAGCATCCTTGGGAAAATCAATCAGCTTCAGCGGTCCGCCGGTTATGCGTGCATTCTCGGGAACATTGTATTCTATTACCTCTGCCTCGGTGCCAGTCATCATCTTTACCTGCGTGACATTCGGATTCATTGTATGCCGGAAGATCCGGCTGGCGGTCGCTATCTTCTTGTTTATAACCGTATCAATACCTGAGTTCTCAGCAAGGTTAATATATTCCATGTTCTCCACCTCCGCGATTGTCTTCATGACTCCTATCTTCTTGGCCAGCAGGCATGAAAGAATATTTGTCTCGGAGTTACCGGTAACGGCAACGAAGGCATCCATATGCTGCAATCCTTCCTCGGCAAGAAGATCCCCGTTCCTGCCGTCGCCGTTGATTACAAGTGTCTCCTCAAGAGTCTCGGCAAGGTCCCGGCATTTCTCGAGGTCAATGTCGATAAGCTTAACCTGGCTGTCGTGCTGCAGATTCAGTGCTATATGCCTTCCTATCCGGCTTCCCCCGAGGATCATAATGCTCTTGGCTTCGACGTTCCGCTTGCCTGAAAACTTCATCATATCAGCTATCCCGTCACGTGTCGATATGACAAACGCAAGGTCGCCCTCGAGGAACTCCTCCTTGCCCCTCGGGATGATTGTTCGGTCATGCCTCTTGATAGCCACGGCACGATACTCTATTGATCCAATCGTATTGGTAACCTCCTCGAGGCTGCGGTTGACAACCGGAGCATTCTTTTCCAGCTTCTGAACGTAGAGCGACAGCAGACCGCCGGCAAAATCCATGAACTCCGTGGTGCCGGTCTCCTTGAGCAGGCTGATCACCTCCTTGGCAGCTATGAGCTCCGGGTATATCAGATGGTCAACACCCATCTGCCTGAAGAACTCCTTGTTGTCCCTCTCAAGGTATTCCAGGTTGTCAATTCGTGCTATCACCTTTTTGGCGCCCAGCTTCTTGGCCAGGATGGATGCGGTGATGTTGGTGTCCTCGTAGTGCGCAACGGCGATGAAGAGGTCGGTGTGCTTCTTTATAGCCTCCCTGAGCAGGTTGAGTGAGGTTGCCGAGCCCTCAAAAGTAAGAACGTCGATAGTGGCGTCAACAGGTTTGAGACGCTCTGCTTCAGAGTCAATAAGGATGATCTCATGTTCGCTCTGCGAGAGCATCTTGGCAAGATGGGTACCCACCTCTCCAGCACCGGCAATTACAATTCTCATTTCCGCTTTGATATAATAGGCGCAAAGTTATTAAAAGAATGTTAACCGGGGTCAATAACCTCAATCTTTAGTCCCCGCGTGTTGGCATGCCTCCTGACCTCCGGAGGAACAATGCCGTCATCTGACGGAACCAGGAGCAGCCTGCCGTGTTGCCTTACCCTCAGTTCGGTGCCCCTGAGGTTGTAAACAATCTCCCGCCCGCGACGGTTCTCCGTCATTATCTTAACGGTGCTGCAGAAGACCAGGAGTATCATTGTCACTATGAATGGCTTGAGGGTTATCTTCCTGACCCTGAGCAGTGATGTGAGAAGGAGGGTAATTGCAACTGTGAGGAGGATGGTCTCTGCTGATGACATCCCGATGTTCATTATCACGCCATTATCCATTGAACTGACCATGCCGGTGAAAGTGAGGGTGAAACGGGCCAGACGGTCAAGGATTATTGCAATGAAAGCGGAGAGGGGTGGGAGCGAAGAGGTTGCAATCAGCATCATGGCAAGCAGGAGCACCGCGAAGGAGATGGGTATCACCACCAGGTTTGTCAGGAGGAAAAGCAGGGGGAAGATGTTGAAGAGCCTGATAGCAAGGGCCAGTGTGCCGGCCTGTGCCACAAGGGAGACGGCTATCATCTGCCAGAACCAGTCGAGTATGCGGTTTTTCAGCCTGATGAGCCGGTAGAAGGGGTTATAAAAGGCGATGATGAAAGCCACTGCCAGGTAGGAGAGCTGAAACCCCGCCTCGAAGAGCACGGCAGGACGGGCCACCGTCAGGATGAAGGCCGATGCCAGCAGGCTGTTCATACCCGCTGCAGGCCTGTGGAGCATATGTCCTGCCTGCAGAAAGGTGAACATTATTGTAGCCCTGAGTACTGATGGCGACATGCCGGTGATGAATGCAAATCCCCACAGGGCAGGCACTATTATCATCGGTTTAATGATCTTCAGCCTGCCGCGGAGGAAGAAGAGCATGCCGGAGAGGGCCAGGCTGATCATCCCGACATGCAGTCCGGATACAGCCATTATGTGCATGGCTCCCGACCTTGAGAAGGAGGTGAGCTGTTCCTTGTCAAGCAGTTCCTTATCGCCTATCGTCAGGGCGGTGACCAGGCCCAGCTCCTCGCCGCGGAGGCCGGCACCCCTGAACAGGTCAGTCATGCCGTGCGCAATGATGAGTGAGCTCTCCCTCACTGACCGGCGGCCCTCAGAGTGATACCCGATGATGTCGCCGGAGCGGAAGAATGCCATCTGTTTTATACCCTGACCCTCCAGGTACCTGCGGTAGTTGAACTCGCACGGATTACCATTGTTCTCCACCGCACGGGGCCTGATGTTCAGGCAAAGCCGGTCACCCGGCGTCCACGGAGAGGGGAGGGTATCGCCCATGTACCAGAGCATGAGTGATCCATGGGGATGGCTGATGGAGTCACCCTCTCTGACGCTGATGATCCTTGCCCTGAAAGACCAGCTGGCATTTCTTTTTTCGGGATACCCGGAGAGACGCACCGTGACCTGCTGCCGGCTGTCAGGCAGCTCAGCGGGCCTGGCCCGCTCCTCTGTACGAAGCAGGTAACCTGATGACAGCAGGAAGAGTATGACCGCTGAACCGAACAGGGTATCGGGGAGAAAGCTTTTGCGGAAGAGCCGTATGGTCATTATTGCCAGTGACATGACGCCGACAGGCAGGGCAACAGCCATCATACGCGGCACAGCTTCCGCCACGATAACACCGGCACATAAAGGTGCATAAAGCCTCAGGAAAGGGATCTCCCTGAATTGCACGGGTCACAGCTTAAGACCCATTAAAGTTATGTCAATTACTGAAGAAAAGCAAAAATCTTTACTTGCTGACGGGCAGAATTGTCCGGTAGTCGGCACTGAATTTACCCCGGCTGATGTCGTTAAGTTTGCCTTTGATAAGCCTGCGGCGAAGAGGACTAAGCCTGTCGGGAAACAGGATTCCGTCAAGGTGATCATACTCATGCAGGATCACCCGGGCTTTGTATCCGGTATAGACCTCATCATGGAAATTCCACTCCTGGTCAAAATACTGAATGCGGAGCTCTGACTCCCTGTCAACCTCCTCATGAAGGCCGGGCAGGCTGAGGCATCCTTCGTTCATCGGCACCTTTTCGCCCTTGCGCTCTACCACCTGCGGGTTAATGAATGCTTTTTTAAACTCCTTCATCTCCGGATGATCTTCACCGAGGGGCTCGCCGTCAATGACGAACAACCTGAGTGACTTCCCTATCTGCGGCGCAGCAAGGCCCAGTCCGTCAGATTTGTACATCGTCTCAAACATGTCGGTAATGAATGTATCCAGATCCGGATGATCACGTTTAATGTCCTGTGCTATCTTCCTGAGTACCGGGTGGCCGTATACGTAAATGGGATATATCATCATCTTCTGTTAATTCTTTTTCTGGTTTTCCCTTCCCCTGAGCCACGACTGGAGGATGATGGATGCGCTGATGCGGTCGGCCATTGACTTGTCGCGCCTGCCGCTCTTCTTAACGCCTCCGTCAATCATGGTCTTCATGGCCATCTGGGAGGTGAAACGCTCATCTTCAAGGTGCAGGGGTGTTTCCGGAAAGAGCTTCCTGAACCTGGCAATGAACGGATCAATGTATTTTACGCTTTCACTGGGCATATTGTTCACGGTGACGGGATAGCCGATCACAACATCAGTCACGTTCTCACGCGGGATGTAATCCTTCAGAAAGGCTTCAAGTTCTCCGGACGGCACGGTGATCAGGGGAGAGGCGATGATCCTCATCGGATCAGTCACAGCCAGTCCGCACCTCTTCCTGCCATAGTCTATTGCCAGCGCCCTGCTCAATTAATCACTCCTTTCGTTATCTTTTTCCGCGATGCAAACTTACCGGTTTTATAAGAGAAAAAAAAGGAGAGCCGGGCTGACCGGCTCTCCTTTATCGAAATAGTACAGACTACTCTGTTTTGGTTTCAGTAGTTGGCTCAACCGTTCCGAACTCCATAAGTGACAGACGCTTGTAGTTATTATATCTCCACTTTGCGTTCTCCTCGGCCTGTTTGAAGAGGTAATCAGCCTCACCGGGGAAGTCCTTTGTCAGAGATGTGTAACGCACTTCTGACTTCAGGAACTCCTGGAACTTACTCCAGTCGGGCTCCTTGGAATCCAGCTGGAAGGGGTTCTTGCCTGCTTCCTCAAGGCGCGGGTCATACCTGAAGAGATGCCAGTATCCTGCTGTCACTGCATCTTCTGCCTGCTGCTGCGTCTTGCCCATGCCATTGCGAAGGCCGTGGTTGATACAGGGTGAGTAGGCAATGATGAGTGACGGTCCGGGAAACTCTTCAGCTTCGCGAATAGCCTTGAAGTACTGGTTCTGGCTTGATCCCATCGAGACCTGTGCCACATATACGTAACCGTATGTCATGGCCATCTGTCCAAGGTCTTTCTTGCGGATCTTCTTGCCTGATGCAGCGAACTTGGCGACAGCGCCTGCAGGGGTTGATTTGGATGCCTGGCCACCTGTGTTTGAATAGACCTCCGTATCAAGCACGAGGACGTTGATGTTCTCGCCTGATGCAAGCACGTGGTCAAGGCCGCCATAACCGATGTCATAAGCCCAGCCGTCGCCTCCGAAGACCCAGTATGACTTCTTGACGAGATATTTCTTCAGACCGAGGATTTCCTTGCATACAGGTGCCTTGTCCTTTTCGCATGCGGCAATCACCTTTTCCGAGATTGCCCTGCTGGATTTGGCATTGTCTTTTTCTGCTATCCACTCATTGAATGCAGCAACTGTTTCAGGTGCGAGGCCGCTGTTGATGTTCTCCTTCATCAGGCGTTCCAGGCGCTCCCTGATTCTCGTTGCACCGAGCATGAGCCCGAAGCCGTACTCTGCGTTGTCTTCGAAGAGTGAGTTGGCCCATGCCGGACCGTTGCCGTTTCTGTTGACTGTATAAGGCATCGAGGGTGCCGAGCCGCCGTAGATTGAAGAACATCCGGTAGCGTTGGCTATGACCATGCGGTCGCCGTAGAGCTGAGTGATGGCCTTGATATAAGGTGTCTCACCGCAACCAGCACACGCCCCTGAGAATTCAAAGAGAGGCTGGGCAAACTGTGAGTTTTTGACGTTGGTGTACTTGTCAACGACAGTATCCTTGTACCCGACCTTCTCATGCATGTAGGTCCATCTGTCTGCCTGTTCAAGCTGTGTCTCAAGCGGCTGCATGATAAGGGCCTTTTCCTTCGAGGGACATACGTCGGCGCAGTTGCCGCAACCTGTGCAGTCAAAGACGCTGACCTGAATCCTGAACTTATGGCTCTTGGTGTTTCCTATACCCTGCTTGGCAGTTGTACCTTCCGGAGCCGCTGCCAGTTCTTCATCGGTAAGGAGGAAGGGACGGATAGCAGCATGAGGGCAGACGTATGAACACTGGTTGCACTGGATGCACTTGTCTACCTGCCACTCGGGAACATTCACGGCAATACCGCGCTTTTCGAATGCGGCAGTACCTGCGGGGAAGGTTCCGTCTTCACGACCGACAAACGCGCTGACGGGAAGGTCATCACCCCTCATGCCGTTTATCACTTCAACCACGTTACGGATGAATTCGGGTTTGCTGAGGTCAGCGTTTTCAGCTGCCACTTTTATTGAAGCCCATTCTGCCGGAATCTCAACCTTGGTTACGTCACCGCCGCGGTCAATGGCATCATTGTTCATCTTTACAATGTTCTCACCCTTCTTGCCATATGCCTTGATCACAGCATGCTTCATCTCATCGACGGCAAGCTTGTAGGGGATGACCTCAGAGACCTTGAAGAATGAGCTCTGCATGATTGTATTGGTCCTGGTACCCAGTCCCAGATCCTCTGCAATCTTCGTGGCATTGATGATGTAGAAGCTGATGTTGTTAACTGCCAGGTACTTCTTCATGTGATCAGGAAGTTTGGTCAGTGTCTCCTCCGGTTCCCAGATTGAGTTCAGGAGGAATGTGCCCCCTTTCTTCAATCCCCTGAGCATGTCATACTTGTCAAGGTAAGCCGGGACGTGGCATGCCACAAAGTCGGGTGTGTTGACAAGGTACGGAGAGCGTATGGGCTGGTCTCCGAAACGGAGGTGCGAGGTTGTAACACCGCCTGATTTCTTGGAGTCATAGGCGAAGTAGGCCTGGCAGTATTTGTCAGTTGTCTCACCTATGATCTTAATTGAGTTTTTGTTGGCCCCTACCGTTCCGTCTGAACCGATGCCGTAGAATTTGGCAGTGTATGTGCCCTTGTGGCTGACATTTACCTCGGGGATGACGGGGAGCGACCTGAATGTCACGTCGTCAACTATCCCGACAGTAAACTGGTGCATTGGCTTCTCATTCTTCATGTTTTCGAAGACCGAGATCATCTGTGCCGGAGTGGTGTCTTTGGAGCTGAGGCCGTAGCGGCCGCCGATTATCATCGGGCGGACTGATTTATTGTAGAAGAGTTCAGTGACATCAAGATAGAGCGGATCACCGTTAGCACCCGGTTCCTTGGTACGGTCAAGAACTGTAATGCGCTTCACGTTCTTCGGCAAAACGTTGAAAAGATACTTTGCCGAGAAGGGTCTGTAGAGATGGACTGAGATGAGTCCCAGTTTTTCGCCTTTTGTCTCTGCCAGGTAATCGATTACCTCCTTGATAGTTTCAGTCACCGAGCCCATTGCAACGATAATATTCTCAGCATCAGGATCGCCGTAATAGGTGAATGGCTTGTACTGACGACCCGTGAGGGCTGATATTTTTTCCATGTACTCATTGACAGTATCGTCAAGGTGAGTGTAGAACGGGTTGGATGCCTCCTTGGCCTGGAAGAAAATGTCAGGGTTCTGGGCTGTTCCTCTTGTCACAGGGTGCTCAGGATTGAGAGCCCTGTCACGGAATCCCTGGAGAGCATCCATGTCAACCATTTTCTTCAGGTCTTCAATGCCCAGCTCTTCGATCTTCTGGATCTCATGAGAGGAGCGGAAGCCATCAAAGAAATGGAGGAAGGGGACCCTTGATTTGATTGCGGAGAGGTGAGCTACCCCTGCGAGATCCATGATCTCCTGGATGCCACCGCTGGCAAGCAGTGCGAACCCGGTCTGGCGTGTTGCATAGATATCACCGTGGTCACCGAATATCGAAAGGGCATGAGCTGCCACTGTGCGGGCGCTGACATGAAATACACCCGGGAGAAGTTCGCCGGACATCTTATACATGTTGGGGATCATGAGAAGCAGTCCCTGTGAAGCCGTGAATGTGGAGGTGAGAGCACCCGACTGCAATGAGCCGTGTACTGCACCGGCTGCACCGGCTTCGCTTTGCATCTCAACCACCTTAACCTCCTCGCCGAACATGTTCTTCAGTCCGTGAGCTGCCCACTCATCAACATATTCTGCCATGGTGGATGAGGGGGTGATTGGATAGATGCAGGCTACCTCGCTGAACATATAAGCTATGTGTGACGCTGCCTGGTTGCCGTCACAGGTAATGAATTTTTTTGTTGCCATTTTTTAATTAGAGCTGATTAGTGATCAAATAACCTTAAAAAAATAAACTGCAAAGGTACGGATTGTTTCCGACATTTTATTCGCTGTTCATCGAAATAAGGAACTCCTCGTTGGAGCGTGTCTGGGTTATGCGGTCACGCAGGAACTCCATTGCTTCCACCGAGTTCATGTCGGTGAGATAGTTACGGAGGATCCATATCTTGCTGAGCATGTTCCTGTCGAGAAGCAGGTCTTCGCGCCTGGTGCTTGAGGCCGGAATGTCAATCGACGGGAAGATCCTTCTGTTGGAGAGCTTACGGTCGAGCTGCAGTTCCATGTTACCTGTCCCCTTGAACTCTTCAAAGATGACGTCATCCATCTTCGAACCGGTGTCGGTGAGGGCGGTGGCGATGATTGTGAGTGAGCCGCCGTTCTCAATGTTCCTGGCTGCGCCGAAGAACCTCTTCGGTTTATGGAGGGCGTTTGAATCCACACCGCCGGAGAGCACTTTGCCGGATGCCGGGGCAATTGTGTTAAATGCCCTTGCAAGACGGGTTATGGAGTCAAGCAGTATGACGACGTCATGACCGCACTCAACA
>Ga0209467_1003101_pt1 | contig 11181 bp, 10 predicted proteins | sample Higcelwee11metaG_FD_187175 | JGI IMG/M metagenome (GOLD analysis project Ga0209467, IMG submission 187175) | Freshwater pond sediment microbial communities from the University of Edinburgh, under environmental carbon perturbations - High... | ecosystem: Environmental > Aquatic > Freshwater >...
ATGTTTTTCCCTGGATAGCCGACTCAAAGCTGGCAGTAGGCATCTCGGCGATACCCTTTGTCTCAACTTTTGTGATAGCCCCGGTAAGCTCGCGCTTGATTGCAGAGCCGTAACCAACGACAATAACCTCGTCGAGGCCCACATTATCAAGCTCAAATTCAATGTTAAGAGTGCCGGCGTCTCCTAAAAGGACTTCCTGCGTCTTCATACCAATGAATCTGAATACGATTGTCTGGCCGGGCTCGGCACTGATAGAATACCTGCCATTAATATCAGTGGCAGTGCCTGTGGATGTTCCTTTTACCTGAACAGTTGCCCCGATAACCGGCAGACCGTCAGTCTTGTCAATGACCACGCCGGTGATGGTCTTCTGCTGTCCGATGGCAGAAACCAGCATGAGGCATGTGATCAAACTTGTCAAAAGCAATTTTCTCATTTTCTGTGAAGTTAGAGTTTTGTATAATTAATGGTGAACGAATAAAGACCACTAAAATATCATAATGCTTCATTTAGGGACCAAAAAAAATGAAAAATTTGTCAAAAAAACATACTATTAACCTAAGATTAACACTAAACAGATGAGCCGGGCCTGAAAAAGGTGAAGTTTACGTTCCCGTAGCTTCTGTGTTCCCGAAATGACTCATGGTTGTTGAAGTCAAGCGACTTCGGATGTTCAAGAATGAATAAGGTACTGTCCTTTACCGCGCCAGAGCCGAGCACCATATAAGGAATATCGGTCAGCCACCTCAGTTCATACGGAGGGTCGGCAAAAATAATGTCATATTGCCTGTGGCAAATCTTCAGCCAGTCGCGAACGTCCATCCGGTGTATCCGTGCTCCCTTCATTTCAAACTGTTTCAGTGTTTTTCTTATGAATTCGCAGCTGCGTCTGTCGGTCTCGATTATATCAATCTCTTCTGTGCCCCGTGAGGCGAATTCATAGCTGATGGCGCCCGTACCACCGAAGAGGTCAAGCAATGACAGGGCTTCGAAATCATACCTGTTGTTCAGGATATTCATCAGGCTCTCGCGGGCGAAGTCGGTTGTTGGTCTGGCTTTAAATCCTGACGGGGGCTCGATGAGCCTGCCCTTGAATTTACCCCCGATTACTCGCACGAGGCAGCGGTGAAAAGGTTAAGCCAGCGGTGCAGATGAAGCTCGTTCATGACGTAACTGTAACTCTGCCTGGTTATGGGAGAGGCAAACTTCACATTCTCTGCAAAGCTTAGCAGTGCTATATGCCCCTCACTGTAAGGCTCAATTGTCCCGCTTACATGAACCTGCTCGTCGTTCTTGATTCCCTTCCTGTCAAGAACGTTAAAGAGATAATAGGCTGCATCGGTATTTGCCGGGCAGGCGAAACTGTTGCAGAAGGTCAGGTTCCTTTTCTCGGCTATAATGACTGTAATGAAACTCTTTTCGAAATGCAGGTGTATGTAACGCTCATCGGAGGCACGGCAGGCCGCGAAGACATTCTGCAGGAGCGGTTTTGTGTGGTGCATTGGAGTCACATCGCGCCAGCGTGAGGTGATGGTTTCAGACAGTTCGTTACCCGGGGCGAACAGTACAACGGCATCAGGGAAGGCCAGATTGTTGGAGAAGACCTTCGTCTCCTCCGATACACGATGATTAAAACGGAAATACTCGTCCTTCAGCCGTGGTTCAAATACAGGCGACGGTACCAGAGTATATAGCAGGGAAGGGGTGATTATAAAAACTTTTCTGTAATGCCTCCTCAGAAAATCGTCGGAATTGATAATCTCAGCATGAGTTCTGACGGAAGTGTCAGACGGCAGCTCAAGGGGATAATGCCTGAGCATGACATACTTACCACGAAGAAGATCAAGCACCGCGAGGGAGACGCCCTCTTCCGAAAGTTCCAGTGTAAGATCGTAATTGTCAGTCGCGTTTATGTCGAGGGTCTCATCTAAGAGCTCCAGAGGATATAGCTGCGACGCGGTCATCAATCCTCCCAGTTCCCGGCATTGTTATTGGGCACCCTGATATCACCCACCTTCATACCCGGGAATCCTGTGATCTTGGTTCTCTGTTCATTGTAGTTAACCACCAGCTGCCTGTCAAGATCTTTGAGGAAGGTGTCATTAAGTACATATGCCTCGAAGACGTTGACCAGAACCATTGAGGTGGTCATGACCCTGGCTGCTGACATCGTAAACTCGGTGTTTTCCATTCCGGGAACAAACCTGAGCGACTCAATGGGGTATCCCCGGTTAAATATGGAGTCACGCACCGGGATATAACTCGTGTCCCTGCTGATAAGTCCTTTTTTGACGGCCTCTTTTTCACTTGTAATACCTTCAGCTATCATCTCGTCAGTGAGCGATCCGAGCTTATATACAAGAGGCAGCGAGTCGGCCTTGAGGAAGGTGATCAATGTATCGAAACTACCTGTATATGAGCCTTTTACGGACTTATAGGCCTCCTGGGCAGTTCTGATGTCAATAAGTTTCTCCTTGATGGCTGTTTCCCTTGCATCCTTCTCCTTGTTGAACCGGATGGGTTTCATGATGCTTTGGACAAGAAAATAAACCAGTACGACAATGATAACTGTAAATACAATGTTGAGAGCCGTTTTCATAACTTTTCTGATCGATTGTTGAGTAACTTTGTGCAAATTTAAAAAAAAAGAGGACTGATATCCGGATTGTTAAAATAAAATGAGGAAGGAGAATATTTATACACTTCTGGAGAAGAACCTGGGCTACATTCCCACCGGGGATCAGGCTGACTGCATGCGATTGCTGGCACAGTATGTGACTGACAATACAAACGATGTGATCTTCCTTCTGACGGGGTATGCAGGCACGGGCAAGACTAGCCTGATTGCCTCTCTGGTAAGCACTCTCGGCACTCTTCGCCAGAAGTCGGTTCTCCTGGCCCCGACAGGCAGGGCTGCAAAGGTGCTGCGTTCATACACCGGCAAGGAGGCCCATACAATTCACCGTAAGATTTACAGGCAGAAGTCAGCCACTGACGGGGTTGGTAAATTTGTACTCGACAGGAACATGCACAAGGAGACGTTCTTCATTGTGGATGAGTCCTCGATGATTCCGGACGAATCATCTGACGGATCTATGTTTGGCAGCGGGAAGCTGCTCGAGGATCTGCTTGAGTATGTCTATACAGGCACCGATTGCAAGCTTATTCTTGTTGGCGACGTGGCGCAGCTGCCACCGGTTGGATCGATAGTCAGTCCGGCGCTTGATGAGAATGTTTTGCGTGCCACGGGCTTCGGCCTTATGATGTTTGAACTGCACCAGGTAATAAGGCAGAGCGAAGGGTCAGGAATACTGATGAACGCAACGGCAGTCAGGCAGCAGGTGAATGACGGCGACCTGTCCGTCCCGGCGTTGGTTCTTGACGGATATGATGATATTGAGCGCCTCAGCGGCACTGACCTGATTGAGCGTATTGCAGAATCGTATGACAGGTGCGGCACCAACGGTGCTATTGTAGTCGTAAATTCTAACAACCTGGCCAACAGGTATAACCAGGGTATACGAAACCGGGTATTCTTCCGCGAGGAGGAGATCAGTACAGGCGACCTGGTTATGGTTGTCAAGAACAACTACTATTGGCTGAAGGATGAGGAGAACGGGTCATTCATTGCCAATGGCGACATCGCCGAGGTGCGAAGGATAAGGAAGTTCGAGGAGATGTACGGGATGCGCTTCGCGGAGATGACACTGTGGTTCCGTGACACCGAGCTGGAGATAGAGGCGAAGGTGATGCTTGACACCCTGATGCTGAGCACGCCGTCACTCTCACCGGAAAAGTCGAGGGAACTGTATTTCGCAGTGCTTGGTGATCATCCTGATATCAGGTCGAAACGGAAACAGTTTGAGGCGGTCAGGGACAATCCGTTCTACAACGCCCTGCAGTTGAAGTTCGCCTATGCCGTCACCTGCCATAAGTCGCAGGGAGGACAGTGGGAGAGGGTCTTTATTGACCAGGGAATGTTCAACCGGCAGGAGCCTACGATAGACTATCTGAGATGGTTCTATACCGCCCTGACCAGAGCGACGGACAAGGTTTACCTGGTGAATTTTCCGGATAGCTTCTTTAGGTAATTAAGAATTAAGAATTAAGAATTAAGAATTAAGAATTGATTATTAGGTGGTTAGGCTTTTTGATCATGATCTGATGTTGAGAACTGAGGCGGTTAGTTGAATTTCGTCTTCGTTTATGAGCTACTTTTGCGCTTTCTTTAAACTTTGGACCTTTCTTATAAACTTACAAACCGCAGGATATTCCTGTTCTGGGGGCCGCTGGCGCTGACCTGGCTGATGATGGCCTTTGAGCAGCCATTCCTGATCGCCTTTATTGCCCGTTTGAGTGATGCAAAGCTCAACCTGGCAGCTTTTGGTATTGCAGGGTCATTTGCCATGATCATAGAAGCCCCGGTCATTATGCTGATGAGCGCATCCACAGCCCTTGTCACCGGGCGCAATTCATACATGAAGCTCAGACGATTTACGGATCTGCTCAATCTAGGGGTGACAGGTATCCAGCTCATCATTCTCATCCCGCCTGTTTTTAAGTTCCTTGTAATCACTCTGATGGGAGTACCTGAAGATGTTGCCAGACTGGCTCATATCACACTTCTGATTTTCCTTCCCTGGGCTGCATCGATCGGTTACAGGAGGTTTTACCAGGGTATCCTTATCAGGAACAACCTTACCAGGCGGGTAACATACGGAACAATGGTCCGGCTGTCCGTTATTGTGGTGGTGGGTTTGGTCCTTTACGGGGCAGGAGTGAAGGGTGCATATGTAGGTGCGGCCGCAATGTCACTGGCGGTCATGCTGGAAGCAATTGCCACCAGGCTGATGGCTTCGCGAACACTGAAGACTCTTCTGAACAAGGAGGACACAGAAAACGGCCACATGGGCCTCAGATCAATCACAAAGTTCTATTACCCGCTGGCGCTTACATCAATATTATCACTTGGAGTGCATCCCTTCGTCACATTTTTCCTGGGCCGGAGCTACATGGCGGTAGAGTCGCTTGCCGTTCTGCCTGTTGTGAGCTCACTTGTTTTCATCTTCAGAAGTCTCGGGCTGTCTTACCAGGAGGTTAATATTGCAATGATAGGCAGGCAGAAACAGAATTACGGCATCCTGAGAAATTTTGCGGTATACATGGGCATCGCGGTAACGGTTCTTATTTCCGTTCTGGCATTCACACCCCTGGCCGATCTGTGGTTCGTCAATATCTCCGGTTTGAGCCAGGAGCTTGCTGATCTCTCATATCTTCCGCTAAAGATCATGATCCTTCTTCCGGCATTAACGGTGCTGCTGAATTTCCAGAGGTCGCTGTTGCTTATTAACGGCACCACAGGACCGATATCGGCTGCAACGGCAGTAGAGCTTGTTGGCATAATTGCAGTGTTGCTGGTGTGTGTTGTATTTCTGAACCTCCCGGGCGTGGTCTCGGCTGCCATCGCGTTTACTCTTGGCAAGGGCATGTCGACCCTTTATCTTGCGCCGAAGCAATATGCTGTTTTGAAAGCCTGGAGGTTAAAATCCGGACTTTAGACCCATAAATTCCTTAATTTTACGGCGTAGATACATAATTCACCAGGCGAATTACATACTGTCATGAAATCATACCGGAAAGAACTTTGGATTGAGACACCGCACAGGCGAGATTATATAAACATCACCAGGCAGGTGGAGCAGTGCATTGCCGAGAGTGGAATTACCGAGGGGCTGATCCTCGTCAACGCGATGCACATAACAAGCAGCGTCTTTATCAATGACGATGAGAGCGGGCTGCATCACGACTTCGAAGTGTGGCTGGAGAAGCTGGCACCGGAGAAGCCCCACTCACAGTACCGTCATAACGGGTTCGAGGATAATGCCGATGCGCACATGAAGCGCCAGCTGATGGGGCGCGAGGTGGTTGTGGCTATCACTTCAGGCAGGCTCGACTTCGGGCCGTGGGAACAGATCTTTTATGGCGAGTATGACGGTATGCGGCGCAAACGCGTACTCGTGAAGATAATTGGAGAATAGAGGGCCGAGCGTTAAGAAATGACCCGGTGGGTCATTTTAGCGACGGAGCCAGTTTGCAGGGTAGGCGCAGTAATCCACAGTCCACAGTCATTCTATATTACAGGTTTCCAGATGATTAACGACTGAGGACTGAGAACTGAGGACTGAAGACTGGAGTCTACAATCCCAGATCGCGGATGACGGCATCAATCCTATCTTCCAGACCTTTCCATAGCTGCTCGAACTGAGTTGTGTCAGCCATCTCTGTGCTGGCGCTGAAGTAGAACTTGATCTTCGGCTCGGTGCCGGACGGGCGGACGGATATCTTAGTTCCGTCTGCCAGGAAGAACTGCAGCACGTTTGATTTCTCCAGGTGCAACGGTTGCTTCTTACCCGTTAAAAGGTCAGTTGATAAAAGTGTCAGGTAATCATCCATCTTTATGACCTTGCTGCCGGCAATCTCAGCAGGCGGGCTGGTGCGATACCCCGCCATCATCTTCTGTATCTCGGCGGCACCCTCGGCGCCCTTTCTTACAACATTGATGAGCTTCTCGCGGTAGAGTCCGTATTCAGCGTAGATGTCGAGCAGCAGTTCCCAGAGCGTCTTTCCCCTGTCGCGTGCCCATGCCGCAGCCTCGGCAACCAGTGTAATGGCTGACACCCCGTCCTTGTCGCGCACATAGTCGCCTGCCAGGTATCCGAAGCTCTCCTCACCACCGCCGATATATTTCTCCTTTCCCTCAAGGTCGCGCATCAGCTCCGCGAAATATTTGAAGCCTGTAAGGACCTTATAGCATTTGACACCGTTCCTGTTCGCTATGCTCTCAAGCAGGTCGGATGTCACAATTGTATAAATAATGTATTCATTTCCCCTGAGTTCACCGTTTTGTTTCTTCTGCGAGAGGATGTACCATGTCAGCAGAGCGCCAGTCTGGTTGCCGTTGAGCAGCACGAATTCACCGGAAGGCTTCCTGATTGCCACACCCAGCCTGTCACCGTCGGGGTCAGTTGCCATGACAAGGTCGGCTCCCTTCTCCTTGGCCAGTGCGACAGCCATCGATAGTGCATCCGGATCCTCGGGGTTAGGGGAGTGTATTGTGGGGAAGTTACCATCAGGGACTGACTGTTCCTTTACCGTATGCACGTTTGTGAATCCGTAAAGGGCAAGTGCATCCGGAACAATTTTGTAGCCTGTTCCGTGAAGAGGGGTATAGACTATGCCTATATCATGGTTTCTTTTTATGACATCGGGGTTTATGCTGAGGGCTTTAACCTCTGCAAGGTATTTTTCATCCGTTTCAGCGCCCAGCATGATTATTTTTGAATCATCGCCGCCGGTCATTATCTCCGTGACGGATTTAATGCTGCGAACCTCATCAATTATACCCTTGTCATGCGGTGAAACCACCTGTCCGCCGTCGTTCCATGACACCTTGTAGCCATTGTATTCCTTCGGGTTGTGCGAGGCGGTTATATTGACACCAGCGTCACAACCGTAAAGCCTTATGGCGTATGACAGCTCAGGTGTTGGGCGCAGGGCCTCGAACAGGCATGCAGTGAATCCGTTTGAAGTGAATATATCGGCCGCCACACGTGCGAAGTAGCTGCTGTTATTGCGGCAGTCGTGTGCTATGGCCACCTTAATGGAGGCGGGGTTGGAAGCATGTTTCTTGAGATAGTTTGCCAGTCCCTGCGTTGCCATCCCGAGGGTATACCGGTTCATCCTGTTGGTTCCGGCGCCCATGATTCCGCGAAGGCCGCCGGTGCCAAACTCAAGATCCTGGTAGAATGCGTCGATGAGGCCTTTCTCGTCGTTGTCAAGCAGGTTCTGAACCTCCCTGCGTGTCGGTTCGTCAAACTCCTCGCCCAGCCATGCTCCGGCTCTTTTCCTGATGTCGTCAATGTTGATCATATCCTGTTGATTTTTGAAATGCAATTAATGAGGCTTGTGCGCCAGTGAGGAATGTCAAGGTTGTAATGTTCCCTGATCCGGGTTTTATCCAGTACGCTGTAGGCAGGTCTTTTTACCTTTGACGGGTAAGCTGAGCTCCTGACGGGAACCACGGCACAGGAGGAGCCCGCAGCGGCCATAATCTCCGTTGCAAGGTCAAACCAGCTGCACACGCCCTCATTCGAGTAGTTGAACAGCCCGGGCACAAAGAGATGCCTGTTCTGAATTACGCCGCTTATCACTTCGAGTATCGCAGCAGACAGGTCGGCAGCGTATGTGGGTGATCCGGCCTGGTCAAAGACAACGTTGATGCTCTCGGCTGATCCTGCCTTGCGGAGAATTGTTTTGACAAAATTATTGCCATAGGCCGAATAGAGCCATGATGTGCGTATTATCACGGTCATGGGCCATCGCATTGCAGCCTTCTCACCGGCGAGCTTGCTACGGCCGTAGGCGGAGGCAGGGGAGGGCATGTCATCTTCAGTATAGGGCACCGGACTGCTGCCGTCAAAGACATAATCAGTAGAAATATGTATCAGCCTGCAATCGGATCCCTCAATGGCACTCACTATGTTCTCAACACCTCTTCCGTTAATGAGAGTTGCCAGTTCCTCCTCATCCTCGGCTTTGTCTACTGCCGTATATGCGGCGCAGTTTATTACCCATGCGGGCGACAGGTCAGTGATGAATGCTGCAGTGGCATCCGCATCAGTTATATCCAGCTCGCCGGCGTCGGTAAAGACAAAGTTATAGCCGCTGTAGCGCGCTGACCGTTCCCTGATCTCACTCCCGAGCTGCCCTGATGCACCTGTAACAAGTATTGTTGTCATACGGTAAACGTGAAGTCAGTCCTGATATCTTTGAAAAGAGGCTGGGCAAGATCCTTTGGACTAAGTATCTCACTTCCCTTTTCAATCATCCAGTCTATGCCGAGGGCGGGGTCCAGCGCGTTGACGCCCCTCTCATGGGCTGTCGAATAATTGTTATCGCACTTATACAGGACGATGGCCCTCTCGCTGAGCACTGACAAACCGTGTGCGAATCCCTTGGGTACCAGGAACTGGAGTTTCCTTTCAGAGTCAATTATCAGTCCGTACCACTTGCCGAAGGTAGGTGAGCCCTTGCGTATGTCGAGGGCAACATCGTATATGCGCCCCTCGATTACCCGTATCAGTTTGGCCTGTGCAAACGGTTCCTCCTGGAAATGCAGGCCGCGAATCACGCCCCTGGAGGAGCTTGACTCATTGTCCTGCACCGGTTCATAGACGATGTCCCTGTTATTGTATTTAAGCTTGTTATAACTTTCAAAGAAGTACCCGCGTTCATCAGTGAATACATCAGGTTCAATGATAAGCATTCCGGGAAACTCTGTCTGGTGTACTTTCATTGTCAGGACTGTTCGTTTGCTACTTTCAGGAGGTACTGACCGTACTGGCTTTTGGCAAGGGGTTTGGCAAGATCAACCAGCTGTTCCCTTGTAATGAATCCGTTTATATAGGCAATCTCCTCTATGCATGAGGCGCTCAGTCCCTGCCTCTGTTCAAGTGTGGCGATGAAGTTGGATGCCTGCAGGAGGCTGTCGAAGGTGCCGGTGTCAAGCCATGCCATGCCTCTGCTGAGAAGCTTCACCTCCAGCTGGCCTTCATCAAGATATAGCCTGTTGAGGTCGGTGATCTCCAGTTCACCACGGGGAGAGGGTTTGAGGTTTCGTGCCCTTGAGGCCACGGTGTTATCATAGAAATAGAGACCCGTGACTGCGTAGTTTGATTTTGGCTTAAGAGGCTTTTCTTCAAGGCTTATGGCCCTCAGATGCTTATCAAACTCAACCACGCCGTAGCGCTCGGGGTCATTGACGGCATAACCGAAGACTACTGCGCCTTTCTCGAGCCCTGCAGCCTCCTTGAGTATGCCCCCGAACCCGTGTCCGTAGAAGATGTTGTCACCGAGGATCATGCAGACATTATCGTCGCCGATGAAATCCTCACCGATAATAAATGCCTGTGCCAGTCCGTCGGGTGAAGGCTGCTCACGGTATGAGAACGTCATCCCCAGCCTGCTGCCGTCGCCAAGTAAAGCACGGAAGCTGGGCAGATCACGAGGTGTGGAGATTATCAATACCTCACGTATCCCCGCAAGCATCAGAGCGGATAGCGGATAGTAGATCATCGGCTTGTCGTAAACGGGAAGAAGCTGTTTGGAGATAGCCTCCGTAATCGGGTGAAGCCTGGTGCCGGACCCGCCGGCCAGGATTATTCCTTTCATCATATGGAGAATTAATTATTTAAGGTATGATAGCTTGTCCCGCAGAGCGGGAGAGCATACATGTTTTTGTATATTTTGATACTAACAATGCTTTACGTAAACATAGACGGTTAACAAACAAAAAATTTAGTTGAACAAAAGACAAAAATAGTGAAAATCCATCGATCTAAACTGCGGCTCATCCCCGGCAGCTTCATTTAATTCTTACAGTCTGAAAATCTGCTTCTTGTTCACGTCTGAAATAAAAAAAATACTATCTTTGCAACCGATTTTTGAACAACATAATGTCTAACTTATTAATTTTCAATTAATTTATTTAAGATGAGTGAAAACAACGAACAGGTCGACAACATCGCGAATGAAGACCTTAATGTGACCGGAACCGGTGCCGAAGAAGTAAAACCAGCTGAGGTTGTTACTGAATCAGCAGGTGAGATGGTTGCTGAAGAAAAACCAATTCTCAAAGAGAAAAAAGAAAAAAAGGTAAGATCTGAAGAGAGTGCAGCAAGAGCTGCAGCCAAAGCAGTACCACCTGAAGAGTTCGACTGGGATTCATACGAAAAGGATGGTTTCCTGACACAGTCAACTTTTGCAATACAGGAGAAGCTGTATGAAGAGACACTATCAACCGTTGCCGTGGATGAGGTGGTTGAAGGCAAGGTTATCTCAATGAACAGCCGTGAAGTGGTTATCAACATCGGGCAGAAGTCTGAAGGTGTTGTGAGCCTTAACGAATTCCGGTATAACCCCGACATGAAGGTCGGTGACACCGTTGAGGTGTATGTTGAGAGCCAGGAGGACAAAAAAGGTCAGCTGGTTCTGTCACACAAGAAGGCCAGGGCTTACAACTCATGGGACAGGGTTAACTCTGCCCTTGAGAACAATGAGATCATCACCGGGTACATCAAGTGCCGTACCAAAGGCGGTATGATTGTCGATGTCTTCGGCATC
>Ga0209467_1003102_pt1 | contig 11173 bp, 9 predicted proteins | sample Higcelwee11metaG_FD_187175 | JGI IMG/M metagenome (GOLD analysis project Ga0209467, IMG submission 187175) | Freshwater pond sediment microbial communities from the University of Edinburgh, under environmental carbon perturbations - High... | ecosystem: Environmental > Aquatic > Freshwater > Pond...
GCGGCCAGGGCCGCGGCCACGCCCGGTGGGGCGTCGGTCGGCGCGGCTGTGGCGCCCGCCAGGGGGGCGGCCAATGCCAGCGCCAGCCAGGCGACCAGCGCGCGCCATCGGCTCTGTCGCTGTCGCTGTCGCGGTGGGGGGTGTGGATGCCTGTTGTGGTTCATGCTTTGTCTCCAGCTCGTTGGGGGAATGGAATCGAACGGATGGCGAGTCTCACTGGCTTGTCTGCGAGCTGTCTTTGCGTTCCATCAATACCGGTATGGGTATACAAAATCCCTTGCGCTGGCGCAAAAAGCTCAATAAGCACCGTGCTCGTTTTCCCTGATGTACGCGGCCGTGACCTTGCCGCGCATGACGCGGTAGGCCCAGGACGTGTAGATCACGATGAGCGGCATGAAGAGCACCGTGGCCCAGAACATGATGGCCAGCGTGAGGTGGCTGGAGACGCTGTCCCACACCGTGAGGCTGGCCGCGGGCTGGCTGCTCGACGGCATGATGAAAGGGAACATGCTGGCCCCGGCGGTACCGATCACGCCGGTGGTGGCGAGCGACGAGGCGACGAAGGCGCTGAGCGTGTGGCCCACGCGCATGAGCGCGGCGGCGGCCAGCGCGCCCAACACGCCGATGGCGGGCAGCAGCCACAACAGCGGCTGCGCGGCGTAGTTCGCCATCCAGGCGCCGGCCTCGCGCACCACGGTCTTGCCCAGGGGGTTGGGCAAGGCAGCGGGGTCGATCACGGAGCTGATGCGAAAACCGTCAATGCCCTGCAACCAGACACCGGCGCCGATGAAGCCGAGCACCATGAGCAGCGCGGCGCCGGTGCCGGCTGTGATGGTGCGCGCCTGCACCACGCCTTCGGTGCGGTGCGCCAGGTAGGTGGCGCCCTGCAGCGTGATCATGGCGCTGCTGACCACGCCCGCCAGCAGGGCGAACGGGTTGAGCAGCTGCCAGAACGTGCCGGTGTAGGTGGAGACCAGGAAGGCGTCGAACTGGAACGGCACGCCCTGCAGCAGGTTGCCGAAGGCCACGCCGAAGATCACCGGCGGGATGAAGCCTCCGATGAACAGGCCCCAGTCCCAGGTGCTGCGCCAGGTGGCGTTGTGGATCTTGCTGCGGTAGTCGAACCCCACCGGGCGGAAGAACAGCGCCCACAGCACCGCCAGCATGGCCCAGTAGAAGCCGCTGAACGCGGTGGCGTAGACCAGCGGCCAGGCCGCGAAGATGGCGCCGCCGCCGGTGATAAACCAGACCTGGTTGCCGTCCCAGTGCGGGCCGACGGTGTTGATGACGACACGGCGCTCGATGTCGCTGCGGCCGACGAAGGGCAACAAGGTGCCCACGCCCATGTCGTGGCCGTCCATGATGGCGAAGCCGATGAGCAGCACGCCGACGAGCAGCCACCAGACGATCTTGAGGGTTTGATAGTCGAACATGGCGGCTCCTTATGCGTGAGCGACGTGGTGAACGGGTTCGTGGCTGTAGCGCCCCGTGCCCAGGCTGCCGGGGCCGATGCGCGCGAACTTCACCATCAAGTACATCTCGACCACCAGCAGCAGGGTGTAGAAGCCGATGAAGCCGGCGAGCGAACCGTAGAGACTGCCCACGCTGAGCGTGGAGACCGACAGGTGGGTCGGCAGCACGCCGTAGATGGTCCAGGGTTGGCGGCCGTATTCGGCGACGAACCAGCCAAGCTCGCAGGCGATCCAGGGCGCGGGGAGCATCCACAGCGCCCACTTGAGCAGCCAGGGGCGCTTGCCGCATTCGAGCTTGAGCGTGCACCAGAAGGCCATGCCAAACAGCGCCAGCATCGCAAAGCCCAGACCCACCATCAGGCGGAAGGCCCAGAACATCGGGGTCACGCGCGGCACGGTGCTGTCCACCGCCTGCTGGATCATCTGCGGCGTGGCCTCCTGCACATTCACAACGTATTTCTTCAGCAGCAGACCGAAGCCAAGGTCGGCCTTGTGCTGCTCGAACAGCGCCTTGGCGGCCGCGTCGCCGGGGTTCTTGCGCAGGGCTTCGAGCGCGGTCACGGCGTGGATGCCGCTGCCAATGCGTTCGCGGTTTTTCGCCTTGATCTCGTGGATGCCGGGGATTTCTTTGCTGATGGAGCGCGTGCCGATCAGGCCCATCACCCAGGGGATCTCGATCTCCCAGTCGTTCTTCTGTTCGGCTTCGTTGATGCCGGCCACGAGCTTGAGGCCGGCCGGTGCCGGCTCGGTTTCCCACATCGCTTCGAGCGCGGCCATCTTGGTTTGCTGCGCCTCGCCCACGGTGTAGCCCGATTCGTCGCCCAGCACGATGACCGAGCACACACTGGCCAGGCCAAAGGCGGCGGCCACGCGGAAGCTGCGTTTGGCGAACTCGATGTCGCGGCCCTTGAGCAGGTACCAGCTGGAGATCGACAGCACGAACATCGCGCCGGTGGCGTAGCCGGCCGAAACGGTGTGCACGAACTTGGCCTGAGCGTCCGGGTTGAACAGCACGGCCCAGAAGTCCGTCATCTCCATGCGCATGGTCACATAGCTGAACTCGGCACCCACCGGGTTCTGCATCCAGCCGTTGGCGATCAGGATCCACAGCGCACTCAGGTTGGTGCCCACCGCCATCAGGATGGTCACCATCAGGTGCTGCGTTTTCGACAGCCGGTCCCAGCCGAAGAAGAACAGGCCGATCATGGTCGATTCGAGAAAGAAGGCCATCAGGCCCTCGATGGCCAGCGGGGCGCCGAAGATGTCGCCCACGTAGTGCGAGTAGTAGGCCCAGTTGGTGCCGAACTGGAATTCCAGCGTGATGCCGGTGGTCACGCCGAGCGCGAAGTTGATGCCGAAGAGCTTGCCCCAGAAGCGGGTCATGTCCTTCCAGATGACGTTGCCCGTCATCACGTACACGCTCTCCATGATCACCAGCAGCCACACCATGCCCAGCGTCAGCGGCACGAAGAGGAAGTGGTACATGGCCGTCGCAGCGAACTGCAGGCGGGAAAGGTCAACAAGCTGCTCAGAGATCACGGCTTCACTCCTGGGTCGACACACGCGGCACCGGGCGGCTGCCCAGCATCTGGCTGGCAGCGGCGTCGGTGTCCACCGCCACGCGCTGCTCGCGCACAAAACCCCACCACAGCCCCGTGAGAAACACGAGCTTGATCACCAGCACGGCGGCCAGCTTGCGCAGCAGGAAACGGTCTCGGAAGTCCATGGGATGACAGGGTTTGCAACAGGTATCCCAAGAAGCGTGCCACGCTGGGTCGGCGCCAGAAAGTACTTTTGAATCAAGCCTTTCTGCGTTTCTGGCCACGATCTGAAACCGGCGCTTGCTGGTGAGACTGCCAGAATTGGCAGACAATGGCAGCATCCGCCGTCACCCCGGGAGACCGTTTGAAACCCCTGCCAGAACTCACCGCCTTTCTCGAAGGCCTGCCCGAGCCACACATCCTGTTCGACGCGCAGTACCGCATCCTGGCGGCCAACGCGGCCTACCGGCGCCAGTACAGCCCCGAGCGCAGCGTGGTCGGGCGCTGCTGCTACGAGGTCTCGCACCACTTCGCCGTGCCCTGCGACCAGGCCGGCGAGTCGTGTCCGCTGGCGCAGTCGCGCGCCTCCGGCCAGCGTGAGCGCGTGCTGCACCTGCACCACACCCCCCAGGGCGAGGAGTACGTGAACATCGAGCTCTCGCCCCTGCCCGGGCCGGATGGGCAACCCGCGTTTTACGTCGAGAAGATGGAGCCGCTGCGTGTGGCGCAGGGCCAACCCTCGGCCCAGGGGCTGATCGGCCGCTCCGAGGCCTTCCAGCGCATGCTCGCGCTGGTGGCGCGCGTGGCGCCCTCGCGCGCCACGGTGCTGCTGCTGGGCGAATCGGGCACCGGCAAGGAGCTGGTGGCGCGTGCGGTGCACGAAGCCAGCCCGCGCGCGGGCAAGCCGCTGGTGGCGGTGGACTGCTCCAGCCTGCCGGAAACCCTGTTCGAGTCCGAGCTGTTCGGCCACGAACGCGGCGCCTTCACCGGGGCGAGCACGGCCAAGGGCGGCCTGGTCGAGGCGGCCAGCGGCGGCACGCTGTTCCTCGACGAGGTGGGCGACATCCCGCTGCCCATGCAGGTGAAGCTGTTGCGCCTGCTGGAAACCGGCACCTACCGCCGCGTCGGCAGCACCGAACTGCGCCACGCCGACATCCGCGTGGTCTCGGCCACGCACCGCGATCTGGAGCGCCTGGTGGCCGAGGGCCGCTTCCGCGAAGACCTGTATTACCGCCTGTGCACCTTCCCGATCCAGCTGCCCTCGCTGCGCGAGCGCACGGGCGACGTGGCGCTGCTCGCGCCCGCCCTGCTGCAGCGCGTGGCCGCGCCGCGCCGCCTGCAGCTCAGTCCGGCCGCGCTCGCTGTGCTGGAGGCGCAGGACTTCCCTGGCAACGTGCGCGAGCTGCGCAACCTGCTGGAGCGCACCGCCCTGCTCTGCGACGGCGAGCGCATCGAAGCCGAACACGTGCGCGAGGCGATCGCCACCGGGCGCCGTCCGGCGCTTCGCCCGGCGGCTCCCCCTGGCCTGCCCGCCCTGACCGACGGCCCGGGCGGGGCGCCGGACGGGCGGCCCGCCGACCTCAAGACGCTGGAACGTGCCGCCCTGCGCGAGATGGTGGAGCGCCACACCGGCAGCCGATCCGATCTAGCCGAGCGCCTCGGCATCAGTGAGCGCTCGCTTTACAGAAAACTCAAAACGCTGACCTGAGAGGCTGGGCGCCTTTCGCTCATGCCAAGGCAACGCTCAACCGCTGGGCGGAGGATCGAACGCCTTGCGGGAATTTCCCCACGACACAGGACTCAGACCTAGATACCATCACCATTCGAATATTCGGAGATAACCATGAATAACCTGTTTCAATTTGGCGAAACCGTCGCAGGCTACCCGGTGCGCGTGGTCAACGAGCGCACTGTGCGTGCCGCCGCCGGCCTGCTGTTCTTCCCGGCGGTGGTGTCGTTCATGAACGCGCTGCTGACGGCCAATTACCAGCCCACGCGCCTGTTCGTGATCGTGTTCCTGATCGACATGACGCTGCGCATGCTCAACCCGCGCTTGGCGCCCAGCATGATCGTGGGCGGCTGGATCGTGCGCAAGCAGACGCCCGACTGGGTGGGCGCGCCGCAAAAGCGTTTTGCCTGGGGCTTGGGCCTGTTGCTGGGCGCAGCCATGCTCTACCTGATGGTGCTCAACCGCTTCATGGGCCCGGTGAACATGCTGGTCTGCGCCAGCTGCCTCACGCTGATGTTCTTCGAAACCGCCTTCGGCATCTGCCTGGGCTGCAAGCTCTACAACGTGTTCAACCGCGAAAAGGCCCAGCTCTGCCCGGGCGGCGTGTGCGAAATGCCGGCGCCAAAAGGCTGGGGCGTCTCGCTGCCGCAGGTAGCCGTGCTGGCGCTTTTCGTGGGCACCCTCACCGTGGCCAAGGCCTGGGTGGATGAAACCGGTCCGCTGGGTGGCTTTGACGACATGGCGACACTGGAAGACATGGGCCTCAAGCCCACGTCCGGAGAAGCCAACGCGGCCGACGCCGAACGCTGCCAGGTGCCAGCCTTCGCCAAAGCCATCGGCCACGAAGAGACCTGGAAACAGCACAACGGATGCAGTTGAGCCCTCCCCCGTCGCTTGTTCGCTTCGCGTAACCGCTCCGCCCCTCAAGGGGCGATGCGAGTGGCCCGGCAAAGCCGGTTCCACCGCATCCTCGGATGAAGTCACCTCGCGCCGGAGGGGATGTCAGCTCCAGGGCACCGCGGAACCGGCTTCGCCGGGCCGCCAGTGCCGCCCCTGGGGGGTGACGCCGTCAGGCGGCGCGGGGGGGTCAATGTTCAGCGTGCAGCTTCTCGTGAATCCGCTTGGTGGTGCGCCACACCGCCCACAGCACCAGCGGAATCAAGGCCCCGGCGGCCATCTCGGGGTTGATCGGCAGGCCCGCGGCCTTGCCGGCCTTGCCCAGGTAGAGCAGGAGGCTGATCACGTAGTACGAGATCGCCGCGATCGACAGGCCTTCCACCGTGCTCTGCAGCCTGAGCTGCATTTCCTGCCCTTTGGTGAGTTTGGCCAGCAGTTGCTGGTTCTGCTCTTCGGTGGCGATGTCCACGCGCGTGCGCAGCAGCGCGCTGGTGCGTGTGATGCGCTCGGACAAGGACGCCAGACGCTGCGCCGTGGCGGCCACCGTGGCCATGGCCGGCGAGAGCCGGCGCTGCATGAACTCGCCCAGCGTCTGCGTGCCCGGGATGGGCTGCTCGCGCAGTTCGGCCGTGCGCTGACTCACCAGCGTGTCGTAGGCGCGCGTGGCCGCGAAACGGTAGACGTTTTCGGCCGTCGCACGCTCCACACCACCGGCCAGCGAGACCAGGGTGTCGAGCAGCGCCTGGTCCGAGGCGCCCTTGTTCTCCAGCTGGGCGGTGATGTCGGCCAGCTGGCGTTCGGAACGGGCCAGCAACGGCGCCAGTTCCTTGACCACGGGCAGCGCCCGCAGCGCCATCAGGCGGTAGGTCTCCAGCTCGAACAGGCGCGCCGCGATGCGGCCGGCGCGGGTCTCCGAGGTGCCGGGCGGGCCGATCACCAGCATGCGCTCGAAGCCACAGGGGCGCAGCCAGAAGTCGGTCACGGCCAGCGAGTGCGCGTTGTTGCCCATGAGTGAAGCCACCACGGTGTGCTCGCCCAGCCAGGTGCGCGCCAGGGCCAGCGCCGGCACGGGCGGGCTGATCGTGTCCTCCAGCATGACCAGCTGGATGGCTGCGAAGGTGCGCCCGGGAATGGCCGCCAGCCAGCCCGGCGGCGTGGCGATGTGCGTCGGCAGATCGGGTTCGCGGGTGCCCAGTCCGCAGCCTTCGGGCAAGGGCTGCACGATGGAATAGCGGGTGAACTCGGTGTGGCGTTCCCACTTGAGCGTGTAGCCCGGCAGGCGCAGGCGCAGGAAGTTGCCGTGCAGGTCGTCCACCGTGAGCGCGGCCTGCCCGGGCAGCCGGCGCAGCAGCGCGCATTCCTGCTCGCGGTCCACGCCCTCGTTGAACACCGCCACATAGGTCAGCAGCGCGGGCAAGTGGATACGGGCCGGCGGGCGGGCGTGCACCTCGTTGTGCAGCAGCTCGCGCTGCGGATCGCTGGCGGGCAACAGGGAAGGCGTGGGTTCCATGGCGTGATTGTGCCGTCCCGGCGTGACGGTCAGGCGCTCGCCTGACCGATCCAGCGCGTCACATGCGCCAGGCCCTGGTGGCCCGGGCCCTCGTCCAGCGTGGCCTCGCCGTGCCAGGCCATCACCTCGTCGAGCCCGGCAAAGTCATCGCGCAGCAACGCCGGGGTGTAGAGCATGGAAACGTCTTTCGGCCCCCCGCTGCGGTGCTGCAGCTGCAGCGGGTGGAAGGCTTCCAGGATGAGCAGACCACCCGGGCGCAAGCCTGCGGCCAGCCGCCGGTGCGCACCCGCACGGATGGCCGGCGGGAGGTGCACGAAGGTCAGCACCACGGCGTCAAAGCTGGCGGGTGCCGGCGCCCAGTCGGTCAGGTCACCGAGCTCGGTTTCAATGCGTACATCGCGCTCAGCGGCCAGCTGTTGCGCTTTCTGCAGACCCACGGCGGAGCCGTCCATGGCGGTCACGCGGTGGCCCTGCTGCGCCAGCCAGACGCCGTTGCGGCCTTCACCGTCACCGGGCACCAGCACATCGCTGCCCCGCTTCAGCCGGTGCGCCTGCCCCACGAGGAACGCATTGGGGGCGGTGCCGTACTTGAAGCCGGCGACGGAGAAATTTTGATCCCAGAAGTTCATGGGGCAAAGATACCGCATGCGCCCAAAGAAAAACCCGCCGGGCTTGCGCCGGGCGGGCTGTGAAGGCCACGCCCGGGAGGACAGGCATGGCATCAGGGATCGTGAAAACTCAGAACGGAATGTCGTCGTCCATGTCGTCGAAACCGCTGGCCGGGCGGGCGGCTGCGGGCGCCGGAGCCGGACGGGCCGCGGGCGGAGCCTGGCGCGGAGCGGGGGCCGGGCGCGAATAGCCACCACCGCCGCCGCCTTCGTCACCACCGCCCATGCCTTCGCGGCCGCCGAGCAGCTGCAGTTCGGTGGCGATGATGTCCACGGTGTTCTTTTCCACGCCGGTGGTCTTGTCCACGTAGGTGCCGTATTTCAGGCGGCCTTCGACGTAGATCGGGCGACCCTTCTTGACGTATTCACCGGCGATTTCGGCCAGGCGGTCGTAGAAGGTGACGCGGTGCCACTGGGTGTCTTCGATGGTCTCGCCGCTGTTTTTGTCCTTGCGGCGGCTGGAGGTGGCCACGCTCACATTGGCGACGGCCTGGCCAGAGGGCAGGTAACGGATTTCGGGGTCGCGGCCGCAGTTGCCGACGAGGATGACTTTGTTGACGGATGCCATGAGTGGTGTGCCCTGAGGGGATTAGCGGGCGGCGCCGGGAGCCCGGGCCGCAAAACGGTCAACCATTGTGCCGCAATTGCCCTGATGAACCCAATCGGGTTTTCCGACGGCCTACACTGTAGACACATGAGGGGTGAACCAGACTTTTTCCAGAACCTGCAGGACGAACTGTCCGATGGTCGCGCGTGGCTGGACCGCACCGTGGTCTTGGGCTACGCCATCCTGGCCGGCCTGTGTGTGGTCCTGTTCACGCTGATGAGCGAGACCGCGTTCGAGTGGTTCATGCACCTGTACGCCGCGGCCCCTTGGGTGGTGCTGATCTGGACGCCGGCCTTGACGGCGTTCATCGTGTGGTGCACACGCAGCTATTTCCCGGGCGCTGCGGGCTCGGGCATTCCCCAGGTCATGACGGCGCTGGATCCCCTGCTGCCAAGGGATTCGCGGCACCGCTTCGTGTCACTGCGGATCACGTTCGCCAAGATTGTTCTGGGCTCGCTGAGCCTGCTGGGTGGCCTGTCGGCCGGGCGCGAAGGCCCCTCGGTGCAGGTGGCCGCAGGCGTCATGCACGATGCTCGCCGCTGGCTGCGCCCGGGTTCGGTCATGAGCGAACGGGCGCTGCTGGTGGCGGGTGGCGCAGCCGGCATCGCGGCGGCGTTCAATGCCCCGCTGGCGGGCGTGGTGTTTGCTATCGAGGAACTGTCCAAAAAACTCGAAGCGCGCAACAACGGCCTCATCATCGCCGCCATCGTGCTGGCCGGTCTGGTCAGTATCTCGGCCTTCGGCAACCTGACCTATTTCGGTTCGATCGCGGTGCCCCGGCTGGGCTGGGGCGCGATCCTGCCGGGCGTGCTGGTGACGGTGATCTGCGGCGTGCTGGGCGGGCTCTTCTCGCGCCTGCTGGCCGCGTCACTGGCTGGCATGCCCGACCGTTTCAGCGCTTTTCGCAAACGTTTCCCGGTGCGCTTTGCCGCAGTCTGCGGCCTGGTGGTGGCGATCATCGGCCTGGCGTCGGGTGGTGCGACCTTCGGCGCCGGCGCGGAAGAAGTGCGCAACATGCTCGCCGGCGAGAGTGACATTTCGCGGATGTACGTGCTGCTGAAGTTCATGGCCACCTGGATCACGAGCTGGAGCGGCGTTCCGGGCGGCATCTTTGCGCCCTCCTTGTCCATTGGGGCCGGGGTCGGTCACGACGTGGCCCAGATCGTCGCGGGCAGCAAGGCCAGCGCGCTGACGCCCGCCCTGATCGCCATGGGCATGGCCGCCTTCCTCGCCGCGACCACGCAGGCCCCGCTGACCTCGTTCATCATCGTCATGGAGATGATCGACGGCCGGCCGATGGTGCTCAGCCTGATGGCCGCGGCCATGCTGGCCAGCCTGATCTCGCGCCTGATCAGCCGGCCGCTGTACGGCACGCTGTCCAACCTGATGCTGCGCCCGACCCGCGAACACCAGGCCCGCGAGGCTGCGGCCGAGACCGATGCGCCCGCCCCGGTGCCCTCAGTGCACGATTCAACGGCGCCCGCTGATCCGCCTGTCGGGGGACCGGTGCAGCGCTCCCTGCTGGACGACGCGGGCAAGGACGATCTGCCTCCGACCAGCGGCTCGCCACCCCGGAAGGACTGACCAGCCCGTCGGCACCAAGGTCAAATGGGCGCGTCGAACGTCAGCGTTTGACGGCTGGCGCCTGCATCGGCCAGGCCGCCACCAGCCACACCAGGGTGCCCAGCGCGCAGACAGCGAACAGGCCGCTGGCACCGTGCGCGCGCGCCAGCCAGCCGCCGACCGCGCCACCCACGAAGAAGCCCACCGACTGCAGCGTGTTGTAGACGCCGAGCGCGGCGCCGCGCGCATGCGCCGGCGCCAGCTTCGACACCAGGCTGGGCTGGCTGGCTTCCAGCGTGTTGAAGCCGATGAAGAAGACGAACATCAGGCCACCCAGCGCCCACAGGCCCGGAGCCGCGCCGCTGCGCGCCAGCCACCACAGGCCGATCTGCACCACGCCGATGAGCGCGATGGCGATCAGGAACGCGGCGCGCAGCCGGCCCTTGCGCTCCATCGGGAACAGCACGCCGCCCATGACCAGCAGCGAAGCCGCCACCGCCGGCAGGTAGACCTGCCAGTGGTCCGCCTTGGCCAGCCCGGCCTGCACCAGCATGGCGGGCACAGCCATCCACATGGCGAGCTGCACCGCGTGCAGCACGAACACGCCCAGGTTCAGGCGCAGCAAGCCGGCGTGGCGCAGCACCTCGCCCAGCCCGCCCCGCACCTGCTGCATGTCGGACGGCCGGTGCACGCGCGGTTCCGGCGGCGCCACCCACAGCACCACGGCGATGCCCAGCAGCGCCAGCGTGCAGGTCATGCCGAAGATGCCCGGCAGGCCGACCCAGCCCGCCAGCAGCGGCGCGATCACCAGCGAGAGCGCGAACATCAGCGCGATGCTCGCGCCCACCATCGCCATGGCCTTGGTGCGCACGCTGTCACGCGTCACGTCGGCCAGGAAGGCGGTGACCGCGGCCGAAATGGCGCCGGCACCCTGCACCGCGCGGCCGATGGCCAGCCAAGTGAGATCGGGTGCCCAGGCCGCGATGGCGCTGCCAGCCGCAAACACCAGCAGGCCGGCCACGATGGTGGGCTTGCGGCCGAAGCGATCGGAGGCGATGCCAAAGGGAATCTGCAGGAACGCCTGCGTCAGGCCGTAGAGGCCCATGGCGAAACCCACCCGCGCCGGGTCGTCGCCGCCGGGCAGGCGCGCGGCTTCGAGCGCGAACACCGGCAACACGATGAACAG
>Ga0209467_1003103_pt1 | contig 11172 bp, 5 predicted proteins | sample Higcelwee11metaG_FD_187175 | JGI IMG/M metagenome (GOLD analysis project Ga0209467, IMG submission 187175) | Freshwater pond sediment microbial communities from the University of Edinburgh, under environmental carbon perturbations - High... | ecosystem: Environmental > Aquatic > Freshwater > Pond...
GTAAAAACTGTTGATGCAGATGCTCTGCAGTCAGTCTGGTCAGCTTACCAGACATTCCTTGTTGTTATGCCGCCGCAGGATGTAAAAATAACGGATGACGGAACGAATGTCAATCTTACATGGGATGCGATCCCTGTCAACACTAAAGGCGTTGTTTACACTGTTTACAGCTCGGCAAATCCTTATGCCGAATTCCCGGCAGGATGGACTGTTGCTGCTGCACAGCTGACATCACCGTCGTGGTCTGAACCGCATTCAGCAGCGAAGAAGTTCTATAGGATAACTGCCGGAAGTAGCAGTAAATAATAATGAAGAACAATTTTAAACCCGTTAATACGGGAACATGGAGGAATTTATTGTGAAAAGAGTAATTTGTATTCTGATTTTAGCTATCTCTTCTTTATTGATCTGTGCATCTCCTTTTGTTGATATTGATGCCGGTCTGACAGGTGTAAACTGGAGCTCAACTGCATGGGGAGATTATGATAATGACAATGATCTTGATGTAATAGTTTCAGGCTATACAGGATCTGTCAGAACTACAAAGATATACCGGAATGACAGCAGCGGAGTATTTACCGATATAAATGTAGCAATGGAACAGGTAAATGCAGGTTCACTGGAATGGGGAGATTATGACAATGACGGATACCTTGATATTCTGCTTACAGGAAGCAACGGTACTGCATGGATTACAAGAATTTATCATAATAATGGCGACGGCACTTTTACAGATATAAATGCGGGAATAACCGGAGCGGTTTTTGGTGGCGGTACATGGGGAGATTACGATAACGACGGTGATCTTGATATCGTTATTACGGGAGATACCGGATCAGGATATGTTTCAGAGATTTTCCGAAATGACGGCAGCGGAGTATTTACCGATATAAATGCGGGATTGACTCCTCTTATAGAAAGTTCTGTCTCATGGGGAGATTTTGATAACGACGGCGATCTTGATATATTGCTGACCGGTTACAATGGCAATTTCATTTCTAAAATTTACAGCAATGACAGCAATGGTGTATTTACTGATATAAATGCAGGACTTGTAGGAGTTACCCGGAGTTCTGCCGCATGGGGTGATTACGACTGTGACGGCGATCTCGATATCGTATTGACAGGATATTCAGGTTCAAGTTCGATTTCAAGAATTTATCGTAATGATTCTGGAGTATTTACTGAAATCAATTGCGGAATACCCGGAGTAAATTATGGTTCTATAAAATGGGGCGACTGCGACAATGATGGCGATCTTGATGTTCTGATAACAGGAATTTCAGGTGTCTCAGAAATTACAGAAATTTATAGAAATGACGGCAGTGATATATTTTCAAATTTCAATGCAGGAATAACAGAAGCCGGTAACAGCTCAACTTCGTGGGGAGATTATGATAATGATAACGACCTTGATATTATTATAACCGGTTATTCCGGATCGGAATACTTTTCAAAAATTTACAGGAACGATTGCACAACACCTAACTCACTTCCGAAAAGTCCGAAAAATTTATCCGTTATTGTCAGCGGCAATGATGCTGCTTTAAGTTGGGACAAAGCTTCGGACGAACACACACTACAGGATGGATTATCGTACAATATCTACATCAGCTCAAAGTCAGGAGAAGTAGATATAAAAAGTCCGATGAGCGATTTGACAACAGGTTATAGAAAAATTGCGGCATTTGGTAATTCAAGTCAAAATAACTTCTGGACTGTAAAAAACTTACCGACAGGTGATTACTATTGGAGCGTTCAATCAATCGACAATGCTTTTGCTGGTTCGGAATTTGCTACTGAAAATTCATTTAATGTTATACCGGATGCTCCTTTAGCTCTCAATGCTACAAATATTTCACCCAACAGTTTTACGGCTAACTGGCAGTTTTGTGATGATGTGACGGGATATATAGTTGATGTTGATGATAATATTGATTTTTCAAGCCCGATTGCAGGTTACGACAGTCTGGATGTAGGGAATGTTAATTTATTAACTGTAACTGGATTAATTTCAAATTCGCTTTACTATTATAGGGTAAGGTCTTATAATTCGTTTGGTACAAGTCTGCACAGTAATGCTATTACTGTCCAAACCTTGAATCAATTTAGTGATGTGAATGTAGGATTGCCGGGAGTTTACGAAAGCTCAGTAGCATGGGGTGATTACGACAACGACGGTGATCTTGATTTAATTATTACAGGGGCTACAGGCTCAATCGGTATCTCAAAAGTCTACCGTAACGACAATGGATTATTTACAGATTTAAATGTCGAATTGGTAGGAGTATATTATTCTTCTGCCGACTGGGGTGATTACGATAATGACGGGGATTTAGATATTTTAATAACAGGTTACTTGGATAATGAAGAGGCTGTTACAAGGATATACAAGAATGATTCAGGGCTTTTTACAGACATAATTGCAGGGCTTCCAAATGTAGGTCGCAGTTCAGTCGCATGGGGCGACTATGACAATGATGGCGATTCCGATATTCTCATAACAGGCAGTCAATGGGATGGTCAGTGGAATTTATCAAGAATATATAGGAACGATTCTGGGATTTTTACAGATATAAATGCAGTTTTAGAGGCAGTAAATAACAGTTCAGTCGCATGGGGGGATTACGACAATGACGGTGATCTGGATATTCTGCTTACAGGTATGAACGACTCTTATACAGCTATCTCGAAAATATATAGAAACGATTCTGGATCATTCACAGATATTTCAGCTTCTTTGACAGGTGTTTATTATAGCTCTGCTGATTGGGGAGATTACGATAACGACGGCGATCTTGATATACTTTTAACCGGAAATACAGGTACGGCAGATGTCTCGAAGATATATAGGAATGATAACGGTAATTTTACGGACATAATTGCGGGATTGACGGGAGTAGGGTTCAGTTCGGTTTGTTGGGGTGATTATGATACTGATGGAGATTTGGACATACTTCTGACGGGATACACTGGTTCGGTCGATATCTCAAAAATTTACAAGAATGACAACGGTGTATTTACAGACATAAATGCTCCGTTTCAACAGGTACACAGCAGTTCTGTAGCTTGGGGAGATTATGACAACGATAGTGACTTGGATGTTCTTATTACAGGATACGCAGGATCGGTAGGAGTATCAAAATTATACCGTAATAACAACTCAATCCCGAATACGGTACCGGTACCTCCTCAGAATTTATCTTCAGTAGTGGATCAGTATAAAGCCACATTAACTTGGGATGAAACTATAGACAATGAAACAACACAAGCCGGATTAACATACAACTTATATGTAAGAACCGAATCCGGAACAGAGTACAGAAAATCACCTTTGAGTGATTTATCCGACGGTTATAGAAAAATTGTAAAAGCCGGAAATGTTTTTCACAGAAATTCCTATGAGATCAAAAACTTACCCGGAGGTAGGTACTACTGGAGCGTTCAAGCTATTGATAATACATACGCGGGTTCACCGTTTTCTCCAGAAGGTACGTTTTTGACTATTCCAGACACGCCGGTTGCGGAACGGGCTACAGAAACAACAGCCGATAGTTTTATAGCTCATTGGCGTTCGACTGCCTTTACTGACGGTTACATAATAGATGTTGACGACAACAGCGATTTCTCAAGCCCTTTGACCGGGTATAACAGTCTTGATGTAGGCAATGTTGTGTCATATACAATTGATAATCTTACTGAAGCAAAAATTTACTATTACAGGATCAGATCTTACAATTCCGCGGGATCAAGTTTAAGCAGCCTGACAGTTATGGTTCCGATGTATTTTCTGGAAATAAATGTCGGTTTGACCGCCGTTGGCGCTAGTTCTGTCGGCTGGGGTGATTATGATAATGACGGCGATCTGGATATTCTGCTCACAGGGAATACAGGAGCCGCAAACATTTCGACAATATACCGTAATGACGGCAACAATACATTTACTGACATAAATACCGGTCTGGCTGGTGTATGTTACGGCTCTGTCGGCTGGGGTGATTATGATAATGACGGCGATCTGGATATTCTGCTCACAGGACGTGATAATTCTTCAGGTAGAGTCTCCAAAATCTATTGCAATAACGGCAACAATACATTTACCGATATCAATGCCGGTTTGACAGGTGTTGACTATAGTTCTGCTGCTTGGGGTGATTATGATAATGACGGCGATCTGGATATATTACTAACAGGAGCGACGGGAGATTGGCAAGCTTACAATCCAATCTCCAAAATCTATCGCAATAACGGCAACAATACATTTACTGACATTAACGCCGGATTATCCGCTGTTTACGTTAGTTCTACTGCTTGGGGTGATTTTGATAATGACGGCGATCTGGATATTCTTCTCTCCGGATATACTAGTTCAAGCGCAATCTCCAAAGTATATCGTAATAACGGTAACAGTACATTTACCGACATCAATTCCGGTCTGACCGGTGTTGGTGGGAGTTCTGTTGCCTGGGGTGATTATGATAATGACGGGGATCTGGATATTCTGCTCACGGGAATTGATACATCATACAACCCTATCTCCAAAATCTATCGCAATGACAACGGTGTATTTACCGACATCAATTCCGGTCTGACCGGTGTTGGTGGGAGTTCTGTTGCCTGGGGTGACTATGATAACGACGGCGACCTCGATATATTACTTTCAGGGCAAATATACAAAAACGATTCAGGGTCATTCACTGATATAAATGCAGGCTTGACAGGAGTATATTGGAGTTCATCCGCCTGGGGCGATTATGATAATGACCGAGATCTGGATATACTTTTGACAGGCAAAGTATATAGCAATAATATCGATGTAGCTAATACTATTCCGGTTTCACCTCAGAATTTAAGTTGTGTGAATTCGGGTTACGACGTAATTTTATCATGGGAAAAAGCAGCTGATAACGAAACACCTCAAAACGGATTGTCTTATAATATCTGTATAGGAGCTTATTCAGATTCATGCAACATAAAAGATCCGATGAGCGACATTTCAACAGGGTATAGAAAGATAATATCTATTGGGAATGCAGGTCAGGAAGTCTCATGGTATGTAAATGGTATTGCAGGAGGTCAGTATTATTGGAGAGTACAGGCAGTTGATCATTCATACGCAGGTTCCGAATTTTCCTCGGAAGGCATGTTTTATACTTTACCACTAGCACCCTCAGCGAACGAAGCATCAAATATAGGCTTTACAGGTTTTCTGGCGTCATGGACATCTTCTGCAGGTGCCACTGGATACAGGATTGATGTAGATGATAACAGTGACTTTTCAAGTCCTTTAGCAGATTATAATAATCTTGATCTTGGCAATGTATTATCTTGCACTGTTTCTGACCTTCCTGAAGTGAATACTTATTATTACAGAGTAAGAGCTTACAATGCTGTTGGTATCAGTCGTTACAGCTTAACAGTTATTGTGGAATCTCCGCTTTTTACAGTCATGAATACAACATTTGCAGATGTTCTATATAGTTCTTCAACATGGGGTGATTATGATAATGACGGAGATCTTGATATTCTGCTTACGGGACATACAGGTTCTGGAAGAATCTCCAGAATCTATCAAAACAACAACGGCTCCTTTAGCGACATCAATGCCGCTCTGACAGGTGTTTATGCTGGCTCCGTAGCCTGGGGCGATTATGATAACGACGGCGATCTTGATATTCTGCTCACGGGACATACTGGTTCTGCATATATCTCCAGAATCTATCAAAACAACAACGGCACATTTACCGACATTAATGCCGGTCTGCCCGGTGTGTTTGACGGTTCAGGATGCTGGGGCGATTATGATAATGACGGTGATCTCGATATTCTTCTTACAGGTTACACAGGATCTGCTTATTATTCAAAAGTTTATCGTAACGATGGCGGATCATTCACAGATATTTCAGCTCCATTGATGGGTGTAACTTCCAGTTCTGCAGCATGGGGAGATTACGATAATGACGATGATCTTGATTTAATATTAAACGGATACACCGGCTCTGTCAGAACGACTAAATTGTATAGAAATGACGGGAGCGGAGTTTTTACGGATATTAATGCTGAATTGGAGGAGGTAAACGGGGGCTCAATTGCTTGGGGGGATTATAACGATGACGGATTCATTGATATTTTAATGACTGGCAGTAATGGAATTGTCTGGATCTCAAAAATCTACCGGAACAACGGAAACAGTACATTTACCGATATCAATGCAGGATTACCCGGTTTAATCGGCAGTTCAGGGGGATGGGGAGATTATGATAATGACGGAGATCTTGATATCATGTTAATCGGCAATCCTACGGAATTCGGTAATAGTGTAGCCAACTTATACAGAAATGAAAATGGAGTATTCACTTATTACAATTTTCGATTTAACGGAGCCTGTGACGGATCGGTTTCATGGGGAGATTACGACAATGACCGTGATCTTGATTTGCTGGTAACCGGATCAGGAACTTCAATAATCACTAGGAACAATTCAATCGCACAGAACACAAAACCGAATCCTCCGGTGAGTATAAGTTTATCTTTCAACGATAGCCTAAATACAACTTTATTCAGTTGGGAAAAAGCTTCGGATGGTGAAACTCCTCAGAACGGTCTTTCGTATAATATTGATATATTTTTCAGAGAAAAAACATATCTCTCGTCAATGTCGGATATTACGACAGGATACCGAAGAACACCCGAAAACGGAAATGCGGGGGAAAACCTGCACTATCGCATGAACAAATATCTTTCTTTGTTTCCAAATGAAGTGTCAAAAGAGCTTGTAGCGAAGGTACAAGCTGTAGATCATTGCTTCATAGGATCAGAATTTGCTGTTCTTGACACAACATTAGTCTCCGAAGAAATAGATGTATTATCAAAAGAAATTATGTTGCCTAACGATTATTTGTCATGGGAATGTTTAATACCAGATTCTGTTTTAAATTACCAGCTTCAACTTGCTAATGACAGCAGTTTTACACATCCGTTTACCGAAACAATTGTTTCTGAAATAAAAAATTCTTCAAAGAATGATAAAGGTCTTTATTATCATGTAGGACTAAATGAGCTGACAAATTATGATAGTCTTGTGAATAATGAAATATATTATTGGAGAATAAAGCCTGTATATACAAATCCGGAAAGGGTTACAAAGTTCACTGGCGATAATTTGAGTTTTCATTATAATCCCCTTCTTCTACCGCCCACGAATTTAACAATAACTGTTTCAGGTCAGTTCGTTACGCTTGATTGGAGCATTGTGAAAATTTCCAAATCAGATGTTCTTTATAAAATTTACAGCTCAAATGACCCTTTTACAGCTTTTCCTGCTAACTGGACGCTTGAAAATTCAACCACCAATACTTATTGTATTTTACCATCAAATACCTCAAAGAAATTTTATTGCATAACGGTGTCGAATATTACAGAACTAAGAAGAATTGAAGGCATAAAAAATAATACAATAAAATAATGGCCTGTAAACGCGATTTAAAATTAAAAAGCCCGTTAATTCGGGCTTTTTTTGAAAGAAATATTTGTTTGATTTCACTTTTAAGAATTTTTTACAGTTTTATAAAAATCTGTTAATTATTCAATTGTTTAACGGGTTGGTTTTCATTATATTCGGGCGTGTTTAATCAATGCGCACGGGAAAATGAAAAAGATCATTTCAAAAATATTTGACCTTATAAAAAAAGCGGTAAAATATCCTGTGGAAACATACAGGGCTAAAATGTCTTTGTGGAAGAAATGCCTTATATGGCTGGCATGGGCTTTTGCGGTTTTTCATGTTGTGATAATTTTCGGGGGTTTGTTCTTCGCCGTTTTATATAAATTCGTAAACCCGCCTTATTCGTCTTTTATGCTCTACAGGATGGTTTTCGCAGGTGAGGAGATCCATCAGAATGATTTCGTCCCATTAAAAAAGCTGCCGAAGGGAACTGCCTCGATGCTGGTAAGACTGGAGGACGGAAATTTTTACAATCACTGGGGAATAGATCTTGACGCAATAGAGTCTGCGAGAGAGCGAAATGAGAAAGCCGGCTACAATAAATACGGCGGAAGCACGCTTACGCAGCAGCTTGTTAAGACACTTCTTCTTGTGCCTGATAAATTCCTTGTAAGAAAATATGCAGAAGTTATTATTTCGCTTGAATTCGACCTTATAATCAGTAAGGACAGGATACTTGAACTTTATCTCAATAATGTTGAATGGGGTCACGGAATTTTCGGTATTGAGGCTGCTTCAGTTCATCATTTCAATAAGCACGCGGTAAAACTCTCACGCGATGAAGTCGCCAGACTGCTTACAATTTTGCCAAATCCGCTCAAGTATAATGTTAAAAATTTTTCACGAAGAAAAAGCATGTCATTAAGATATAACCGGCTGATGCCCATAATTCCAGACGATAAAATAAAAACCGAACCGCAGAAGGACGACACACTGAATCTAAAATTAAATTAAATATGAAAAGAATAGCTCAGGAATACATTCACATTACAAAATTCATCCAGAAAGATGCTTGGAACTTTCTGATCGGAAATTTTTTCGCAGGATTCGGGTTTACCGGATTCGGACTGCTTTTCAACCTTTATCTTAAAGCATCAGGTAAGGGAGAGGGGATCATCGGTCATGTTCTTTCGGTCGGAACTTATGCGACCGTTCTGATGATCTTTCCGGCGGCATATCTCGTCAAAAGAATTTCGATCAAGCCTGTTATGCTCATCGTACCTGTTGCTATGTCGGTCGGATATGCGGTAGCGATACAGGCTCAGACGATGCAGATGATCATGGTCGGGATAGCCATATCCGGATTTGCGGGAGCTTTCAGTTCAGTTATCGGCGGACCGCTTCTGATGCAGAGCAGCGGTGAGCTTGAAAGAACTCACCTTTTTTCAATTAATCACGCAATAGCGCTCTTGTCCGGAATTACGGGAAATCTTGTAGCGGGGAGTCTGCCTGATCTTATGGTAAAGATCGGAGTATCATCAGCTTCAGGGTATAAATTTGCGATATTCGTTCATCTTATAATTGCCCTGATATCGCTGTATTTTTACTCAAAAATAAAAGTAAAGCATATTTCGCTTACAGGCGACGCTAAGGATGAAACCAGATTTAATTTAAAACTGAAAACGCCGAAAAAGCTAATAGCTTACCTTGCTATCCCGCCGATGATGGTCGGTCTCGGTGCGGGTATGACGATACCTTTTCTCAACCTCTATTTCAAAACAAGGTTCAGCCTGGATGCGAATAATATCGGCATGCTTTTCGCCCTGGCACAGCTTTTCACCATAGGCGGAGCCCTGCTCGCGCCCATGCTTGCAAGAAAGTTCGGAATGATACTTTCCGTTATCCTGTCACAGATAATTTCGCTTCCTTTCCTCTTCATATTGGGACTGTCCTACTATCTGCCTCTTGCAATTGCTGCTTTTCTGATAAGGAACGCACTTATGAATATGTCCGCACCTATTTCATCGAATTTTTCTATGGAGGCGGTACATCCCGATGACAGATCCATTACGAGCGGTCTGCTGTCTCTGGCATGGCTTTTCACATGGGGCATTACGGCCAACATCGGCGGTTATTTTATTGAGAACTTCGGCTATGAGCTGCCTTTCGCTTTCACGATGGTTTTCTATATATTATCATCGTATTTATATTACAAACTGCTATACCCGATAGAAAAAGAACAAAAAAATGCGAAAATGCAGGCTGAAGTTTAATTTGTGTAAATTTTAGTGGAAACAAAATACAAATTGGTTTATATTCCATCAAATTAAAAAAAAATTGAAATTAAAGGAGAAACAAATGGGAAGAGGCGATAAAAAAACGAGAAAAGGAAAGATTTTCAGAGCGTCTTCAGGAAACACAAGACTGAAAACAAAACACCCGACGAACCCGTTATCTCAGCCTGATCCGAATATGGTAAAAGCTGAAAAAAGCGATTCGATAAAAAAACTGGCCGATGCTAAAGCAGCTTCAGTTGCAGAAAAGAAAGCAGCAACGGATAAGAAGCCTGTTGACAAAAAACCTGCTGACAAGAAACCTGCCGAAGCGGCAAAAAAACCAGCAGCAAAAGGTAAAAAAGAATAATATCAATTAATAATATTCTATAAAAAAAGACGCGGTTTCCGCGTCTTTTTTATTTGTCCTTTTTGAAGTAAATGTTCCTGTTATCATAAAGCGTCTGATATATCTTCAGATAATTTTCGTACCTGAATTCCGGAATAGCGCCTTCATTCGCAGCGGCAAGTACTGCGCATCCCGGTTCATTTATATGAAGACAATTCTGATATCTGCAATTCTGACTCAGACTGTATATCTCAGGAAAGAAATTCTTCAGTTCCTCAAAATCCATGTTCCACATACCGAATTCCCTGATCCCGGGAGTATCAAGAAGAAATCCCCCGTTGGAGAGCGGGAAAAGGCGGGACTGCTTAGTGGTATGCTTTCCTTTCAGAGAGTATGAGGATGTTTCGTTAACTTTTCTTATGATAGCGGGATCAAGCGCATTCAGCAAAGAGGATTTTCCTACCCCTGAATTGCCTACGAAAGCAGATATCTTTCCTCTGGTCACTTCATTCACTTTATCAATATTTATATTCTTCTGAACGGATGTTTCTATGACATCGTATCCTATCTTTCGATAACCGTCAATATAATAAATCTCTTCATCTGTCAGCCCGTAGTCTATCTTATTGACTATTATCTTTGTATCTATCTGCTGCATATTGCTGAATGCAAGTATCCTGTCAAGGAAGCCCGTATTCAGTTTCGGTGAATAAACCGAAGTTACGAGCAGAAGATGATCTATGTTCGAGGCTATCAGCTGCTCTTTCCTTATACCGGCATTGGCCGGTCTGGAAATTTTGTTCAGCCTGGGCAGTACTTCCGCCATAACGAATTCATTCCCTTCCTGCTCAAGTCTGACATAATCTCCGGGACAGACGGGATGGTGCGATCTTTTAGTGGTATGAAGAAGTTTTCCTTTTAAATGGGCAATAAATTCCTTTCCTTCGCATGAAACAGTATAATCTGTTCCGTTCCCGTAAAGCACAAGAGCCTTTATCATTTCCCGGCCGATCTAAGTTTTAAACTGTCGGGGTCGAAAAAATAAACAGCACCTTCAAGCTGTAGAGAATCCTTTGAAAACAATAAATCAGGAGTTTTACTTGAAT
>Ga0209467_1003106_pt1 | contig 11155 bp, 12 predicted proteins | sample Higcelwee11metaG_FD_187175 | JGI IMG/M metagenome (GOLD analysis project Ga0209467, IMG submission 187175) | Freshwater pond sediment microbial communities from the University of Edinburgh, under environmental carbon perturbations - High... | ecosystem: Environmental > Aquatic > Freshwater >...
ATTGATTTCCGTTTCCGCCCCTATTTGTCCCTCGTATCCGTAGTCACGCATTCCCCAATAGGGAGGGGAAGTTACGCAGCAGTGAAAGGTATCGTCAGGGACCAGGGTAAGTTTCTGACGAACGTCACCTTGGATAATTTGAACCGGGTCAATTCCCAAAAATATATCTGCTTGAAAGCAGTTGGCGGATTTAGGTGAAGCGATCACTTTTTCCCCCGGTTTTCTTCCTTTTTAGTCTCGGCGTTGTAAGTGGCGGTTTCTTCGTTGACCTTTGAAACCAGTGCGTCAATGATATAGGCATGAAGAGACATATCCGACTCAATAGCCTTGTGTTTGAGGGCCTTATGCAGACTTTCTTCGATCTCAAGCGGGAATGTTTTCTTGGGCTTAGATTTGGCTGTTGTATCCATGTTAGTTAGGTTACCCTGGTAATAGAAGTAAGTCAAGTGAATAATTTACGTCAAAACTCATAACCAAAGAATGCAAAATAATCATATTTTTTCCATCCTTTTCCCGCATGAAACGCAATAATCCCCGGCCGCATAGGTGGGGTGATTGCATGCAGGGCATCGCACCATCTGGTCCGCGCCGCAGAAGGGGCAGGCAACGGCCGTAACCGGCAACTTTTTCCCGCAGCGCAGACACTGGCCCTTGGTTAACCGCTTCAACTCCAACCGCCGTTTGTTGAACACCTTTTTCTGAATAATATAAATCGCCAGAAGTGCGGCGCCGATGGCCGCTATAATCACGAGATAATGCCATACCGCGATAATTCGAAGAGCGGTCAAAATCGCAAAGAATTTTTTGAAAAAATGCCTTGGTATCAGCGTAAGCACCACATCCAGGATTCTCATGAAAATGGGAATGGATGCAATCACCAGCAAATGGGAAGAGATCAGCGTCTGAAGCCGATTGTCTTTTTTAACGCTCCGGACGCTCCACAGGTAAAACACAATAAACAGCGGCAGCAGAAACAGCATCTGCCAGAAAAGCTCCTTAAACGGATGCCGAAATTCCCATCCTTTAATATCTTTGACCAGCCGGTCCCTGCGGCAAGGTTCCCCTGCCGAGACATAAGCCCACAGATCCTTCACCTTTTCATGATGATTAATCCGGACCTCAATGGCGTTGATCTCTGCGTCAAAGGCATCAATCCGCCGGGCTTTTTCCTTCAGAGATTGGGAAATGGACGGCAGCTTGTTCTGCCCGGATTCTGGTTCCGCAATATCTTCCAGAAGAGACGTGTCGTAAACTCCCTTTGACTGCTCAAACCCGGCCGTAAACTTGTTTTTCTGCGCCACGAGCCGCTGACGGGCCTTAAACGCTTCATGAAGCGCTTTGTCTTTGGCAATTGATTGAATTTTTTGAAAAAAGATTCTGCAATCCGGGTGCATCCGCTCCATTTTCGCCTGATCAAACGGACTGTCGTACCCATAGGAGATATTGTTGTAGTCGGAAAGCGCCAGTTGCTGAAGCTTTTCAATTTTATCAGCGTCCGTCCAGTTCTCCCGAACCAGGATTTCACGGCAGTCGTAGGGAAGATAATCCGCGGGCGAGGTCAACTGCCGGGTATGGTCATCAAGCCCCCGAAACACCATAAACAGAATAAACAGGTCCAGCGCAAGAATCACGCAAATGGAAAGCTTGCTTAACGGCTCTTCGTCATTGAGGCGAAACAGACGGTTTTTAAATGCGGCCAAGCGGTTTTTAATCATTGGGGTTATTTTCCTGTTTCTGCATTTTCTTCAGCAGCGCATCCAATCCGCTGAAGGGCTTATGGGTGAGACTCGGTTTATCGTCTTCCCTGCCGCCGCTGGCCCCCTCATACCAGTCAGCCACCCCATCCCGGGAATGTTCGTTGTCGTGGCAATAGAGGCATAGCAATTCCCAATTGCTGCCGTCCGGCGGGTTATTGTCATGGTCGTGATCCTTGTGGTGGACCGTGAGTTCCTTTAAGCGCTTGCCCTCAAATTCGCGCCCGCACCTTGCGCAGATGGGAGGGTACATTTTCAGGGCACGGCCCCGGTAGGATTTTTCCTTTTCCTCCCGGTTGCGGCGGGCTTCGGCCAGTATTTCGTCCATCCGGCCCGAACCGGATGACAGCTTGTTGGATGACATGCATTCTCCTTTTACGGTTTATTTTGCAATGAATGGGTTCTCTTTTTCCGTCGCAGCCGGCGCAGCCGATGAATCAATATACGGTCGTCCCTTTTTCAGGCGAACCACCCCGGTTACGGAAATTTTTTCCCCGGATGGTTTTGCCGGATCAAGGCCCGAAGGAAGCGGTCCGTTCACGTAAATGCAGCCGGATGGGTCCGCGATCATCCAGTCGCTGCGGGAAACCGGCGGGCCGCCGAGGCATGGCCCCCGCCATCCGTGAAAAACGCCGGTTACCGTGACGGTAATGGATTCAAAGCGTGAAGGTTCTTGAAGAATCAGGCCCAGAACCCCACCGTCTTCGGGTGCGGTCGCATTTTGCGCGGAAGAATTCCCGGCGCAGGCCCCCATGCCTGAAAAAATCATCCCCGCAGCCATCAGCCATAAAGTTGTTCGTGTCCACATCATTTTTTCACCTCCGCATTGAATCTGGGTGCCCGCTTTTTCGGCGTCGCATGAAACGTTATTTTCCGCTGACCCGCATTAATGGTCACAACTCCCTCTTCCGGCACCGCCCGAGTCAAGGCCCCGGCATACCAGTAATTACTGTAACCGTTCAACTCCTCCAGGGAAGTGATATCGCTAAAATCCCCCAGATAGGCATTGCTCAGGTCCAGCACATATGGCCCGATCGTCTGCCAGTCACCCACATCGGGGTCCAGATACCAGAACTCCACATTGGCCTTTGTTCCGGTCTTCCCGTCCTTGTAATATTCCACAAACACATCATAATTCCCGGGCTGAACATAGTCATTAGATACATAATATTCCACGGATTCCCCCACATCATAGGAATCCCCGGAGAAAAATCCGTTGGGCGTGGTCTGGCCCATCCACGGCGCGTAAATCTCCAGGTTTGGCTCCCACACATAAAGGTCCAGGTCCGCATCCGTGTCCCAGGCAATATAAAAGGAAAATCCGCCGGAATGCAGGGTTTCCTGTGAGCCGGCCACGATTTTCGCCACCGCTTCCGACCATACGGTGGCCCGGGCCTGGTTACAGGCCAGCTCGTTATAAGCCCTGAGGTCGTCGTACAGGGTGTCGCTGGACACCTGGCCCAGAGACGGGACAAACACCGCAAGGCCAAAGGCGTCATCCACTGCATCCCCGATAGTCCGGTTGCCAACCACGGCCCTTGCCACGGCATTGGTCACTTCCAGGGCCGCACTGCGGGCGGCGCTTGCCGGCAATCCGTTTGCGATGCGCGAACTGAAATCATGAAGGTCCAGATTGCTTTTGTATTCAAACCCCTGTCCATTGGCCTGAGACTGAGCAATCACCCCGGACACGGTATTGTAATCCGCGACAATGGCATCCGCGAAATTCAGCATGGCTGAATGAAGGGCCGGCAGGGCCGACATGTCCACTGCCGACTTGGTCACTTTTTCCGCCCGAGCGTCCGGATCGCTGTAATACGCATGGTATTTTTCAACAATGGTTTCGGATAGTTCCAGACTGGTCATGCCGGGCCTGTTTTTAAGGGCAGATAGAATCATATCATAGGGAACGCCTTCGCCCGGTTCCACTTCCTCGGAAAACACCATATAATCCGTAAGCCCCGAAAACTCATACGCCACCTCGTACATCGCCATGAGACAGGCGTCAAAATTGATCACATCCAGATGAACCCCGGCGTTCCGCACCGCCCCGGCCAATTCCGGCAGACTCATAAACGAATCACTGGTTTCATCCTGCACCGAGCCTTTAAATACCGTGGATTTTTTCCAGCCAGCCCCGTGGTCCCAGATCACCAGCGCGTAATGTTTCGCCGGATAGCTTGCGGCGGCCCATTTGATAAACCCCGTCAGGACTGCGGGAGAACCCATGTTCACGTTTCCGATGGATTTTCCAGCCTTAAGATTCACGTTGTCGGGATTGCCGTCATTCTTGGCCAGAAAACGCAGGGTCTCCCCCATGTACCCGTCATGGCCAATAGCTGGAAAATCCGTATAAAACGAACTGAATTCCGCCTGAAGCACGATATTGACTTTTTCGCCTGACCCGGCCGTCTCCATTTCATTGAGATCAAATAGACCGGCGGTGGACAGGTTGTTGTCCGCGCCCATATACACCATATATGTCCAGTCCGCGGAGGTTGCGGGCTCCGGTAAAGTATCGTCCGAATCCCCGCCGCCCGCGCTGTTGCATCCCGCAAGCAAAAGGCACATTAATGGAACAATCAATAATTTGCATAACCATCTGATTAAGCTTGAAATATACATGGCAGTGTCTCCATTTTTAAAATAAATGGGAATAATGAGGTTGTATTTAAAAATATATTAGAAGCAGAAGGCAAATTTTGCAATTTGAAAAAGCAAGAAAAAAACCGGGCTTTAAGGCCTACGCCCTGCATTCATTGGATGCTTTGCGCGTTCAGATCAAATCCAGAATTTCCAGAGGACGGGACACAATGACGCCGTCATGTTTCTCCGAAAGCCTCTCGCGGTCGGTGAACCCCCAGCTTACCCCCACCGCATCCATTCCCGCATTGAAGCCGGTTTTCATGTCCACCGGGCTGTCCCCTACAAACAGAAAGGCTGCGGGCCGCACATTCATCTGCCGGGCGATTTCCAGAGCAGCCGATGGGTCCGGTTTCAACGGCACCTTTTCCCGCTGCCCGAACACCGCCTCAAAAGGCCAGTCAGGCAAAAATTTCTCAACGCATTTTATTGTAAATTCATGGGGTTTATTGGATAGAATCGAAAACCGCACTCCCCGACCGGAAAGCGCATGAAGCAATTCCGGAACCTGTGGATAAGAGCGAGTGGTGAGATTCCAATTGCGGGCATAATCCTGCCGAAAATCAGATAAGCACTGATCGATGGTTTCATCCGTGGCGACATCCTTCGGCAGGGCGCGAGATATTAGGGTTCTGGCCCCATCCCCAATAAACGCCCGGCAGTCGATGATGGATCGGCCGGGAAATCCATTTTTTCCCAGCGCCCGGTTCAGCGCGCCGGCAATGTCGGCCAAGGTGTCAAGCAATGTGCCGTCAAGATCAAACAGGACGGCCTGATATTTTGTCATGATGGTTTCTTTCATGAGATATTAATATTCTGCGGCAGAGCGGCAACCGTTAAAAAAGTTTATATGGTCAAACCGATTTTGCAACTCCAAAAACAGTGATTGCAAATGAAAAATGCTGTAAAACAAGTGTGATAAAACAAGTTGACTTTTCAGTTGTTGATTAATAATATATGCAAAAACTAATATAAAATTTTTTTCTTATGATTTTGGGAACTATTCATGAAACGTTGGATCATTACATATATCACATTATTTGTTTTCATTCCAGCTTCATTGTTTTCCGCCCTTCCACCCGTCCTGACCTCGACATCTGCTGCACAAACACTTAAAAAAACAATCGTCCAATCTCAATTATCCCTTGAACAAAGCATGGCTGATTTAAGCAGGATTTTCGATGTAAAAATAGAAATATCCGGAAAACCCGTGGATACCCCTGCTAAATTTAACTTGAATATGAAACAGGCAACTTTGGAACAAGCGGTAAAAGAGGTGATACGAAAAGCAAACATCCAAAACTATGCGATAGTCTGGGATGAGCCGAACAAAACACTCCGTCTCTTGGTCTTTGAGAAAGGCAAAAATGAAAACATCAGCGGCCAAAACACTACCACAAGTGACCTATACGAGGATATGAGCCCTTTAACGCAGGAGCAGCTTTATCTCCTTGCCCAACAGAGCGCAAAAATAGAAGCGGAAGAACAGGAATGCATGAAGCCTCTAACACCGGAGCAGCTTCAACAATTACACGAACAGAGCGCAAAAATAGAAGCGGAAGAACAGGAAAGCAGAAAACCCCTGACACCAGAGCAACTCCAGCAGTTAAAAGAACAGAGCGCAAAAATAGAAGCGGAAGAACAGGAAAGCAGAAAACCCCTGACACCAGAGCAACTCCAGCAGTTAAAAGAACAAAGCGCAAAAATAGAATCGCAAGAGAGTGAAAACATGAAACCTCTATCATCAGAGCAATTGCTTCTATTACAGGAGTTGGAAGCACGGGACGCTTCACCTCTTCTAAAGAATAATAACAAAAATTCTCCGCAAACTGATTTTCCTGAAAAACCAGTTACAATAAAAACAACAACCACTATCAAAAAGGAGACGTAAAATGAAAAACAAATGGATAATTTTTGGAATGCTTCTGGCCATTGGAATGATATTTTTGGATCCACAAAATGCAAAGGCGGATACTTGGGCGGTGGCTTCTATTAATCTGATCGGACAGGCGACCACCAACACTCATGTAAAAATTACGGTCGAAGGCACTAAGATTATCAATCAATGGTTTCAATTAAACGCGGCAAAAAGCAAAGAGATGCTAGCCCTTGCATTGACTGCGGCCTCTTTAGGAAGAACTATCCAAGTCCAGATTGATACTGATGGAATTACAATTAATACAATTAGGATGCTCAATTAATTCGTTCCAAAGTGCGATATTGATGAAGCAACCTAAATACTCAAATCAATCCGGCAAAGCTTGAGGTAAGCGACCGCACCCTGCCTCCGTCCCTGACCCAAAGAAGCCAAAGGTTAGGAGTGCGGTCTTCCTCTTTCCTCTTTGGTTTGTTCTCTCCTTTCATTTATAATCTATTTTTTAAAGCAATAAATTTCTCCTGAATACCGGATTTAATTTTGCTCATCAAATCCCGTTGATCATAAACCATTGTTCCACCCGGCCTGGCTTGATACCATTTGCCATAATCTGATGATATGCTGCTTATTCCAGGGGATAAATAATTAAAATATTCTGCCGCCAATGCATGGCGCTGCTTTTTTGCTACAAGAGCATCGCTCTGGGCAAAATCATGAAAAATAATCATCGTCGGCCAGTAGAAGATATCCTTACCAGGATATTGTTTCCAACAACGCCAGGAAAGCTCGGTTCCTTCCCCGCCGAAAAGCAATGGATCAAAACCACCCACTGATGTAAAAACCTCCTTCTTTATAGCCATATTGCCTTCGGTCATCAAAACCGCGGGTATTGGGTACTCTCCCAAATCATAATGACCAGTAAAAGAATTGTTTGAAGAACTCCCTTTAGGCAGGATTTTTCCTCTGAGGGCTAAGAAGTCAAAACTGTTCCATGCTTTTTTCACATTTTGAATATAATCCGGATGCACCAATGCGTCATCATCAATAAAAACAAAATAACGCCCCCTGGCAAAACTGGCGCCGAGATTTCGGCCTTCGGAAGGCAGAAGATTGACAGGCGGAGCAATATGCAACATCGGATAGATTGCCAACTGTGATCGCATTTCTTCATTGCCGCCATTATCCACCAAAATAATTTCAAAATCCTTATCAAGTTGTCCGGCAAGCGACTCCAGACATCCCAGCAAACCTTCACCGGCATTAAAAGAAACAATAACCACCGACGCCATAACCTCATACCCCTTACGGCAGTCCTGATGTTCAAAAAGTTTATACTGAACGGACTTCCGGTAGGCTTCAATCAATCGACGGGCATTGGCAAACTGTTTTTCAGCGTAACAGTTCCGGGCCTCTTCAAATAACGACAGGGATCTGGATAAAGAGTTCATTAATTGACAATTAATTTTGAATGAGTGGATTCCGACACGTTATTTAATGCCATCCACTCTTTTGGATTTACACAAAATGTTTTATACTCATTTAACACGGTCTTTGGATCACCCTGCATAACCATTTTCCCCTTTTCCAGCCAGATGACTTTGTTACATAATTTTCTGAGCTGGGACGGACTATGAGAGATAACAAGGGCACACCTGGCAAGGGATTGCAGATTCTTCATTCTCTCCATTGCCTTATCCTGAAACGCCTTGTCCCCAGTCGCCAGGACCTCATCCAGGATCAATATTTCAGGCCGAATGGCTGTAGCAATGGCAAAAGCCAGGCGGCTTTTCATACCGCTGGAATAAGTGCGCATCTGCTCATCCATAAAATCCCCAATATCAGCAAACGCCTCAATATCACCTATTTGTCGCCTAATTTCAGAAAACTTAAGACCCATGAGGCTCCCATTGATATACACATTTTCCCGTCCGGTAAGCTGTTTTTCAAACCCTACGCCCAGAGCCAGAAGTTGGACCCGACCGTTGATTTCCACCTTCCCTTTGTCTGGACGATAAATTTTTGTGCAAACCAGGGACAAAGTACTTTTGCCGGAACCATTTCGCCCGATAACACCGATGGTGTCGCCTTCGCAGACAGTAAAAGAAATGTCCTGAAGCGCCCAGAATTCCCGGTCTTTCTTCTTTTTCCCAAAGAGCAGATCAAAAATTGAAGCGTGCTTTTGGAAACAGAGCCCCACGTTAGAAAATGTTACCATGGGCTGAGGGGCTTTTTCAGATTGAGAGACGGCATTATTTAAAATTTCAGACATAAACATCAAGACCCTGGGAAATGCGATTCACTATATCATTTTTGGGACATAGGGTGACACTCGGCGAAAAAAAACCAATCCGATCTGCATAATGCAGAGGGTAACTCCGAATGTGATCATAATTGGAAGGTAATCAAACATCCGCCCAAAAAAGAGAAGGTCCCTCACTGCTGTGATAAAATGAACCATTGGATTTAAAGAATAAAGCGTTTTTGCATAATCAGGAATGGATGATATCTCGTATATTCGGTCGGGAGAGTATAGTATTGGGCTGATATAAAAACCAAACCGCAAGACATAAGATAATAATTTCCCTGTATCACGAATATACACTTCAAATATCGATAAAAACAATCCTGCCGTAAATGATATGAGAATCATCAAAAAAGCAAGGATAAATACACCTATAGTCTGGATCCCCAAGACTGGCCAGTTCCAGATCATGATAATCGCCAAACCGATCAAATAAAAAAAAACCTGCACCAGAGGCGAAATAATCACATAAAGCACCATCGGCACTGAGGCCTGCTTGATTAAACCAGCATTGCTGGTCAAGGAACTGGTACATAACGTAATGGAACGGGAAAATGACTGCCATGTGACAATGCCGCAAAGAGCAAACAAATGATAATTAGGCCCCCCCCGGTCAAAAATAACCTTCACCACAAAATAATAAATCAGCATGAGCAGCAAAGGGTCTAAAAGCCACCAGAGAAGCCCCAGACGAGTTGTTGCAACGGTGGTTTTGATATTTACATAAAATTGACTGCGCAAAGCATGGCGATTCTCCCATATCTCTTTGACAAAGCGTAACATTTTCTGCCCAATTTTTATTGTAACGTTTTTATGGTATGTATCTATATTTTTTATAAATACTTCTGACTGCCCCATTCAGTTCGTATTTAACGATAAAATTATATTCGATTTGTAAAGAAATTCCCGTATTTCTTGCAACACTGGCCCCGCTATTGACTTTGTGTGAAAAAACACGAACACGGAAATCATTACGCGAGCAAGTATGAAGGATGGAGTGACTTCCATCTCCGGATACATCGTTTACGCAAATGACTTCTAAATTTTCATACTCCTTTTGAAATAAGGAATTGATGCATGACTCAACATATTCTTTTTTATTAAAAACAGGAATAATTACAGATATTTTTGGTTTTGAGACCCGCCGGCCCACTTTGTGTGTATCAGTTTTTTTTATATTCAGAGTTAATTTGCCGAGCGGGTTGTTTAGTCTCCAAAATATTGATATCTATAGACTTTTTATCCTTATATGTTTCATTAAAATCTTCTAAGATGCGCTCTATATGATCTCTTGCAGTAAACTTTTTTCGGCTAAACCGCGTGCCGCCCATTATAAAAACAAAACCATTTCCTACCCTCCAGCGTCTTGAAGCGAATAAATCAATAAAGTCCTTTTCAATCTGTTTCACCCATCTTTTGAATTGAGCCAGCTCTTTTTGGCCAGGCTCAAATAACGGCATTCTGTCTTTGTATCCTTGAAATATTTGTTCAAGATGATCCATAACCAACGGACGTTTTCTTCTAAATAGAAGCAATTCCATGCATCGAACCAGAAAATCTCCGGTGCGCCAGGTATATGAATTTTTTATAGCAAGATAATCTTTTTCAAGAGACCTGATGAGCGTGTAAAGGCGTTTAATAAACTGCCTGTAATGATGAGTCATTTCTTTTTGTTGCAACGCCTGCTGATTCTGCTTTTCCCTCGACTGCTCCAGGGCTGTTTTGGCTTTTTTAATCTCAGCAAGCTCATTTTGTACAGAACTCAAACGGATATGCAGGTTTTCCTTTTCATCATTCAAGTTTTTTAGCTGGTCCTGCTTTTCCTTTAACGTTTTCTCCTTTTCCTGTTCCAGGACTGAAACCTGCTCCAACTCCTTTTTTAACTTATCCACTTCAGACTGGGCTTGCGTCAACTGACCCTGCTTTTCCTTCAGTTCCCTTTCCCTTGCCTGCTCCAGTGCTGTTTTAGCTTTTTTAATTTCAGCGAGCTCATTTTGTATAGAACTTATGCTGATGCGCAAATTTTCTTTTTCATCGTGCAGATCTTTTAGCTGTTTTAAATACTGATTGTTCTGCAGGGTGATCTCGTGAAGATCATTTTTTCTTACATTATCTATCTCATCCTGATTTTTCTTTATCGACTCCTGCTCCTTAGCCAGTTTTGCCTTCAACTCCTCTATTCGCGCCCGCTCTTTCTCCAGCCGCTCACGGGTCGCGGCCTGCTGCCCGAGATCCTTATGCGCCTCCGTGTACCACCCCTTAAATCCATTCATGGCATGACGGCATTCCTTGACTGCGCCCATCAGCCGCTCCCGGTCAAATTCATTTCCCCGGCAGTCCTTCAACACATCATAGAGCTTCAGCACATATTCGTTTTGAACCTGGTAATCTTCATACACAGCCCGGTTCAGATCGGGCTTGATGACGTCCTTTATGGCTTTATCTATGCTGCCAGTAAAAAATTGATCCAGGCATGTATATGCAAGCAATCCCTGGGCCAGTTCCGTGGGCTTGGTGAACCAGTCTTCATAGTGAACGATAAAGCAATCAGCAGCGGTATGGTACAAGGCATCGGTGGTA
>Ga0209467_1003107_pt1 | contig 11155 bp, 8 predicted proteins | sample Higcelwee11metaG_FD_187175 | JGI IMG/M metagenome (GOLD analysis project Ga0209467, IMG submission 187175) | Freshwater pond sediment microbial communities from the University of Edinburgh, under environmental carbon perturbations - High... | ecosystem: Environmental > Aquatic > Freshwater > Pond...
AGGGCGATGCGGCCGGTATGCTGGGCGGTGATGGACGACCGCTCGATTTCGCGGGCCGCCGTGCCGCCGATGTGGAAGGTGCGCATGGTCAGCTGGGTGCCGGGCTCGCCGATGGACTGGGCGGCGATGATGCCCACGGTCTCGCCCACGTTGACCAGATGCCCCCGGGCCAGATCGCGGCCGTAGCAGTGGGCGCACACGCCGTATTTGCTCTGGCAGGTGAGCGTGGAGCGGATCATCAGCGAACCGATGCCGGAATCCTCGATGACCTGGGCGTAATGCTCGTCGATGATGGTGTTGGACGGGATGAGCACGTCTCCGGTGGCCGGATCGAACACGTCGAACATGGTCACCCGCCCGAGCGCCCGCTCATGGACGCGCTGCTTGACCTCGCCGGCCTTGATGTAGTGGGAGATCTCCAGGCCGTCCACGGTGCCGCAGTCGATGTCGGTGATGATGACGTCCTGGACCACGTCCACCAGACGGCGGGTCAGGTATCCGGAGTTGGCGGTCTTAAGGGCTGTATCCGCGAGACCCTTTCGTGCGCCGTGGGTGGAGTTGAAGTACTGGGCCACGGACAGGCCCTCACGGAAGTTCGAGGTGATGGGCGTCTCGATGATCTCGCCCGAAGGCTTGGCCATAAGGCCGCGCATGCCTGCGAGCTGGCGCATCTGGTCCTGGTTGCCTCGGGATCCGGAGTGGGTCATCATGAAGATGGGGTTGAAGCTGGTGTTGCGCTCCGTGGCCCCGGTCTTTTCGTCGTAGAGGGTGTCGGTGGAGATCTCGCGCATCATCTCCGACGCCACCTCGTTGGTGGCCTTGGTCCAGACGTCCACGACCTTGTTGTATTTTTCCGTGCGGGTGATGATGCCCTCGGAATACTGGTGCTCGATCTGGAGAACCTCGTTTTGCGAGGCGTCCAGGATGGCCTGCTTGCGGGAAGGCACGGTCAGATCCTTGACCCCGATGGAGATTCCGGCCCGGGTGGCGTACTCGTAGCCCAGACCTTTCAGGTGGTCGCACAGGATGACCGTGGCCTTGGTTCCGGCCTGACGGTAGGTTTCGCCCACCAGACGGCCGATGCTGCGTTTGTTGAGCACGGTGTTGACCAGATCGAAAGGCACCTCGGGGGGAATCAGTTCCCCGACGATGATCCGCCCCGGCGTGGTGTCCACCAGAACGCCGTCAATGCGCACCTTGACCTTGGCGTGCAGACTGACCACCTCGGCATCCAGGGCGCAGATCACCTCGCCCTGGTCGGAGAAGATCTTGCCCTCGCCCTTGCTGAAGGACCGCTCCACCGTCAGGTAGTACAGCCCCAGAACGATGTCCTGGGACGGCAGGATGATGGGATTGCCGTTGGCCGGGGACAGGATGTTGTTGGTGGACATCATGAGCACCCGGCATTCGATCTGGGCTTCCACGGACAGGGGCACATGCACGGCCATCTGGTCGCCGTCGAAGTCGGCGTTGTAGGCCGAGCAGACCAGGGGGTGCAGCTGGATGGCCTTGCCCTCGACCAGGATCGGCTCGAAGGCCTGGATGCCCAGGCGGTGCAGCGTGGGGGCGCGGTTTAAGAGGATGGGATATTCACGCACCACCTCTTCCAGGATGTCCCACACCACCAGTTCCTCGCGCTCGACCATCTTCTTGGCGGTCTTGATGGTGGTGGCCAGCCCTTTGTCCTCCAGACGGGAATAGATGAAGGGCTTGAAAAGCTCGAGGGCCATCTTCTTGGGCAGCCCGCACTGGTGCAGCCGCAGCTTGGGACCGACCACGATGACCGAACGGCCGGAATAATCCACGCGCTTGCCCAGAAGGTTCTGGCGGAAGCGGCCCTGCTTGCCCTTGATCATGTCGGACAGGGACTTGAGCGGTCGGCCGTTGGTGCCGGTGATGGCCCGGCCGCGACGGCCGTTGTCGAACAGGGCGTCCACGGCCTCCTGGAGCATGCGCTTTTCGTTGCGGATGATGATGTCCGGGGCGCCCAGTTCCAGCAGACGTTTCAGGCGGTTGTTGCGGTTGATCACCCGGCGGTAGAGATCGTTTAAGTCCGAGGTGGCGAACCGGCCGCCGTCCAGGGGCACCAGGGGCCGCAGTTCGGGCGGGATGACCGGAATGACCTCCATGATCATCCATTCCGACCGGTTGCTGGAATCGAGAAAGGCCTCCACGATTTTGAGGCGCTTGATGATCTTTTTCTTTTTGGTCTGGGATTTGGTGGTCATGGCCTCCTCGCGCAACTCGGCGCGAAGCTTGACCATGTCGATCTCCTCCAGAAGCAGGCGCACGGCCTCGGCGCCCATGCCCACCGTCACCGCATCCTCGCCGCCGTAGTGGTCGATGACCTGAAGGTATTGTTCCTCGGAGATGACCTGAAATTTATGCAGATTGGTGTCTTTGGAATCGAGCACCACATAGGAGTCGAAATACAGCACCTTTTCCAGATCGACCATGGTCATGTCCAAAAGCGTGCCGATCTTGGAAGGAAGCGTCTTGAGAAACCAGATGTGGGCCACAGGCGCGGCCAGTTCGATGTGCCCCATGCGTTCCCGGCGCACCTTGGAGGCGATGACCTCGACGCCGCATTTCTCGCACACGATGCCCCGGTGCTTCATGCGCTTGTACTTGCCGCAGTTGCACTCGTAATCCTTGACCGGGCCGAAGATTTTGGCGCAGAAAAGCCCGTCGCGCTCGGGCTTGAAGGTCCGATAGTTGATGGTCTCGGGCTTTTTGACCTCGCCGAAGGACCATTCCCGGATTTTCTCCGGAGAAGCGATGGAGATCTTGATGGCCTTGAGCGTCCGGCTGGAAATGACGTTCTGGCCCAGACCGCGCATGCTGAAGAGTTCGTCCAAAGACATAGGGTTCCCTCGTGGTAGTGGTTGAAGGGGGGAACCGGCAGGCGTCCCCCGGGAACCGGCTGGCGGCTCCGCCTCCTCCACGCGTTATCGTGATCCAGACCCGTGCGCCCCGGAGAGTCCCCGGCGGCGCAAAGGACCGGGCATCACCCGCCCGGCGGCGGGTGACGCCCGGAACATGCCTAGCGTCTGGTCTTTTTCTTTTCGTCCTGAAGCAGATCCACATCCAGTCCCAGGGACATCAGTTCCTTCACCAGGACGTTGAAGGATTCGGGCAGCCCGGCCTCCAGGAAGTTGTCGCCCTTGACGATCTTCTCGTACATCTTGACCCGTCCGGCCACGTCATCGGACTTGACCGTGAGGAACTCCTGCAAGAGGTGCGACGCGCCATACGCCTCAAGCGCCCACACTTCCATTTCGCCCAACCGCTGACCGCCGAATTGGGCCTTGCCGCCCAGGGGTTGCTGGGTGACCAGGGAGTACGGGCCCGTGGAGCGGGCGTGGATTTTCTCGTCGACCAGGTGGTGGAGCTTTAACATGTACATGACGCCCACGGTGACCGGCCGATGGAAGGCCTCGCCCGTGCGGCCGTCGTAGAGGGTGACCTTGCCGTCGTCGGAGAGCCCGGCCTTTTTGAGCCAATCCCAGATCTCGTCCTCGCTTGCGCCGTCGAAGACCGGGGTCTTGGCCACGATGCCGTTTTTGAGAACCTTGAGACTCTTAAAGAAGGTATCGTCGTCCAGGCTGTCCACCAGTTCGTCCATCTCCGGCGACCCCAGGACGTCCTTGACCTCTTCCCGCAGCTTCAGGATGGGATTTTGCGCGGCCACCATCTTGGAGAGCTTCTCGCCAAGCACCTTTCCGGCCCAGCCCAGGTGGGTCTCCATGATCTGGCCGATGTTCATGCGCGAAGGCACGCCCAGGGGGTTTAAGACGATGTCCACCGGGGAGCCGTCGGCGAAAAAGGGCATGTCCTCTTCGGGCAGGATGCACGAGACGACGCCCTTGTTGCCGTGGCGGCCGGCCATTTTGTCGCCCACGTTGAGCTTGCGTTTGACGGCCACGTAGACCTTGACCATTTTGATGACGCCGGGCGGCAGATCGTCGCCCTCGGTGACCTTGGCCCTTTTCTGCTCGTGGATGTGGTGAATGAACTGGATATGACGGTCGTATTCGTCGAGCCGGGCGGAAACCGCCTCGTTGACTTCCCTGGCGGTGAACAGCCCGTGCAGTTTTTTAAGCGGCAGTTCGTCGAGAACATCACGGCGCAGGGGATGCCCGGCTTCCAGCAGCACCTCGCCTTTTTTCCTGCCCTTGATGGTCTGTCCGACGGACTTTCCAGCCACGTCGGCCCACATTTTTTCCCGCACGGTGTCGGTCAGGGCGGCCACAAACTGGCCTTCCTTCACATCCAGGCGGCCCAATTCGTATTCCTCGATGGAGGTGGTGCGGTCGTCCTTTTCGCCCGAGCGGCGGTTGAACACCCGCACGTCGATGACCGTGCCTTCAATGCCTGGCGGCACCTTGAGCGAGGTGTTTTTGACGTCCCGGGCCTTGTCGCCAAAGATGGCGCGCAGGAGCTTTTCTTCCGGGGTGAGCTGGGTTTCGCCCTTGGGGGTGATCTTGCCCACCAGGATGTCATCCGGGCCGACCTTGGCGCCCAGGCGGATGATGCCGCACTCGTCCAGGTCTTTTAACATCTCCTCGCCCACATTGGGGATGTCCCGGGTGATTTCCTCGGGACCAAGCTTGGTGTCCCGGGCCACCACCTCGAACTCCTCGATGTGCACGGAGGTGAAGGTGTCCTCCTTGACCGTGCGCTCGGAGATGAGGATGGAATCTTCGTAGTTGTATCCGCACCAGGGCATGAACGCCACGAGCAGGTTCTTGCCCAGGGCCAGTTCTCCGTCGCGGATGCCAGGGCCGTCGGCCAGGATGTCGCCTTTTTTGACCTTCTGGCCCACCAAAACCCGGGGCACCTGTCCGAAACAGGTGTTCTGGTTGGACTTGTGGTGCTTTAAGAGCTCGTAGCTCTTCACGCCCCCGGATTCGGGGGAGATGTCGCCTTCGTAGTTGACGATGATCCGCTCGGCGTCGGCAAAGTGGACCAGCCCGTCGCGTTCGGCCAGGATGCAGCTTCCCGAATCCCGGGCCACGGCCGCTTCCATGCCGGTGCCCACCAGGGGCTGTTCGCAACGCAAAAGCGGAACGGCCTGGCGCTGCATGTTCGAACCCATGAGCGCGCGGTTGGCGTCGTCATGTTCGAGGAAGGGAATGAGCGCCGCAGAAATGGACACGATCTGGCTGGGGGCGATGTCCATGAGCGTCACATCATCGCGCGACTGCATGAGCAGGTCGCCCTTGACCCGGGCGCCCACCACCGGGGCGAGAAGCCCGTCGTCGCCCACCTCGGTGTTGGCCCCGGCAATGATTTCGTCGATCTCGCGGGTGGCGTCGAGATACACCGTCTCGGCGGTCAACCGCCCCTCGCGGACCACCCGGTAAGGGGTTTCGATGAACCCGTAGTCGTTGACCCGCGAAAAGGTGGTCAGCGACACGATAAGTCCGATGTTCGGACCTTCCGGGGTTTCGATGGGGCAGATGCGTCCGTAGTGCGAGGTATGCACGTCGCGCACCTCGAAACCGGCCCGTTCGCGGGTCAACCCGCCGGGGCCCAGGGCCGACAGACGGCGCTTGTGGGTGACCTCGGACAGGGGGTTGGTCTGATCCATGAACTGGGACAGCTGGGAGGTGCCGAAGAACTCTTTGAGCACCGCAGCCACGGGCTTGGGATTGATCAGGTCGTGGGGCATGAGCGTGGCCACTTCCTGAAGGCTCATGCGCTCCTTGATGGCCCGCTCCATGCGCACCAGGCCGATGCGGTACTGGTTCTCCACCAACTCGCCCACGGGACGCACCCGGCGGTTGCCCAGATGGTCGATGTCGTCGGCGGGTCCGTGGGAATCCTTAAGGAAGGTCAGGTGCTTGACCGAACGCAGGATGTCCTCGTTGGAAAGCACCCGGAAATCCAGGGACAGGTCAAGCTTGAGGCGCACATTGAGCTTATAGCGCCCAACCGGCGACAGATCGTAATAATCGGGATTGCGGAACAGGTTCTCGAAAAAGCTGGCCGCGATCTCCTGGGTGGGCGGCGACGACGGCCGCAGCCTGCGGTAGATCTCCACCTGGGCGGTCATCATGTCCGTGGTTTTGTCCATGGCCAGGGTGTCGCGGACGGAAGACGAGGTGTCCACGCCCCGGGAGAAGAGAATGGGCAGCCGGACGATTCCCGCGTCCTTGAGCTTCTCCTGGAGGTCGGGGGTGACTTCGTCGCCTGCGGCGGCGATGACCTCGCCCGTGCCCGGGTCGACCATGTCGTCGGCCAGAAAGAGCCCGGCCAGGGTGACCGGATCGATCTCGATGGCCTCCATGCCGCCCTCGACCATAAGCCGCCAGGCCTTTTTGGTGATGGGCTTGTCGGCGATGACGATGGGCTTTCCGTCAGCCCCCATGACCGTGGCGTAGGCCTTTTCCTTGCGATACATGTCCGGGCTGATCTCGCGGAAGACCCGGTCGCCTTCCAGGCGAAAATACTCCACGGCGTAGAAATAGTGCAGAATGTCCGTGGAGGACATGCCCATGGCCTTGAACAGGATCGTGGCGGGCATCTTGCGGCGGCGGTCGATGCGCACGTACAAGATGTCTTTGTGGTCGTAGTCGAAATCGAGCCACGAACCGCGCATGGGGATGATGCGGCAGGAATAAAGCACCTTGCGGCTGGTGTGGGTCTTGCCGGAGTCGTGCTCGAAGATGATGCCCGGCGAACGTTGGAGCTGATTGACGATGACCCGCTCGGTGCCGTTGATGATGAAGGTGCCCTTCTCGGTCATCAGCGGCACGGTGCCGAAATAAATGATCTGTTCCTTGATGTCTCGAATGGTACGGTTTTCGGTCTCCTCATCCACATCGTAGACCACCAGGCGCACCTTGATCCGCAGGGGGGCCTCATAGGTCAGGCCCTTGGCGATGCACTCAGGCATGTCGTACTTGGGTTCGCCGATCTCGTAGCTGACGTATTCCAGGCTGGCGGTCTTATTGAAATCCTCGATGGGAAACACAGACCGGAATACGCCTTCCAGCCCTGCGTCCTCCCGGCTGGCCGGGGGAACGTTCTGCTGCAAAAACAGATCATAGGAGTCGATCTGCAGGTTCAGCAAATGCGGGATGGTCAGGGATTTGGCGATTTTTCCAAAAAGCTTTCTCAGTTGGGCCATTGTTCCCTCTGGTGCGGAAGTAAGGTTTGGACCCGATGGGGGGTTACGTGGTTGACCGTACGACCAAACGGGCACTGGTCCCGCAGTGACGCCGACGTTTCGGGGTCAGGACCGCCGCGACCAGAAAGCGGCGCGGCACTCGACGAAAGACCGGAAAAAAGGATATGAGAGCGCACCCCCTCTTTTCAAGAGGGCGCGCTCACGGTCAAAGCAAGAAAATGAAGGCCGACTACTTGATTTCGCAAGCGGCTCCGGCTTCATCGAGCTGTTTCTTGGCATCCTCGGCCTCCGCCTTGGCGACGGCTTCCTTGATGGTGGAGGGCAGCTCGTCCACCTTGGCCTTGGCTTCTTTGAGACCCAATCCGGTCAGGGCCCGGACCACTTTGATGACGCCGATCTTGTTGGCGCCGGAACCGGTGAGCACGACGTCGAATTCGGTCTTCTCCTCTTCGACGGCGGCCTCGGCGGCGGCCGGGGCAACCATGGACATGGCCATGGCCGGGGCGGCGGCGGAAACGCCAAACTTCTCTTCGAGCTCCTTGATGAACTCGGACAGTTCCAACACGGTCATATTGGAAATGAACTCAACGACCTGCTCTTTGGTGACAGACATGGAAAATCCTCCTTGAAGGTTCGCTTCGCCAGCCGCCTAGGCGGCTTCCTTTTTTTCCTTGACGCCGTTTAGGGCATACAAGAGTCCGCGGATCATGTTCGCGAACAGGCCGACGAAATTGGTGGGTACGGCGTTCATGGTGCCCAGGAGAGTAGCCAGAAGTTCGGGTTTGCCCGGCAACGTGGAGAGATTCTTGACGCCTTGCTCGTCGATGATCTTTCCGGACAAACTCGCCAAACGGATGGCGAACTTCTTGCTCGTCTTGGCGTAATCCACCAGGACTTTTGCGGTCGCGACCGGATCTTCATATCCGAACGCCACAGCGCAGTTTTCCTTGAAGTGAACGGCCAAGGCCTCGTGGGTTCCGCCTTGCACCGCTTTTCGGGCCAGGCTGTTTTTCACAACCTGGTAATCAACGCCTGCGGCCCGGAGCTTGACGCGCAAATCGGACAGCTCCTCGGCCTTCAGCCCCTTGAAGTCGGTGACCACCGCAATCCCGGCCCGGTCCGCCTTGGCGCGCAGCACTTCGATGATCTCGCTCTTTCGCGCTTTGAGCACAGGAACCTACCTCCAGTAGCGGTTAGGCGGGCCGTCAAGTGAAGCCAAAGCGACGTCTCGGCGGGAAATTAAGGGGGACGTCCCCACCCGCTTTCTTTGACTCACCTTCCATGCCCAGACTCAACAATATGGTGACGCGGGGGGCCTGCCCCCCGCGCGATACCCGAAAAAGGCGTCGAACGCCTGAAGGTTACCCTTCCAGGAACTTGCGGATGGACACCGTGTCCACCTTGATGCCCGGGCCCATGGTGGTGGCCATGGCCATGGTCTTCAGGTAGGTTCCCTTGGCGGAAGAGGGCTTAAGCCGCATGACGGAGTCCATGACGGCCTTGAAATTCTCCAGCAGCTTCTCAGCGCCGAAGGAACGCTTGCCAAGGGGGGCATGCAGCACCCCGGCCTTGTCGACGCGGAACTCCACCCGCCCGGCCTTGAGTTCGCCGATGGCCGAAGCGATGTCGAAGGTCACGGTGCCGGTCTTGGCGTTGGGCATGAGCCCCCGGGGGCCGAGGATCTTTCCGATCTTGCCCACCGAAGCCATCATGTCCGGGGTGGCCACGGCCTTGTCGAAGTCCATCCAGCCGCCCTTGATTTTTTCGATGAGCTCGTCGGCCCCGGCGAAGTCCGCTCCGGCCGCCTTGGCCTCGGCTTCCTTGTCGCCCTTGCAGAAGGCGGCGATGCGCACCACCTTGCCCAGGCCATGGGGCAGGGTCACGGCGCCGCGAACCATCTGGTCGGAGTACTTGGGGTTGACCCCCAGGCACATGGCCACATCGACGGTCTCGTCGAATTTGGCGAAAGAGGCCGCAAGAGCCATCTTCATGGCCTCATCCACTGCGTATGCGGCGTTCAGGTCGATATTCTTCACCGCATCGCGGTAATTTTTTCCGTGCTTGGGCATTTCGCGTCTTCCTCTCAGTTGGCGATCTCAAGCCCCATGCTGCGGGCGGTACCGGCGATGGTGCGACAGGCGGCATCCAGATCATTGGCGGTCATATCCGGCAACTTGGTCCGGGCGATCTCTTCGATCTGCTCCTTGGTGACCTTGCCGACCTTGGTCTTGTTCGGCTCACCCGACCCCTTGTCGATCTTGGCCGCTTTGAGCAAAAGCACGGCCGCAGGCGGGGTCTTGGTGATAAAGGTGAAGGAGCGGTCGGCATACACGGTGATGACCACCGGAGTGATCATGCCCTTTTGCTCCATGGTCCGGGCGTTGAACGCCTTGCAGAATTCCATGATGTTCACGCCGTGCTGGCCGAGGGCGGGACCGACCGGCGGCGAGGGGTTGGCTGCCCCGGCAGGAATCTGGAGCTTGATTTTGGCGGTGATTTTCTTGGCCATCTGTCGTCATTCCTTTCTTCGTGATCAGTTCTTGCTGACCTGCACGAAATCGAGTTCCACGGGGGTCTGGCGGCCGAAGATGGACACGGACACCCGGAGTTTACCCTTGTCGTAGTTGACGTCTTCCACCACGCCGTTGAATCCCCCGAAGGGGCCGTCGATCACCCGCACGTCGTCGCCGCGTTCGAAATGGTATTTCGGGCGGGGCTGCTCCTGACGGCTGACCATCATATTCAGGATCTTCTGCGCCTCGGAGTCGCGCATGGGCGTAGGCTGATTTTTTCCGCCGATAAACCCCGTCACCCGGGGAATGTTCTGCACCAGATGCCAGGTCTTGTCGTTCATGGCCATCTTGATCATGACGTAGCCTGGATAAAACTTTCTGGTGGAGGTCTTTTTTTCGCCCTTGACCAGTTCCACGATCTTTTCCGTAGGCACCACGACCTCTTCGATAAGGCCGTCCTCCTGGGCCGTGCGCATCATCTCCCGGATGGTCTGCTCCACGCGGTGCTCGAACCCGGAATAGGTGTGCACGATGTACCACCGGCTGACCGGCGCGCCCTCGTCGGGAACCGTCTGGACTGTCTCTTCAGGATCGTTCGTCATGATGTTCCGGACCGGTCCGATGCCGTGTCGATAGCGTTGTCAACCATCCGTCGCGCCCAAGGCCGATCGCCAAGGCGGGCGGGCGCGTTATGCAAGTATGAATTCCACCAGTCTGGCCAGCCCCAGGTCCACAAGCCCCAGGAAGATGGCCATGACCACGACCAGGATCAGCACGGCGACGCCGGTGTTCACGGTCTCCTTGCGGGTAGGCCAGGTGACTTTTTTGAGCTCCGCCTTGGCCTGCTCGAAGAACTCCTTGGACTGTTCGATCTTCCCTTTGAGGGGAGAACCGGACGCGTCCTGGTCACCCTTGCCCGCCGCCTGCGACCGGGCCTTGGCCGCGCCCTTGGCGGGCTTTCCCGCCTCGGTCCTGGCCGACGCGGCTTTGTGCGTCGTCTCGTCCGTGTCCGTCTTCTTTGTGACCATGGTCTACGCCTTGTCCACCCGCGTAAGGTGGGAAATATGGCAGGCCAGGAGGGATTCGAACCCCCAACCCTCGGATTTGGAGTCCGATGCTCTACCGTTAGAGCTACTGGCCTGCATCATTCCGTATCCGCTTTCCAGGTATTACTTGGTTTCGCGGTGCACGGTGTGTTTACGGTCGAAGGGACAATACTTCTTGATCTCCATCCGACCGGTGGTGTTTTTCTTGTTTTTTTCCGTGGCGTAATTGCGACGCTTGCACTCGGTGCACTGCAACTGGATATTGATGCGCATGATTTACTCCACGATTTCCGAGACGACGCCCGCGCCAACGGTCCGGCCGCCTTCGCGAATGGCGAAGCGCAGGCCCTTTTCCATGGCGATGGGGGCGATCATTTCAACATTGAACGTGGCGTTGTCGCCGGGCATGACCATTTCAACGCCCTCGTTCAGGGTCACCACGCCGGTGACGTCCGTGGTCC
>Ga0209467_1003108_pt1 | contig 11151 bp, 10 predicted proteins | sample Higcelwee11metaG_FD_187175 | JGI IMG/M metagenome (GOLD analysis project Ga0209467, IMG submission 187175) | Freshwater pond sediment microbial communities from the University of Edinburgh, under environmental carbon perturbations - High... | ecosystem: Environmental > Aquatic > Freshwater >...
ACTGAAACCGAATCGCTTTGGCACGCGCTGCCTCCATATGCGCGTACCAAAATCGGTCAAGCTCACCTTCCATGAGGTTGTTTCCTACTCTTGAACCATCACGCGACATATTGCCTGAGACGCGCCGAAGATGCTCAATTCGCAAAATTTTCAACATCACCATTTGTACTGATGATTTATGCATTAAAAAAGAAATATTCTAAAATATCCGAGATTGAAAAGGATATCCTACCTGCCAAAGAATTTTCATCTATGGAAACCTCTGCAGGAAAAATGGTTGAGTCTATTGCACTTCCCGAATTTGGCTGGGAACAGGTTCCAAGCGGAATGCACACAGCGAACTCTGCCATTGATGGCAAAAAAGTTGAAAATGGGATTCTAAAAATTGCCACATTGAAAAGTGGTCCGAAATGTCTTAACGATGAAATGAGCGAGAATTTTGCAGACGCTATTTTAGAACATTGTTCACATTGGGCAAAATCTGCGAATGTAACAGTGGTAGAATTTACTTACGGCGTCTTGTATGGCACATTCAAAGAGTCAAACAAAAAAGATTGGCATATTATCAGAAATATCAAAAAGAAGATTGGTGAGCGGGGAAATGCGACTCTAATTGTGCATCCAGAGAATAGACTCGATTGTAAATTTCGTCAAAATGGCATAGATGTATCTGTAAACATTCGTATCGGAGCTGATTGGTGGAAATATCTTGGTGGAAATCTTGGGTTGACAATTTTAGCGATTTCACTTGTGCGAGCTTGTGTTATGCCTGGTACGAAGGATACGCCAGATTTTAAATATATAATCCCTGATTTAGGAGGAATAACATCGATCCCAACTCAATACTCAAAGTTTAATTCCGGCATAATTCAACACAGCCAAATTCCTTGGGTTCTGTTGTTCTATAAACATTTTTGCAATGTGCTATCCGATTGATAAGGAATTATTTTGATATGATTGTAATTAAGCATTGCAAAGCAGTGCTTTTTTTTTGCTTTACTAGCAAAAATCATCCCTAACGAACTGCTTTGAAAATATTCAACAACCTGAACACAAAAATGTTCAAAACAACAAATCCATTTAATGGAACGACTGCCAACTTGGCCACGGAATTATCCCTAACACGGCCGTTCCACCTAGATCGCGCCTCGTTGTTTTGCCGATGTGCGCGACTAGGTGAACAGGCGGCGTTAGGCACACCTCCCGGGGGGATTCTGCTTCGTGACACATCTGCTGCAGAACAAGACAATGTCACCATCACGTTCTATCAACAATGTCACCATCGCCTTCTAACGGCCTGCGGCCGTGAACAAATGGCCTTATCGTCATGTTGATCAGCTACCAAACAATTTCACCGCGTTGTATCTAATGAACAATTTCGATCATCATGTTATCGAACCCAAAAAGGAAGTATATGGATAGCGCAAATCCAATAAGTACGAGTATAGTTCCTCAAATTGTTAGAGGAGTTATGCAAACTGCTGGCGGAGCAATTCCAATTGCTGGGGGATTTTTATCGGCACTTGCTGGTGCTTGGTCAGAAAAAGAACAGGCAAAGATTAATAAGTTTCTGCAAAATTGGTTAGAGATGCTCCAGGATGAAATAAAAGAAAAAGAGAAGACCGTTTTTGAAATTATGGCTCGGATTGATATGCAAGATGAAAAAATTTCAGCAAGAGTTGAAAGCTCTGAATTTCAAAAATTGGTCAAAAAATGTTTCCGAGATTGGGCGTGTGTTGAAAGTGAAGAAAAACGAGCATATGTTCGGAATATTCTATCAAATGCAGCATGTTCCGAGATTGTTAGCGATGATGTTATTAGGCTCTTTTTGGAATGGATTAGTATGTATTCCGAACTACATTTAAAAGTGATTGCATCCATATATAATGCTGATGGCATTAGCCGCAAAGGGATTTGGGAAAAGATAGGAAAAGGAATAGTTCGAGAAGACTCAGCGGATGCCGATTTGTATAAGCTTCTGATAAGAGATCTCAGCACTGGCGGATTAATTCGGCAACACAGAGAGGTTGATTATCAAGGCAATTTTATTGCAAAAAGAGCTCCAAAGAAACCAACAACATATGGCACCAAGACTTTATCTTCTGCATTTGATGACGAAGATCTATATGAGTTATCCGAACTGGGAAAACAATTCATTCATTATGCAATGACTGATTTGCCGCCAAGAATTTCATACCAAGACCACCAGTAATTTTTCAACAATCCACTAAGGAGAATCCGTGTCAGTCGAACCAATTACAATCGTTCGTGTAGATGAAAATGCAACGAGGCGTTTGGAGGGCGATTTCTTTGATGTCAGCCTAATTCTTTCTTCCGAGCCTCCAACTGGGTGGGTCGGAATCTTTAATGCTAAATGGAAGATGCATTTATATATGCTAAAAAGAAATGCCCTGGCATCGGGGTCACGCATTCGAATACAGTGTGTTCTTAGCGAATTAGATGAACACATTCTTGAACTGCGTAAAATTATCAATGAGGCAAATCAAGAGTTTTTAACTACAATGGCAAAAATTGATATACAGAAGCAAGCGGAATTACAAAGAAATGAAGCAGATCGCAATGATATTTCTGCTTTAAATAAAAAACTATTTGGTCCATAAACTCATTGTGATTCCATGGCAAACAGCAGCAATTTTGCCTAACACCAAAATTCAATGTTGATCGCGCCTGTTGTTGAACCGATGTGCGCGACAACATTAATATTTTCCGTTAGCGAGAAGCAACAGGCCAGCAGAAGATGGAAACATTAAAACAATCAATCCAAAGCGGCGATGATTGCAGATGGCATAAATGCAATAAAATCAGCAACAAATACATTCACTAGATCGGCAGTATTGAAACATGCGAACAAAATCGAACAAAGGAAATATACGTTGAATGAGTCTCAAACGCCAGAAATAGATCCACTCTGCAAAGAAGATCGTGCTCGCTCAAACTATGTTAGGGAATGGGTCCATCGCACTTCCCTGAAAAACATTCAACCCACAAAATCATTAAGATGCAAAACGCCAAAGCACATAGTTCAATTTTGGGACAACACTAATCGCTTGCCCCCTGATGTTAAGGAATGCATGGATTCCTGGAAGATACTTGAGCGTTCAGGATTCGAAATAAGAGTTTTAGACGAGGCTTCTGCAAGAGAATTCATTCGTAATCACTTGGGCCCAAGGTTCGAGAAGGCGTTTACCAGATGTTATCACCCATCAATGAAATCAGACTACTTCCGATACTCATACATCTACGTTAACGGTGGCTTCTATATCGATGCCGATGACGAATATCATGAAAATGTTATTGAACATCTCTTTGAGGATGGACGCGTGAAGGTCCAGCCATTTTGCTACGATATTGCCACAAACCAAATGGTTCCCCCTCACGAATTCACCATACCCAGCGCGGGAAAATCGACGTGGATCTATTATTTCAATACAACACCATTAATTGCTGCGCCAAATCATCCAATAATCGAACGAGCGCTTATGAATGCGACAATATCCCTTGAAAAGGAAGCAGTAAATGAACTTCCAGAAGTTCAAGCGACTACTGGCCCTGGAAACCTAACAAGATCTATTTGTGAAATAGCTCTGAATGAATGCCTGCAGGATGAATTAATGGCCATTGTTAATGATTGGGAGGAGATATCAACAAGTAAGTGGCCACTTAGCTACAGGAATGACAAAAGAAATTGGAGACTTTCCAACCAACAAGCTTATCTGCCACAAGCCGACTCGAAGGAAGAATGAATCTCAACAAGCCGCAATTCGTATTTACAAAACACGTTATTCAATTTTGGCGGCAGATTCGAAGGTTTTTCGCAAAAACGAACTGTCAGGCCTTTGGGGTAAGGGATGAAAAAATGCATCCAACCATAGAAAAAATATATGTTATTAATCTTGATCGCGCTTCAATTCGTTGGTCTGCAGTAGAAGATGAACTTAAGAACAATTTTGATCGTACTGCTTGCCCTTTCATTAACCTAACTGAACGGTATGCAGCCGTTGATGCCAAGAACTATTTGCATGAACCGGAAAAAAATGCCGACATCGATCCGTCCTATTCACTTGCTGATCAACTTTTTGTAGAGCCTCAACCATCAGTCACTCCAACTCAATTTGAGTTAGATAAGCCGATTCGGATGAGTCGGGCTGAAGTGGCTGTTGCTCAGTCACACATCAATATTTGGCGAAAAATAGTTGCATGCGACCACGATTACGCTCTTGTTCTTGAAGATGATATTTTATTTGATATCGATTTTTCAGCAAGGATGAATCAAGCTTGGTTGGAGATTATGGAAGAAAGCGAAAAGTCTGGCAAATTCGATATTTTATACTTATCCTATTTCGAGGTTAAGCATGGGGCACCAAAAACGTTCGTTTCAGCCTCAGTATTCCAACCTCTACGTGGCCTCTGGTGTCTTTCCGGCTACGTCCTTTCCAAGAAGGGCGCTGAAAAGCTTCTTCGTCAACTTCCATGCCGAGGCCCCATTGATCTTTGGATCAATCAACAGTTCGGATCCCTAGATGTTCGAGCGACAAAAAAATCAATTATCAATCAACGAGGCGATACTGAGTCGACAAATTCATATTCCATCCTACCTTCATTAACAATGATTGGAGCTATTAATTGCGAGGGCGCTTCACTATTTAATCAACCACAACTTTCTGAGCCCGTTTTCGCATTCGGAGATGAAGAAGCTGGCCATTCATCGCTTGCAATGGCTTTGTCAATGCTTGGGTATAGATGCTGTAGTGATTTAGATAGATTGCCAACATATGAGCATGAACAACTCCTTACTGGAGGAAAGTTTAGAGTCTTTAATGCGTATGTAAATATTGGATCCATTGCAACAAGAATTGATGCACTCCGAAATCGATACCCAACAGCCAAATTTTTCCACTTGGTCAGCCGCAATCATTCAGAAAGAAATGAATACTATCCCCACGGTGTTGAATATGTGGTGCTTCATAAGGATGAACAAAACAAGTGGAAGATAATCTGCGAGTATCTTCGCTGTGCGCCACCGACATGCTCGTTTCCTGCCCTTCCTGAGCTTGGTCAAAGGCGTTTAACTTCAGATTCAACTAATTCTGCTAGGAGCAAGGAAACTTCTATCCCCCTGCGAGATAGATCACCTTGGGTCGTAGATCAGCATATATCCTGGAACGGCATAAATGTAGAGTCATGCAGCATTAATACGAATTACAAGGTGTTACCCGTTACGATTATTGATCCCCTAGAGCGCTTCGACTCAAGTAATTGGCACTTGAGGAGTGATACATTTACCGATAACTTGGCTATGTTTCGCCCCTCAAATATCGAATATAGAGATGGAATAGGCGCGACTCTTATAATTCGAATGGAGGATATAGGGGCAAGAAAGTACTCTGCGGCATCAATGACTAGCAAAGGCGAATTTCTTTATGGGAAATTTGAAGCATCCATTAAGGCATCAAATTCGCCTGGAGTTGTTACCGGATTCTTTCTCCACAGAAATTCTCCACGACAAGAAATTGACATCGAAATTGCGGGCAATCGATCTGACCAGCTTTTAGTTAATGTATTCTATAACCCTGGCGACGACGGATCGAATTTTGATTATGGTTATAGGGGGACGCCGACAATAATTGATCTCGGATTTGATGCATCTCAAGATTTTCACCAATATACAATCGAATGGAGCCATAGCGAAATTCGATGGCTGGTTGACGATATTTTAGTTCATAAACGAGCACTCTGGGAGCCAACCCCGATCCCTCACTTGCCACTGACTCTTCACATCAATAGTTGGTTAACTCGATCGAAGCAACTTGCCGGAAAAATTAACAATAGGCGACTCCCATCAACCTCAATTGTGAAAGCTGTCTTTGTAGAGGCAAATTCCGTAATCAAAAAAATCGACACCAGAAGGTATGAAAACAATAGAAATGAGGAACAGGTAAAATGAGAATAATGTCATACAATCCAGGACATGATGGTGCGTTTGCGTATCTCCAAGATGGCCGATTGGTAACCTCAATTGAGGCAGAAAAAAACTCGAATTTTAGGTATTCTTCGCTTTCCGTGCCGGATGCGTTTGGTATACTTGATGAATTAAGCGACGTGCCAGAGGTGCTTTGCCGAGGAGGGTGGTGGCCAAATAATAATCACATGTCAGAAGTTTCAGTTAGTGCAGGATACTTTGGGATAAGCTCCAGCGATTCTATTGTTCGCCAACAATCAATGTTTGGAAGAAAAATTAATCACTTTTCTTCGTCTCACGAGCGATCACATTTGCTCTGTGCTTATGGCATGTCTCCACTTCCAAAGGGAACTCCTTGTTATGCATTACTTTGGGAAGGCGTGATTGGATCATTCTATAAAATCGAAGGTAGCCTAGAAATAACAAAACTTGCCGATGTTATGCCGGAACCAGGGCATCGTTATGCACTACTATACGGCTTGGCTGATCCAACCTTTAATAAGGTTACTGCGGACTATTCACGATTCTCCGATGCCGGCAAATTAATGGCGTTGGCATCATTTGCTAATCGCAGAAATGCAACTAGCGAGGAGGAGCGAATCATCGCATTTCTTATGCAAGACTGTCAACATCTCAAGCCAAAAGAGTGCGACAACCTTAAAGACAGTGTGTATTACAACATCGGCCTTGACAGCCAGGATTTTAGAAATCTGGCGGGCATATTTAGTGACAGAATATTTAGCCGTTTTTATGAATATGCGATAGCAAATATTCCGAGAGGGATGCCACTCCTTATTACAGGAGGATGCGGACTTAATTGCGACTGGAATTCAAAATGGTTAGAGACGGGTCACTTCTCTGATGTATTCGTACCACCTGTAGCCAACGATTCTGGGTCCGCAATTGGAACTGCAATTGATGCGCAATTCCATTTTACTGGAAACCCAAAAATTGATTGGAGCGTCTATTCAGGGCAGAATTTTATCACAGATAGCGAATTTGATAAATATCTGTACGATGAGTATGATTCGGATTGTAAAACAATTGCAGGCATGCTGGCAGGCAACCTGATATTGGGATGGGTTAACGGGAAATACGAAATCGGCCCACGTGCTCTTGGGAATCGATCGATTCTCGCATCACCATTTTTAGAACAAACCAGAGTTCGTTTGAATGAAATAAAGCAACGTGAGGATTTTCGACCGATAGCCCCAGTCTGTCTGGAAGAAGACGCATCTGAATATTTTGGCTGCAATCATTCAAGCCCATATATGCTTTACACATATCTTGTTAATACAGGTACTTTGGCGGCCGTAACCCATGTCAATCGTACCGCCCGCATTCAGACAGTATCACAATCAAGTAATAGGGCTCTGTATGAACTATTATTCGCCTTCAAGAAGCAAACCGGATATGGGGTATTGTGTAATACGTCCCTGAATTTTAAAGGAAGAGGCTTCATCAATAGCATGACAGACTTATCGAAGTATACAATTCAGCACAGCCTAGATGGCTACATCGTCGGAAGAAAGGCGTATTTATTGAAATCATCGCCGTATTACCGGAAATACTTAGATTTGCAATGCCAGTAAGCATTAATTTGGGCACCCTAATGTCATCAATTTTGGAAAAGTTGACTAACGAAAAAAAGGAAAAATGATGCCTGCGGCGCCAAGACAAGCAACAAAACGAGATTTTCCCATGCCCCTGATCGGGGCAGGGAGCTAACAATCGCAATCCACCTACATTGCTTCGCAAGTAGGTGATTAGCGGCGGTTAGGCAGACCCTCCGGGCGGGATTTCAACACAAAGATCACTCATGAATGTTTTGACTTTAATTGGTTTAATTATGATTAGCAATGATGATTCTGAAAATCTGAATACAATTTCAACCAAACTCAACGAATGGCAAACTAATGAATCATGCTGACCTGATTGAAATTCTTACAGGATATTTGACCGAATTAAAAGGCATTCTCGGCCGCTTCGATAAGCGGAGTAGTTCTTGGGGTTATCATTTAGATCTTGAATATCAAGAACGAGTAACAGGGATAATTTTTGAAATTAGAGATCTTGTTAATAATGGAATTCCAAAGGCGAAACAATCCTCGCTAGACATTATTCACGCTTATAACAATAATCGAGGCCCCGGAAATTCAGTAACATATAAACAAGTTTCGTCCATAATTACCGCATTGGAAAGTTTTATTACTCGTGTTAGAAGATTTCCAGAATTGCTTCTTGCTTCAGATGAAATAAGCACAATTCAATCACCTAAAACGGAAATTCTCGATCGAATTGCTGAAAAATTTCATGATTTTGCTCGCCAATTACGTGCTCGATACAACGAACGACCTCCGTTTGAAATTACTGATGAATATGATGTACAAGATGCCTTTCATGCTGTCTTGAAAATCTTTTTTGATGATATTCGCAAAGAAGAACAAACGCCAGGATTTGCAGGCTCATCCTTACGAGGCGATTTCTATTTGCCTGAAATTGATACTTTCGTTGAAATAAAGAAAACTCGACATGGAATGACAGCAAAAACACTGGGGGAGCAATTGATAATTGATATTACAAAATATCAAGCTCACCCTGGCTGCAAACGAATTGTGTGTTTTGTTTATGATCCTGAAGGAATTGTTCCAAACCCGGCTGGAATGAAAAAAGATTTAGAAACCCGAGAATGGAATGTTGAAGTTTTTATAAAAATAACTCCCTAATTTAAAGGATTCTTAATGATGCTTTACGACATTCAATGAAAACAATAGATCAACAACAATCTGCACCTCATTTAATAAGCAGCAGATTGTGCCTAACGTGTGACTCGAGAATTGAGAGGAGGAATAGCATCCGATAACCAATTCGCAACTGTGTAGAAGATGGTGGCAGGCCCACCGATGAAAACTTGACCAGAGAAGATTCATCAAACCGCCCTCCGGTGCTGGGTTCGTGAGGACCTGGTGTTGAACGGAAGAGGGAAAAGGGACGGAGAACCGTTTCAGGTGACGTACGGAGAGCTGAACGCAAGTGAACCACCGATGAGGTGTCGAGAGAATCATACCGATCTGAAAACCCGGATATCGTTAGGAATCTGGGGACAAGGACAGGGATTGCCAAACTGGACATGGTTGCCCTTCCCGGATCCGGCATATAGGTGGCAGGACTCCCTACGAGGCTTTTACACGGGACGAGTGAGGCCATGTCTCCGATGATTACCGGCGTGCACAAGTGGAGCTCCCACGAGGCCAAGCCGGTAGATGCGGAGCATGGAGTCAGATGGCGTCATACGAGCGATGATGGTGGTTGTAATGACCCCGGAGCAAAGGACGCCGCGAAGCAGCCGGAGTTTGGATCACCACCTCGCGAGAGTAGGAGTGGACAGACCGAGGCAAAGACGCAACCCATCGAGAAACTGCAGGTATGGCAGGCGTGGAAACATGTCCGCAAGGGTGGAAAAGCGGTCGGAGTCGACGAGATCAGTATCGCCGAAATCGACGCGAATCCCTCCAAGTATCTGTACCCCTTGTGGAATCGAATGGCCAGTGGCAGCTACCACCCGCCAGCCGTGCGCGAGCACATCATTCCCAAAGGGAACGGCAAAGAACGCAAGCTGGGAATCCCCACGGTTTTGGATCGTGTGGCCCAACAGGTGATCCGAGCGGAACTTGAGCCGCTTGTGGAGCCTGGATTCCACCCAAGCTCCTACGGATACCGACCCAAGCGTAGCGCGCAACAGGCCCTGGCCGCATGCGTGAGCAACTGCAAGGGTTTGGTTTACGTGACAGATCTTGACATCAGCGGGTTCTTTGACACGATCGACCACGAGAAGATGATGGAGACTCTGAGCGATCGCACCGACAAGCGGCATGTGCTTTTGTACTGTCGCCGATGGCTGCAAGCTCAGGTCTGGAAGCGAGACGGGACGCTGGCGGACCGGGACGAAGGCACCCCGCAAGGCGGTGTGATCAGCCCTTTGCTTGCCAACATATTTCTGGACGAAGTGTTCGACCGCTGGATGGCGGCGACCTATCCGGGAATCCCGTTTGAGCGGTATGCCGACGACATCGTCGTGCATGCGGTGAGCGAGCGAGAGGCAGTGGAACTCCAAGACAGAATCCGTCAACGCTTGGGCGAATATGGATTGAGGGTGAACGAGGAGAAGACGCGTGTCGTCTACTGCTGGAGGGCTGGAAGGCCATCCCGAAGCCGGGAAGAGATTCCACACGAATTCGACTTTCTGGGCTTCACGTTCAAACCTCGGTTGCTGACGCGCCGACGCGACAAGCGGCCGTTTTGGGGATTCTGGCCTGGCATCAGCAGGAAGAACGAGCGAAGGATAGCCGATGTGTTGCGCAAGCTGAAGATGACCAAGTGGCAGGGGATGACCCTGCGCGAGGTGTCGAAGGCTTTGGCTCCACGGACACGTGGTTGGATCAGCTACTACGGCCAATACAGCCAAGGCGAATTGTCGCGCACGATGAACCTGTTGAACACTAGGCTGGTGAAATGGGTCAGACGCAAGTTTGGCCATCCTCTGTTCTCCCGTGCCCGAGGCTGGCTGTGTAGCCAGGAAATCCGGCAGCCCACCCTGTTCCATCATTGGTCGAAAGGTTTCGGAATGTGGCAATATCTGCTTCGACGAGCCGTGTGATGGGAGACTGTCAAGCACGGTTCCGTGAGGGGCTGGGGTGTGATTCCCCGGCCTACTCGATACGCCCGTTCCACCACGACCGCGGTCGCCTTGTGTTTGCCGTTTCACCGCGGCGCGGTGAACAGGGGGCGTTAGGCAAACCCTCCGGGTGGATGCTGCTTCGTGAACGACGAACGGCCTTCGGCCGTGATGAGCGGCCTCCGACCTGCTTTGCTTGACGGCCTTCGGCCGACTGACCTGCTTTGTTGAATAGTTGACCCCCTTTGTGAGTCGCGTTGTCAACGACAAGTTTTGTGGGCTGCCAGTTTTGAAGTCGCTTCGTGAACTGGGACGGCCTACGGATGTGAACAACAGAAGTCATTGAAATCGCATTGCTTTGAACAAAATGAATTCTGATACCCCTTTGAAGGAACCTTTGGCCAGCAGAAGAAATCGCAGCTTCCCTAGTCGGGCCTGCCTTATCGCCGAAAAGTCATGCAAGGAGATGTACTTGCGCGAAGAGCGATCAGAAGGT
>Ga0209467_1003109_pt1 | contig 11142 bp, 9 predicted proteins | sample Higcelwee11metaG_FD_187175 | JGI IMG/M metagenome (GOLD analysis project Ga0209467, IMG submission 187175) | Freshwater pond sediment microbial communities from the University of Edinburgh, under environmental carbon perturbations - High... | ecosystem: Environmental > Aquatic > Freshwater > Pond...
AGCCCGCCGAGATTGAAGACATGATGAAGTTCGCCGTTGAACGTTTCGGGCGTGTGGACATCCTGGTCAACAACGCCGGCATCCAGCACGTGGCGCGGGTTGAAGACTTCCCCGTGGAGAAATGGGACGCGATCATCGCGATCAACCTCACCAGCGCCTTCCACGCTTCCCGCCTGGCGATTCCGGCCATGCGCGCGGCCAACTGGGGCCGCATCATCAACGTGGCCTCGGTGCACGGCCTGGTGGGCTCGGCCGAAAAGTCGGCCTACGTGGCGGCCAAGCACGGTGTGGTCGGCCTGACCAAGGTGACGGCCCTGGAAAACGCGACCTCCGGCGTAACCTGCAACGCGATCTGCCCGGGCTGGGTGCTCACGCCGCTGGTGCAGAAACAGGTGGACGCCAAGGCGGTTGCACTGGGCGTTTCCAATGAAGAAGCGAAGAAACTCTTGCTGGGCGAGAAAGAGCCTTCGATGCAGTTCACCACCCCGGAAGAGCTGGGTGAACTGGCCGTCTTTTTCTGCTCGCCCGCAGGCAACAACGTGCGCGGCGTGGCCTGGAACATGGACGGTGGCTGGGTGGCGCAATAACACGCCAACAACGCGAAACAAAAGGCCCGCGATGCGGGCCTTTTGCCTGGGAGCAGCGTTACTCAACGCAGCTGGATCGAACCGGACACGGTCACGCTCACCATGCTCTTGCCCGCCTCGACCGGCACCGGGGCATCGGCCATCGAGGTCTTGGCTTCCATGGCCATCATGCGCGGGCGCACCGGTCCACCGCCCTGATCGGCCGAACTGACCGACACCTCGCGCAGGGTGTAGCCACTGAAACCAAAACCCTTGGCCACTTCAGCGGCCTTGCCTTTGAAGCGCTCGATCGCCTGCCCCTGCACATCCGATTCGAGTCGCTGCTGGGCCTTGCGCGACAGCGAAAAACCCACCTCGCCCATCGTGAGCGTCTGGACCTTGCCGGCCGTGCTGCTGATGCGACCAAAGTCGCGCCCCTCCAGCCACAGTTCGGCGCTGCCCCGCCAACCGTTGATCTTGCCGTTGGTGCCATAGCGCGGATACAGGCTGAACTGCCCGGTCCGCAGTTCCAGCAACTCCGGCTGCGCCGCCGGCCGGGCCACGGCCAACGCCGCGTCAAGCGCCTGTTTGAGCTGATTCTGGACCGCGGTGGCGTCGTTGCCTTCGCGCGTGGTGCTCAGGCTCATGGAAAGCCAGTCCTGCTCGACCTCCAGAAAGCTGCTCGCGGACAGATTCACCACATGAGCCGGATCATGGGCCACGGCGGGGGTCTGGGCCCATCCAGCCGACAGCAACCCACCACAGGCCAATGCGACCAGCAGCGACCGAGCAGGAACAAATGAAATTTCAGCGCCGTTTTTCTTCAGGAAGGTTTTCAGCATGGAACTCTACTTTTTCGGCTGTTGATCAAACGACTGGTTGCGCAACTGCTCACGCAACCGCTGCCGTTCTTCGGCCGAGAGTCGGTAGGGTTTGACTTCCTCCGCGTCACTGTCGCTGTCTGAATAGCGCAAGGCATCACGCAGCCGCAATGGGCCACGCGGCTCGCCCGCGGGAGACTCCAAAGGCAGCACCATGGCCGCTGCCTGAACCTGGTCCTGATGGGCGGGGTTCTCCGCGGCACCGACCATGGGCGAGAGAGACAGCAAAAGACTTCCCAGAGAAAAAACCAGCTTCATGTTGGAACGGGGCAAGGATAAAAGCACCATTGTGGGAGGCAAGCATGGTAACGGTCCTGACCCCTTGGGCAACATTTGTAACAGCCTGTCAAGAACACAAAAAACGTGGTCTGACAAGCACTTGCCGCTGCCACAATGGCCTCTGTTACATTTTCCGAGAGTTGCTGCCATGCCACAAACCAATACCCGCCCGAACAAGATCCTGGTCGTTGACGACGACGTCCGCATCCGCGATCTGCTGCGCCGTTACCTGATGCAGGAAGGCTTTGAGGTGATGCTGGCCGAAGACGGCAAGGCCCTCAACCGCGTGCTGCAACGCGAAGCGGTGGACCTGATCGTGCTCGACCTCATGATGCCCGGCGAAGACGGCCTGTCCATCTGCCGCCGCCTGCGCGCCAACGCCGACCGCACGCCCATCATCATGCTGACCGCCAAGAGCGAAGACGTGGACCGCATCGTCGGGCTCGAAGTCGGCGCCGACGACTACCTGGGCAAGCCCTTCAACCCGCGCGAACTGCTGGCCCGCATCCACGCCGTGCTGCGCCGCCGCCCGCCCACCGAAGTGCCCGGCGCACCGTCGCAGGACGCCGAGATGGTGACCTTCGGCCCGTTCGAGTTCGACCTGAGCCTGCGCACCCTGCGCAAGGAAGGCGTCGACCTGCCCCTGACCACCGGCGAGTTCGCCATGCTCAAGGCCTTGGTGCGCCACCCGCGCCAGCCGCTGTCGCGCGAGAAGCTGGCCCAGCTCGCCCGCGGCCGTGAGTTCGAACCGTTCGACCGCAGCCTGGACGTGCAGGTGTCGCGCCTGCGCAAGCTGATTGAAGAAGACGCCGCTTCGCCGCGCTACCTCCAGACCGTCTGGGGCGTGGGCTACGTCTTCGTGCCGGACGGCAACGCCTGATGTCCGAAGAGTCACGCGTTCCATTTGAAACCCAGCCCGCGGCCCTCGAAACGGTCCCGGCGCCACTGGACAGCCGTCCGCCCAGAGAAGTCAGCCTCTTCTGGCGCACGTTTTTCCTGCTGGCCATGCTGCTGCTGGGTTGCATCATCGCGTGGCTGCAGACCTTTCGGGCCCTGGAGTTTGAACCCCGTGCGTTGCAAAGTGCCCAGCAGCTGGCCTCGCTGGTCAACCTCACGCGGGCTGGCCTGATCCACGCCGATTCCATCGCGCGGGTGTCCCTGGTCAAGACGCTGGCCGACGAAGAGAAGGTGCGCATCGCACCGCGCGAGCCGGGCGACACCTACCGGCTCTACAACACCGATTCCCTCAGCCGCCGCATCAGCGAACAGGTCAAGGCCCGCCTGGGTCCGGACACCGTGGTGGCGCGTGAGGTGAACAACACAGCCGGTCTGTGGATCGGGTTCAGCATCGACAGCGACCCCTACTGGCTGCAGACCGACCCCTCACGCGTCGAACTGGTCGCCGGCATCACCTGGCTGATCTGGCTCGGCACGGCCGCCCTGCTCTCCCTGGCCGGCGCCGCCCTGATTGCGCGGCTGATCAACCGCCCGTTGAAAAAACTCTCGTTTGCCGCCAGCCGCGTGCGCGAAGGCGATTTCAACGCCAGCCAGCTCAACGAGGCGGTCGCCACCAGTGAAATCCGCCAGGTCAACATCGGCTTCAACCGCATGGCCCAGCGGCTCTCCAAGATCGAGCAGGACCGCGCACTCATGCTCGCCGGCATTTCCCACGACCTGCGCACACCCCTGGCGCGCTTGCGGCTGGAAACCGAGATGAGCGTGGGCGACCCGCAGGCGCGGGAACACATGGCGGCCGACATCGAACAGGTCAACGCCATCATCGACAAGTTCCTCGATTACGCGCGCCCCGACCACCTGGAGCCCGAGCGCGTGAGCCTCAACCAGGTCATCGACGCCGCTGTGTTTTCGCTGGGCAGCGCGCCGGACGTGGAGGTGCACACGAGCATCCCAGCCGACACGGTGGTCATGGGCGACGCGGTGGAACTGCACCGCGTGTTCTCCAACCTGCTGGAAAACGCCCAGCGCTACGGCAGGGAACCAGAAAGCGGCCGGGTGCGGATCGAGATCGCCGCCCGCAAGAAAGACGACTGGGTGCTGATCAAACTGCGCGATCACGGCACCGGCGTGGTCCCTGAAATGCTGGCCCAGCTGACGCAGCCGTTCTTCCGCGGCGACGCCTCCCGCACCTCGGCCACCGGCACCGGCCTGGGACTGGCCATCGTTGAGCGCGCGATTGCCCGGATGGGCGGGCGCTTTGCGCTGGCCAACAGCAGCACCGGCGGACTGGCCGCCCACATCAAGCTGCCGCTGGCCAAACCCTGACTTGAAGCCCGCTCAGGGCACCCTGGTCAGCAGGACCACCGCCCGGGCTTCGATCGACAGACCCTGTCCCACGGGCCCCAGCTTTTCGGCGGTCTTGGCTTTCACGTTGACCTGTTGCACCGCCACGCCCAGCGCGCGCGCGATGGCGTCGCCCATGGCGGCGATGTGCGGTGCCAGTTTGGGTGCCTGAGCGATCACGGTGCTGTCGATGTTGCCGACCTCAAAACCGGCCGCGCGCACGCGTCGCATCGTTTCGGCCAGCAGCACGCGGGAATCGGCACCTTTGAAGCGTTGATCGGTGTCCGGAAAATGGCGGCCGATATCGCCCAGACCGGCCGCGCCCAGCAGCGCATCGGTGATGGCATGCAACAGCACGTCAGCGTCCGAATGGCCCAGCAGGCCCATGGTGTGGGGAATGGTGACACCGCCGATGATCAGCGGGCGGCCGGGCACCAGGGCGTGCACGTCCCAGCCCTCGCCGATGCGGAAGGGTATGTGTGCGGTCGTCATGCACGATCTCCGCCGGGCCGCCCCAAGGAGCGCGGCGCCCCCCCGGGGGGCAGTGAGTACACAGCGTGACGAACATGGGGGTTCAATTTCTGCTCCTGAGTATGGCCTCGGCCAAGGCAAAGTCTTCCGGGTAGGTGACCTTGAAATTCTGCGCACTGCCGGGCACCAGCAGCGGCTTCTGACCAGCCAGCTCCATGGCGCTGGCTTCGTCGGTCACGCCGGCGAAACCGTTGCTGGCCTGCGCGGCCAGTGCCGCTCGCAAGGGGCCGATGCGAAACATCTGCGGCGTCTGTGCCAGCCACTTGTCCGACCGGTCCACCGTCGTGGCCACACGGCCACCGGCTTCGGACTTGAGCGTGTCGGGCAGCTTGAGCGCCAGCAGGCCGCCCACAGCGTCTGCCAGGCAGGCGTCGATCAGCGCATCAACCTGCGCCGGTGTGATCAGGCAGCGTGCCGCGTCGTGCACCAGCACCCAGTCGCTGTCGTCGGCCCCGCTGTCCAGCAAGGCCTGCAGGCCGTTGAACACGCTGGCTGCGCGCGTGCTGCCGCCCACCCGGGCGAGATGGATGTGAGGGTCATCAACGCTCAAAAAGCGGTCGCCGGGCGACACCACCACCAGACAGCGCTCAATGCGGTCGACCGCCTGAAACGCCGCCAGCGTGTGCAGCACCATGGGCAGTCCGGCCACAGGCTGGTATTGCTTGGGCGCGGCGGTGCCAGCGCGCGAACCCGAGCCCGCGCAGGGCAACAGGGCATGGCAACGGAGTGCCGGGTTGGGGGGAATGGGGAGAGGGGCTTCGGTCATGGAGTGACCGCATTCTAGAATCACCTCTTTCACACCCCCCACCTCAGCAGGTGGGGGGTGTTTGTCATGGGAGCGGCAAGGCCCGAGGTCTTGCCGCCCACACCGCGCGAGCCACCAACGTCCATGGACCTGCCCAAACTTACCCCCGGCAAACGCTTCACCCTGCCCCGCCCCAGCGGCGCGGCCGACGCCTTGCTGCTGGCCCATCTCGCCGCGCGCGAAAAAGCGGCGGGCCGCCTCACGGCCATCGTCACGGCCGACGCCACCGACGCGCAGCGCCTGATCGACGAGATGGCGTTCTTTGCGCCGGGCCTGCGCTGCGCGCTGTTCCCGGACTGGGAGACCCTGCCCTACGACACGTTTTCGCCGCACCAGGACCTGATCTCCGAGCGCCTGGCCACGCTCTGGCGCATCCAGCAACACGACAAGGACACCGGCGCCGACGTGGTGCTGGTGCCCGCGACCACCGCGCTCTACCGGCTGGCGCCGCCGTCCTTCCTGGCGGGCTACACCTTCCAGTTCAAGGTCAAGCAGAAGCTCGACGAGGCCAAGCTCAAGGGCCAGCTCACGCTCGCGGGCTACCAGCACGTGACCCAGGTGGTGAGCCCGGGCGAATACGCGGTGCGCGGCGGCCTGATCGATCTCTTCCCCATGGGCTCGCAGGTGCCGTATCGCGTGGACCTGTTCGACGACGAGATCGACAGCATCCGCACCTTCGACCCCGACAGCCAGCGCAGCCTCTACCCGGTACCCGAGGTGCGTCTGCTGCCCGGGCGCGAATTCCCGATGGACGATGCGGCGCGCGCCAAATTCCGCAGCCGCTGGCGCGAACTGCTGGACGGCGACCCGACCAAAAGCCGCGTCTACAAGGACATGGGCAACGGCGTGGCCACCGCCGGCATCGAGTACTACCTGCCGCTGTTCTTCGAGCAGACCGCGACCGTGTTCGATTACCTGGGTGAAGCGGCCACGGTCGTGCTGCACGGCGATCTGGAGCCTGCCTTCCAGCGCTTCTGGCAGGACACGCAGGACCGCTACCGCCTCGTCAAGGGCGACCCCGAGCGCCCGGCGCTGCCGCCTGAGAGCCTGTTCCTCTCGGCCGAGCAGTTCTACACCGGTGCCAACGCGCACGCGCAGCTCGCCATCCGCCCGGCGGTGGAGGATGTGGCGGACAACGCCTTCGCCCAGAAGCTGGGCGACCTCTCGGTGGTGCGTGGCGCCGAAGACCCGCTCTCGCGCTTGCAGAACCACATCCGCAACACCCCGCACCGCGTGCTGCTCCTGGCCGAGAGCGATGGCCGGCGCGAGAGCCTGCTGGACTTCCTGCGTGCCAGCGGCCTGAACCCGCCCGCCTTCGATTCGCTGGCCGAGTTCCAGGCCAGCGACGAAAAGACCGGCATCGCCACCTCGGTGCTGACGGTCGGTTTCAGTTCGCTGGAAGACGGCATCGACTTCGTCACCGAAACCGAACTCTTCGCCGCCGGTCCCACCACGCGCCGTCGCAAGAAGCAGGAACAGGTCAGCGACGTCGATGCGCTGATCAAGGACCTGAGCGAGCTCAACGTGGGCGACCCGGTAGTGCACAACGCGCACGGCATCGGCCGCTACCGCGGCCTGGTGCACATGGACATGGGCGAAAAGAACCCGGACGGCACGCCCGCGCTGATGGAGTTCCTGCACCTTGAATACGCCGACAAGGCGGTGCTCTACGTGCCGGTGAGCCAGCTGCAGCTGATCGGCCGCTACACCGGCGTGAGCGCCGACGAAGCGCCCCTGCACCGCCTGGGCAGTGGCCAGTGGGAGAAAGCCAAACGCAAGGCGGCCGAGCAAGTGCGCGACGCCGCCGCCGAGCTGCTGAACATCTACGCCCGCCGCGCCGCGCGCCAGGGCCATGCGTTCCGCTTTTCGGCGCAGGACTACGAAATCTTCGCCAACGACTTCGGTTTCGACGAAACCGCCGACCAGCGCGGCGCGATCCACGCGGTGATCCAGGACATGATCAGCCCGCGCCCGATGGACCGGCTGGTCTGCGGCGACGTGGGCTTCGGCAAGACCGAGGTCGCCTTGCGCGCCGCGTTCGTGGCCGTCACCGGCGGGCGCCAGGTGGCCTTCCTCGCGCCCACCACGCTGCTCGCCGAGCAGCACTACCAGACGCTGGTGGACCGCTTCGGCAAGTGGCCGGTGAAGATCGCCGAGATGAGCCGCTTCCGCTCGCAGAAGGAAATCACCGCAGCGCAAAAAGGCATCGCCGATGGTTCGGTGGACATCGTCGTCGGCACACACAAGCTGCTGAGCGAGAAGACGCAGTTCAAGGACCTCGGCCTGCTCATCATCGACGAGGAACACCGCTTCGGCGTGCGCCACAAGGAGCAGATGAAGGCCCTGCGCGCCGAGGTCGACGTGCTCACGCTCACCGCCACGCCGATCCCGCGCACGCTGGGCATGGCACTCGAAGGCCTGCGCGACCTGTCGGTCATCGCGACCGCACCGCAGCGCCGCCTGGCGATCAAGACCTTTGTGCGCAGCGAGAGCAACGGTGTGATCCGCGAGGCCGTGCTGCGCGAATTGAAGCGCGGCGGGCAGGTCTACTTCCTGCACAACGAAGTCGACACAATCGAGAACCGCAAGCAGAAGCTGGAAGAGATATTGCCCGAGGCGCGCATTGCCATCGCGCACGGCCAGATGCCCGAGCGCGACCTGGAGCGCGTGATGCGCGACTTCGTGGCGCAACGCTACAACCTGCTGCTGTGCTCGACCATCATCGAAACCGGCATCGACGTGCCCACGGCCAACACCATCGTCATGAGCCGCGCCGACAAGTTCGGCCTGGCCCAGCTGCACCAGCTGCGCGGCCGCGTCGGCCGCAGCCACCACCAGGCCTACGCCTACCTCATGGTGCCGGACATCGAAGGCCTGACCAAGCAGGCGGCGCAGCGGCTCGACGCGATCCAGCAGATGGAAGAACTGGGCTCGGGCTTCTACCTCGCCATGCACGACCTGGAGATCCGTGGGGCCGGCGAGGTGCTGGGCGAGAACCAGAGCGGCAACATGCTGGAAGTGGGCTTCCAGCTCTACAACGAGATGCTCAACGAAGCCGTGCGCTCGCTGAAAGCCGGTCGCGAACCCGACCTGCTCTCGCCGCTGTCGGTCACCACCGACATCAACCTGCACGCCCCCGCCCTGCTGCCCAGCGACTACTGCGGCGACGTGCACCTGCGGCTGTCGTTCTACAAGAAGCTGGCCACCGCCAAGACCACCGACCAGGTGGACGGTCTGCTCGAAGAGATCGTGGACCGCTTCGGCAAACTGCCCCCGCAGGCGCAGACGCTGATCGACGTGCACCGCCTGCGCTGCATCAGCACGCCCTATGGCGTGGTCAAGGTCGATGCGGCGCCTGGTGTCACGAACATCACCTTCAAGGCCAACCCGCCCATCGAACCGATGCGGATCATCGAGCTGATCCAGAAGAACCGGCACATCAAGCTCGCGGGCAACGAGAAGCTACGCATCGAACGCGCCCTGCCCGAGGTGAAAGACCGGGTGCAGCTGGTGCGCGATGTGCTGCGCTCGCTCGGGCAGCCGCTGAAACCCGAGCCTGCGCCCGCCGCGGCTTGATCTGCATCAAAGTCACCCGCCGCAGGGCGCGGCGTTCACCTGCCGTTCACGTGCCGGCCAAGAAACTTCATCTTGGCGCCGCACCATCGCGGCTTCTGAACCGAAGGGAAACCCCATGAATCTGACCACTCAGCGCCCCTGGATCACGCCTGTCGTGATCGGCGCCTTTCTGCTCTCCGCCGTCACCGGCGTGCTGATGTTCTTTCACCTCGACAGTGGCCTGAACAAGACCGCGCACGAATGGCTGAGCTGGGTCATGGTGATCGGCGTCTCGCTGCACGTGCTGCTGCACATGCCTGCCTTCAAACGCTACTTCCACCAGACTCCGGGCCGCGTGGTCATGGGTCTGTTCGCTCTGGTGCTGGCGCTGAGCTTCATTCCGGCCGGCGGCAGCGCAGGCAGTGAGCCGGGTTTTGCACCCCCGGTACGCGCCCTGGCCAAAGCCCCGATCACCGTGCTGGCCCAGGTGGCGGGTACCAGCACCGACGACGTCAAGACCCGGCTGCAGGCCGCGGGCTTCACCGTCACCAGCGACCAGCAATCGGTGGCGGACCTGGTGGGAGGCGATCTGAAGGTGCAGATTCGTGCGATGAGCAAGGTGCTGGCACAGCCCAAGTCCTGAGCGGAACGGTCATCCCGGCTCCCGCGATAATTCCGGGATGACTTCAACCACCACCGAATTCGCCCCCGGCCTCACCGTTCAGGGCTTCACGCCGCCGCTGAAACTCAAGGACTTCAAGCTCATCGCGTTCGACATGGACTCCACGCTCATCAACATCGAGTGTGTGGACGAAATCGCCGACGCCGCCGGCCGCAAGGCCGAGGTGGCCGCCATCACCGAAGCCGCCATGCGCGGCGAGATCACCGACTACAAGGAAAGCCTGCGCCAGCGCGTCGCGCTGCTGCGCGGCGTGACGGTGGCCCACATGGAGCAGGTGCTGGCCGAACGCCTGCAGCTCAACCAGGGCGCCGAATCGCTGGTGAAAGCCTGCAAGGCCGCCGGGCTGAAGGTGTTGCTGGTCTCGGGCGGCTTCACCTACTTCACCGACCGCGTACGGGATCGCCTGGGCATCGACTTCACGCGATCCAACGTGCTGGAAATCGAGAGCGGCCCCAACTGCGGGCAGCTTACCGGCCGCATGGTGAACCAGTCCTGGGGCGACATCTGCGATGGCGCGGAAAAGCGCCGCACACTGCTGGAAGTGGCGTCTCTGCTGGGCATCGAACCGGGCCAGTGCATCGCCATGGGCGACGGCGCCAACGACCTGCCCATGATGGGCGTGGCGGCCTCTCGGGTGGCCTACCACGCGAAGCCGAAGGTGCGCGAGCAGGCCATGGTCGCCATCAACGAAGGCGGGCTGGACCGGCTGCTCGAAGTGCTGCGCTGATGTAGCCCGACAACCGCGTCTGCAACTGTGCGCTCAGCCGGCATGTTGACCCGTTCCTGCCCCGCTTCAGAGTCACTCGCTCAAAGGCGGCTGATGCGGCTGGTGACAGGGTTTCTCGTCCTGCTGGCCCTATGGTGGCTGCCGGTCAGCGCACAAACCCCAGGCACACCGGCTGACACCAGCACGCCGGATGAGCTGCATGTTTTCGTTCGCGAGGGTTGCCCGCACTGTGCGAGCGCCAAGGAGTTCCTCGCTGCGCTGGGCCCCGAGGACCTGCGCGGTGTGCGCGTCGTTCTGCGCGACGTGAGCCAGGACGAACAAGCCCGCAGCGATCTGGAACGCCTCTCGAAGGCGGTCGGCGCCTGGCCGCCGGGTGTGCCCACCTTCTTGTTCAAGGGCACGGTGCTGGTGGGTTTTGACGACAGCGAGCACACCGGCCGTGCCTTGCTGCAACTGATCCAGCAGGACGGCGCCAGGCCCGCCGTTCGAGATCAGGTCGAGACACAGCTCTTCGGCCCCCTGAATGTCAACCGCCTGGGAATGCCGCTGTTCACGCTGGCACTGGGGCTGCTGGATGGATTCAACCCGTGCGCCACCTGGGTGTTGCTGTTCCTGCTGTCTTTGCTGGTGCGCCTGCGGGACCGCCGGCGCATGGCCGTGGTGGCCGGCACTTTCGTCCTGGCCAGTGGCGCGGTCTACTACGCCTTCATGGCCGCCTGGCTGAACTTCTTCGTCGTGCTCGGTCTCTCCAGCACCTTGCGCGTGGTACTGGGAACCGTGGCGCTGCTGATCGGTCTGCTCAACGTTAAGGATTA